>Ga0207044_1005_pt1 | contig 87740 bp, 88 predicted proteins | sample Alteio_BWMinCont_68_FD_153300 | JGI IMG/M metagenome (GOLD analysis project Ga0207044, IMG submission 153300) | Enriched cells from forest soil in Barre Woods Harvard Forest LTER site, Petersham, Massachusetts, United States -... | ecosystem: Environmental > Terrestrial > Soil > Temperate forest >... | reverse complement strand
GTTGCAGATTTGGCTGTCTTGCGGATTCCGGTGTCCACAGGAGAGGCACATCACCTTTGCCTCATCCGTGCTTACCCTATTGGAATTCGTTGCCACGGCTGTCGGGTTAGCGATTCGAGAGTCGGGTGAGCCGTTGCGCGGAGAATAGTTGAGGAGAGTCTCAACCAATCGGGCCAGTAGCTTCAGGGCCGTGACATGCCGCTCCGCGAACTTCTTAGTCTCGGTCGAAAGGACTTCCAGAACGCCTGCCACGTTCGGGCCGTCAAATACGGGCACGGCGAGAATCGAGCCGATGCCCAACTGGATGCAACTCGAACCATCGATCCTCGGGTCAGTCGCGGTGTCGTCGCAGCGTACGATCTCCCCCGTCCGCACACAGGTTGCAGTGAACCCTGCATCGGGATTCAAACGCGTGCCGACAGGGGGCGCGAGCTCTCCGGAACACGCCCGGCATGACATAACCTTTCCATCTGAAAGGACCAGAGCGGCTCCATTCGCGCCGGTCGCGTGCAGCGCGCTGCGAGTGATCTCTTCCAGGGTCCTATTAGAGTCGGTCCTATTAGAGTCGAACTCGGGACTCGACCCGCGCAGGGAAACGGAGTCGGAGTCTTTTCTTGCGATGCTTGGTTGTAGGGAAGCAGCCATAGCGCATCCTCCGAAAGCTTGAAGCAGTGGGGATTCTACCCGATTGCGGTTACGGAAGGCACTACACGAAAGGGCCCTAATGGTGCACGAACGGGCTAAGGTTCAGAATTGCTCGGATCTGGACTTATAGCTTGCTCAAGAAATCCACGATCTCGGGCTGGCTCCATTCCACTGCGCCGATAAACTTGCGGCGAACGATCCCATTGCGATCGATAACGTAGGTTTCCGGCCACTTGAAAGTACCGTAGAGGTTGCTGGTTTTCTGGTCCGGATCACGTACGGTTGGGAAGTCTATCTTATAGTCTTTCAAGAACTTATGGTAGGCATCGCCGTCAACGTCCACGCTAATTCCTAGGACAGTTATGCCCTTGTCTTGGAAGCGCTGCTGCAGTTGCACCAGCGAGGGCATTTCCTCCACACACGGCGCGCACCACGAAGCCCAGAAGTTGAGGAGTACGACCTTCCCGTGGAAGTCGCTCAGGGTGACTTTGCGGTCGGCGTCCTGGACCGTGAACTCGGGAGCGGCGGTGCCGATTCGAGGTGGCCGGGAGCCGCGATAGCAACCGGACAGCAGAACGGTGAAGATGATGGGGAGAACAGAGGCGCGTCGCACAAAGCTATAATACCTAATTCAGGCTATGGCGGCGCGAGATCCAGTATCGGAGCAACCGACGGTGTCGGTAATCGTGCCGGCGCGTAACGAAGAAGCTTGCCTTGGCGCTTGTTTGGAATCGTTGGCGGCCCAGACTGGCGTGAAGCTTGAAATAATAGTTGTTGATGACGGATCGACTGATCGCACTCGTGAGATCGGGAAGTCTTTTGCGGGAGTGAGGGTGGTGGAAACGGGGCCGTTGCCGCCGAGCTGGATTGGCAAGAACAACGCCCTGGTAGCCGGTACGAAAGAGGCGCGTGGAGAATGGTTGCTGTTCACGGACGCCGATACGGTTCATCAGGCCGGATCTTTGGCGCGCAGTGTGGAGGAAGTGCGCCGGCAGAAGGCGTCTTTGCTTTCGTATTCTCCGGAACAGGAAGTTCATGGCTTCTGGGAGAAGGCAGTGATGCCGGTGATCTTTGCTGAACTGGCGTCAAGTTATCGCCCGTCGGATGTGAGCGATCCGGCGTCTTTCGCGGCAGCGGCGAATGGGCAGTACATCTTGATTTCGAGAGAAGCGTATGACGCAGTTGGCGGACATGCTGCGATAGCCGCCAGTTTGCTTGAGGATGTGGCGCTGGCTCGGGCGGTGAAGGCTTCGGGGCACAAGATATTCTTTCGCTACGGCGGAGATGCGGTGCGAACTCGCATGTATCGCAGCTTTGCGCAGCTAAAGGAAGGCTGGACGAAAAACCTGGCGCTGCTGTTTCCATCCCCCGGACGTTTGGCATTGCTTCGATTGACGGAGTTTGTGCTGATTGTAAGCAGTGCCACGGTAGCCATCTTGATGGGAGTGAAGGGTCGAACGCCAGCATCGGCCGCGGTCGGGGTCCTTGCCCTTGCCTTGACAGGTCTTTTTCTCAGGCGAATCCGCAAAGCGCATTTCTCCTGGGATGCGACCGTCTCAGCACTGATCGGCTTGCCATTGTTTGCCTATCTGCTGCTGCGCTCGAGGAATGCTTATCAGAAGGGAAGCGTCACGTGGAAGGGGCGCCGCTATACGGGGAATCGAACGCGCGCTTCCGTTGAAACGAACCAGGTGGAAGCAAGACGCCCCCTCGAGATCCAGCAGGACGCCGATAGTACTCCAAGTCACGCTACTTCAGTTTAAGGTCAAGCATGGTTTATCTAACTCGTAAGGCTGAATTTTCTGCTTCGCACTACTATCACAATCCGGAATTTAGTGCGGAGGAAAACCAGCGCATCTTTGGCAAATGCAATAATCCCAATGGACACGGGCACAATTACACGCTCGAAGTCACGGTGAAGGGCGAGGTGGATCCACGTTCTGGCTTCGTTGTGGATCTCAAGCAGTTGAAGGAAACGATGAGCCGGGAGGTGCTGGACGCCCTCGACCACCGTTTCTTGAACAAAGAAGTTCCCGAGTTTCTCAGTCGGATCCCGACCACAGAGAATCTTGCCATAACGATTTGGCAGCGCCTGTCGCCGAAGTTGCAGGCTGCGCATCTCCACCGGGTGCGGGTGTACGAGACGCCGGAACTGTTCGTTGATTTTTACGGGGAAGCATGAAGGCGTACCTGACGCGGCGATACATGTTTTCAGCTTCGCATCGGCTGCACAGCGATTCCATGTCAGAGGCAGAGAATGCTGCGACTTATGGAAAGTGCAACAACCCCTACGGACACGGCCACAACTACACGCTTGAGGTCACAGTCAGCGGCTCGGTCAATGAGAGCACAGGGATGGTTTGCAATCTGATGGATTTGGACGCTTTTGTGCAGCGCGAAATTCTCGAACGCTTTGATCACCAGAACCTGAACACGATTGCGGACTTCGCGCGAACTGTCCCAACCACGGAGAATTTGTGCATCGTTGTCTACGATATTTTGCAGCGCGGCTTTCGCCATGCTCATCTTGAAAAGGTACGGTTTGAAGAGACAATGATGAATTCGTTCGAATACTGGGGTGAGAATCGGGTAATCGAGTAAGGAGATCATGACAACTTCCGCTGAAGCATCGACCTTGACCAGCGCCACCTTTGAGGACCTGGTGCGCGAGATGATCGTTCGACTGGGCGAGGATCCCACGCGAGAGGGCTTGGTGCGCACGCCAAATCGCGTCCACCGGGCCTACGAGCACCTGACGAAGGGTTACAAGGAAGATGCCGAGGCAATGCTCAAGAAAGCTTTGTTCACGGTGACCTACGACGAGATGGTCATCGTGAAGGACGTGGAGATGTTCAGCTTGTGTGAGCATCACATTCTGCCGTTTTTTGGTAAGGTGCATGTCGCGTATATCCCCAATGGCAAGGTGATTGGATTAAGCAAGATTCCCCGGCTGATCGAAATCTTCTCGCGCCGTTTGCAGATCCAGGAACGGCTCACAACTCAAATTGCGGAGACGATTCAAAAAGCCATCGAGCCGCAGGGGGTGGGAGTAGTGATCGAGGCACGACACCTGTGCATGATGATGCGCGGGGTTGAGAAACAGCATTCGGCCGCGGTCACTTCGTCCATGCTGGGCTGCTTCCGCAATGAGCAGGAAACCAGGACGGAATTTTTGTCGCTGATCCGCAATCGGGCGAATGGGGTTTAGGTTAAGCTTCATGGGTGTTAGAAGAATAGTTCTGGCGAAACGTGAAATCTCCGGCTGAGTTTGCGAATGTGCTCGGTAGTAAATTTTCGCTTGCCGCTTAGAACTTCGGAGACGATGCTGGGAGTGCCAAAGATATCCACCAGGTCTTTTTGCTTCAGCCCATTCGCTTCAATCAGTTCTTCGAGTACTTCAATACCGGTAGAGGCCTTCAAGGAGTAGTGCTTTTCCTCAAAATCTTCGATCAACAGCGTAAGCAATTCGGCCAGGCGTTGCTCGGCGGTCGTTAGCTTTCCAGGCCTGCGGTCTAGTTCTCCAAGCAGGGCGGTGTAGTGCTCATTTTCTTTCTCGCTATGAATAACCGCAGGCAAGGTCTTCGCTAGCAGGGTCGCGTATTCGGGTCGACTGGTTGCTGTACTCATTGCTTCCATCCCTCTTGGTCATATTCAGCGTGAGTCAACACATGCCGAATGTATACGCGCTGAAATCTGTAGTTGATCTCTGTGACCAGACGGTATCGATTGCCCTTAACGTTGAACACCGTCCATCGATTCACCAAATCCGCACTAGCGAAGGTCTTGCGAACATCCGCTAGGTTCTGCCACGACGCCCTCTTGACGACCCGAAACCAAACATCGAGTGAGGCTTCGAGATCACCGTGGCGCGTCGCTGCTTCTTTGAGCCTCTTACGGCTGATGACGTGCAAGCTTTGACCCAGCGAGAGTTCGCGTTACGCGAACTTCATTGTAGTTCGCATATTGCGAATATGTCAAGCAATTCGTAAAATGCTGATTGCAGCACTATAGGGATAATGAAGTCTCGGAAGGCTTGGAGCCTTCCTAGAACGCGTCGATCCCGGTCACACTCTGCCCAATGATCAGCGTGTGGATGTCGTGCGTTCCCTCGTACGTCTTCACCGATTCTAGGTTCATCATGTGACGCATGAGCGGATACTCGTCGGCTACGCCGTTGGCTCCGAGAACGTCGCGGCCCATGCGGGCGCACTCCAGCGCCATCCACACATTGTTCCGTTTCGCCATCGAGATGTGTTGAGCCCCGGCTTTGTCTTGATCCTTGAGCCGTCCCACCTGCAGAACGAGCAATTGACCCTTCGTGATTTCGTTGATCATCCACGTCAGTTTTTCCTGAACCAGTTGGTGCGAGGCGATGGGCTTATCGTGGAACTGTTTGCGCAACTGCGCGTACTGTAGGGCGCAGTCGTAGCAGGCCATGGCCGCACCGATGCCACCCCATGCAATTCCGTAGCGGGCTTGATTCAGGCACATCAGCGGAGATTTGAGACCGCCGCTTTTCGGCAAGAGGTTGGACTCGGGGATGTGCACATCCTGCATGGACAAGCCGGAAGTAACAGATGCACGCAGCGACCACTTGCCGTGAATGTCTTCGGCGTGAAAGCCGGGGCGATCGGTCTCAACCAGGAATCCGCGAATCTTGTTGTCTTCATCCTCCACCTTGGCCCAGATCACGGCGACATCAGCGATGGAGCCGGAAGTGATCCACATCTTTTCGCCATTGAGGACGTATTCTTTTCCAATTTTCCGTGCGCGCGTGCGCATGCCGCTGGGATTTGAACCGAAATCGGGTTCAGTGAGTCCGAAGCAGCCGAGTTTCTCGCCCTTTTGCATCGCCGGAAGCCAGGCTTGTTTCTGCTCGTCGCTGCCAAACGCGTAAATCGGATACATCACCAGCGCAGACTGCACGCTCACGAAGGAACGCACTCCCGAGTCCCCGCGCTCGAGTTCCTGCATCACCAGGCCGTATTCAACGTTGGACATTCCGGCGCAACCGTACCCCTTGAGGCTTGCGCCATAGAAGCCGAGTTCGCCCATGGGCTTGACCAGTTCGCGAGGGAAGCGCCCGGCACGATTGCACTCTTCGATGATGGGTATGAGGTTGTCTTCGATAAACTTTCTGGAAGTATCGCGTACCAGCCGCTCGTCATCGCTGAGCAGCGCGTCGAATCCGATGAAGTCCACCCCGCGAAACTTTAGTGCCATGAGATACTCTTTCTGTTTCTCGCTCTCAACAGGCGCAGTAAATAAGGAAGAGGAAACTCTTTAACCTAACAAAGGGGCAGAAACGCGTCAAACCCGCGCTACAGCGCCCGCCAGAGCTGCCGCTGAGTAACTCAGGAGATCGCACGGCCGGACGAAACTTTTGGCGGAAGATCGACCGTAAGTCCAAGCGCTGCTTAGGGATTTATTAGAAATTTACAATTCTGTAACCGTGTTGTAACAATCAACACAGAGCCTAGGATTGAATAAAATTATCAAGGAGGAATCATCGCGTGATTCGTCGCATCGCGCTTTTGTGTCTTGCTCTGTCAGTCCCCGCTGTTGCGCAGACCACATTGAACGGGGCTGGCGCAACTTTTCCCTATCCGATGTATTCCAAGTGGTTCAGTAAATACCACGACGCTCATCCCGATATTCAGTTCAACTATCAATCGATTGGAAGCGGCGGAGGCATTCGCCAGGTCTTGGCCGGAACCGTTGACTTTGGTGCCAGCGACGGTCCTATGACGGATCAGCAGTTGGCTGAATCCAAGGTCAAGATCCTGCATGTGCCAACAGTGTTGGGCGCGGTGGTTCCCGCCTACAACATTTCTGGCGTCAGCGGAGAGATCAAGTTCACTCCCGATGTGCTGGCGGGCATCTTCTTGGGCAAGATTACCAACTGGAACGACAAGGCGATCGCTAGCGCGAACCCTGGAATGAACTTCCCTAAGGATGAGCCTATCGTCGTGATCCATCGCTCGGACGGCAGCGGTACCACGTTTATTTTTACCGATTACCTTTCGAAGGTGAGTTCAGATTGGCAAAGTCAGGTGGGTAAGGGAACATCGGTCAAGTGGCCAGTCGGCCTCGGCGGTAAGGGCAATGAAGGCGTTGCCGGTCTGATCCGCCAGATGAAAGGTTCGATCGGCTACATCGAACTGATTTATGCCGTGCAGAACAACATCACTTATGGAAGTGTGAAAAACGCGTCGGGGGAATTTGTGAAAGCCAGCTTGGCCAGCGTTACGGCCGCTGCAGCCTCGGTGAAAAGCATGCCTGCGGATTTTCGCGTCTCGATAACCAATGCGCCCGGAAAAGACGCATATCCCATTTCGAGCTTCACATGGCTGTTGATTCCGGCCCAATCCAAAGATGCTGCGAAGGGCAAGATGATTGCCGATTTCTTGAACTGGATGGTGGATGACGGACAGAAGATGACTGCCGATCTGACCTACGCTCCGTTGCCGGAGAGCGTGGCCAAGAAAGTCAAGGACGAGATCAAGCAAGTCCGGTAGTCGGGGCTTCGAGACGGAAAATGCTAAAAACCTAAACCGCGAAAAAGCAAAACGATAAGATCAAGGGCACCAGTTAAACAACTGGCGCCTTTTTTTGCGGGGGACATTGCGGCAAGTGCGTGGCTTATACTGGTATCCATGAAATTTTGTGTCGTTCTCCTTCTGGCATTGACCTCGTTGCCCAGTTTGAGCGCGGCTGAAAAGCCGCTATACGAAGCCGGCAAGATCGTTGGTATCCAGCAGAAAACGAAAACGCGGATTCTCTACTATCAGGTTGATACTCCCGTTACCAAGGAAGATCCCTACTACGAACTCTCAGTGCAGGCAAAAGATACGATTTACGTTGGAGACTACAGTCCGCGCCACGCGGGGGATGCTTTGCCCGAAGAGTGGAATGTACCCCAGGCCGAGGTTCGGCTCAGGCTTGATCGGCACTATATGTACCTTATGCGTCCGGCCGGTACAGAGTTACAATTTGTGATTATGAAACGCATGGCGGCGCCTGCGCAGACAATATCAGAGCCCCCTTCTCCCAAGAAGTGATACCGCGGTTGCGGTTTGATCATCCAATTGATTTTATCGTCTTAGGTTATGGTTCGCGCCTCACTCGATAATTCGGCTTATTACCTCAACCGCGAAGCCTCCTGGCTGGCTTTCAACCGGCGTGTGCTCGAAGAAGCGCAGGACGAGAGTAATCCGATACTGGAGCGACTCAAATTCCTTGCCATCAGTGCCAGTAATCTCGACGAGTTTTTCGAGGTGCGTGTGGCGGGCCTGGTGCAGCAGATTGAAGATGGATACACCGAAGCTGGACCGGACGGACTCACGCTGCTGCAAGAGCGTGATGTTGTTTCGCAGGAAACCCATGAGTTCGTTGATGATCAGTACCTTTGTTGGAACGAAAAGCTGCGGCCTATGCTGGCTGAAAATGGCATTCGCGTGCTTGGCCTGCATGAGCTGGATGCCACCGCGCGAGCGTTCATCGCCGATTATTGCGAACGCGAACTGGATTTGTTGTTAACTCCAGTGACCGTGGACCCTGCACATCCTTTTCCGCGGGTGATTAACAAGGCCCTGTGCGTGGCCTTTCTGCTGCGCCGACGGCGCCGGTCGTCGATGACTTATACCGGGGTCATTACAGTGCCGCGCGCTTTGCCGCGGCTGATCCGCCTGCCCTCCGAAGGAACCGACGATTTCATTTTTCTTGCCGATCTCGTGGCTTACCATGCCTCCCGGATGTATCACGGATACGACATCGTCTCCTCGGCGGCGTTCCGAGTTACCCGCAACAGTAATCTCTACCTGGCGGAGGAGGAGTCTCGCAACCTGCTAGAGTCGGTTCGGACCGAGCTGCACAATCGGCGCAAAGGTGACGCCGTCCGGCTGGAAATCGAATCCGAGGCCGATCCGGAAATCATCGAGCGCCTACGCACCAACTTCGGTCTCGAATCGTGGCAGGTATTCTCCGTCAACGGACCGGTCAACCTTTCGCGCTTGTTCAATATTTATGAGCAAACGGAACACCCCGAGCTCAAGTTCAAACCTTTTCTTCCGCGCGAACTTCGTCTGACCGCTAAGTCGCAAGATCTTTTTGAGGAGCTTCGCCGCCACGATGTTTTGCTTCACCACCCGTTCGACTCTTTCGACGCTGTGGTTTCGTTTATTGAAGCGGCGGCGGATGATCCGCGCGTGCTCTCCATCAAGCAGACGCTGTATCGCACCAGCGAGCATTCGTTGATCGTTCCCGCGCTGATGTCGGCGGCGGCCAAAAAGGAAGTCACGGCGGTCGTGGAGTTGAAGGCTCGATTTGACGAAGCCTCGAACATCCGCTGGGCGCGCGATCTGGAAGACGCGGGGGTGCAGGTGTTTCATGGTTTAGTCGGGTTGAAAACACACTGCAAATTGTCGTTGCTGGTGCGGCACGACCCAGACGGTGTAATGCGCCGTTATGCCCACCTCGGCACGGGCAATTACAACACCACTACGGCGCGGATTTATACCGACGTAAGCGTGTTAACAGCCGACCCGGAGATAACCGGCGCCGTTCACGATGTGTTCAGCTTTCTCACGGCTTACGCCGAGCATCCAAATTACGGCCCGCTCATGGTTGCCCCGCTCGATTTGGCGGAACATTGCCTGGCTCTGATTGCCCGTGAGGCGGAGCACGCACGTCATGGGCGTCCGGCGCACATCATCGCCAAGATGAATGCGCTGCTGGACAAAAATATCATTATGGCGTTGTATAAAGCTTCGCAGGATGGGGTGAAGATCGACCTGATTGTCCGCGGAATGTGCGCTTTGCGTCCGGGGGTGCGTGGCGTCAGCGACCGCATCAGCGTGCGAAGTATTGTCGGCCGATTCCTCGAACACAGCCGTATTTACTTCTTTGCGAATGGAGGTCAGGAGGAAGTGTATCTGGCTAGCGCTGACTGGATGCCGCGCAATCTCTACGAGCGCGTGGAAGTCATGTTCCCCGTCAAAGATGAGCTATTGCGAGAGCGAGTGCGGCAGGAGATTTTGTCATCGTATTTAGCCGACAATCTAAAAGCCCGGCTTCTACAGAAGGACGGGAGCTACGTTCGTGCCTGGCAAGCGCAAGGTAAGAGAAAGCCTCCGACGGGAGCAGCGGCCTTTAGCGCCCAGGATTTCCTGATTGGTCTGGCGGAAGGCCGGCAAGGGCTGGATGCAATTCCGGCCGCGCCAAGTCCAAGGAGCCGAAGAGCGACGATGGGAAGGGAGCGTTAACGCATGATCATCTACTTTCTGCGTCACGCCAACGCGGGCGAGCCAATGGCCAACCCGAAAAAGGACGAGAAGCGCGCTCTCGACAAAGAGGGAATCGCACAGTGCGGAATGGTCGGCCGAGCTCTGGCTGCGTTGGATGTTCAGGTGGACGCGATGATCTCGAGTCCGCTGAAACGCGCCGTTCAAACCGCGTCGCTGGTGGGCAATGAACTCAGCTATGAGGGCAAACTGCAATTCGAGGATGCGCTTCGGCCCGGCGCTACTTTCGCGGATTTTCGCAGACTGCTTGAGAAATACTCCAAGCAAGAAGCGATCATGGTTGTCGGCCACAATCCAAACCTGAGCGAGTTCTTAGGACGCAGCATTAGTGAAACCGGATGCGAAGCCGGGACGGAGTTGAAAAAGGGTGCCGTAGCGAAAGTGGAAATCGACCGCAGCTCTGCCTTCCTGCATTGGTGCTTGACTCCGAAAATCCTGCGTGCGCTCTATGCCGCTGCGGCGGAGAGTTCGCGACCGAAGACCTCACGAAAATAACTTTGCTCCTTCTCCACTGCCCACAATTCCAGGTCGACGCTGCTCCTTTGCTTGGTGACTAACGTCAACTTTACTTCGCCTTCATGCAGGCGAATGCGCGCTGTCCGGATCGCGGCGGTACGACTTAGGTTGAGCGCGCGGGCCAGCCGGAGGAGCAGGGAGGCCTTGAGTACACACTCCTGGTCCGCAGCAGGGAGCGCCTTGATGGGAGCGTCGCCGGGCGCCGGGCGCGACTTCCCCAGATACCGCGCAATCGCTGCGATAATTCGCCTTTGCTCCGGAGTGTAGCCCAGAATCTCGGAGTTGGAAATGATGTAGTATGCGTGCCGATGCCTGCCGTTGCGGTTCACGTAATCGCCCACTTCGTAAAGCATGGCAGCAGCGGAAAGCCATTCCTCATATTGCGGTGGCAAGCCGTGTACGGATTTCAGCGCGGCAAACAACTGCATCGCTGACGCACGCACGTGTAGTGCATGGTCCATGTCGACTCGATAGTGCGAGACCGCCGCGCGGATCGAATCCCAGCGTTCCGATTCGATCTGTTTTCCCGATCGAGTGGTGCGGTCGTACTCGGCCGCCATCTGAGCCAGTAACCCATCGCGCAGTCCGAGGGGTGAATAGCGGAATCCAGCCAGCTGACAGCGTTCCAGAAGTCCAAGGTACACCGCTGCTCCGGGCACAATGATCTCGGCGCGACGAGGGCCCACGCCCGAGAGCGTCTTGCGTTCTTCGAGTGGCAGTCGCGCCAGCAGTTTTGCGATGCGTCGCATTTGTGTTTTGGACACCGTGGCAGCGCGTGAGCCTTTCGTTTTGTAGAGGCCGTGGCAGATCGCAGCCAATGATTCCGCGGTCCCCGACGTCGCAATGACCACCTTCGGGCGGGCCCGCTTGATGCGGTCGGCGGTGCGCTCGATTTCGCGCGAGATGAATCCCCGCAACTGACGCATCTCGGATTTACGCGGCGGATCATGACGCAGAAATTCATTGGTCAAACGTACGGCGCCGAGCGGCAGGCTGACAGTGTTTCGAATGTGACCCTGGCTGGAGATGGTTAACTCGCAACTGCCTCCGCCCAGGTCCGCCATCAGCACCGGGGAGGAGTTCACTCGCAGAGTTGAAACCAAGCCAAGATGGATGAGCCGGGCCTCTTCCAATCCTGAAATGATTTCGACATCCCAACCGGTGGTCGAGCGCACCCATTCGAGAAAGGCTCTCGCATTGCGCGCGTCGCGCAACGCGCTGGTGGCAACGACTCTCACAGAATCCGAGCCCGCATTCTGGACTGCGCGATGAAACCTTCGTAGCACCTTCACGGTAGTGGCGATCGCCTCCGGAGACAGAAAACTGCTCCGGAAGACCGACTCACCTAAGCGCGTGACTTCCCGATCCTCAAGGATGTTGGTGAGGCGGTGCTTGGTGAGGCGAGCAATCTTCAGGCGGACGGAGTTTGATCCGATATCAACGGCAGCAAGGGTCGGCATGGCGGAAGGGCAACAGTGTACCGCCGAAGCGGGACGTGCTCGAAAAAAATGTAACGGCCGGGTTGCGGTCGGTGTCTGGCTAGCGGACCGTTTTGAACGGATTGAATATTCGCACGCCGAGAGAGGCGAAATCCCGTTCATTCCGCGTGGCCACAGTTAGTTCGTGAATTCGCGCGGTTGCTCCGATCATTACGTCTTCGAGCACCTCATCTGGCCTTCCGTGCATCAGTCGAGCCCATTCACGAAAGCACAAAGCGTTCATCGGCAACACCTGGTAGGAGTCTTCCAGAAGGTCGATCCAGGACTGGATTTGCGCAGCTTTTTGTGGGTCTTGACTGCGAGTCTTCTCCACTCCGGCCTGTAATTCGCCGATGGTCACCGCGGAGAGGTAAATCTGACTCTCTTGTAGCTCAGACAGCCAGCTGAGCACGACGCCGTGAGGTTTCGGCTTCCGCAGTTCGGAAACCACGTTGGTGTCGAGCAAATAACGGTTCACCGGAATTCAATGGTTGGACGCCGGCGAAATCCGCGGCGTTCAGGAATCAGATTCTCAAAGCGCGGTCCCGGACCGATCAGCAGTTCTTTCAGGCTGGGGCGGGCTGAGTGTTGCAGACGCCGCCATTCATGGATCGGAACCAGAACGGCTGTCTCAATACCGCGGCGAGTCACGACCTGAGGGCCATTCTTGATTGTGGCATCCAGGAATTCGCTGAAACGAGCCTTCGCATCTTGCACCTGCCAAGAAGCCACTACGCACCTCCGCAAACAGCGATTATATAACTAGTCAGATGACTAGTCAATTCGTGGCAGACTCCGGGCTGACCGTAACTAGCTGACAAATATGCTGGTTGGGGCTCAGGCCACCGCGACGCTTGCTTCGGCAGCTTCTGCGGAAGGCTTGCGACTTGGGACGGCGGCGCGAACCGGCTCAGATTTCTTACCGAAAAGTGCCGCACGGGTTTCAGCCACGGCGTCCACGCTTTGGCGGAACTTTGCCTGCGTCACATTTCGTAGCATGGCTACCAGCGCCGAGTCTCGAACGCCTCCGAAAAGTGCTTCTGCTTTCTGAGTTAGTTTCAGCCAATCGTGCCAGTCGCCAATGACATCCTGCATGTGCTTGAGTTGGTCGATGACGCGCTTTGCCTCCGCGTCAGGGTCAGCCAGTTCTGCGATGTAGCGAGCTCGCTTTCCGATGATCCGGTATTGGTGGAGCGTTTTTTCCGTTAGCATCGCATGCTCTCGTCCAAGCTTGGCGAGCTTGTTGAGCGTCAACTTCAGAGGTTCTGTATCCTTAGGAACATCGATCTCACTGGCACGCTTCAGTCGCTTCGTTACCTCGTCGGCGGTCTTACGATTGAAAGCCTTCGCGAGTTTATGTTCGTGCTTGGCGCGATCTTGCACCAGAGCGCTCACAAACTCAGATTTGTGTCCATTGCCTTCGGGAATCTTCAAGTTTCGCAATGAAGCGATTTCCACGTCCAAGTCGCGCACACGGCCGGCCCTCTTGCGCAGCCGCGACAAGAGCTTGAGCAGCTTTTTGTCATTGCGGTTTAGCGGCGGAACCACTTCGCTAAGCAGAGCCTCGACACGCCGGCTATTGGTACGAAATTTGTGCACGCTTTCTGGCGCTTGATTTTTCGCAAGCTTGGTCAGCTCGCGAGCCAATCTTTGAAAAACCAGACGGCTGCGTTTTAAGTTAACGGGCATATCCAGCTCTCAGATACCGAGAACGAAAGCTACAAGGGAATCGAACAAAATGCAATCGAGGAACTTCGAGGGATTCGTTCCTCAGCAACCGCGGTCAAATAAGGCGCGCCCCACAACAGCAAGGGCTATTTTAACACTGCTGTAACACGATTCTGCTAGCCTCACCCTAGATGGCCAACCGAGCTCTAGGAGCGCCACGTTTGACAGGACCGCAACCCATTGCAAAACCAGAGGTTGCAGCGAGTTCCGACGTGCAAAGCCAGCCGCTTCTCGGGGCCGGAAACAGCCACGTTGCCGACGCGATCTTTCACTTGGCGATGCTGGCCTGCGGGTTGTGTGTGCTCGCGCTAGTGGGAGTGATTCTTTACGAACTCGTTAAAGGATCGAGGTTGTCGTGGCATGCGTTTGGGCTGAAGTTCTTTTTCCAAAGTGAATGGGATCCAGTGAACGAGCAGTTCGGCGCGCTGCCGTTCGTGTATGGCACGCTGGTGTCTTCATTCCTGGCACTTCTTCTCGCCGTACCTCTCGCCATTGGTGTGGCCGTCTTCATCACCGAAATGTGCCCGCGTTGGCTCAAGGGGCCGCTAGCGTTTACCACGGAACTTCTGGCAGCGATACCGAGTGTGATCTATGGGCTGTGGGCAATTTTCGTGTTGGTGCCGCTTCTGCGCCAATATGGGGAGCCCTTTTCCGCGCGCTATTTCGGCTGGACGGGATTGTTTGAGGGACCGCCCTACGGTATCGGAATGCTAGCGGCCGGAATCATTCTGGCCATCATGGTCGTGCCGATCGTTTCTTCCATCACGCGAGAAGTAATGACTGCCGTGCCCCAGCAGCAACGCGAAGCGGTACTTGCTCTGGGAGCGACCCGCTGGGAGATGATTCGAACCGGCGTTTTGCGAAATGCGCGGGCCGGGATTCTGGGTGGCGTGATCCTTGGTCTGGGCCGCGCTCTTGGCGAAACCATGGCGGTCACGATGGTGATCGGAAATCGGCCGGAGATCGCAAAGTCACTGTTCGCTCCCGGCTACACCATGGCGAGTGTGATTGCCAACGAGTTCAGCGAGGCTACGGGCGATACTTATCTGAGCGCTCTCATCGAGATCGGATTGGCTCTGTTTATCGTTACCATTATCGTAAACATTCTGGCCCAATTTCTGGTATGGACAGTAACGCGAGGCACTCCGGCGAGAAGCCATGCCTGAGACTGTGACTGCTACCGCCGACTTTGCAGCTGCGCCGATCAGCTTATGGCGGCGTGGTATGAATTCCTTTGCGACCTTTGCGGCCGCAGTCTCCGTGATCTTGGTTCTACTGCCCCTCGGCGCCGTTTTCGGATACCTGGTTTACAAAGGGATCGGCTCTATCAATTGGGCCTTTCTTACGCAAACTCCCAAACCAGTAGGCGAAGCTGGCGGCGGTATGGCGAATGCAATCGCTGGTTCTGCGTTCATCTTATTGATTGCCAGCGTCATCGGTGTGCCTATCGGAATCGGCGCGGGCATTTATCTGGCGGAGTACGGACGCAACCAACTGGGAAACATAATCCGCTTCACCGCGGACGTGCTGAACGGAGTTCCCTCCATCGTAATTGGCATCGTGGCCTACGGGATCGTGGTGCTCTCGCAGGGACATTTCTCGGCCCTGGCCGGCGGAGTTGCGTTGGCAATCATGATGATTCCGACCATCACTCGCACAACCGAAGAAATGCTTTTATTAGTACCCAACGCAGTGCGAGAGGCAGCTTACGGTTTGGGTGTATCGCGCTGGCGTACTACGTTGTCGATTACTCTGCGAACCGCAACGTCAGGCGTGATCACAGGTGTTATGCTGGCTTTTGCGCGCGTGGCCGGTGAAACTGCCCCGCTTCTGTTCACCGCCTTCGGCAATCAATACTGGAATTGGAAAATCAATCAGCCGACGGCCGCACTGTCATTGCAGATTTTCACCTACGCGATTTCACCGTTTGATGAATGGCATCGTCAGGCTTGGGCGGGAGCATTAATCTTGATTGTGCTGATCGTGGTTGCAGTAAGCGCGGTGCGCCTCGTCGCAGGCCGCGGAATGCTCAAGGGAGCGAACTGAACCATGGGCGTGGGCATTAAAGTCGACAAGCTGAACGCATGGTTCGGCAAAACACAGGCGCTCTATGACATCACCATGGACGCGCCAGCCAACCATGCCACTGCCATCATTGGACCCTCAGGATGCGGCAAGTCTACCTTCGTGCGTTGTCTCAATCGCATGCACGAGACTGTGCCCGACGCTCGTGCTGCTGGGAGAGTTCAGATCGGAGAGCTCGACGTTTACAACGGAACGTCAGCAGTCCAGATTCGGCGGCGCATCGGCATGGTGTTTCAAAAACCGAACCCGTTTCCGACCATGTCGATTTACGACAACGTGGCTGCCGGGTTAAAGCTCAATGGCTTTCACGACCACAAACGTCTTGATGAGATTGTGGAGCGCTCGCTGAAACTCTCCGCGTTGTGGGACGAGGTGAAAGACTCGCTTCGCAAGAAGTCCGGCGCCAGCCTGTCTGGCGGACAGCAGCAGAGGCTCTGCATTGCGCGAGCCCTCGCGGTCGAGCCACAAGTCCTGCTCATGGACGAGCCCTGCTCGGCTCTGGATCCCATCTCCACCGGCAAGATCGAAGAGTTGATCTTCCAGCTCAAGGAAAAGTTTACAATCGTTATTGTCACGCACAATATGCAGCAGGCGTCGCGCGTGGCTGAGTTCACTGGCTTCTTCCTCTTGGGAAAGCTGATCGAACTCGACAAGACGGAAAAGATTTTTACTACACCGTCCGACAAGCGTACAGAAGACTACATTACAGGCAGGTTTGGATAATGCGTACGCGCTTTCAGCAAGGATTGGATGATCTTCGCGCACGGTTGCTGCGCATGGGCGGATTAGCCGAGCAGGCTGTAGATCGCGCCTGCCAGGCTTATATTGACCGCGACCTGGCACGTTGCCACATGGTGCTCGAAGGCGAATTCCAGATCAACGTCGCCGAGCGGGAAATTGACGAACTGGCGTTTGATCTGCTCGCGTTGCAACAACCCATCGCCGTGGACTTGCGTTTCATTCTGGCGGTCACGAAGATCAACTCGGACCTGGAACGCGTCGGCGACCAGGCGGTCAACATCGCCGAACGAGCCATGGATCTGGTGGAACTCCCCAAGGCGGAGCTTCCCGTCGACATCCCGCGCATGGCTGCGGCGGTTTCGGCCATGGTGAGGCGTTCGCTGGAGTCGTTTATCGAAGGCAAAGCCGAGCTAGCTCAGGCTGTGCTCGAGATGGATAACGTGGTTGATCGCATGAAAGACGAAGCTTTCATCACGCTGGTCAAGACCATGAATGAGCGGCCCGAAGTAACCCGCCAGGCCTTGGACGCGTTGCTGGTCGCCCGCAATTTGGAGCGCGTTGCGGATCACGCCACCAATATCGCCGAAGATGTGATTTTCTGGGTGCGTGGAGCGGATGTTCGTCACAACGTCGCGCCCGAAACCCCGCTCCATCAGGCCAGCACGGACACTCACTAAATAGAGCATGATTTGTTCGATCAGAGGCCGGTCAGCTTGTCTGACCGGTTTTGCTTTTCCGGTGATAGGCTAAAACTCTACCACCCAGGAGGCAGGGCTTGCGCAGGATCCTCTATCTTCTCGTTTTGCTTTTTCTTACTGCCTCGCTCGGCGTGCTCGCCGCACAAAGCCAAAAAGAGGCGAGGCAAATCTTGCTACCCACGAGTAAGAGTTTGACGCTTCCTTCGCCCGGGGTGCTGGGCTCGCTGAACGGTTTCACTTCCGCGATGGCCGTTAGCCCCGACGCGCGTTATGCTGCCATTCTGAACGACGGCTATGGCACGCAGAAAAATCACGCGCATCAGTCCATCGCGATCCTCGATCTAAAGACCAACCAACTTGCCGATTTCCCAGAAGACCGCTTGCCCGAGGATGCGCATCAGAGCTATTTCGCCGGTTTGGTGTTCAGTTCCGACGGTCAGCACCTTTACGCTTCGATTGGTTCGATTACTGACCCTACGGGAGAGAAGCCGGGTGATACCGGAAACGGCATCGCAGTCTATCGCTTTCATGAGAGCAAGGTCAGTTGGGATCGCTTCATAACGATCCCCCCGCAGAAGATTGCTGCAGGAAAGAATGTGGCGCAGGGCGTCCAAAAAACCGATAGAGGAACGGTTTTGCCTTATCCAGCCGGCCTTACGGTAATCTCCAACGCCAACGCTCCTGACAAATTGCTCGTCGCGAACAACCTCTCGGATAACGTCGTTCTCCTCGACTCGGCGAGCGGCCAGGTTCTCAGGCAGATTGACCTGAGCACTCACGAGCTGATTCCGTCTTCGTTTCCTTACACAGTGGTTGCGTCGCACGACGGCCGTCGCGCCTGGTGCAGTTTGTGGAATGCTTCGCGCGTGGCTGAACTCGACCTGGAGAAGGGAACGGTCACTCGCTGGACTCCTTTGCTTGAGCCGAAAGATCCAACTTCGGCAGGCTCGCATCCGACAGCGATGCTGTTGAGTCCGGATGAGAAGCTGCTCTACGTGGCGCTGTCGAACTCCGATCAGGTGGGCGTGATCGAAACTGAAACTGGTTTGCTCAAGTGGGTTTTGGAGACTTTGCCTAACGCGGCGATGCCTCACGGAACCTACCCCGTTGCGCTCGCACAATCGAAGGATGGCAAGCGACTATTTGCCGCTTGTGCATCGCTCGATGCGATTGCCGTGTTCGATAGCTCCCACTTGGGCGTCGGCAATGCGGCTCCCGATCTGTTGAATATGACAAACGCCATCGGCTTTATCCCCACGGATTGGTATCCCTCGGCTTTAAGCACAGTGGGCGACGATCTCTTGGTCGCCACGTCAAAGGGGCAGGGAACTGGGTCCAACAGCGGTCCGGACAATCTGCAAAGCGCAACGATACATCGCGAGCATCCGTACATCGCAACTTTGCTCTACGGTTCGATTGCCCGGCTGAAGATACAAGATGTCGAAAAGCAACTTCCGGAACTTACGCGCCAGGTGGAAGAAAGCAATCTTCTGCATTCCAACCCAAGCCAAATCCAATTTGCGCAGAATTCCAACCCGATTCATCACGTGATCTACATCATCAAGGAGAATCGCACTTACGATCAGGTGTTGGGGGACTTGAAACCGGGCGACGGCGATCCGTCGTTAACCATGTATGGTGCGGACGTCACGCCCAACCAACACAAGCTCGCGCTCCAGTTCGGAGTGCTCGACAATTTCTACGACAGCGGCGAAGTTTCGGGCGACGGACACAATTGGTCGACCGCCGCCATCACCAGCGACTACAACGAGCAGACATGGCAGATTAGCTACCGCAGCAAAGAGCGCACTTACGATTTTCAAGGCAGCGTGACCGACGAGATCCCACTCGACGAGAACGAGCCGGACGTCAACGAACCGGGTACAGGTTACCTCTGGGACAACGTGGCCAGTCACGGTCTGACCTATCGCGACTACGGGGAGTTCATCTATGGGGTCTGGTGCAAGGCGACCGAGAGCAAAGCGACGGTTCACGAAGACACCCCCGCTCCGAACTCATCGTGCCCCAAAAACATGGTGAGTAAAGGAGACGCGTTGCCGCCGAACGTTGGCCAGCCTCACGGCTCGGCTAGCCCGTGGTCGTGGGAGGTTCCAATGCTGAAAGCCACGAAGCCGACGAAAGCCGTGTTGCGCGATCACTTCGACCCTCTATTCCCCGATTTCAACACGGAGTATCCCGACCAGCTTCGTGCCGATGAATTCCTGAATGAGTTTGATGGATTCGTTCGTGCTCGCAACGAAAGCAAAGGAACCGGACTTCCTGCATTCGTTCTACTTTATCTACCCAATGACCACACGCACGGCACTACGCCCGGAAAACCTCGCCCAGCAGCGAGCGTCGCCGATAACGATCTCGCGGTTGGCCGCGTGGTCGAAGCGGTTTCCCACAGCCCTTACTGGGACGATACGGCTATTTTCATTCTCGAAGACGACGCCCAGAACGGCGCAGATCACGTGGATGCACATCGGTCTATCGCGTTCGCGATCAGCAAGTACTCGCCCGGTTCCGCCGATCACCCTTTTTTGGACCACCACTTCTACACCACGGTGAGCCTGATCCATACCATCGAGATATTGCTGGGTTTGCCGCCCATGAATCAGAATGACGGCTACGCGCCTCTGATGTCGCCACTGTTTTCCGGAACCGGTAATCAGTCGCCATTCGCGGCCGATTGGAGTAACCGTGACAACGGACTGATCTATCAAATGAATCCTAAAAAAGGACAGGGCGCGAAGGAATCCGCGAGGATGGACTTCACTCACCCGGATGCGGCGAATGCTGCGGTGCTCAATGCAATCCTATGGCGCGACCGAAAGGAGAACCAGCCGATGCCGGCCGCCCAACATAAAGTGTTTCGCGACCAACCCAATTCAGACGGCGATTGATCCCATCGACCGCCCTACGCCCGCAGTTAACGTTGGGCGGCTACTCCGGCATCGGCATCGGCAAATGAAAACGCGTTTGAAACATTGGGATATTCTTTTCCGCCAATCTCGACGTACGGGTATACAAAATAATTGAGCGGCTTCCCCTCCTGCTTCGGGCTCAACTCCAGATCGCGTCCCATCGTAAACTCGACCCGATTGTCGTCGTGAGCGCCGAAGAAGTAGTCTTTTTTCTCCGGATGCTTCCATGCTTCCGAAATGTCTACTGGAATCCATCCGTGCTGCGGCTCAAAGAACTCAGCCCAACAGTGGTATCCCGCAACTTCGGCTGAATGTTTGTCGGGAGGAAGCGGAAACCCGATTTCAAATCGCGCCGGAATTCCCTGCGACCGTGCCATGGCAATAAACAGCGAATGAAAATCTGTACAGTTCCCCTTCTTCGCATCGCAGGCGTAGAGCACGTCACCGCGTCCCCAGCCGGTGCCCGTCTTATCGTAACGCATGGTCGTAAATACGTAATCGTAGATAGCGCGTGCCTTCTCGAGAGGCGTGGTCTTGCCTCCGGTAACCTTCACGGCTAGTTCCGCTGGTAATCCGGTGGTGGGCACGAGCTCATCCGGCGCAAGATATTCCTTTCTCTCCCGGTCGCTGAGTTTCATGGCTTCGAGATGCGGAGCATAAATTCCAAACGTCAGCCGCTCGTGACGGACAACATCGTAGACGACCTCGAAATGCAGTTCCTGCTGTTTAGCCTTTGAGGTCTCGGCGTAGTACATTTCGTTCCCGCGCCTCGGCTCGCGGGTTTTCTTTAGAGGCAAGTCACCCGTCGCAGAGATGACCTTCACTGTCTGAAAAGCATCCGAGTGCGACTGTGGAATCCAGATTCGCACTTTCTCGCCGGAGGGAAAATCTTTGACGGTGAAGGCATAATGAAAGGTGAAGTGACGAGTATCCTGTGCCCAGGCCATCCCGGCAAACGCGAGCAGCAGCACAGGAAACAAAGGCCACAGCTTCCTTAACATGAGCAGCTTCCTTTCATAAGGCTGAAACAATCAACCGGAAACGACACACGGGCGCTTAAAGGTGGGACCGTCAAGAAGCCGCATCGTGGCACTGGCATCTGAGGAATTCCTCTAGTCAGTAGATAGGAATATATTCTAAACGAGATCTGGACATTTTAGTTGGACGCTGCAACGCGGCGAACGAAGACGCGCCGTTGACAACAATTCACAAAGCCTACGTTAGAATCTTGTTGTGCCCGCCGCCATCGAATGCCTCGACTTGCGCAAGACCTACGACGGCAAAGTAGAAGCCGTTCGCGGGCTGAACCTGCGCATCGAAGGTGGAGAATGCTTCGGCCTTTTGGGCCCGAATGGGGCGGGGAAGACGACAACTATCGAGATCCTTGAAGGACTGCTCGACCCCACGTCCGGCGAGGTCACGATTCTCGGTCACACCTGGCGGAAGAATCAACGCGAGGTTCGCGAGTGGCTGGGTGTTTCGTTGCAGGAGACGCGGCTGTCGGAAAAACTGACCGTCCGCGAGACCATCGATCTGTTTGCCAGCTTCTATCGCGAGCCCCGTTCCGCCGACCATGTACTCGACGACCTGCAACTCGGTGAGAAGGCGGATGCCTTTGTGGGCAAGCTTTCCGGAGGACAGCGCCAGCGTTTGGCAGTCGCCACGGCGCTGGTGGGGAATCCTAGAATTCTCTTTCTCGACGAACCGACGACTGGACTCGATCCGCAGAGCCGCCGCCAACTCTGGGACATTATTCGCAGCTTCCAACGGAACGGCGGGACGGTCCTATTAACCACGCACTACATGGACGAGGCAGAACGGCTTTGCGATCGGCTGGCGATCGTCGACCATGGCGAAATTATTGCCGAAGGAACGCCTTCTGAATTGATTGAGCGGCTCGGCGGGCATCACGTGGTGGAGTTTGAGGCCAGCGGCAACTCCGGCGACGGCTCGGCCCTCAACGCCTGGCGGGCTTTGCCGGGCGTGGAGTCAGTGCGCCACGACAATGGTCTGGTCAGCCTTACGGTGCGCGAGCCGCACCTGACGATTCCTCCGTTGCTTGATGCGGTCGCAAAGCATGGTTCGCAACTTCTACACCTCACCACGCGACAGGCGAGCCTCGAGGATGTGTTCGTCAACCTGACCGGCCGCCACTTGAGGGAGCAGTGAACGGGGAATTCGTAATGTGTGGCGATGGGATTCGCTCCGTCCGGTTCGAAGATAGAGATTGTTGGTCAGTGGAACCCAGACTATGAGCCTCGCTCAAGAAACTCCGGCAACCCCAGCTCGGCCTCCCGCGCGGCGCAACGGCCGCTGGTCGGCTTTCACGCACCTTGTGGTCGTGCGAATGAAAGAACTCAAGCGCGAGCCTGAGGTTGTTTTCTGGGTGTTCGGCTTTCCCTTGCTTCTTGCATTGGGACTTGGAATTGCTTTTCGCAACAAGCCGGCTGATGTGACCTTTGTCGCGATTGTCCAAGGCTCAGGCACACAAGATGCATTATCACTGATCGAGCGCTCGCCGCAAAAGTCTTCCATCCATGCCGAGCTGCTCGACAAACCTGCTGCACTTAAAGGATTCCGCCTCGGCAAGTACGATCTCGTCGTCGAATCTGACGGCAAGGGCGGCTTTCAATATCTCTACGATCCCGCGCGTCCCGAGAGTGTGCTCTCACGGGCTGAGGTCGACGACGCTCTGCAAGTCGCGGCCGGCCGCAAGAATCCACTGCCCACCTCATCCGTTATCTCGAACGAGCCCGGATCGCGCTATATCGATTTCCTCATTCCGGGATTGATCGGGATGAATTTGATGAACTCCGGCATGTGGAGCATTGGATTTGCACTCGTGGATATGCGCCAGCGCAAACTGCTTAAACGTTTCGTAGCCACGCCGATGCGGAGAAGCGACTTTCTCCTGGCGCTGGCCGGTGGCCGGTTAGTGCTGATGATTGCGGAGGTCGGACTTCTGCTCGGCTTCGGTGCGCTGGTTTTTCATATACGAGTGGTTGGGTCGTTGCTCTCGATCCTGATACTCAGTGCAATCGGTGCCGTGGGGTTTGCTGGATTAGGCCTGCTTACGGCCAGTCGTGCGCAAAAGATCGAAAGCGTCAGCGGGCTGATCAATTTGATCATGATGCCCATGTGGATTTTCTCAGGCGTGTTCTTTTCTTACGAGCGTTTTCCGTCCGTCATCCAACCCTTCATCAAAGCGCTGCCCTTGACCGCGCTTAATGATGCTCTGCGGGCGACGATTCTAGAGGGCGCTCCACTTGCGACGCAGGCCGGACGGCTCCTTATTCTTGTCCTCTGGGGAGGGATTTCCTTTCTGCTTGCCTTGCGCTGGTTCCGCTGGACCTAGCGTTCCCTTGCGCAGGCGCGAGCGTCCACGCCGTGCGGGCAGAAGCTAATTCTTGGCAGGCTCGCGAAAACGTTACTAGGCAGTCTTCCGCGCGACGAATCTCAATGACGCCGAATTCATGCAATATCGCAGATGCGTGGGCCGCGGACCATCATCGAAGACGTGGCCCAGATGAGCGTCGCATTCAGTGCAAGACACCGCCGTCCTCACTATGCCCAAGCTGATATCTCTCGAACTGGTGACGTTCTCCTGCGCAATCGGCTGCCAGAAACTGGGCCAGCCGGTTCCAGAATCAAACTTCGTGTCTGAACTGAACAACGCGTTGTCGCAGCAAATGCAGCGGTAGAGGCCCTTGTCGTGCAGGTTCCAATATTTTCCCGAGTACGCAAGTTCGGTATCCGCGCGCCGCGTAATGTCGAAAGCGTTGGAAGTCAGCTGCTTTCGCCATTCCGCTTCGCTTTTGATCACTTTCGGTACCTGAACCGTTTTGAGCCGCTCACCCGCGTCGGAGAACATAACGATCGTGACTTCCTCAGGTGTTTCTGTTGATCCAGCTTCCGCAAGGCGAGGTTTCCTCAACGACCACAATGCCAGTCCTGCCAGGGCCGACGCCGATGTCACCAAGAACCTCCGCCGCTGCAACCTGCCCAATACTCCATCTTTATCTATTTCAGACTCGAACATTCGCAACTCCCTTTCGAATGCTACTTGCCGGTGTAAAGCTCGGGAAACTCCTGGTGGAGATGAGCGACCTTCGGAGCATCGTTGTAGACGATGTATGGATTGTCTGGATGGTTCGCCGCGTAATCCTGATGGTAAGCCTCGGCTGGATAAAAGGCCTTCAAAGGAACAACCTGAGTCACGATTGGACGCGGGAACACGTGCGACGCATCGAGTTGCGCGATATATGCTTCAGCGATCCGCTTTTGTTCGTCGTTGCCGTAGAAAATAACGGACCGATACTGCGTGCCTGAATCTGGGCCCTGCCGGTTCAACTCAGTGGGATCGAGCGCGACCGAGAAAAACACGCGAAGCAGTTGGCCGTAGGTGATCTGCGAAGTATCATAGGTAATCTTCACGGATTCTGCGTGGCCGGTGTCTCCTGTGCTCACCAGTTCGTACTCAGCGGTATTGGATGCGCCGCCAGAGTATCCCGAAGTCGCATTGATCACGCCCTTAACATGCTGAAACACCGCCTGAATGCCCCAAAAGCAACCGCCCGCGACGACCGCCGTCTGCTCACCTTTGCTCGTGGCGATTGCCGCATCCACAGCCGGACTCGGGACCGCAGTGGTCGCTTTGTCTCCAGCGTTGCAGGCAATTGCACCACCAACGGTTAGCATCAAGATCAGGGCACATATACGTGAAAAGCCATTCATGATGAAAGTCCTCCAAACCAACTCGCGCATCTTCCTCGCCTGGTTCATTAGAGTCGCGAGACCAATGAAAGTTACAAGGTCCACAATAAGCGAACCGGGGACGCTAACTTTTGTCCTGCTTGCGCATCCAACAGCCGAGGTTAATTTAAATACGACACCAATGAAAATTCTGCTTATTTTTACTACAGCCTTTCTTTCTCTTACGGCCGGGATGTCAACGTCGGCTGAATCGTCGTCGCGTTCAGAAATGCGAATTCCCGTTATGGTCGAATTGTTCACTTCTGAGGGATGCTCGAGTTGTCCTCCGGCGGACGCACTCCTGCAAAAACTAGATGTACAACCCATCGCTGGCGAGGAGATGATCGTTCTCAGCGAACACGTCGACTATTGGAATCACATTGGTTGGAAAGACCCGTATTCTTCACATTTTTACAGCGATCGGCAGAGTGCTTATGCCAGGCGCCTCGGGCTGAGCGACGTTTACACACCGCAAATGATTGTGGACGGAACCAGCCAATTTGTAGGCAGCGACGAAACATTGGCCGACAAGGCCTTCGCCCAGGCGTTAACCAAGCCGAAGATTGCCATGCGCTTGACGTCTGTCTCGATCGGCGCGACGAATGTTTTACTCGCTCACGTGGAAACAGGCTCGCTCCAGGAATCCTTCGGGTTACGTATGGCAGACGTCTATGTTGCTGTCGCTCTCAACCGCGCGGAATCGCATGTCTCTCACGGTGAAAATGCTGGGCGTACGCTGGCGCACACGGCGGTGGTCCGAAGCATCGTGAAGGTTGGAAGCATTCGACAAGGCCAAGCCTTTGACCAGGATATTCAAGTAAAGCTGGACCCAGGCACTGATACTCACAATCTGCGGCTGATCGCCTTTGTGCAGGAACCGGGCCAGGGGCGCGTAATTGGCGCTGCCATGCATACGGTCGACGCCGCAATGACCGCTCGCAATTAACGCGCGTTGCGCTATGAGCTATCCCACTCCGCCGGTCTTTTCTGCTGTAACTTTCCTCCCGCAAGCGAATCTCAATCCCGGGATCGCGTTGCGACCCAATTTCAAACCAGAACAATTCAGGAGAATCTTATGAAAAAGTTGATGTGCAGACTGATGGCGATGTGTTTCTTGACGGTATCCCTGGCGGCGTTCGCTCAGTCCGGCGGCGATACCATGAAGCAGGACAATATGAAGCCAGACACGACGAAGCAAGACCAGATGAAGAAAGACGACATGGCGAAGGACAAGAAGGCCAGTAAGACAAAGAAGACCAAGACCGACAAGAGCAAGTCGGATGATATGAAGAAAAACGACAGCATGAAGCACGATGACAGTATGAAGCACGATGACAGCATGAAGCAGAATTAGGTCAGCACATAGGCTTTCGCACTTGGAGGACGGGCGTCTCGCCCGTCCTGCTGGGCAGGGTCGCCCAGCCTCCATCGAACTCATTTTCCCACAGACGCCGAACTGGCAAACTCTCCGTCGTCATCATCGTCTTTCTCGAGGCCAGCGCTTTCGTTGAGATACTGCTTCATACAACGCACGCAAGGTGTGTAACCCTCGCGACGCGCTTCGCTCGTGGTCATCGTTCGCAAATGTGCTTTGTCATGCAGCAATGGGCACCCCGCACCAGCATGAAAAAGCTTCCCATCCTCCGCAACCACGACCATCATTTCCGGAGGAACCCCGGTCCCGGGCTGGGCGTGTTCTGAACGCAGCTGGGGGCCGACGAAGGCCGACGAATCTCCGATTTCGAAACTTCCGACAATCAGCAGCGCCGCCGCTACCGCGACCATCCAACCAAAAGCAGTTCCTCGCTGGCGCGGCATATTCTCTTCAAGCCTTTTGTGCAATCGCTGGCTGAATCCCTGAGGTGGTTCGAACATTCTGTCCTCCCCATAGAGGCCGATCACGTTGCGAGTGCCATCGAGTACCGCACTGCATTTCTGGCACCCGCGAAGGTGCTCATCCATGGCGACACGCACTTCGGGGGAGACTTCGCCATCGAGATAATTCGAAAGCTCGTGCCACACCTGCTCACAGGTCACTACCATGGCTTGGTCCCCTTTGCGAATGACAACTTGCTGCTCCAGCTGCCGCCGAGCCCTGGAGCCAGCAGATCGCGCAGCATGAGTCGCGCCCGTAGCAATCGTGTTTTAACCGACGCCGTGGAAACACCGAGAGTCTTGGCCGTTTCTTCAATACTCAAATGTTGCATGTCGCGCAGCACGAAAACCTCGCGGTATTTCTGTCCCAGCGATGCCAGCGCTTCCGCCAGCTTCTGCCGTACCTCGCTTCGTTCCAGGGTTTCCGACGGAATCTCGCGCCAGTCTGCAAAGTCGCGGGGCACGTAGTTGCCCTCGTCGTCTTGGTGATCGACGATTGGCTGCATAATTTCGACATGCTCTTTCCGTCTTCGCATGCGCGCTTCATTCACCGTGATCTGAATCAGCCAGGTGCTGAATCTTGCCTCTGCCCGAAATTGCCGAATGTGTTTGAAAGCTTTTAGAATCGCCTCTTGAGCCACATCCTCCGCGTCCGCTTCGTTACGTAAGATTGCGAATGCTGTCGAGTACACGCGCCGTTCGTAAGGTCGAATCAGCTCGTAAAAAAGCTCATGCTCACCGTCGCGAATACGGCGGATCAGCATTTCTTCGTTGAGCCTCTCGGCTCGATTCTCCACTGAAATCGCCTCTTCCGGCATTACTCCCCACTGTAATACAGAAATTACGACGTCGTGCGCGGCAGCTACTTCGGCAAGTATTCTGGATTCTTCTTCCATCCGGTCAGCATGGAAACGAAGTTGTTCCAACCATGGAGGACAACCATTACCAGATGACCGAATACAAAAGCCAGAATTGCCCACATGATCAGGAAATGCCACAGCCGCGCCCAATGGAAGCCTCCCATCATCCACGCCAGCCAGGAAAACTGCACCGGCTTCCATACCGCAAAGCCGGTCAACACAGACAGCACGCCCAGTCCGATCGCGGATGTGTAAGCGTGCTTCTGCAACGGATTGTAGGCTTCTCTGACCGGTGGCTTCGGGCCAAAGAAAAAATAGTAGCGAACCATCGGCCATACTCCGGGCAGGTTTCGCCGCACAAAAAGTACTTGCTTATAGTTGCCACTGAAAATCTGGTAGCCGATGTACACCAGTCCGGTCGCGATATAAATCCACATGAATGTGAGATGCCATTGCAGCGCGCCGCCAAGCCACCCGCCGATGGCAAACGACTCCGGCCAGTTGATCAAGTCTTTCTGCGGAATTTTGGCGCCGAAGCTTGGAAAGGCTCGAAAGATTTGGAGTCCGCTGCCGATCATCACGAACAACGCCACAGCATTCACCCAATGGCAAAGGCGAACGAGAAACGGATGCTCGTAGACCGCTTCGCTGACCTCCCCAGCCTTCGCGTTCTCGATGGCAATCGCTTGCGTCGACATGTGCCCTCCTCGGCGCGGTTAGAGTCCGTAAAAGTACGAGTAGCCCTGGTCTTCCCAGTAGCCAACCCGTTGCAACACATTGGTCACTTTCAGATCAGTTAGATATTTGGCTTGCTTATAGCCGACTTTGGTCGGGATCGTCAGTCGCAAAGGCGCGCCATGCTCGCGAGTCAATGGCTGGTCATACATTTCGTAGCACAACATGGTCTGCGGATGCAGAGCCGTCTCCATGTCAAGCGTTTCGTAATAATCGTCGGCGCACTCGACATAAACGAAGCGGGCAGTCATATCAGCGCCGACCATCTTCAAGAAATCGGAGAGATGCACGCCGCCGAAGTTGCCAATTACATCCCAACCCTCCACGCAGATGTGCCGCGTGTTCTGGTTGAACTTCGGCAGAGTTTGAACCTGGGCCAGGATGTAGTCGCCGGGTTTCCGCACTGCGCCTGAGACCGTGAGATTCCATTTGTCGAAATCAATGCCGGGGTCGGCGACGTCGTAGCCGTTAATGGGGAATTTAGGAAACGGAGTGAGTTCCGAATCGGCAAAAGTAGGGGCGAGGTGACCAGTACGAAACATCTTTGCCGAGACCCAATCGCTGAAGCCGAGCCCGGCCTTCAGAAGTGGTTTCTGCAGCGCAGGAATCGCAAACGCACCCAGCGCGAGGACGGGCGTCAGCTTCAAGAGTTCACGCCGGGTGATGCGCTTGAATTGTTTGTCGGTTATTTGCGATTTCATAAGTGCTCCTGGCCCCGGCTCGACAGAGATGGGATTCGCCGGCCGTCAAAAAGTTGCATGCGACGAGGCGATCAAACCCTGTCGCCAGTGAGGTTCCGACACACAAGTCGATCGCGGCTGAATCTCAACGAGCGAACATTTCTTGCAAATGAGTTCCCCAAGGATGATAATTTGTATCACCTTTGGGCTTTATTCGTGAGCGGGAGTAGTTCAGCGGTAGAACGCCAGCTTCCCAAGCTGGATGTCGCCGGTTCGATCCCGGTCTCCCGCTCCATCATCTTGTCAGTCGAGTTGTGATCCCAGGTTCCCATATCCCACAAATTTACAGTCGTTTGACGATTCTTTACGTTCAGTTTGCGGTTAACTGTGTTGCAATATGTGTTAGCAATTTCAGCGGCATTTGCAACCACAAGGGACGGCTGAGACCTCGCTCCGTCCTGAAGATTTGAGCCGAAAGACATGAGACACAAGGTAACGAGATCGCGGCCAACAACCACGTCGATGCTCACTGCCTCGATGACTCTCAGTGTGGCTTGCTTGGGTATCGTTTTGCTGAGCCAATCGGCAATAGCCCAGAGCCAGGAGGCTGCGACGTCGGCATCGTCCAGCGCGGTGGCGAAGCCCGTGGGAACGGTGAAAGCTCTTTCTGGAAATACCATAACCCTTACCACCGACACAGGAGCAATGGTAAACGTCGTAGTTCAGGATTCCGCTCGCCTGGTTCGCATTGCCCCGGGGCAGAAAGATCTGAAAGACGCGGCACCCATCCAGTTATCGGACGTGCAGGTGGGAGACCGGATACTGGCACGTGGCAAAGCCTCAGACGATGGCAAGTCGGTCGCAGCTTCCTCCGTGATTCTCATGAAAGAATCTGACGTGTCTGCCAAGCAGGAGCGCGATCGCGAGGATTGGCAGAAGCGCGGAGTGGGAGGATTGGTCAGCAAAGTCGATGCGGCGAACGGAACCGTTACGCTGTCAGCTCCGCCAGCCAGTGACGCCAAGCCGGTTACGATTCGCATTTCGAAATCCACAATTATTCGCCGATACTCTCCCGACTCGATCAAGTTCGACGACGCGAAGCCCAGTAGCCTGGATGAGATTCATCCTGGAGACCAGTTGCGAGCACGCGGGACGCGCAGCACAGATGGCACTGAACTGGCTGCGGATGAAGTGGTTTCCGGCGCATTTCGGAACATTGCGGGTTTGGTCACTGCGACGGATGCGAGCGCCAACACGATTACCGTGATGGACCTGGCAACAAAAAAGCCCGTAACGCTCGCAATCACTGCTGACTCGCAGCTCCGAAAACTGCCTCCTATGGTCGCACAACGGGTTGCGCAACGATTACGCGGCGGATCTTCGGACGCCGCAACTCATCCGCCGGCATCAGGAGCAGATTCGGCAGACGCTGCCAAGACAGGTCAGACCACGCCCCCGGGTAATGCTGCAGGCGCTCGTTCGGGTGGGCCACCCGACTTCCAGCAAATGTTGAAGCGAATGCCTCCCGTAACGCTCGCGGATTTGCAAAAAGGGGATGCTGTCATGGTTGTGACCACGGAAGTCAGCGCCAGTACTCAACCGACGGCGATAACGTTATTGTCTGGCGTGGAGCCCATTCTGTCCGCCTCGCCCACTGGCAATCAGGCGGCCATGCTTCTTTCTCCCTGGAATCTTGGGGGCGGTGGCGGCGATGCTGCAGCAGGTGCAAACCCATAGCTGAACGGCCCCATAGAATTGCTTCAGGAGAATTGATGAAGTCCCGCCGGTCTCGATGTCTTCCTATATTTGTCACGCTTTTCGCCTGGCTGCTGTTGACGAGCTATATGCGTGCCCAAACAACGGCAGGAACACTTCGCGGAAAGGTCACAGATCCTACCGGCGCAGTCATCCCGCAAGCAACGGTTACCGCCACCGGACCTGATGGGCAAAAGACAACCGCTGTCACTGACAACCAGGGAAATTACGAGCTGAAGGGATTGCCGGCGGGCAGCTACACCATCACCACGTCAGCCAAGGGCTTCGCAGTGTCTATCGAGGAAGACTTCGCCATCTCCGCAAGTCAAGTCCAGCATTTTGATATCGGGCTCGAGATTCAGGTCGAACAAGAAAAGGTTGAGGTGCAAGAAGAAGGCACGACCGTGAGCGTGAACCCGTCGGAGAATGCCAGCTCCATCGTGATCAAGGGGAAGGACCTCGAAGCGCTTTCAGATGATCCCGACGAGTTGCAGCAGGAACTTGAAGCGCTGGCGGGGCCTTCGGCGGGACCGAATGGCGGGCAGATTTATATCGACGGATTCACCGCGGGACAACTTCCTCCCAAGTCCTCGATCCGTGAGATCCGCATCAATCAGAATCCTTTTTCTGCGGAGTATGACAAGCTAGGCTATGGCCGGATTGAAATCTTTACCAAACCTGGCACCGACCAGTTTCACGGCCAATTCCTGCTCGACGGCAACTCCTCCGCTTTCGACGCGCTGAGCCCGTTCGCACCAAACCAACCCTCTTTTCACTCGGAGCTTTTTAATGGGAGTGTCAGCGGTCCGATTAGCAAAAAGGCTTCGTTTTTCTTTACTGCTCAGATCAGGGATATCAACGACTCCAATATTGTGAATGCGATCGTGCCCTCGGCGACGGACCCCCACCCAACGACTGCGAACTTCGCCCAGGCAGTTCCGAATCCCGAGACTCGAATCAATCTCGGTCCTCGATTCGATTTTCAGCTCACCCCGAGCAACACCTTGACAGTCCGTTATCAGTATTACCGTGATAGCGAGACCAACGATGGAGTGGGACAATTTTCTCTTCCTTCCCAGGCTTTCAACACGACTTCGGTTGAGCACACCGTGCAGATCAGCGACACGCAGGTCGTGAACACGAATATTGTGAATGAAACGCGGTTCCAGTATCTCCGCGACGACAACAGTCAGACAGTGCCGAACTTCTCGCCCACCATATCCGTGCTGGGAGCGTTTACTGGGGGAGGGAATCAGATCGGAAACAGCTCGGACACACAGAACCACTACGAGCTGCAGAACTACACTTCCATCGTTCACGGCAACCACCTAATAAAGTTTGGTGGGCGGCTGCGCGCCATGACGGACTCCAACGTTTCGAATCAGAATTTCAACGGGGCATTTACTTTCTCTACTTTGTCGGCCTACGAGATAAATGTGCAGCCGGGAACGTCATGCCTGTCATTGCTGATAGCAGCATTGCCGACTGTACCCACGAGCGCTGCATTAGCGAACTGCGGCGCCAGCCAGTTCTCGATTACGACCGGGCAGCCTTTGTCCGAGGTCACGCTGATCGATGCCGGCCTTTACGTGCAGGATGATTGGCGCATCCGGCCCAACATGACGCTCAGCTATGGCCTGCGCTTTGAAAGCCAGAACGACATTCACGACCACGCCGATTTCGCCCCTCGACTAAGCTTTGCCTGGGGATTGGGCGGTGGAGGCAAGAAATCAGCCCCCAAGACCGTGCTGCGCGCTGGGTACGGCATGTTCTACGACCGTTTTCCGTACAACCTTGTGCTGCAGGCAGAGCGTCTAAACGGGTTTACCCAACTACAAACGATTGTTCCTGGGCTCACGTCCGGAACCACTCCTGTGGAGCCACCTTCTCCAACTCGGTATCAAATCGCTTCTGGCCTGAGAGCTCCGTACACCATGCAGTCGGCAGTCGGCGTAGAGCGGCAGCTTGCGAAAAGCACCACTGCGGCCGTCACTTACATAAACTCTTACGGGGAGCATCAGCTTTTCCTCCGCAACGCAAACGCTCCCTTGCCTGGGACGACCGGCATACGCCCGTTCGGCGGAACGGACAATATTTATCAGTACGACACAGAAGGGATATTCCGGCAGAACCAGTTGATTGCCAATGTCCGGACCAACCTCGGATCGAAGCTTTCGCTCTTCGGCTTTTACACGCTGAACTATGCCCACAGTGACCTGGGAGCCGGGTCGGGTGGGGGCGGCGGCGGATTTTCTCCGGGCACATCCACCATCAGCGCTAATTTTCTTTCGAATTCCTACGACCCGATGGCCGACTATGGCCGGTCGCAGTTCGATGTCCGCAGCCGCGGAGTTCTCGGCGGCACGGTTTCCTTGCCCTACGCGTTCCGTTTGAACCCGTTCATTATCGTGAGTTCGGGCGTGCCCTATAACGTCACGGTCGGTCAGGATTTGAATGGTGATTCTATTTTCAACGACCGGCCTTCATTGATCTCGCCGGCCCGGTGTAGCAATACGCCGCCGTACACTTCCGGCATCGCTTGCACACCCTTAGGTACGTTCAACCTATCTCCCACCGCCGGGTACACACCCATTCCAATCAATATTGGCACTGGCCCAACCCTGTTCACCATGAATTTGCGACTTAGCAAGACCTTTGGGTTTGGACGAGAAGTGGGAGCCGGCGCTGGCGGGCCTCGCAGTGGACAGGGTGGCGGGGGAGGAGGTGGTAGTGGCGGCGGACATGGCGGAGGCCCTCCTGGAGGTGGTTTGGGCGGCCGCGGTCTGGGGGGAGGAGGTGGCGGCGGCGGTCCCTTCAGCATGGGAGCCACCACCAATCGGCGCTATAATTTAACCTTCAGCGTCTCTGCAAGAAATGTTCTTAACCGGGTGAACCTGGCGCCGCCGACTGGCAATCTCAATTCGCCATTATTCGGGGAATCGAATGCGCTCGCCGGGGGCCCGTATTCGTTTGGCTCAGCTACCCGAAGGATCGATCTGCAGGTTCTGTTCTCGTTCTAGCGGCTTGCTGTTTCGCAAGGATATTGTTACAACTTTCAGTGGAGAAACCGTGAGAAAATTCAGACCTCTTGGCTTGCTGGCAGTGGGTATCCTTGTGTATTCGCTGGCCTTTTCAGGTTGTTCAGGCAGTGGCACTATCGCGGTTACACTGTCTACCTCCGAAACGTCACTGAATCCCGGCCAAACGGCGACGATTATTGCCACGCTTACCAATGACAGGACTGATGCAGGTGTGACGTGGACGCTTACCGGTCCCGGCACCTTAAGCGGTAACACGACGACCTCAGTCGTCTATACCGCTCCCAGCACCGTAGCGGTCGCCACAAGCGCAACCATCACGGCAACTTCAGTAGCGAACACGACTATAACCTCGACCCAATCGATTTCGTTGGTCGCGGTCCTGACCATTACCACCACTTCGCTGCCCGCAGGTATTCTGGGCGTGGCCTATGACTCATTTATCAATGCCGCCGGTGCACCCGCACCCTTTACTTGGACGATAATTTCGGGCAGTCTTCCCCCGGGCTTAACCTTTCAGACGACAAGCACCAGTACCTCCGCCGAGATCGTTGGTACGCCGACCGTCTTGGGGACGTTCAATTTCACCGTCCAGGTGGAAGATTCCTCGGACGCGATCGTGACCCAGGCACTGAGCATTGTGATCAATAAGCCGCCACCGCTCTCGGTGGCAACCGCCTCTTTGCAATCTGGCACGGTGAATATTCCCTATAATCCGAACAATGTGCCTTTGCAGGCAAGCAGTGGCGTTCAGCCCTATACTTGGGCTTTGGTGGGAGGCACCCTGCTGCCGCCGGGTCTTTCTCTCAGTTCCAGCGGCGTGATTTCCGGAACCCCCATCGCGACTGGAACCACGAGTTTTACGGTTCAGGTGACTGATTCGTCCGAGCCCGCGCATCAGACCGCCACGGCGAATCTGAGCATCACCATCAATCCAGGAGTTACAAATAACGGGAAATTGAGCGGCAACTACGCCTTCTCCGTACGCGGTTTTGACACGAGTGGACTTTTTGTGGCTGCAGGCAGCTTTTTCGCGGATGGCGCCGGGAACATTTCCAGCGGCATCATGGACATAAACGATACGACCGGGAGTTTTCCAGTCAATCAAACTTTCAGCGGTACATATTCAGTGGGTACAACTGGATTGGGATTCATGACGTTCAACATCGCCCCGACAGGCACGGGCAGCCGCACCTTTGCGTTCTCCATCACAGCCGGCGGAAATGCGAACATCATAGAGTTCGACGACAGCACGGGCGGATTTGCCAACAACTCGGCCCGCAATTCCGGGGTGCTTCTGAAGCAAACGATCTCCGTGCCCACCGGTAGTTATGCATTCGGTTTTGTTGGAATCGACTCGGGCAAGAATCGTTTTGGCGAGGCGGGAGAGTTTACCATCGGGTCGAATGGAGCAATTAGTGGTTCGCTGGATTCCGATGACGCCGTTAAAGGTGTCTCTTCAGATTTTAGCTTCGTCGGCACGTACACCGTTGCATCAAACGGTCGGGGTACGATTACGATCGGGGCCGACAGTTACATTTTTTATGTTGTCAACGCAGGGCAACTACTGGCCTTGGAAATAGACCCGTTCTCTCCTGGCTTACACCCTCTAGTGAGCGGTACTATGCTGCAACAGACGAACAACAGCAATCTTACAGGGAACAGTGTTTTCGAGGTGACAGGACTGGAGAGCGCCACGACCGAGAGCCAAATCGGTCAGTTTATGGGCAGCGGTGGGAACTTCAGCGTGACCTCGGACCAGAATACCGCCGGCACGCTGACATCTCCGTCAGGTACCGGGACCTACAGCGTTGGCACGAATGGACGCGTGACGTTCCCGACCGGATCGGGGTTTCAGAATTCGCTACCCGTCCTATATCTTGTGACGACTAATCAGGCATTCATCATTGGCACGGACTCTGCCGTCAGTTTCGGGTTTATGACGCCGCAGTCCGGTTCACCGTTTACGACGGCCTCTCTGTCGGGGACGTACGCGGGCGGATCGCTCGCTCCCGTGGATCCCAGCGTCAGCAATGTAGTGACCGTCGCAGTGGCGGGATTGAACAGCTTGACCGTCACGCAGGACGTGAGCAATGCCAACGGACTTAGCTTAAACCAAGCGACCGGAGCCACTGCCTTAACGAACGCCACCACCGGCAGGTTTACTGCAACATTAGGAAGCACATCGGAGATTCTGTACATGGTCTCGCCATCGCAATATTTCGCGTTGGGAGGGGCGACGGACCCAACCGCGAGAGTGGACAGCTTCGGGCAATAGTGTCCGCGCGTCGACTGGCGAGTACTTATTGCGCTGCGATCAGCTCTTGCAGTCTTGCGCGGTAGCCGCGGCTGCATGAAAGTTGTTTGCCGTCGCGGAGAACCACTAGATACTCACCTCGATTGCAGGGCTGCAATTCTTTGATGTTTCGCACGTTCACAATAATGGAACGATGGATGCGGACAAACTCGTTGGGATCAAGTCTCTTGGAGAGACTTCCGATTCCTTCGCGCAACAGGTAACGACCGCCACTGGTGTTTACCTCAACGTAATTCCCAGCTGCTTCTACCCAGGCAATTTCATTGGTGTCGACGAACACCACACGTCCAGCGGTTTTAATCACCAATCGTCGCTCAGTTTGCGGCCCGGTCTTGGCCTCGGCCAGCAAGTCGAGAATGCGATGGGTTAATTTACGATCATGCGCTTTAAGAAGCTCTGCCCGCGTTCGCTCAATGGCTGCGTGAAGCCTGCGCTCATCGATGGGCTTCAGCAAGAAGTCCAGTGCGCGGGCTTCGAACGCTTGCATAGCGTGCTGATGGCTCACGCTGGTTAAAATCACAATCGGCAGATCTTCCTGAGCGATGCGATTCAGAGCTGCGAAGCCGTCGGCGTCTTGCATTTCGATGTCGAGTAAGAGCAAGTCCGGTTGGAGGCTCTTCACTGCGGCGATGGTTTGGATAGCGTTGCTGCACTCTGCGACGATCTCGACTCCGGTTTCCTCTGCCAGCAAAAGTCGCAACCGATCGCGAACCACTGCTTCTTCATCAGCGATGACGACGTCGATCTGAGGAATCATCATGCGAATTTCACGCAGGCGGGTTTCGATTTGCGGAGACCATCCCATACAACTATTTGACGCTCCAAAATACGAAATGGTTTGTCACAAAGTTCGGCGCATTGATATCTTTCTGCGTGCGATTCGCACCAGCTCCGTGTTATGCGGGCCCGAGGTAGAACAGCGGGTGTGAGCCAGGCCGACACAAACAGAAAATACAAATTGACCAACAAAGTGGATACACAACATCGTGATAAGACATGTTGTGACCGTTCCTGCGCTTGTCTTTTGAGAGGCGGGAAAAAACGGTTGTACTGATTTCCGTATACTCCGCGTCCTACTTTTATAGATTCCCGTAGGCCTCCAGCCATCGCGGCGAAACCCCGAGCTTACGGACGACTCACGAGTTTTCTTTCGTCCATCTCCGACTGAAATTCGTCCCGCGAGAAGAACGATCCATCCCTACGGGCGAGTTGACCAACCGATTTGGTGTGCCAGGTGCATTGAGCGGCATGGACATTGGTGAGGCAAGGCAGCGCCGGTTTGAGCGCAAGCCTTCCAAGAATCGTAGGAGGAGATTCATGAGTATTGCAAAGACGAGAACTTTACTGGCGCTAGCGCTGTTCCTGCTATCGCTCTCTGGACTGTACGGATTCGCACAATCTGTTACCTCCGGTGATCTAGCGGGCACGGTGACTGATGCGAGCGGTGCTGTGATCCCACAAGCCACGGTTACTCTGCGAAGTACCTCTGAAGGAACCAGCCAAACCACGGTGACAAATCAAAGCGGGAGCTATCACTTCTCCCTGCTCAAGCCCGGCAACTATGTAGTGTCCGCCACGGCCGCGAACATGTCAGAGACTCGACGTTCCGTCGATGTCCAACTAGGACAGATCTCCAGTGTTACGTTGGCTCTCAGCCCCCATGGCGAGAATCAGACCATTGAAGTAACTGCTGAGGCGCCGCTGCTGCAGACTGAAAACCCCAATCTGACAACGACCATTACCGAGAAGCAAATCGCGCTGCAGCCGAATCCGGGAAACGATACAACGTATTATGCGCAAACGACCCCGGGAGTAGTCATGAACGTCGGTGGTAATGCCGGCGGTTACGGGAATTTTGCCGCGTTCGGTTTGCCTCCCACCTCGAATCTGTTCACCATCAACGGAAATGACAACAACGATCCGTTCCTCAACCTGAACAATAGCGGATCGAGCAACCTGACGTTGGGCGCCAACGAGATGCAGGAAGTCGCAGTCGTAACCAATGGTTACACCGCTCAATATGGACGCATGGCAGGTGTACAGATGGATTCGGTGACCAAGTCAGGCAGCAACCAGTACCATGGCAACGCGAATTACTATTGGAACGGTACCGCGCTGAACGCCAACGACTGGTTCAATCCTGCCACGAACACACCCAGACCTTTCGCGGTTAATAATCAATGGTCGGCTTCCTTCGGAGGACCGATCATCAAGAACAAGACTTTCTTTTTCGTCGACACAGAAGGCTTGCGCTATGTGTTGCCGTCTACACAGAACATTTTTCTTCCCACTCAGGGATTCGAGACGGCCGTGCTTAACAATCTGACCGCTACTGGCCGCGGAGCGGAGATTCCCTTTTACAACCAAATGTTTTCGCTCTACAACAGCGCTCCTGGATACGCTAAGTACTCTCCCGTGAGCGCTGCAGCCGACCCCACGCAAGGGTGCCACGATCTTACGACGCTCGCCGGATTTGGAGCGGGTGGAGCACCTTGTGCGCTGTTCGACCACGCCTCGGGTACGAATTTAAACAAGGAGTGGCTGATTGCAGGCCGGGTCGACGAAAACATCAGCAACAACGACAAGCTTTTTGGCCGAGTGCACTTCGATCGGGGACAGCAACCCACGGGCACCGACCTCATCGATCCGACGCTCTTCAATACTCTGAGTATTCAACCCACAAGCGACGGTCAACTCAACGAAACCCACGTGTTCAGCGCCAACGTGGTCAACCAACTGGTGGCGTCCGGCATGTGGTATAGCGCAGTTTTCAGGGAAGCCACTCCCGTCGGCGACCGCCTGAGTGTATTGCCATACAACAGCGTAACGATCAATGGCCTTCTCTCGAACCTCGGCGGCACTCAAGCCGCGGATACGAACTTTCCACAAGGACGCAACGTCACCCAGTATCAGATCCTGGACGATCTGTCCATCAATCACGGGAATCACACCTTCAAAGTCGGGATGAATTTCCGACGCAATGACATAAGCGACTACGGCAACGAGTTCAACAGCTTTGGAACATTGGTTTTTGGAAATCTGACCGATTTCGCCAATGGAGTCTTGACCCCCGCCGCCGGCGACGCGTACGGGCAAAACTTTACCAACTTCCCGGTAAATCCTTTGGCCATCTACAGTGTGGGCATTTATTTCCAGGATGAATGGAAAGTTAGTCCCAACCTGAAGCTGACCGCAGCCATTCGCGCTGATCGAAACTCGAATGCGGTTTGCCAGACCAACTGCTTTTCTCGCCTTGCTGAGCCCTTCACTTCGTTAGATCACGATGCCACGATTCCCTACAATCAGGCAATACAGACGGACCAGCATCGAGCCTTTAGCGAGTTGCAGAAGGTCGCCTTCCAGCCCCGGTTCGGAATCAGTTGGAGTCCGTTTGGGCGAAATACTGTGATCCGCACCGGCATCGGCATGTTCACCGACCTCTATCAGGGCGTGATCGTGACCAATCTCGAGGCCAACGCCCCGACTCTCAACGCACTGGCCCTGACCGGTACCTCCCTCACCGGAAACGCAGCCCTGCCCGGAGTTCCGGTCGCTCCTGGAGTTACGATTGGCGGCGTCAACGACGTGCAAACTACGGCGATCCATTCCAACACGGCCTTTAACTCCGGATTCTCGTCTGGAGCTACGCTCGCCGACTTGCAAGCAGCGGTCCCGGGTTTCGCGCCGCCTGCCTTTTTCTCAACTGGCAAGATCAGCAATCCCACTTACGTAAAATGGAACCTGGAGATTCAACAATCTCTGGGATCCAAGACCTCCTTCGACCTCAACTATGTAGGCACGCATGGCTACGACGAGCTGATAGAAAGCAGCGCTGTCAACGCCTACTCGCCGAACGGCGCTCTTCCAATTCCGATCACCGCTCCCGATCCACGGTTCGGACCGGTCACACAGATCTACAGTGGCGGCGTGTCGAACTATGCTGGATTAGTCGCTTCCGTTACACGGCGAGCCTCCTATGGTTTCAGCGGCAGCGCAAGCTACACCTGGAGCCATGCACTTGACGAAACGACGGGACTGTTCAACACCCCCGTTTCTCTATTTAATTCGGTACCCTACCAATTGGATCCGAACAACCTGCGGCTGAACTACGGCAATTCGGATTTGGATATCCGCAACAACTTCACCGGAAACTTCGTTTGGGAGGAGCCGTTCAAATTCCAAAACCGTTTAGTGAACGAGACTGCGGGCGGTTGGTCGATCTCGGGTACTATTTTTGCCCGGTCAGGTTTGCCTTACTCGGTAATCGATAGCACGGCGCCAATCGCGAACATACCGCCGGGTGCGGGAGGTTTGCCGTCGCAATGGGGAGTTTATGCCACGTTGCTGAACCCGAACCAGAGCTTTCCAGGTTGCAGCGGTCCCGGCAACGGACCTGCGGGAGATGCTCACCAGTGCTTGACCACGAGCATGTTCGTTCCCGCGGGAGCGGAGACCAGTTTCGGCTCAGGCCGGAATCTATTCCGCGGACCTGGTTATTTTGATATGGATGCTGCTCTCATGAAGAACTTCGCCGTGGGTGAGCGAGTCAAGCTCACCATGGGCGCCAATTTCTTCAACATCCTGAACCATCCTCATTTCGCGACTCCGGAAAACAACCTGGTCGGAGGCATTGGCCAATTCGGCCAAATCTATGCGACTGCACCAACCCCAACCAGCATTTATGGCGCATTTCAAACTGCTGGCGTAACCGGGCGTTTGGTTCAAGTGGTAGGTAAGATCACGTTCTAAGAGACGTGATCTGCTGAAAAACGGGGCGGTCTCTGAGGAGATCGCCCTCTCTTCATTTCTGCGTAATAGTGACGTTCGACCATATCGAATGGCGGACGCCTGCTACTTTTGGGCACGTACCGACGTTACGTTACGAGAGCGTTTAGCGCACAGAGAAAATCGACGCAGCTGCCGCATAATAACTGCGGAGGTGGTTTTCAGTGTGGTTAAGGCTCGATTATCTGTCTTGTGTGCTTACAATCTTCTCGACCATTCTAGTTGGACGCAGGCATTGGGAAGGCTGGGTTCTGGCAGGCCTGAACAGCGTAATCCTCTGTCTCATCGGCATGAGAACGTCGCAGTGGGGTTTTATTCCAGCGAATTTGTTTTGTATCGTGCTCTATGCTGCCAACCTCAGAGCCTGGAGGAAAGCTGAGACTCCGTAAGACAAAGATTATCGGAGAGACTCTTCCACTTCGGAAAGCCAATCGGGCCGCTTCAGCACTTCGCGGGGCTTGGGCCCATCCGCTGCGCCTACAATGCCGTCGCGTTCCATCAGGTCGATGAGATGCGCAGCGCGCCCGTAGCCAATGCGTAGGCGACGCTGCAGCAGGGAAGTGGATGCCTTACCGAATTCAACCACCAACTTGACAGCATCTTCGTAGAGCGGATCATTTACAGCCTCCTCATCTCCGTCACCGCCAGCTCCAGATCCGCCGTCTTCACGTTCTTCTCTCGGAGCCTGCAGGAACTTCTCTTCGTATTCGGCTAAGCCCTGCGCGCGCCAGAACTCGACCACTGCGGCGATCTCCTTTTCGGTAACAAAAGGAGCGTGTAGACGGTGAACCCGCGCTGATCCAGACGGCAAATAGAGCATGTCGCCGCGGCCTAACAAAGCTTCGGCGCCATTGGCATCCAGAATCGTCCGTGAGTCTACCTTTGTGGCCACGCGGAACGACATACGCGCCGGGAAATTCGCCTTGATCAGACCTGTGATGACATCGACCGAGGGCCGTTGCGTTGCTAAGACCAAGTGAATACCAACCGCGCGCGCCATCTGCGCCAGTCGCGTGATCGATTCTTCCACGTTGCTCGAATCGAGCATCATCAAGTCAGCTAATTCATCGATGATGATGACGATGTAAGGCAGCGGACGTTCCTCGGCACCCTCCCCGAACAGACTGGGCGTCCCATTTTCGTCGAAGAGCTTGTTGTATTGATCGATGTTGCGCACGCCCTTTTCAGCTAGTAATTTCAGCCGCCGCTCCATTTCACGTACAGCATTGCGCAGCGCATTCGCCGCCAACTTCGGTTCTGTAATGATCGGTGTGTAGAGGTGCGGAACGCCTTCGTAATTGCCCAGTTCCAGGCGCTTGGGATCGACCAGAATCAATCGCACTTGATCGGGCGTCGCCTTATACAGAATCGACATGATCATGGCGTTGATGGCCACGCTCTTGCCCGCTCCGGTCGATCCAGCGATGAGCAAGTGCGGCATGCCGTTCAAGTCAGCGGTCACAATCCGTCCGTTGATGTCTTTGCCAAGCGCCAGCGTGAGTTTCGATTTTGATCCAATGAACTCTGTGGATTCTATGTTCTCCCGCAGCCAAATGATTTCGCGTTCGCGGTTTGGAACTTGAATTCCTACGGTCGACTTGCCGGCCATGCGCTCGATCAGAATGCTCTCCGCTTTCAGCGCAAGGCACAGGTCGTCCGTCAGGTTGGTAATGCGGCTGTACTTGATACCCGCTTCGGGCTTGAATTCGAATGTCGTGACCACGGGACCAGGATTGATCTGGGTGATTTGCCCATGAACGTCAAACTCCGCATACTTTCCAGTCAACACCTGGGCAAGCAGCTTCAATTCGTCGGCGTCGATAGCCTGCTGTTCATCTGGCCGATGCAGCAGGGAACTGGGCGGCAGCTTGAAACCGCCAGCCGCAATGCGAGGCAAAGTCGTCTTCGGCTTCTGCGCACTGTCAGCACGCTCGGTGACTTCCGGAGAAGCTGCCTGCGCCTCAGGGTGCGATTCCGCCGCGGGCTCAGCTCGGTCTTCCTCCGCAAAAGTCCGGTCGATACCGGTTCGAACCGGCTCGGAAACTCGCGCCTGCGATTGAACCGGTGGATTCGCGGGTCGAGCTGGAACCATCTGCGTGGTGATGACCGGCTTCGGGGCCGCGCGTCGTTTCTCCAGTTCCCTCTGCATGCGCTTCTTAGCGCGCGCATCCCGCCAATCTTTCCAACGATCCCACAGGGCAATCGCGAAAGCGAACCGGGTCGGCGCCCAGACCTGCAGGGCAGCAAAAGAGAACGCTGTCGAAAGATATAGAGCCACGGCCAGAACGCTGGCGCAAACGATGTAGGCTCCCGCCAGGTTGAAGTAATGGATAAGAAAATCCCCGACCACCCTGCCAAACAGGCCTTCAATCGGGATTGCATTCATCCATCGCAAATGGCCAGGCAAAAGTGCCAGCAAAGCTGGGACAAAGATCAGCAGCCAGACTCCACCGAGAACCTTGGCGATCGGGGAACCGACTTTGCGCGAACGAAACCAGCGGACCCCAAGCGTGGCAGAAAACACTGGAAGCAGAAACGCTCCGATCCCGAACCCTTGCAATACCAGGTCGGAAATCAGGGCGCCTACAACGCCAATCCAATTGCGAGCCGCTCGCGACCCAGTCAGCACCGAGGCGCTGTTTAACGAAGGATCGAGCGGAGAATACGAGGCTAGCGCGAGGAAAAGAAGGAGCGCGGAGATGCACAACAAAAAGCCGACCAGTTCGTTGAGCCGGCGATTGTTGGTCGGAGCAAAGATCTGTGAGAGATACCTCATAGGCGATTTGGTACTACGCAGGAAGAAGTCTCCTGCCAGCGGTGCCAGATCTATGCCAGAGCCTGTCAATTATGACAAGAATGACGCGAGCCTACAACTCAGGATTCCTGGCGGTACCCAGAATGACAAACACCACCTATGGCCCTAAGCGGAGCGCAAACGCCAGTACCGGTGGGAAAGCAAAGCCTCGGCTACTGAAGGTGCCACATAAACGCCAGACCGATCACAATCACGCCCACCACGATGCGATAAACGATAAACACTTTCAAGCTGTTGGATTGAAGATATCGAATCAGCCAGGCAATTGCCATATATCCAACGACTGCCGAAACCAGCACTCCTACCAGAAATGGCATGTGCATTTCCGCGGGCAAACCCTCTTTTCTCAGTTCGTGAGCCTTGAGCAAAGCCGCGCCTGCGATGAGCGGGGTCGAAAGCAGAAAACTAAACCGAACCGCAGCCTCTCGCGTCATATTGCGGAACAAACCGGCGGTAATGGTCGATCCCGAGCGGGAAACGCCGGGAACCAGGGCGAAAGCTTGCGCACAACCGACAATCAGGGCATCCGCAAAGTTAATGCCGGTGAGGGACTTCCTCAGTTCGCCGACCTTTTCGCCCCACCACATCAACAGAGCTACTACGATTAAGGCCCCAGCGATGAGAAAGATGTGCTCGCGGAAGTAGTCTTCGGCAGAGTGTTCCAACAATTTGCCAGCAATCGCCCCTGGAATGGTCGCGATGGCGAGAAACCAAAGAAGTAAACGTTCTTCTCGCTGTTCGTCGGCTGTGAGGTTCTGGTCGGTGCCCCCCGCCTCGGAAAATCGGACAACCTTCCCGCCCAACGCCGCCCGAATAATCTGAATCCAGGTTCGCCGGAAGTAGAACAGGACCGAAAGCAGCGTCCCAAAATGCAAGGCAACGTCAAAAGTCAGCTCGTGTGCAGGCGAAAGTTCGTTCCAGCCGAGCAATCGACGGACAATAATCAGGTGTCCTGAACTGGAAACTGGAATGAACTCTGCTAGCCCCTGAACGATGGCTAAAACCACAACCTGATAGATTGGCAAATTATTCGACCCCGTTCCCGTAGGTTGGAATGTTCTGTTCGATCATAAACAAAAGCAGCTGAGCACGGGCGGCCCAGTCGCTTTGCGGGCCCTGCGTCACGGCCTTCTGTGCCAGGACGATGGCCTTGCCTCTGGATTCGTCGGATTTCTTCGACTCGCCGTCGGTCTTATACATCTCAATCAGGGCCGACATGCGCCATGCGGCATCATACAGGGCTTCCGCTACCGCCGGCGATTGCGGATGTTCGCTGGCGTACTTTTCGTACATCTCAGCTTCCTTCTCGGGACATTTGGAAGAGCCTTGCCAATCACCGCATATCTTGTTCTCAATCAGGTGAAAGGCGGCCAGATCAGCCCACTTGGTTCCGGGAAATTTCTTCATCACTTCCCTCATGTATTGTTCGTCCATGCTCTGGCGAAGATACGATTCCTTCTCCTTAGCGGAAGGGAGGGACATTACATCGGCCTTGTTGATCTGCCAGCGAATATCCGCTGACCGGTACATGGCTTCAGCCGCGAGCGGCGAGTTAGGGAAATATTCGGCAGTCCGGTAGTAGAGGCGCATGGCATCCTGGGCTGCACCGCGACGTCCGTGCCGTTGGCTGGCTTGGTCTTCGGACTCCACGGCTACGCCAAACACGATCCTGTCGCCGTTTGGCGTTGAACCCTGCACCACGAACTTCTTCATCATCCAGCCCGTGATAATTTTCTCTTCCGTGACGACTGCTTCCACGTGTAACCAGTCTCCGCTGGTCTCGAGAATCACAACCTCGCGCCCGCGATCGATGTCAGCAAGCTTGTTCGAGCTCGAATCCGGCGACAGATAGATAGAGGCAACCTCCATTGGCGTGCCTCGCACCGTTTCCGCACTGGCTGCGACGCCGAGCAAGGTGACGGCCACAACCATTAATCGCAGTCGCATAGTCTTCAAAGTCACAAGAGGTATGACGGCGAACCATCGTAGAGACGTTGCTTGCAACGTCTCACATATGTTTCATCTCTTGCAAGATCTTCGGATCCACATTTCCGCCGCTGATGATTGCCACATTCATTGTCGTTTTTGGCAACTGGTCCTCGTGGAATAGAAATCCCGCTACTGCTACTGCACCGCTAGGTTCGGCTACAGTTTTGGGATTCGTCGCCAGCCACAACATGGCTTCCCGTATCTCATCTTCGCTGACTGTCAAAATATCGTCGACATACAGCCGGATATGTTCGAAATTAATCGTGCCTATGCTCTGCGTCCGCAATCCATCGGCGATAGTCCGCGAAACAGTCTCGGCGGAGGACTGGACAATCTTTCCGGCGCGCAAACTGGCCTGCGCGTCGGCCGCCAGTTCGGGCTCAACCCCTATGACCTTTACGGTCGGATTGCTCAGCTTAATAGCCGTTGCCACGCCGCTAAGCATCCCGCCGCCACCAACCGGAACTAACACGGTCTCGACTTCCGGTAGATCTTCCAGAATCTCGAGTCCCATTGTTCCCTGACCAGCGACGATCTTCTCATCGTTAAATGGGGGAACAATGACGTAACCATATTGTGCGGATAGTTCTTCTGCCCTGACCTGGCGTTCCAAACTGCCAGGACCAACCAAAACGATCTCGGCACCCAGAGACGCCGTTGCCTCGCGCTTGATGGCGGGCGCATTGCCCGGCATCACGATGACCGCCTTCGCCCCCAGCGCCCTTGCGGCGTAGGCGACGCCTTGCCCGTGATTCCCGCTGGAATAAGTAATCACTCCGCGGCTGCGTTCTTCTGGAGAAAGAGAAGCAATTTTGTTGTATGCCCCACGCAGCTTGAAAGCCCCGATTGGCTGGAGATTTTCGGGCTTAAGATAGAGTTTGCGGCTGTCGGGCCTTGCGCCGTCTTCAGCTAACGACGCCTGAATCAGTCCGGTGCGGACGGTCACACCGCGCAGGCGATCCTGGGCCTCGAAAATGTCGTTGAGCGTCACCATGGGTTTTTCTTCGGTGTGTCTGCAATGACTGGATGGGCGACTTGCCATCATTCCGAACATAAAGGATACAGCCCGCGGTCCATCCAGCCAAATTCAGCGTTGACATCATGATGCCTATAATAGTAACATCATGATGTGAGGACCACACTTTCTCTGGATGACGATGTTGCCCGCCTTTTGAACAAGGAAAGCCGACGGTCTGGCGCCTCGTTCAAGCAGGTGGTCAATCACTTCTTGCGCCTGGGATTAATGGCTTCAAAACAACCACCCAAAAAACCCTTTGTAGTAAAACCCATAGATCTGGGACTTCCTCCAGGATTGAGCTATGACAATGTCGAGGAGTTGCTCGAATTCCTGGAGGGACCGGAGTATCGGTGATCGTACTCGACGCAAACATTCTCATTTACGCGTACGACAGCGGCTCATCCCAACATACAAAGGCGCGAGCGTGGGTGGAAAAAACTTTCTCAGGTCTCGAATCGGTCGGTCTATCGTGGCAAACTGTGTCCGCATTCCTGCGCGTCATGACCAATACTCGACTGCCGGGACCCCGGCTTAGCCTGGATCTAGCGGCGCGGTTGGTAGATGAGTGGCTGGAGCAGCCCAACATACGAGTTCTTTCGCCCGGCGATGAACACTGGATTTTATTGCGGCGAATGATTGTCGACGGGCAGGCTTCAGGTGCTCTAATCAGCGATGCACAATTGGCCGGCTTGACCATAGAATACGGCGGCGTGCTTCACACCACCGATCGCGACTTTGCGCGCTTTCCCGGTCTGCGCTGGACAAATCCACTTGTGTAACGGGGAAGACTCAAATCTCGAGTATCACGGGCATAATCAAGGGTCGTTTCTGCGTTTGCTTTGAGATGTAGCGCTTCAGGTCCGCGCGAATTTTTTCTTTGATCACGCCGTAGTCCGCTTTCTCTTCTTCGCTTGACTGCTCGAGCGTCTGCATCACCAGTTGCCGGGCGCCGTCCACGAACCCATCTTCGCCCGGGGCGAAGCCTCGAGTCACGATTTCCGGCGAACTTTCGACTCGCCCAGAAAGCTTGTTGATGGCGATAATCGGCAGCACGATACCGTCTTCGCTCAAGTGGCGACGATCTTTGATGATCAAGTCCTCGACCACGTCGGTTCGCGAACCGGAGTCGATACAGACCCGGCCCACGTTGACACGGCCAGCCTTGCGTGCGCCCAGTTCGTCAAACTCGAGAATATCGCCACTTTCAATCAACATCACGTTGCCGACCGAACTGTGCATCGCGCCCGCCATTTCCGCGTGCAGTTTCAGTTGCCGGTATTCGCCGTGAATGGGAATAAAATACTTCGGCTTCACCAGATTGATAATGAGCTTGAGCTCTTCCTGGCTTGCGTGTCCGCTCACATGAATCGGTGGGAACGATCCGTCTTCATAAATGACGTGCGCCTGTCGCCGGAACAGATGGTCGATCATGCGGTAGATCGCCTTTTCGTTGCCTGGAATGATTCGTGACGACAGTACGACGGTGTCGCCTTTCTCGATCTTGGCGTGCTTGTGATTGTCCACCGCAGCCCGCGAAAGCGCTGACATGGGCTCGCCCTGGGTGCCGCTGATCATCACGCACACTTTCTCGGGCGGATAATTTTTCATTTCACCCGGATGAATCAGCAAACCTTCAGGAATTTCGATGTAGCCAAGGTCTTCAGCAATTTCGGAAGTATTCGTCATCGACCGCCCGACAAATGCTACTTTGCGTCCGTGCTGCCACGCCAATTCCACGGCCAGCTTGATGCGATGAATGGACGAAGAAAAACAGGAGATGAAGAGCCGCCGCTGGGTATGAGCGAACACCTCATCAAACTTTCGCCGCACCGCGCGCTCGCTAGGCGTGTATCCCTTGCGCTCGACGTTGGTCGAGTCCTGAAAAAGCGCCAGCACGCCTTCTTTGCCGTACTCCGCAAATGCGTGCAGGTCGAACATTTTGTTGTCGGTGGGCGTGGGGTCGACTTTGAAATCGCCGGTGTGAATCAGGACGCCGAGCGGAGTATGAATAGCCAACGCGACGCAATCGACGAGACTATGCGTCACGTGGATGGGGTGAATCGTGAACGGACCCGCCTTGAAGCGCTCTCCTGGCCTGATCTCGCGTAGATCCGCATTCTCGAGCAGTCCATGCTCTTCCAGTTTGTCTTCCAGCAGGGCGAGCGTGAACTCGGTGCCCCAAACTGGTACGTTGAGTTCAGAAAGAATCCACGGCAATGCCCCGATGTGGTCTTCGTGACCATGGGTGAGAATAATGGCGCGCACCCGCTGCCGGTTTTCGATGAGATAAGAGATGTCCGGAACCACGATGTCTACGCCGAGCAATTCGGCCTCGGGGAACATCAGGCCCGCGTCGATGACGATGATGTCGTCGCCCCAGCGCACAGCCATGCAGTTCATTCCGAACTCGCCCAGGCCGCCGAGGGGTACAATGTGCAGCTTTCCAGTTGGCATTTTAAGTGTCCATTGATCGTAGCATACGAATGCCGGGCGGACGGCAGCCGAACCGAGACCTATCAACTGAGAACCGGAGAACTGGTTTTTCTGAGCTCCTTGAGTTAAGGTCAATTCAGATGGCTGAGCAACTGCGAAAATCATGGCTCCGGCGTCGGGTCGAGAACGGTCTGCGGAGCGGCTTCCAACATGCCTACGAGACCGTGAAGGTGGACCCGAACAGATTTCTTCTTCAGCTTCGTGCGGCTTATGGCGTGCCCATCAACAGCTTTCAAGGCATTTATTCCGTAGACATCGGCGTTCTTGACGACCTCGCCCACAACGTCATCCGCAGCGGAATGAAGTTGGCTGCGGCTGAAGGCGCCGGGTTTGGCCTCGGTGGGATATTGACGATGGTCCCAGACCTCAGCATTCTTGCTGGCATCACGCTGCGCACGATTCAGAAGCTCAGCCTGATTTACGGTTTCGAATACAACACCGACGAGGAGACAGCCGAGCTCTGGATCGCGGCGGCCAGCGCCGCTGGAGTGGACATCAGCCGTGAGATTCTGGAAAAGGAAGTCATCAACCGCTTCGTACCGAAAGTCATTCAGCGAATTGCGGCGCAGGCCAGCAAGGAAGCGGTTGAGAAGTGGGCTGGGCGCGTGATTCCGATTGCTAGTTCGGCCATTGGCGCGGGACTCAATTACTATTTTGTGCGTGCCTGGGGCGACCGCGCTCAAGCTCACTTCCGCCAGAAGCATCTGGAGCTTCGCCGTCGGAAAAGTATGGCAGAGTCAGCTCTGCCGTTACTCGCGAATCCAACTCGGTCGGTCTCCTGATTAGCGCAGTAATTCTTCGAGTTCGATTCGCTGGTCGGTCTTCTCGTCGCGATATTTCACAATGACTGGCGTGTAGAGCGATAGATTCCACTCCGCTGCCTGACCTTTTGTCACCGCTCGTGACCCGGGCACGACCACTGCATTTTCCGGCACCTCAAGCGGTTGGTCGTCCGTGGCCCGGTACACCTGCCCGCGAACAATGTCATATAGCGGAGTCGAGCGGGTCAGGATCGTGCCTGCGCCCAGCACTGCCCGTGTCCGCACTAGCGTGCCTTCATAGACGCCGCAGTTTCCGCCGATGAGCACATCATCTTCAACGATCACAGGAGAAGCATTGATCGGTTCCAGCACTCCGCCGATCTGGGCCGCCGCGCTCAGATGTACGCGCTTGCCAATCTGTGCACAGGAACCCACCAGCGCATGCGAGTCGACCATCGTTCCTTCGTCCACGTACGCGCCCACGTTAATAAACATCGGAGGCATGCAGATCACGGTGGGCGCGACATAAGAGCCAGTTCGCACGGACGATCCTCCCGGCACGATGCGTACGCGATCCCGAACGGTAAATCGCCGGGCAGGGAAGGTGTCTTTATCGACAAATGAGAGGCTCACGTCTTCGCCCATCTTGCTAAGCTCACCCAGACGAAAGCCGAGCAGTATGCCCTGCTTCACCCAGATATTCACCACCCACTGCCCATCAATCTTTTCTGCAGCGCGAATCTTGCCTTGGGTCAGCTCATCGCGAAAGTCCATGAAGATTTGACGGGCGTCCGGATGGCTTTCAACTTCAAGGGAGGCGAGCCGTTCGATCGCGGATCTGAGGGATTCCATCCAGAGAAAGTATACGGGATTCTGGGACTGCTATTGCCAATGGTCATTCCTACCGTAGCGCAGGTAGAAAACAATCAATTGGAAATGGTCAGATACATTTGCATTCGCTGCGAATCAGCACACCAGCCATGCCGTGTGCAGTTTCGCGAGCTTCCGTGAGCGTGACGTATGGCCCATGCCAGCGCGCGTGATTGGCGTCGTGCCCGCTGGGGCGTCCTTTTCCGTGGTTGCACTGTCCGCAACTGGACCGGTGCAGCACGATCTTGTGTGGTCCTGCCAGCCAGTTTTCGTAGATATAGAAACTGACTGCGTCGGGAGACTGAGTCGCTGGCTTGGCAATCACGCCGGCTTCGGTGGCAATCTTTTGCAATTTAGATCGTGTGTCGCGTCGCATCGGCAGAAGTGGCAGGCGATAGACTTCTTCAATTCTCCCCATCATGGCCAGCACCGCTTTCACCGGCATCGGATTGGACTCGATGAAGTTGGCCTGCATCAGCGGCACGTATTTGCGATGAATGCGCCGCGCCGTGTCCCAGTCGTTGGCCAGCGCAGCCCGCGTCATCTCCGCCATCTCGCGGGGAATCTCATTGGAAGCGACTGAAACGATTCCCACGCCGCCCAGTGCGATGATTGGCAAGGTAACCGCATCGTCACCAGAAAAGACTAAGAAAGTTTCCGGCACGACCGCGCAAACTTCCGCCATCTGCGCGATGTTGCCACTGGCCTCTTTCACTCCGGCGATATTCGGGACTTCCGCCAGCCTAGCCAGAGTAGCCGGTTCAATGTTCGCTCCGGTACGGCCCGGGACGTTATAGAGAATGATTGGCTTGTCCACAGCTTCAGCAACCGCTCGAAAATGCCGATACTGGCCCTCCTGCGTCGGCTTGTTGTAGTAAGGCGAAGCTGTGAGGATGGCATCGATGCCCGGCCGCGCCGCGGCTTCTTTCGCTTTCTCAACTGCGTCGTGCGTTGAGTTAGAAGTGGCTCCAGCCATGACGGGCACGCGTCCCGCCACGACTTCGATGGTGACGTCAATGACCTGCAGCCACTCGTCATGCGACAGAGTGGGCGTTTCGCCGGTGGTGCCGCAGGGAACCAGAAAATCAATTCTGGACTCGACCTGCCACGCCACCAGGTTGCGCAGGGCGGGTTCGTCGATAGAGCCGTCCTGACGAAAGGGCGTTACAAGAGCTGTACCGCATCCTCGAAGTTGCATGAGACTAAGATATCGCGAATGGGCGGGCTTGGAAAACTTGTGCCCGGAAGCCGAAACGCCGCGCTCACACCTGAAGCTTAATCAGCCAATTCGCGGGTTCCGGCAGAATCGCAAATTTAGGCAATTCGCCCCGTACCATCGCTACTTCGTCGCAAGCATGAAAGCGAGGGCAAACGTGACAGTCTTTGTAAATTTTGTCCGGCAGATCCTCGCGTTGTGCAGTGGAGAAACCCAAGCGAGCGAAGAATTCAGGAGCGCGCGTGAACAAGCAGGTGCAGCTAACGCGGTGTTTTTTCGCCTCTGCCAGCAATGCCTTTACCAAATGGCCGCCGCCGCCCTTGCCTTGCTGTGCGGGCGATACAGTGATGGAACGGATCTCGGCCAGATGCGGACCATAGAGATGGAGAGCGCCGCATCCGATAATCGCACCGCCATCTTCGAGAACGACGAAATCCCGCACGTTCTCGCAGATCTCGGCCAATGTGCGCGGCAGAAGAGTGCCGTCGCCGGCATACGCGGTAATTAGAGCATGAATCCGCTGGGCATCAGGTAGGATCGCTTTACGCGTGCGCATGAACGTCCTCCCGAATGGACTCGATTCTCTGTCGAGCGTCGGCCATCGCCTGCCGTACTCGTCCTGGCGCCGTGCCACCGGCAACGTCATGGATGGCAAGCACCGACTCCAGCTTCAGGCACGTGTAGAAATCGTGGTCGAATTTCGAGTTCACTGAATGCAGTTCCTCCAAAGATAGATATTGAAGCTCGCAATGCTTTTCCAGACACAACTGCACAGCTTTTCCTATTTGCTCATGGGCCAGACGGAAAGGGACTCCTCGTTGGACCAAGTAAGTCGCTGCAGCCCACGCGTTCATAAATCCCGATTGCGCGGCTTTCTGCATAGCTTCGTAGTTGAACTCCACGGCTTTCATCCAGCCGGTCACGAGCGGCAGCAGCGAAAGCACGGTCTCAGTTGCATCGAACAGCGGTTCCTGAGTCTCCTGCAAGTCCTTGTTGTAGGCGAGGGGCAAGCCTTTCATACAGATTTGCAGCGTGGTCGCGTCTCCAATCAGGCGAGCGCACTTTCCTCGAGTGAGTTCCAGCAGATCAGGATTTTTCTTCTGTGGCATCGCGCTGCTTCCCGTGGAGTAAGCTTCGGGCAAGCGTACGAAGCTGTATTCCTGGGACGAAAACAGAATCATCTCTTCCGCCCAGCGGCTGAAGTGCAGAGCGAGTAGCGAGAGCACATTCACAAACTCGAGGACGAAATCGCGATCGCAGGTCGCATCGACGCTGTTCGCGGTCGGCTGATCAAAGTTGAGATCAGTCGCCATGACCCGACGATCCAGAGGCAGCGTTGCTCCCGCGACCGCACCTGATCCGAGAGGACAGACATTCAACCGCGTCCGGCAATCGACGAGCCGACCCGCATCCCGCAGAAACATTTCGACGTAAGCCAGCAGCCAATGCGACACCAACACCGGTTCCGCGCGCTGTAGATGCGTATATGCAGGCATTGCCGCATTCCCGGCTTGCTGAGCGCGGTCCAGCAGGACGCCACCCAATGTTGCCAGATCGGCGCGTACCTGATCGATCGCGGCTCGGACATACAAACGCAAATCGGTCGCGATTTGTTCGTTTCGACTGCGCCCGCTGTGCAGCTTGTATCCAACGTCACCAATCAGCGTAACCAATTGCTTCTCGACGAAATGATGCACATCTTCGGCCTCGTCGTCTTCAAGAAACGCAGGCGACAAAGCTGCTTGCTCGCCGATCCGTTCCAAGCCTTGGAGAATTGTGATGAGTTCGTTAGAATCCACAATGCCCGCGCCTTTCAACGCGCGAGCGTGGGCGCTGCTAGCCGCAAGCTCGTGCGCCAACAATCGCCGGTCAAACTCAAAGGAACGCTGCCAACGCTCAAATGCCGGATCCAGAGGTTGCCGGAAACGGCCGGACCACATCTTCATTGCGCCACCTCCGATCTCGCTGTTTGCTTACGCGCCTGAGCGCGGGAGCGCGAGGGAAGGCCGAGAATGCGAATGAATCCGGCTGCATCCTTCTGGTCGTAACTGTCGCCCATCGTGAATGAGGAGAGATCGGTGCGATACAGCGAATGCTCGGACTGGCGGCTCACGACGGAGACGTTGCCCTTATATAGAGATAGGGTGACCGAGCCACTGACATCTTTTTGTGTGGCTTCGACGAATGCATCGAGCGCTTCGCGAAGCGGTGCGAACCAGAGTCCGAAGTAGACGAGTTCCGCGTATTTCAGCCCAATGTGCTGCTTGAAATGCGTGACATCTCGCTCGAGACACAGTGCTTCGAGTTCGCGGTGCGCCGTGATCAGCAAAGTCCCGCCAGGAGTCTCGTAGCAGCCGCGCGACTTGATCCCAACGAATCGGTTCTCAACCAGATCGACTCGCCCGATAGCGTTGCGGCCACCGACTTCGTTTAAGAGTTCGACCAATGACACGGGATCAAGCTCCAGGCCGTTGACCGAGACTGGAACTCCAGCATCAAAGCCGATGGTTACCTGTTCTTCGCGGTCCGGCGCATCTTGCGGCGAACAAGTGAGCTGCCAGGTGCTGGGCAATGGCGCGTTGGCCGCATCTTCCAACTCACCACCCTCGTGGCTGAGGTGCCAGAGATTTCGATCACGGCTGTGAATCTTCTCGCGGCTGGCGGCCACGGGGACGCCGTGCTCCTCGGCGTAATCGAGGCAATCCTCACGAGATTTCAATGTCCACTCCCGCCAGGGCGCGATCACTCGCAACTCGGGCGCAAGCGCCTGGTAGGCCAATTCGAATCGCACCTGATCGTTGCCCTTGCCCGTGCATCCGTGCGCGACCGCGGTGGCTCCCTCGCGCAAGGCGACTTCTACCTGATGTTTCGCAATCACCGGCCGAGCTAACGACGTGCCCAACAGGTACTTGTGTTCGTACACTGCTCCCGCTTTCAATGCGGGGAATACGTAGCCGGTAAGAAATTCCTCGCGAAGGTCTTCGACTACGACTTGCGATGCTCCGGTGGCGTAGGCTTTCGCGACGACAGCCTCAATGTCGTCTCCCTGGCCCACATCGCCTACCATCGCAATCACGTCGTAGGCATAGTTCTCTTTGAGCCATGGAATAATAATGGAGGTATCCAGACCTCCCGAATACGCAAGCACAACTTTTTCAGGCATGAGCGCTCCTCGATGGCAGGCGCGTTTCGCCGCCAAGCAATAAGTATAAGATGGCTTTCTGCACGTGCAGCCGGCTTTCGGCTTGATCGAACACGACTGATCTTTCCGAGTCCATCACCGCGTCGGTGATTTCCTCTCCACGGTGAGCGGGCAGGCAGTGCATAAACACGGCGTGAGGCGCCGCTCCCGCGACGAGTTCCTGATTCATCTGATAAGGTGGAAAAATCTTCGCGCGTTTCCCAGCTTCGTGCTCCTGGCCCATGCTGGCCCACGCGTCGGTATAAACCGCGTCGACGCCTTCAACCGCCTCCTGTGGATCGGAAAGCACCTCGATGACAGCGCCAGTCTGCTCGGCTATCGCTTGTGCGTCGGCGAGGATTTGGGTGTTCGGACCGTAACCCTTTGGCGTGGCCACGCGGATTTTCGACCCAAGACATGCACACGTGAGCAGTAGCGAGTGGGCCACATTATTGCCGTCGCCGACGTAGGCCAGGCGGATATTCTTGAGATCTCCGAAGCGCTCTTGCAGCGTGAAATAGTCGGCTAAGGCCTGACATGGATGCTCCAGATCGCTGAGAGCGTTAATCACCGGAATGGAGGCGTGCGCAGCCATTCCGGCAATCGTGTTCTGGGCGAAAGTGCGAAGCACAATCGCGTCCACCCAGCGCTCGAGGTTGTGCGCAATGTCGCTCAGCTTCTCTCTCGTGCCCAGTGGCTCTTGAGTCTGGTCCACGAAGAACGTGGCGCCGCCCAGACTCGACATCCCCGCTTCGAAGGTCAGCCGAGTTCGCAACGAAGGCTTCTCAAAGAACATCACCATTTGCTTGCCGGCAAGCGTGCTACGAAAATCCGCCGGCCGTGCCTTCATGATTCCGGCAAGATGAAGCACAGCTTCGACACCCGGGCGCCCTAAATCACGGGTCGAAACCAGATCGGAGCCCCAGAAAGTACCAGAAACCCTTGTAGGAAGGACAGGCGCTCGTTTTAATGACTGACTATTCACTTTGACTCCTCTTTTTCGTTTTTTGAATCTGATGTACCGCCTGCGTTGGTGCACGACGCCGTTTCAAAGCCAGGGCTGAATCGAGCGCTCGGATCACTTCATCAACATGCTTTTCTTGAATGATGTAGGGCGGCAAAAAGCGAAGAACCGTCTCATGCGTGCGATTAATCAGAATTCTCTTTGCCAGCAGAGTGGAAACTACGGTTTTCGCCATGTCGGCAGAGTCTAATTCCACCGCGACCATGAGGCCCATTCCGCGAACTTCGCGGATACAATCGTGTCTAACCTTCAGTGCTGCAAGTTGTCCCTGGAAATAACTTCCAATCTCGCGCACATGATCGAGCAATTCCTCCAACACCCTCAGAAACTCGATCGCAACTGCGCAGGCCAGAGGTCCTCCGCCAAAGGTAGTACCGTGCATACCAGGGTGCATGCTACTGGCTACGCGATTGGTAGTGAGAATCGCTCCGAGCGGCAATCCTGCTGCCAACGGCTTCGCAATGGTCACGATGTCAGGCTGTACACCATAATGTTGGTAAGCGAAGTAGCGGCCGGTTCGTCCCAGGCCGCACTGAATCTCGTCGAGGATCAGCAATGCGTCACTGCTCTCCGTCAATTGGCGTGCGAGCTGCAAAAACTCCGGGCTGACCGGACAGATTCCACCCTCCCCTTGAATGGTCTCAATGCAGAGCGCACATACGCCCGCGTCGAACTGGTGTTTCAGGTCTTCCACATCGTTGAACCGAACGAAGCCGACTCCGGGTAGAAGCGGAACGAAAGGATCGCGATACTTGGCTTGGCCCGTGGTCGCGAGCGAACCGAAAGTGCGACCATGAAATGAGTTGTCGAGAGCCAAGATGCGCCACTTTGGCCGGTGGCCATTCGTATTCCTAGTCCGAGCGTAGATGCGGGCAAGTTTCAGCGCGCCCTCCCAGGCTTCGGTTCCGCTGTTGCAGAAGAAGGCCCGGTGCGTGCCGGAAATCTTGGTCAACCTTTTAGCGAGTTCCGCCTGATACTCGTGAAAAAACAGATTGGAAACGTGAATCAGTCGCCCCGCTTGCCGCTTTAAAGTCGCTTGAATCGCAGGATGCGCGTGTCCCAGCGCATTCACGCCGATTCCACTTAGAAAATCCAAATAGCGATTGCCGCGCGAGTCCCACAGATACACGCCACGGCCTCTCTCGAACAGGATATTGTGACGATCGTAGGTCGGGAGCAGCAATTTTTCTTCGGAACGGATGACGGAAGCGAGGCTCATGCGCCAATCACCTCCGTTCCACATGCCATCTTCGTGAAATAGAACTGCGGCAGAATTTCGACTTGCGCCGCAGGTAGAATTCTCACTCGACCCACGCCTTTATGGAGCGCCTGAGTGCAAGCCTCGAGCTTGGGTAGCATGCCGCCGCCGATGACGGAAGCGGCAATCAAGGCGGCTACTTCCTTCGTATTCAACCAGGGAATTACCTCACCGTCTGCACCTTTTACTCCGTCGACATCCGTAAGAAAAATCAGCGTGTCGGCATGGCAGGCGACGGCGCAGGCGGACGCCATTTGGTCTGCATTGATGTTGTAATATTCGCCGTCGGAGCCCAGCGCTACCGAAGACAGAACCGGAATTCCCCCCGCGCTCCAGATGGCCTCGATCCAGCGCGGCTCCGCATAACAGATTTCGCCCACAAAACCAAGATCGCAGCCAGGGGTTTGCTTCTTGCGCGCCCGAAAGCCCATCCCATCTGCGCCACACAGACCCACCGCAGCACTTCCGGCCGCAACGATGGCCGCGACCAGAGTTCTATTCACGATCCCCGACAGGACCATGAGAGCCACGTCGCGCGTCTCAGCGTCCGTAATGCGCAGGCCGTTTACAAAATCACTCTCTTTGCCCAGCAGTTTCAGAGTTCGCGTGAGCGCGCTACCCCCACCGTGAACCACCCCGACGTGATGGCCGTCCTGCGCCAACTCGACGATCGCCCGCGCACACTGGCGCAATCTCGCTTTATCCTCGAGCGCCGCGCCCCCGATTTTGACTACGATTTTCACTGCAAACCTTCCTCTTCTTTCCATCCGTACATCAGATTCATGTTCTGCACTGCCTGTCCGGCGGCGCCTTTGAGCAAGTTGTCCACGCAGGAGACCAACACCAAACGACGGCCGTCGTCCGCAAGACAAAAGCCAAGATCGCAATAGTTGGTGTGCAGAGAGAACTGGATTTGCGGGAGCTTCGGCGTCGCAAAAATCCGCACCCATCGCCGGCCAGCATAAAAGTCACGAAAGCAAGATTCGACTTCCCCTGCCTTCATCTCACGGTTCAAATGAACGTAGATAGTCGATAAAATTCCTCTGGGAATCGGAAGCAGATGAGGAGTGAAAATCAGTTCACATGTATTCAGTTGCAACTGTTCGAGCATCTCTCCCACGTGCCGATGACCGAATACCGAGTACGCCGAAAGGTTGTCGGCAACAGAAACAAAGTGGGTGCGCGAATTCGGTTCCTTACCCGCGCCCGATACCCCAGACTTTGAATCGGAAATGATTCCACGCTCGCGATCTATAATGCCAGCCGCGAGCAGCGGCGCTAAAGCCAGGATTACCGAAGTCGCGTAGCACCCCGGATTCGCCACTAATGCTGCGCCAGGAATCTGATCGCGGTGCAACTCCGGTAGTCCGTAAATCGCCATCTCGGTGACATCCGCCGCCGCCACTGAATCCGCATCCTCGAAGCCATACACTGCGCGATGCTGTTCCCGCTTGAGCCGCCAGGCCCCGCTCAAATCAATGACGCGCAACCCTTGCGCGATGGCTTCGGGAACCAGGGAACGCGAAGCCTGATGCGGCGTGGCCAGAAACAGTAACTGGACACCCTGTTGCCTGAGTGCCGGCCATGACAGCGGTTGCAGCGGATAACTTCCATTGCCTGAAAGCACAGGAAACATTTCGGCCAGGTTGCAGGCTGTGTCGGTTTGCTTCTCGCGCTGGAGTAAAGCGGGTTGTTCCAGCCGGGGATGACGCAGCAGAAGCCGTGTAAGCTCCAGACCGGTATATCCTGTCGAACCCAGTACTGCGGCCTTAAGTTTTGCCGGCATCAGGCGAGCATCTCCTGGATGCGCGCGGCCAACCTTTTCGCATCCTCTTTGTCGGGACAAATGGTCAGGATCGTGTCATCGCCAGCGATGGTGCCAATCGCTTCTGGCCATTCCTCTTCATCGAGGGCGGCGGCGACAGGTTGCGCGCTGCCCACGCTCGTTTTGATGACAAGCAGGTTTTGTGCCGGGCGCAGCCCCAGCACAAATTCCCGCACCAGTCGCGATACGGGCGGCAAAGCTGGCGTAGACGAACTCTCGCCTTGCGACAGAGAGTACCCATCCGCCGTCTTTGCCAATCGCATATCGCGAACATCCCGCGAGAGCGTAGCTTGCCCTACCTTGAGGCCCCGTTTGCGCAGAGCCCGCTGCAGGTCGTCCTGGCTGGCGATGGGGCCGTGCTTCAGAAGCTGAAGGATTGCCCGTTGTCTTAAGGTTTTATTCATCATGAATAATTATGCACCTTAATGCATAAACATTCACTTATATTAACTGCTGGTACGCAGGTGTCAAGCGCAAACTAACGGAGAATCAAGGCGTGAAAGTGATGCCTCCACTCATTGTTTTCATGACCGGCGCGTGCAACCCGGTCTCAGGTGTCGAGACGCAATCACTCCATTCGGTTGTGATAGATTGGTAATAATGTGGGCGCGTAGCTCAGTTGGCAGAGCAATGCCCTTTTAAAAGGCTGCTCTGACACGCGCCTACGGCGGGTCAATCACTTCCAAGCGGATTCAATCTTGATAATCGGGGTTGGTGGCTGGTATTCGGCAGCCATTGTGCGCTGGATTGTGCGCTAGCTCTTGACCTTCTCGTCACGCGACTCGATCTGTTTGCGGGCGCCTTCCGGTAACTTTCCATAGAGTGCTTCAATTTGCTTGGGTCGGGCGATTCGATCCTCCACGATAAGATTTACCAGTTCAAACAGAAGCGTCACCATCGCTGGATCGTCCCGAACGTCTAAAACGCCGGGGTGTACCTGGTTGTTTCCTATGACTCTAACAATATCGAGTGACCGCTGAATGATAACGGGCAATCCCTGGATAACAAGCTCCCCGATGTCGTCATTGAGATTCTTTCCGGGCTGCCCAAGTGTGATGCAAAGTTTCTGAACGCAGAGTCGCAAAAGGGCTGCGCTGCTCCGAGGTGACTCCCCAAATACTGCCCGTGCCTCTTCGTAGTCCGCTTTGATTGACTCTGGTGTTTCGGGGTGTGGCGCAGGTGCAGTTCGTGCAGCGGGAAAGATTAGTTTCGTCTTAAACCATATAGAGCATTGACCGCAATGCTCACAGACGGCCAACACCAAGTCGGGAACCTGCGCATGGTAGCTGCCACCGTGCACAGGGTGCGCTTGAACCCAATATAGACCGGCCCAACTTTGTTTGGCATAAGTGCCACAATTTGAAAAAAGGCAATGAAAAGCAGACTTGTTGAACTCAGCGGGTACGTACTTCATAGATGATGATTGTCCTTCCGCTTCGCCGCGGTCTGCGATTTTTGGGCCTTCTTTGTTCTAGCTCTGGCTGCTGCCTTCGACGCCTTGGTGGCGATTTCCTTGCGCCGTGCTGGGCTCAGTTTCTTGGCTCTGGCGAGTCCACCTCTGCGCCCGAGTTCCGCGAGAAGTTGCGAAATCTGATCTTCGTCCGGGGTGACCATCCGGCCAAGATTCTAATAGGCGGCAGGCTTGACACCTTAGCCGCAAGGTGATTTACTTGGTCCGCCCGAGAAACAGTCCCTCCCCCAAACATAAACGGACTGAGCAAGTGCTAGTGACACCGGCCCAGCCCTAACCAGTTCGCCCGCAGGAGGGGCAAACATGGCTAGCCCAAAAGTAGCACCTTTCACGTTTGAAATTCACATCTGCCCGCGTTGTGAGAATGACATCGCGACGGGCGCCGATATCGACGGCGAACCAACACTCTGCCGCAGATGCGGGGCACTCAACAAGCTTCGCTCCGCCAAAGTTCGCATTCTTCCGGCGCGCCAGCAGAAACGCATTTCTGGACGGAGGAAGCGCTCATGAGCAAAGTTCTCGTTTTCCCGATTCCGATCCAAGCGACAAACGATGCCACGCTTGAAAGCTTCGTGGATTACCTAAGAGTGGAGAAGGGCCTCGCATCAAACACGATCGAAGCTTACCGCTGCGACGTGGCCCACTTCTTACGGTTTCTTGGCACTCGCCACCCCAAAGACCTAAAGGGCTACAGCGACGAACTGCAGTCCACCGTGACCGCCCGTTCTGTCGCGCGCAAGATATCGACCTTGCGCCACTTCTTTAAGTTTCTGTCCATGGATGGCCTTGTTGCCGCCGATCCCATGGCGAGCATCGAGGCCCCGAAAGGCTGGAAAACGCTTCCCACGTGGTTAAGCCCCGCAGAAATCAACGATGTTCTGACAACTCCTCCTGGTGATAATGCTGGGGCGTGGCGCGATCGAGCCATATTGGAATTGCTATACGGTGCCGGCTTGCGTGCATCGGAAATCGTGAGCGTTCGCGTGAGTGATCTGGACCTGATCAACCGATGCGTCCTAGTGCACGGAAAACGAGACAAGGAGCGCATTGCTCCGTTTGGACATCGGGCACAGGAAGCCCTAAAGCGATATCTCGCGAGCTCCCCATGGGATTCGCTTTGGCTCTTCCCTGGGAATAAAGGGCAGCATCTTACCCGAATGCGGGTCTGGCAGATCGTTCACAAATACTTCGAACACATCGGGCGCCGCGTCAGTCCGCACACTCTACGCCACACCTGCGCTACGCATCTGCTCGAAGGCGGCGCGGATCTTCGCGTAGTGCAAACGATCCTAGGACATGCCGACATCGACACAACCCAGATTTACACTCACGTGACCCTTGAGTCGATTAAACAGGACTACATGGAGCACCATCCGCGGGCGTCAGGGAAACATCGGCAGTTAACCCTAGGCATGAGGGGTTTGCTGAGCCCAGCGATCATCCCGTGCGAGGAATGTGCGGCCGTTGCCACGCCCGGCAAAAGGCGATGCGCCTATCATCTGGAGCGCGCGAGGGAAGCTGGTAAGCGGTTCCACACGCGCAAGAAGCTAAGACTCGTACGAAAGGGGTGACGAATGAAAACATCAATTTACCTCACGGAAGCAGACCAAGCACTACTCGCCAAATTGCAGTCCTCAACTGGCTTGCGTACAGCTCAGATCATCCGGGCAGGACTCCGGGCCTTGTTCCGCGAGATCGAGCGCGCCCCAGCCTTGCCGACACAGCAGAAAATCACGCCAACGCCTCGCGGCCGGTTGGAGCAAATCGTCGAAGAATTGAAAACCCTAACTCACCCGCTACAGAGTTAAGGCTAAGAATGTTGTGTTAAATCCAAAACGAAAGGAGAAGTTGCTTCACACGCAAATATGTGTTGACTAGTTGGGGACGGCACGGGCCGGTCGAAGACCTAAAATCTTTCTCCGGCCCGTTATAATGCCGACTCACCCGCACGCTAGAAGCGCATAGCGACGGGTGTACAACAGCAGAAGGCTTCAAGTCTCCAAGTCACCCAAATTTGGCCCAACGCTCACCGTTGGGCCGTTTTTGCTTGGGAACTAGGTTCCCGGCATTACAATAAAACTCAATGATACGTACGCGCTTCGCACCGGGCCAAGAGCCGAACGTCCTGACCTCGATTTCCGAGGAATGCGGTGACGGAATGTGCGAGAACTGTCCCGGCATCTTTAAGCGAGACGACTATCCCGGCGAGTCGATCTTCTGCGTTCATGAGTGCCACAAGAAACGGAATCAGGACGGAGACATCACTTCCGACCCTGCGTAAACAGTTCTCCGCATGCTGGACACTTCATCCGCTCAAAATCAATCCGCTGCATCTCGGCCGGTGTAATGACCCTCCCGCATTTCGGGCACACAGCATCGAGTGACGCCAGCACCTTTTCAAGATTGATCTTCTTCCGGGCGCTTGGCATAGTGGGATTCTGAGGCCAGAAGGAGCCCTAATCGTTCGACAGCGTGACGGTTCCGTTTCTACCTTCGTAGGTCATCGTGAAGTGACGCAAGAATGTTCTTCCAATAAGCGCGCTGTGAATCTGGCCGCCAGCGATCAAATCGACGCCCGCAAAAGCGCCATTCATCGTTACACTGAGCGCTGGAACATGAACTTGCGCCAAGTAAACGTTAGCCGTGTGACTCCCGTGAACACCAGAAATCTGCCGCCGATTTACAAGAGGCAACTTCAACTGGGCTGCGAGGAGAGAATCAATACAGCACTCTTGTGCGCCGGTGTCTACCAGAGCTCTGACATCAATGATACCTGCAACAGGAACCCCGGTTGGATTTGCTATGGGATCGTGGCTAGGGTCAAAGCCAATATTTACAAAAAGTGTGGGGCCCCTTGTGATTAGAAGATCGCAACCGGCGCCGGCTGGGCCGCTATCGAATCCGCACTTCGTCTTAACCATGTGAAGCGCGATACATCACAGAGGCCGGCAGTGTGATCGGGGGAGCGCCGATCTGCCGAATAAGATACGGTCCTCTCCCAAAGCGCGAAACGGCATCCGTTGCTGCGGTTTCAAATGAATCGTACGTGCCGATCACCTTGCCATCTCGCATCACAATCCACTCGCCCATGTGATGAGCTTCTAACTCATCGCGCATTGCTTCGTAGGCGGAAATCTCATTGTCTATATCCTGCATTGGAAACCTCGCTACGATTATCGTCACCTGTTAAGGTTACTCCCGCCATAGGCTGATCACTGTATAACGAAAGGCCGTGCTCTGTCACGGCGTTTTCCCATTCCTTTCAGCGCAGCCAACCCCCTAGAGTGGCCTTTCTGCGGATTTCCTCGAGCGGCATTGTTTCCAGTTCGTCATCGCTCTCAGTCGGCGTGTTTGCCGCGACCGCTGCGACACCGCCGCGGGCTCGAATCTGCCGAGCACGTTCCTGGGCTTGTTCCTTTGCTTGCCGATTCAGTTCGGCTTGGTTGAGTTTCAGAACGCCGGCCGCTTTCAGGTTCTTGAAGGCATCTTCTAATTCGCGAAGAGTGGGAAACCTAGTTCCCTCGGGGTTCCATTGCCCGCGAGCGTAGAGCCAGCGTTTCAATTCCTCCGAGTTAGCATCGCAGTCGGCAAACTCCGGATGCAATTCTAAGAATGTCGCGGTATCTACGAAGGACGCGCTGCGATCGAGTTGCGCCTGCTCGCCCTGGCGCGCTCGCTTGTCCAGCGCGGCAATCTGGTCAGTGGTCAGCCCTTCCAACAGTATCTCTGTCGGGTCTACGTTCCGGTGCATGGCTTCCCTAGTCTCGTAATGGTGCATGGCCTCGAGGCTGTCATAGTATTTCCCGGTAAGTGGGCCATAGTAGCCATCGGGCGTGGCGCTCTGTCGCGTGCTCTGTTGCCGTTGCCGTGTCTGCTCCCGGACCATCGTTTCAGTGCTCATAAATTGATTCCTCTCTGTCGAAAAATTGTTTACATCGGTTTCGCGAGCCGTTGCTTTTTCTTCTGTTCAAGCTGGCGGACCAAATCATCAACAGATGGGTCCGCTTTTGTCGGGCGCTTCCTATTCCAGCCGGGGTTCAACTTCTTGATGGTCGGCAGCATGGCAACGAACTCCTTGGTGGAAGTGTTCGGATCGCGCAGTTTCATGCTGAGGAGTTTCTTGAGCTCACGCTTCGTCATGGGCTGAAACTTCTCGGAATCGTTCGGCAAGTTAGTACCCTCCGCGGCCGCCCAAGAACGACGGCAGTGTTCCTGAAATTTTCGCGCCGTCCTTCGCGGGATTGGACGGTTGCGCCGTCTCGCGTCCGGTCGTATCCACGCCCATTCCGAAGTCTTCGAAGTCTTGGGCGTGAGATTTCAGATTGTGGCCGATGCCGCTCTCGCCCTTTTTCTGCGATGCCTTGTGTGCGGGGTCAAGATTCGGCGGTAATTTGCGGTCGGTAACGGTCTTGATGTTCGGCATTTGCTTCCTCCAGTAGTTTTTAATCTGGCGCAGCATTGATGATTTTTCCTGCCACAGATGCCGCGCCCTTCGTGACTGCATGTTGGTAGACCGCCAGCTTCAGGCCTTCCCAAAGAATCTTTGCTGTTATCGGGTGAGCTGCCGCCCAAGCCCCTACCGCTTGAACTCCCTGAGTCGCGGCAGGCATTAAGGCAGTCACTCCAGTTTTTACCGCGCCCGCAAACTCAGCAGCGGCTGCTGGCAGTAGTACCGGTGCAACCGCTGCCGCGCCTTCGGCTGCGCCCTCCAAGGTGTGCATCGCCATGTCGGGATCGTACGGAATCCGATCTATTCCTTCAGGGTCTTCGAGCGTGGTCGGCTGACCGGTGCGCTGATTGATCCGCTGCGGACGAAGATCAGGACCAGAACTGACGGCCTGAGAATTGCCGACTGTCGCGTCCGCAGGGATCGGCACCAAAGCGCCCGACTGCGAGCTGTCTTGGCTCGGCTGCGTGGCTACATTGCCGATCGTCGCATCACTCGGAATCGGGACGGTCGCTGCGCTTGACATTAAATTGGCCTCATATTCTTGCCGTCGGTTGTGTATCCGATGACGCGTCCAGTTTTATCCTTGACCGACTGCTCACCTGCCTGCGGAGGCGGAGGGATGCTGCCGCCGTACATCCTCCGTAGAACCGGATTACTCCCGATTCGAGAAGACATTTGAGACGTAACGGCATCACGCATACCGCTCAGTGTCGCCCTCATCTGTCCATTGCTCTGTGAGGCAGCCAGCGAATCTAGAACCGCATTGCGCGAACTATCCGAACCTTGACCGCCTCCCATGACCTTCGCGTAGTCATCAGCCAATCCCAGCACCGTCGCCTGGAATCCTTTCGGGGCCGCGCCGCCGATGGTTCGGTCTGCCCAATTCACGCCCTTGTTGATGATCGGAATCCGACCATTCGGCAATGCCTCATACGCGGCCATCGCCTGATCGATCGTGCCGCCCTTGTCCACCATGCTTCCCGCAGAGCCGAAAAACTTTACATTCTCCGGTGATTGGGCAACCTTGAAATATCCTTCTGCAGATTGGGCATCCCATTGCGTCCCGTTCTGTTTCGCAAGATTCTTGGCCGCATCAAAGGCTTGCTGGGCAAAGGCAGGTTTGCGAGAATTGGCAATCTGCGACGGCGCCACGTCCCGGTTGTATAGCAACGCGCCAGCGGCCGCCGGGTCACCGTCTTTGACCGCTTCCTCCGCCTTGACCTTCGCTAGATCGAAGGGCAACGTCGCCTTGCGTATCGCTACCTCTTGCGCGGTCTTTGCCGGAGTCTCCGCGGTGATCTGCGAAGCGGCAGCCTGAGCTTTGGACGCATTCACGTCATCCTGTGCCTTGCTCAGCAGGTCCACACTGCTTTGCAGTGCCCGCACTGTTCCGGGATTGGCGTCCGGTTGCCCGTTTCCATCGGTGTGCGACTGATACGCTGCTAGTTGCTGCTTTCGCTGCGCAAGAACCGCGGGCAGGCTCTGCTCGGTGAAATCCTGCAATGGCGAAAGAAATTTTTGGGCGTCTAGCACCATCATGCGCTGGCCTTGATAACCTTTCCCGCCGCCTGAGTTCCACGAAAGATCATCGATCGGCGGAAGACCTTGAACCGCGCGCTGTGTGTCCACAATTTTGCGGAAGCCTGTCGGATTACGTTGTAGATCCTGCTGGCTAGGTGCATACACGCCAATGTCAAACGTGGTTTTGGCCGGTGTGTGCGGCATCACATTCGCCTGGACTGGCGGAATCTGTCCGCCGTTCTCCGCTGCCAAAGTTCCATGAGCCGCGATCGCCTGATCGTGGACTTCCTGACCGTTACCGGATATCTTCAGGTCTGGCGCGATGCCAAAATTGTTTTGCAAATAGGCCGCGTAATCAGCATTCTTCTGGGCAATTTCTACGCGGCTTTCCTGATTCAACAAGTCCGCATTCTGCGCCGTCTTCATCGCCTGAATGTGCGAGTCGGCAGCCTTTACGGATTCGAACTGAATGTTTTGCGCCGTCTGTTGGTTTTGTAACTCGGCGCTAGCGACTTTCGCCTGCCGCATCTGCTGATTCTGTAGATAGCGCGTCTCGGCATCGTTCGGAGCAATCGCGCCGCCTATTGCACCGGGCAATCCCCCTGTAGCCAATCCGTAAAGAACTCCACGGAGCCGGCCGCCAAGACCCTTCAGGCCCGGAGGAGGTCCAGCGGACAATGGCTGACTCTGCTCGGGGTTTTGTTGCGGCGAAAGGGCCGGTTGCTGACTGTCCTGAGTCGGTGTCGTGGAGTTTGGAGGCAGGGACGAAGTATCGGGCATCGGCTGTGCAAGTGCTTCGAGGCCCGCTCCCGAGTCATCAGATGAGGCGCTAACTTGTGTGCTCGAATTGTCGGCCGTGCCCGGATTATCTTGCGACGTGGGGTCAGAGCCGAGCAGCGCATCCGCCAGTGATCCAGTCAGTACCATTAGGTTGACTCCGTTTCAGTTGGGACAGGGCCATTCGCTTCGCTCTGTCACCACTACGTGCGTGTTTTGCAGTCGGACCAAAATTTCTGATCGCGAAGTTTGCCGATCGAGTTCCACTAAAGCTTCCCAGACCTTACACGCCGTCGCCTCCGACAGTTCCCGCTCCCCGTGTTCGAGTTGGGACAAATACCCTTGCGATAGCCCACAAGCGCGGGCCAGTTCAATCTGAGAGATTCGACTTTTTTCCCTGGCATCACGCAATGTCTGACCGTTTCTCAGCGCGGACACAAGCTCAGCTTGATATGCCGCGAAGCTACATGTGGATGTTTCGGTCATGCAATATGTTCTTAGCACCCAACTGGCGAACGACACCGAAACTGAACCGTTTTTATTTTTGTTTCGGATTCCCTGTCGTTGGTTCGCCGCGATGTAGCATGGCTCGCGTGACAACTCATGAGCGCCTCGCTTGGATCGCAAAAGGGTTTCAGCCTGTGGCCTACATCGAACTGGTTTGCACCTGTGGCACCTTCCGTAGTGCGTCTCCCAATCCATTGAAGAACTATCCCTGCCCCGGCTGCCACAAATACACTCTGCCCGCACGCATCATCGGCGACGGCTTGTCCAGAACTGAAACCTTCACATGGGAACGCATTGAGAAGCAGCGCTTCGGTCGCTACTACTCCATCCCCAGAAGTCAAAACAGTTTGCTGGCAACCTAGGCACGGCCCGCTATGGTGGTCGTTGGGGGCCCTCCGGCTGGGTCAACTTACCTGGAAAGGAATCCTTTGCTCGGCAATGAGCTGAGAACCGGCGGCTAACCGCTCTCAAAGACGCGGCCAAGTGGGCCGTTATTTCGCTGCTCGCTTCGGAATGGTCTGAGTTGGTTTGCCGCCGTCTGACTGATGCCGTAGCAGGACAATGCTCACCACAAATCGCTGATAGGACACGGCTGAAACTAACCAGCGCACGCCTAGCGCACAGAGTGAACGAAAAAACGCCACCAGGCGCGCCCGCCGCCCGCCGTGAAAGATTCCAGTGTGTGTTGTTTTTCTGAACTGCGATCAATCGTTTTGTGGATGCCAGCCTTGGTTGTTCCCAGTTGTGTCAGCGGATTTGGGGGGATGTGCTCTAACTATTCCCAGATTCCCATGTGTGCGCGTGAATATTACTGGGAACACTGGGAACACACCTGTGGACTCATCGAGTTAAGACTGGGCACACGACTGGGCGCAGAGTGGGCACGCTGGGAACAGGTATTTGGATCATTCAATCAGGCTTGCCCTAGCTTTCGATTGCGAGCTTCTGCTCGCGCCTGCCTTAACGCGACTTTCGCCAAACGTTTCCGATTTGCTCTGGACCTTGCTACATATTCGCGGTTCTTTGCTTGGCCGTGTTCTGTCCCTGAATAGCATGCCTTCTGGCATCGTTTCCCACAGAACTTGGCATCATGGCGGTTGCGCCGTGCTGCAAACCACTTTCCGCAGTAGGCGCACTCGCGGAGCTTCGCAAGCTGACCCGCTGCGGCCAGATCGGCGATCATCGCGAGTCCGAGCGGAACAGTTCGGCCGCTGGTGTCGCCGTCCCATACAGCCGGCAACAAAGACCGCTTCAAGCCTTCGCGTGTATGCACAAGTTGCAAACTGAAGCGTAGAGGATCCAGCCGCGCGTTTACCCGATTCATAGCTTGCGTGCGAGCCGCACTTCCACACTTTTCTGCGGTATTCAGTTCGCGAATGTAAGCGCCGAGCTCTGTCACCGCAGCCGCCCATCCATTTCGGACCTCGGTTGGATACGCGCTCTGATCCGCGTTGAGCAGGCGAGCCATCTGCGCACACTGGGCAGGCTCCCAGATGAACATTGGCAGTACAGGCTGTAAGGGATGCTTATGTCCAGAACGCATACTTACGATTCTGTACTGCTCAGTACCAAAAGGCAAGCTAAAAAAAATGGAGAGCACAACGAAAGGAACGTGGCTTTATGAGTGACGACACTACGCGAGATCGCTTGTACTCACTGGATGTCGTGGCAGGGCTGCTAAGTGTCTCTGTTGAGACTATTCGATTGCACGCGAAACGAGGCTCGTTAAAGACAACGCGTGTGGGGCGCCGCGTGCTTGTGCCCGCAGTTGAATTGCAGCGCGTCGTTAAGGTTGGGCTGCCATCGCTAAGGCAGGAGGCAGTCGTTTGAAGGCGGAGGCCCTGTTCTGAGAAGAGCCCCCGCGAGTTAGGACCGCCGGTAAGCGGTCGGAAGGACGCACACATGGTTTTAATAGCACAGACCGAGCAAGAAATCAGTTCTGAAGACCGAGAAAATTCAGCAGGTGATTACGTCTTTCATTTGGCGCGCTTCTACCAACACATCCAGAAAGCCAGTGCGGTTCTGGATCGGCAGATGCAGCGGGGCGCGCCCGCCCACGTTAAGCACGTCTTCCGACTGATTCAGTCTGGGCTGCTTCTAGCGGCTGAATCAGTTCGCCATGTTACGCAGAGGAGCCCGCGTCATGGCTAAGAACGGAGAGCGAGTTGAGGATCATCCCGTTTCCCCGGCCAGTCTGCCGGCCGAACAAACTGTTCTCGGCGCTTTGATCGAAAATGATCGATTGCTAGCCGAAGTCGTTTCAGAGGGCCTCCGCCGCGAACACTTTACGCTATCAGATCACAGGCGCATCTTCGAAGCGATAGTCACGCTACAGGGCCGGCATGAGCCTATCGACTACATCACAGTTGCGGAGCAACTCGGAAACCGACAGGAAGACTACGTCCTAATCGGGAGCCTCGTTCATGGCGTGGTTTTCGATGACGAGGAGCACGTCCTGCATCATGCGACCATCGTTCGGAGAAAGTGGCGGCTTCGCGCGCTGCTCAAGATTGCCGAATGGCTAACGGCCTCTGTTAACGAGACGGCGGATCCCGAATCGCTCAGCGCGCAAGCGATCGACAAAATCCAGAGTGCTGCGTTATGACGACTAACAGTGGAGCGGCGACGGCCGCAGCAGAAGTGAATCTTCCTGACTTCTCCGAGTTGCTGATCAAAACGAAGGAAGGCACGCCGAAAGCAATACTCGCAAACGCGATTACGATGCTTCGCTTTCATCGTGACTGGGAAGGCGTTCTAGCATTCAACGATTTCTCCCTCTACACAGTGACGAAGAAACCAACGGAATGGCAGAAGTCGGCCGGCGCAAATTGGACCGATTACGACGACTCGTTGACGGCTAATTGGCTGCAGCACTTCGGTGTCTTGGTGAATTCCAAAGTGGCTGGCGAAGCTGTACAGACGGTCGCGAAGGAAAACCGCTTTCACCCCGTCAAGGATTACCTCAAGAGTGTGACATGGGATGGAACTTTGCGCCTAGAACGATGGCTCATCACCTACCTCGGAGCAGAGGATACCGATTTTATTCGCGCCATCGGACCGCGCTGGCTTGTGTCTGCTGTGGCGCGCATCTTCCGACCCGGCTGCCAAGTGGATCACACATTGCTGCTCGAGGGTCCGCAAGGAATTCGCAAATCTACGGCGTTGCGAATTCTGGCGAGTGATGAATGGTTTGCTGATCACATCTCCGAACTCGGCTCCAAGGATTCCCGCATCGAACTTCACGGAAAATGGGTCTTCGAAATCGGTGAGCTAGACCGCGTGCGACGCGGAGAATTAGAGCGTGTCAAGGCCTTCCTTACCGCCCGCACAGACCATTTCCGTGTTCCCTACGGTCGGCGCGCAGAAGACGTTCCGCGATCCTGTGTGTTTGCAGCCAGCACGAACGACCAGACACCTTTAACAGATGAAAGCGGAAATCGTAGGTTCTGGCCCGTGCGATGCGGGGCTATCGATACTCAGGCGTTAACCCGCGATCGTGATCAGCTCTGGGCGGAAGCGTATAAGCGGTATCAAGAGGGCTCCCCGTGGTGGTTAGACACTCAAGAGTTGAACGACGCAGCCCGGAAGGAACAGGATCAGCGCTACGACGTTGGCGTCTGGGACGAGGTGATTCTGGCTTGGCTCGATGACCCGAAGCAGAGATCAGAAACCGACGGCGCCCAACTCCCGATAGAACCATTCGATTCGACACGCGACGCCGTTACCATCACCGATTTACTTGTTCATGCCATCGGCAAGCCTGTGGATCGTTGTACCCAGGCCGACCGCAACCAAGTGGCACGCTGCCTCATTCACGATGGATGGACGCGCAAGCGATACGGCGCGGGCGACCGCCGCGGCAAGTGGTTTTACCAGAGAGCGACCTAAGAACATGGCGAGTCAGCCACAAATCGAAAGCCGGGTCACGCACACGGCGGAAATCATCGGGCCGGATGAACTGGCCCAGCGTTGGAGTCTTCCTGCATCGTGGATCAGGGAGCAGACACGCTCTCGTGCTGCCGATCCTCTGCCGTGCGTCCGCTTTGGTAAATACGTTCGTTTTCGCTGGCAGTCGCCAGAGCTAGAGGCTTGGTTCGCCCGTCGCTGCCGGAACAGCCATGCTGCTAAATAATCGGGATATCGCGACCCTCAAGCGCGAGCTCAAACGCGGTCCGAGGCTTAGCCGTGCGGAGCGCGTGGACTATCTGAGGAGAATAGTTACCATGCTGGGAAATAACGAACGAAGTCTTAACCGCACAGTTGTAACCGGGCTCCTGCGAAACCAGAAGATCCGTGTCACGGTTAATCAAAACAAGCTTTGCACTTTCACTCTCGCTGTGATCGAAGGCACGAAAGACGGGACCCGGACGGTCTATGTTGATTGCGTCTCATGGAACGGCCAGGGCGAGCGGATCGCGACCCTCCCCGCAGAATCGAAAGTCTACGTCACTGGCAGACTGCAAACCTACTCGTGGACCGACAAAGCCAGCGGGCAGAAGCGGTACAAGTTGCAAATAGCTTGTGACAGCGCAGAGGAGGTCCCAAACCTGAATTCCCGCCCAATGGCGCAGACTGCCGAATCTCGCCCGATCAGCGATGAGGATATACCGTTCTAACCCCTTTGACTTCCTTAGCCGCTTAGCATACAATCATCTTAGCCGTTTAGGATGCGGCAGAAAGGGAAGCGATGGACAAAACACTTCTGACGAAAGTTATGCGGCAGCTAGGGTCTAGTGGCGGAAAGAAGGCAGCCGCCAAGATGACTCCAAAAGAGCGCAAGGAACGTGCGCGGAAGGCGAGTCAAGCACGATGGAGCAAGAAAGGGGGCCAGCAATGAAAGCACAGAAGGGTTACATCTATGCGCGGGCGGGCTGGTGGGTACTCCGCTATCGGGAAAACGTCATCGAGAACGGACAAGTGGTCCGCAGGCAATTGGCGAAGCAGCTCGCGCCGATCGCTCCCGAACATGCCCGCCTAAAGCGTGCGCCCAGAACGATCGAGCAAGAGGCCGAGAAATTCTTGCGACCGATGAATGACGGCGACACGAAACCGGAACAGACTCAGACCATCGGCTCATTCGCTGAGGGCTTGTTTTTTCCTCATCTCAAGGAACGAGTCAGGGAGAGCACTTACCGCGGTTACTTGGCCCGCTGGGAATCGCAGCTAAGGCCTCGTTGTGCAGAGATGCGGTTGCGCGATTTTCGCGTGCTCTCCGCTCAGCAGGTGATAGACGCGATCCATCGGCAGAATCCAGAAATGAAGCACAGCACTTTGGCGCATCTCAGGAACTTGCTTTCACTGATCTTCGATGAAGCCGAACGGCTGGAACTGCTGCCAAAGGGGGCAGGGAACCCGGTTAAGCTTGTGCGCCTACCAGATGCTCCCGAAGATGACGAAACCTATGCATACACTCTGCGGGAAATTGAAACGATGCTCGCGGTGATACCGGAACCGGCCGCGACGGTGTGTGCTGTAGCTGCTTTCACTGGTTTGCGACGCGCTGAGCTGCGAGGCCTGCGATGGGAAGACTACGACGGGCAGCGGCTCATGGTAAACCGTTCGGTGTGGGAAGGTTTCACAAACGAGCCGAAGACGAAACGGAGCAAGGCTGCCGTTCCGGTCATTCCACGGCTGGCGGCGATTCTTGACCGTCACCGAAAGGCTTGCGGGAATCCTTCCGCCGGTTCGATGTTCGCAAACGGCAAAGGCAATCCCGCGAATCTGAACAACACGCTAAACCGGGAGATCCTACCCGCGCTGAATCGTTGCGAAGCCTGTCGAAAGTCAAAGCCAGATCACGTCGCGGCTTCCGTCTCGCACGATTTCAAGCGAGATGATAATCTACCTTGGTGGCATGGCTGGCACGCTTTCAGGCGCGGGCTGGCGTCAACGCTGTACAGCCTGGGGGTAGATGACGTGATGGTGCAACAGATACTCCGACACAAAGACGTGCAAGTAACTCGCGACCATTACATCAAAACCAGCAGCGATCAGAGCGTCGCGGCAATGGCGAAGTTAGAATCTGCTTTGTCTCCATTGTGCGCTGATCGTGCGCTAGAGTCGATGCAGCCGGCAAACAAACTTCCGGCTTAGCTGTTTCGTTTGTGCGGTTTCCACTCGCTGTGGGCGCGTAGCTCAGTTGGCAGAGCAATGCCCTTTTAAGGCATGGGTCGATGGTTCGAGTCCATCCGCGCTCACCATATAAATCTCTGTTGTGGATGTACTTGCGGTGTTTCCTTCCTGATCATTCAAGACTTCGTTTTCAGTACTCCGCCCAGCTTTGTGCCGACTATGCGCTCCGTAGCATCGAGCACCAAGGTTCCGGATGGATGAGCGTATTTTCGACAACCACGGACTGCCAGGACACTCCGGTTGACTCACTCCTGTACGAAGGTTTTCAACGCGGCGGCAGGTGCAATCACGGATGCGTTTTCAGCGTCTTGTTCGCCAGCCCAGCAATACACCTAAACCGATTCCGGCTAGCACTGCCCCGGTCAGCTTCTTTCGGTCGGTAATCGGAACGAAACTAGTCTGCTGCTCACTGATCTCTATCACGCCCACAGGAATAGCCCGTACTCCCCCGCCGCCGCCCCCTCCTTCGCCCCGGGCATTCGCATCGCCCAAGCCGCCAGTGCCAGCGCCAGCACCGTAGCCATACAATATTTTCGCAACCGGTACGACTGTCTTTCCGTGGGCTGAGATAGGCTCGCCGTAGATGGCTTTTACGCTGGCTTGACTGAGAACGCTTTCCTTCAGTGATTGTAGGACCGCCAGGGTACTCATTGCAGAACTCCTTTGAGGATATTACGCAATTGTAAAGGATGCGGCTGCACTCGCGGCGCTGTTCTTCACTGTGCCTAGTCTTGCGTGTGCCCGTCGCAATTTGCATCAGGCACTGAACGCTCCGTCCGGCTTAGACTTAAACGAATAGAACTGTCCGCTCAGTTAACCCACTCGTTCGGCAGTCCCCACGGAACTTCAGGCTTCCTGGGCCTGGCGGGCCTTCGGTCCTTCATCCGCATCATGACCATAAACTGGTTTTGACGGAGGATGGTGTCGGACTGCGATTCTATGGTTTGCAACTGGACACGGATCGTCTTCAACGCCGAGGCGTAAGCCCGCCGGGTTGGGTGCTTTTTCGGTTGGTGCTGCTTCATCACGCCCTCTGTACTTTGGATACGGGAAGGGGCGCTGTCGTTGCCCCTACTGGCGAAATGTGTCACTAATCGTGACTGACAAGGGCTTCGGAGGCCTGCCAGAGTCTGGAAACGGCTGTGATCCGATCTTAAATATGTCTTGCGCAACGGCTAGGTAAAGCAACGGAGGCTCACGAACACAGGCAAACCGCCAACCCCTTCCGGAATCCAAAGAAGCCACCAGACGTCGCGTCCGCAGGATGCGGGATACGGATTGAGATCCATCGCCCATGATCGAGAGGCTAAGCCAGGAGTGAGTACCAATCTCATAGGCACGTTCATACGTTGGAGTCCGTTACCGGTGGCGCTGTGGGGCGCGATCATTTATGGGGTATCGAGGCTCGTACGCTGAAACGTAAGGAGCCTTCTCAAGCAGCCCTACGTGATCCTCGTCACGGCAACTGGTAAGTTTTGCGGCACGTCTCCGTCGGTGCTAGACTGCGCCAATGGCCATCAAAAAGAAGACAAAGAAAACGAAAACGAAGAGCAAGCAGAGCGGATCGAAGAAGCTGATAAAGCCAAAGCGTGCTGCCAGGGCTAGGGGGACAGCCAGAAAGAGCCTGGCTGCCAAGAAATCTGCTCCGAAGAAGCCGGCGGCGCGAACCAAGGGTGTCACGAAAACGAAAGCCGTGGCTAGCAGGAACAAGAAGAAGACAAGCGGTGTGCAGTCTGTCAGAGCAGCCACGCGACGAGCGCCCAACCGAAATCCGAGACGGGCTGATACGCCATTCCTGCATCCGGAATCTGACTCGGATTCAGCCGGGCAATCGGGAGATCTGCAGGGATTGTCCAACGTCGAACGCGCGGACTCGGAAAGTGTCGACGAGTTGATCGATGAAGGCAACGCGTTTGAAGCCGGCGTGATATCAGGCGTCGAAGAAGCGGACGACCAGGACGGAAGGGAAGTGCGGACGCGCGAAGTACCCGAGGATGACGTTCCCGGCGAATATCTGGATGAAGAGTAACGATTGCGACCGGGGAAGGACGAAACAAGCCGCAAAAGGAAAGTCAACGCCGTAGCCTGATCCGCTTAGAAAAACCGCGCCTTGAATTGTTCGTGCCTCTGGTGTGCTTGACTCATCAGAGTTTGGAATTCGGGTTCGTTGCGAATATTTTGTAATAAAGGGTCGCGCATGAAGTAGGGATAGCAAAAGAACCCGCCTCCGATGCTGTGCCGAAGCATGTGTAGCGCGGACGCCTTGTCGCCTAACACCGCGTAGGCCTGAGCGACCTTGTAAATTCCTTCCGCATCCGTCACTCCTTGCTCTTCGATCCGGTCTTCTGTGTCGTGGAGAAGCTTCAAGCCACGCGCGTCTTCGTGCTTGATGGAATAACTCAGGGCCTTCCCTACGTCCGCGGGAAGCAAGGAAGATTCCATTTCGAAGGCCCGGTCAAAATCCTTGGCCGCCTGCTCGTGATTGTTCAGGTAATATTCCGCGAAGCCGCGATAGAAGAGGATGTAAATCGAATCGTTGGTTGGCAAGCTCTGCATGAATTTCTCGTATTCACCAAGATACAGATAGGCGTTTAGCGCGGAGCTGCTGATTTTCACCTGCGGATTATTCTGGCGCGCTTGTTCACACTCCGCCACCGACTCTTCGAGCATCCCGCCAAAGCGGTAAGCGTAGCCAAGCTCCCAGTGCGCGTCCGCATTATTGGGGCTGATCTGGAGCGCCGATCTCAGCAAAGGCACGGCCTCTTCCACTCTGCCGGTATCGGTCAGTAAATTGGCCATATAGATCCGTGGCTCAACCAGCGTTGGATTTAATGCGATCGCCTTCTCATACGCAGCCTGGGCCTTGCTGTAATCCTCGCGCCCGCCGAACCTCAATGACGCATTGGTGGTGTACGCCCGCCCAAGGTGTGCCCAGGTAAGCGCGTATTTGGGTTCGATGGAAGCAGATTTTTCCAGCAGTTGAATCGCCGGGGCAAACTCGTTGAGCGAGTATAGATCGACTCCCCGCAAGTAGTCTTCGTAAGCCAGCGAATTAATCGGGTTGTCAGGCTTGAGATTTGCGGCCTCTGCAGGAGAAAGATTCAACTCCAAACCCTTGATGATCTGTTGTGCCACTCGATCTTGTACGGTTAACAATTTGTCGTACTTTAGATCGATCGCATCCTGCCAGAGAATCTTGTCCGGATTCACATCCACCAATTGGGTAGTGATTCGCAAGTCGTCGCCATCTTTAATAAAGCTGCCGGTGAGTAGCGTGTCGACATTCAAATCAGCGGCAACTTTCTTGGGATCGATGATCTGATTGCGATACTTGTCGACAGAAGAAGATGGGCGAACGGTAATAGCATTGATGTAGCCGAGCTTGGTAATGACTGCGTCTGCCAGCGAAAATCCCAGAAAGTCGGTTTCGGGATCCTGCTTGAGATTTCGAAAGGGAAGAATCGCCAGGCTGCGCGGGCGAGCGGCTGTCGGAGTTGGGTTCGACTTTCTTACAAGGAAGTAGCCGATGACCGAAACAGCGATCAGGATCACAGCCAGCGCCAGGAATTTTCCGCGCGACGAAACAGCATCGGAATCGAGATCCGTACTATCCGCTTGGGCAAGTGCGCGACCGCTCGAGCCAGACTTCTTCGCTTCAAGGTGAACTGCCTTCAGTGTCCCTTGCAGAATCTTTCTAGCGCCACTTGACCGGCTGCTGGGGCGCACCGAGCGTTGCAACTGCGCTTGAAACTCCATTTCCTTCTTGAAGTCCTGAAGATCAATGAGCAAATCCTTTACCGATTGATATCGGGTTTCGCGGTCCTTACGCAAAGCCTTGCTGATCATCCGTTCCAGTTCATGCGGCACCTCAGGGACGAATTCTACTGGCGGCGGGGGCTCGACCTTCAGGATTTCGGCGATGATGTCGCTGGCGGTGCCGCCCTCGAATGCCGATCTTCCGGTGACGAGTTCGTAGATCACCGCTCCCAGGCTGAAAATGTCACTGCGAGCGTCAACCTCAATCCCGCGGGCCTGCTCCGGCGACATATACTTCGCCGTGCCCAATACCATTCCCGGTTCACTGGTCGACGATCCAACTGTCGTGGCCAAGCGACGAATTGTCCCCCCAGCCTTTTTCTCGCTTAGCTTGGCGATTCCGAAATCCAGAACCTTCACAATCCCATCGGATCGCACGATCACGTTTTCCGGCTTAATGTCACGATGAATAATTCCGGTGGCATGCGCCGCTGCCAGAGCGCTGGCGATCTGGATCGCGATTTCAATCGCGGTGCCCAACTCAAGTCTTCCGTTTGCCAGTCGCTGACGAAGGGTCGCGCCATCGATGAATTCGGAAGCAATAAAATGCATTCCGTCGGCCTGCCCGAACTCATGAATAGTAAGAATGTTGGGATGATTAAGCGCGGAAGCGGCGTGCGCCTCGTGCTCAAAACGACGCAACCCGCGTTCATCGCGCGTCAGTTCTGGCGAAAGCATTTTAAGCGCGACTTTCCGTCTGAGACGCGTGTCCTCGGCCAGATAGACCTCGCCCATGCCGCCAGCTCCAAGCACGGAAATAATTTCGTAATGTGCCAGGCGTGTGCCGGGAGCAATGCTATCGTGATGATCCCCCTCCATCATGCGATGCGCTGCCTCGAGCACCGGCCTTTCCAGGAAATCCATGGGTTTCTCGGCGGACTCCAGAAGAGTTTCCACTTCCTTCCGCAGATCCGTATCCCCGCCGCAGCGCTGGTCGAGGAACTCTGCGCGCGCCTCGGGCTTCAACTCGACAGCCTCATAAAATAAGGCTTCGAGCCGACGCCAGCGGTCGGAACTGGAGGAAGAAGCCATTAATATTCCTAGGAGACGTTTTGTGTAAGTTCGCGGTGCAACCACGCCTTCGCCATTTTCAGTTCGCGATGCACCGTAGCTGGAGAAATCTTGAGGGCTTCCGCAGTTTCGTCGTAGGTAAGGCCGCCGAAGAAAAGCAGCTCGATGAGCTCGCTCTTTCTTTGATCGTGGGCCGCGAGGCGTTGCAGCGCCTCGTCCAACTCCACAATGCCTCCGCTGGTTTGCGGACCAACCAATACAGCGTCATCCAGCGAGATTTTCTCCGCACCGCCCCCCCGCTTGTCGCGGTTATGAGCTTTCGCGTGGTCGACCAGAATGCGGCGAAGGAGCCGAGCGGAAACTGCGAAGAAATGAACCCGGTCCTGCCAGGCTATGTCGGCATCGACAAGGCGTAAGTAGGCCTCGTTGACCAAGGCTGTGGCCCGCAGAGTGTGGTCTGAACGTTCGGCGCGCAGACAACGCGATGCCAGCTTGCGCAGCTGCTCATAGACAACCGGCATTAACTCGTCAAGCGCCGCTTTGTTCCCGCTACCCCATTGTTGCAGGAGCTGTGTCACTAACTGCCGTTCTGGAAGCATCTGCTTGGTTCCCATTTAGCTGAGTCCGCTGCGCCGTTCAATTCTCGCGTCCCGGCCCCGTGGCTCTGGGTTGCGGTGCGCAAGTCTACATGGGTCAGAAAGGGAACTCGTTCGAGCGTGCGCTCATCCCGTCCTCCCTTGGCGCGGAGAGGCTGGCTGATGCCGCGAAATGGTGACTTTCCCATGGAGCTTGCTATCGTTCAAGGCGGGCCCTGTTGCGCACCAGAGTATCACAGTTTTCCAACTGAGCAATGTGACAAAACGCGTTCATCCTGTTGATCCCGTCAATGCCCAGCTAGCCTCGCCCGCCCCATGCTCTTGCCGCCCCATGCTATAGTCCGATCAAACGCATGGGATCCTTAATCTTCTTATTTTTTCCCTGGGGTTTGATTCTCCAGGCAGTAGCAATTGTCCACTTCATTCGCCGCCGCCCCGACGGCTACTGGTTGTGGATCATTATCTTCTTCGGGGGACTTGGGGCTCTGATCTACATTGCCGTCGAAGTGATTCCCGACGCTGGCCTGATGCGCCAGTCATTCAAAGTATTTCCCCGGCGCAGGAGAATTCACGAACTCGAATCGGCCATTCTGGACAATCCATCGGCCGGAAATTACGAAGAACTGGCTGATCTGTATCTGGAAGAAGGAAAATATGCTCGCGCCCGCCAGTGTTACGACAAGGCGATTTCATCGCGCACTGACTCGCTTGACCCCTTCTATCGCCGGGGGATGGCAGCAACCTTCATGGGCGACTTCACCGCAGCCTTGCCCGATCTCGAACGTGTAGTCGCGCAGGACCCCAAGTACGACTTTCAGCGCGCCGCCGCCTTGCTGGCCCACGCCTACGCCAACACCGGCCAGCCTGAGAAAGCCGAGGCTCTGTTTCGCGAGGTCACTAAAATCTCCACCTCGTCCGAAACTTATTACAACTACGCTTGCTTTCTCGCGGCTGAGCAACGCAATGCCGAGGCTCGCGAATGGGCCCAGCGCATTTTGGACAAGAAGCCGAACATGCCCGGATATCTGCGCCGCCGTGAGCGTCCCTGGTTCCGCAAGGCCACGGCGCTGCTGAGCCGGCTAAAATAGGCGCGAGCGTCCTCGCTCGTGCGGGCCGAGGAAAGGCGTCTATCTGCTACCCCGCCGGCGAGGTCGTCCACAGCAAATTGAAAATAGTCGCAGGCTCGCTAATTCGCAGCCAGATAGTCTCGCAATGCCCGCTGGGTTTGGAGATCGAGGGCTTCGCCGAATTGAGTGAGATCTTCGAGCAGGGCGTGCGGATCCATATGTTCAAGATGTTCCAGCGCTAAAGCAAAAACGCAGCGCCGGACCAGGTTGTACTCTTCGACCAACCCCATCGCTGTAAACCCCTGCGCTTGCCGCAGTCGGCCGTGCCGCTCGGCCGCTTTCATGGACGCGGTTGCCATCTCCTTCAAGCCCAGATTCATGACCTTCATGGTCTCATCAATCACTGGCAGGATGGGAGCCGTTCGTTTGCCGGCAGCTAGCTTGACCCGCTTAAGGTTAGGATCTGCCTGACTGTGCGTCAACCATCGCTTACGAACGCGGTTGCGATTGTCCTTAAGCAGAAACTTGAGTCGCTTGGCCCCGCCCGCGGAACGCGTAAACCGATTCTCCGCGGCGGATGAGCCCCGCTCCAACTGCTGGTTGATTTCTTCCTGCGCCTGACGCAGAGCGCTTTCGATTTCGCTCGAACGCCGGTCCCCGCGGGCAACCCGGCTCACATAGGAAGGATCTACGTTAAGCTTGCGCGCAATCCTCACATAAAGGCCGCGATATAATGCCTGCGGGGATTGTATTTTCGAATCTAAGTTTGTGTTAGAATTGTCACGGTACATGACAACCTTTCATGTAGACTGGCGACAGGGTGCCGCCTAACGCAAGTGTTAGAACACACGCGTTAGTTACAGTCTAGCAGGCGCACCATGAGCAACACAAGAGATGCAAAGCTCGAGTGGGCGAAACGGATCATCGCCCTTCGCCGTCGCCTCCAGATGAGCCAATCTGAACTTGGTCAGCAGATGAATGCTTCCGCGATGGCAGTGTCGCGCTGGGAGCGTGGTGTGCAGGAACCTCCGGCCAACATCTACGTTCAACTTGGTAACATCACTGGCGATCCCGAGTGTTGGTACTTTTGGGGCCGCGCAGGATTGAGCAGCGACGATCTGATGCGGGTTTTGCCCGCCGCCCGCTCCCGCTTGCGCAAAGATCGTATGTTAAAGCTGGAGGTCGTCCAAGCTGGAGCCCATCGGACACCCAAGCGCTCGGCTGACCTGGTAGCCATCCCGTTTCTGCCAGTTGTAGCAGCCACGCATGGCGGCAAGGGCGATCCGGTGGAAAGCCTTAATGATATCCCTCCGGAAACCATGTTGGCTGCGCCCAGCAAGTGGTGTCCCAACCCGGCCTATACCAGTTGTCTGCGGGTTCATGGCCGTTCCATGATGCCACTCATTCACGACGGCTACATCATCGTGATCGACACTTCGCAGACCAATCGCGCCAAGCTTTATGGGCAGATTGTGGTGGCGACTCACAAAGATCACGGCCTTATCGTATCCCGCCTGCAACGCTTTGATCACACCGAGGTTCTGGTTCCGGAAAACCGGGAGTATGAGTCCACTGCCGTATCCATCAATGGCTGGCGGATCGTCGCCAAAATCCTTTGGTGGATTGGGCAAGCCGCTTAGGTTGTTTCCCCGCACTGCCTGCACCAAAATTATAGGCCCACCCTTTTCGTCTGAACTCGAATAAGGGTGGGCCATGTCGCTACGGATTTGCCTTACTTCTTTTCTGGCTGTGCCCGTGGCTGCTGTTTCTGCTGCATGTGTTGTTGCTGCTGCTCGTGTTTTTGCTCCATCTGCTGGGTCTGTTGTTGGTGCCGTTGTTCGGTCTGCTGCCTCTGCGCCTCATTCGCGTTCTGTTGCGTTAGACGTTGATGCTCCTGCTCCTGTTTCTGCGCCAGCTTTTGGTGGTCCTGCTGCTGTTTCGCGTACAGCTTCTCCTGCTGTTGCTGGTATTTCTGGTCCGTTTTAGCGTTCCCCGTGTTCGGAGCCGGAGGACGCTCGTGCGCTTGCAGGTCCTTGGCATCGTTTGGAACAGGGGGACGCGGAACATTGTTCGCTGGACGACCGCCCTGCTCGTTGCCACGCTCTCCTGCATTCGGCGGACGCGGAACGTTGCTCTCCGGACGCCCACCCTGCTGATTTCCTCGCTCTGCCGCAGCCGGAGGATGGTACGGTGCTCCTGCCTCTCTGGCCGGCACCGCTCCCCCACCCTTCAGTTCTCCTGGTCGAGCCGTGGCTGCGACTGGTGGCCTGCCCTGGTTAACCGAAGCCCGTTGTTGCGGGTCATTGCGAGCCGCTTCCTCGTGCTGAGTCTGAGCAGCTACGGGCGGTATGTGTCGCTCGTGTTCAAACGACTGTTCTTCCGACGTCGGGCGAGCCTCGAGGCCACCATTGCCTCCGTTATAGCTCACGCGGTTTACCGTGGTGTTGTTTATCACGGTGGTGTTATAGGTGTTGTGAATATTCGTGATATTCACGTTGTTGACGGAACGATTGTAGAAGAACTCTCCGCCTCGCCATTCGCCACCTTCATAGCCATGGCCGAAATAGCCGAATCCGTAATTGATGCCGCCGTAGAATCCGATATGCGGACCCCAATAACCGACGTGGAAAATAAATGCAGAGCCGCCCCAACCCCACCAGCCCGGCGTCCACAGGAATCCAGGTTGCGGTGCCAGCACCCATGTGCCGGGCACCCAATAGTAGCCGTCAGGGCCGTAGGCCCAGTAGCCCGGCGTCCAGATATAACCAGGGGAAGGACACGGGGGCTGTTCGTAAACCGGCAACGCCGGCGGACCGAAGTTGACAGAGATGCCGATACCGATCTGCGCGCCCGATGTTGCCGGCAGCGCCATCATCACAATTGCGAAAAATATCGAACACAGTACTACTGAAGCACTGCATCGCATTCGTTTCATGGTTCCTCGTAGCTGCTAAGTTTGTGCCCCACAAGTTGGGGCAGATTAAAAATCTTCGTGCCACACAACACAAACCCAGACTCGAGCACTATGTTGCGCCGACATCCCGGATGTGCGGATAACGATAACAGCTCCGCACCTGCGCGACTAGCTGCGTACGCGCAACCCTAGCGGAGGGTAAGGATTAGCGCACGCGCAATCCATACGGTTAGCGCTGTAGGCATTTTACTTAGTTGCTGTACAGGGTGGCCCACGCGGAGCTCAAAAAAAGCTGTCAGTTCCATTTCGGACAGATTCGTCGGATGGCCCGCGGGCGGGACCGCTCGTATTCCCGCCCCGTTTAGAAACTTGTCACGCACCTGGCTGAGCTACTTGAACGATGTTGTTGCGCACAGCGTAGAGCACCAAATCGCTCACCGAGTGAAATTGAAGTTTACGCATGATATTAGAGCGGTGAGTTTCCGCGGTTTTTACGCTCAAGCCCAGAGTCACCGCGACTTCCTTGGTGCTGCTCCCCTCCGCCAGTAACTGCACCACTTCACGTTCCCTGGGAGTCAGCGGGTTGCGCCCGGGCAAAAAGGATGTCCCACCCCTCAGGTAGCCCTGCAACACCATTGCTGCTACCTTCGGCGTGAAATATGTCTTGTCGCGCAGCAAGGCGTCCACCGCAGCCACCAGTTCACATCCGGAATCAGATTTCAGCAGATACCCCCGCGCGCCAACATCCAGCACGTCATGGATGACCTGGTCGGAATCATGCAGGGTGAGGATGAGGACCTTCGTAGCCGGATTCGTCTTCACAATCTGTCGCGTCGCCTCCAGTCCGTTCAGCCCCGGCATGCTTACATCCATGACGACGACGTCCGGAATTAATTGCGTCGCTTTTTCGACTGCCTCGCGGCCGTTACGGGCCTCTCCACACATTTGCCATTCAGGCTGTTGCTGAAGTATTGCGATCAGACCTTTGCGCACTACTTCATGATCGTCAGCTACCAAGATGCGAAATGCTGCCACAGAACACCTCCTAGGAATCTGCTTTTGACCCCAGGCAGCGCCATCAGGCGCCGACCCGTCCTCGTGATTGCCTGCACCTGGACGCAGTCAACCCCAACCTTCCGTGGAAATTTCGCCAGAGAGACTTCGGTAGCGCGATTCCAAGTTACTTTCAGTTTCTAAAGCACCAGCCTTGCCAAATCGGGAAATACTGTAGACTCCTGAGCTTAGGATGTGGCAATCTGCCCGGCTGTGTAATTTTTACTAGGCAATCTAAACCACGCTGCAGTGATGCAACCCAGTTTTGCACAACCTGTTGCCGAGATCGTGTGGCGAAGGAGCGCCACTAGCTCGGCGACGTTGACATTTAGCTGGCCCAGTTCTATCGTTGCGACCCGGACAGCAATGAATATCGTCAAGTCAACCCACCGCTTCGAAGAGTGGTTGGGCCGCCACACCACGCTGGTGCAGGCTGATTTACGCCTCAAGCATCAGCGCATGGCGGAGGCCCCATTTCCTTTTCTTCGCGCGACCTTCTATCGCTGGATGCAGATCTGGCCTGAGATTTGTCCTGACCTGGCCAAAGCTCCCAGGGTTCTCGCCGTGGGCGATCTCCATGTGGAGAATTTTGGCACCTGGCGGGACGTCGAAGGCCGCTTGGTCTGGGGGATCAATGACTTTGACGAAGCCGCCATCCTGCCCTGCACCCTCGATCTGGTGCGTCTCGCCACCAGCGCGATGTTCGCCATTGCCGCAGGCCACCTCGCACTGAAGCCCAAGGATGCCTGCGCCTCGATCCTGGAAGGCTACAAGGAATGTCTCGTCCGCGGCGGCCAGCCCTTTGTGCTCGAAGAGAACAATGCCTGGCTGCGGCAGATCGCAACTGGAGTGCTGCGTGACCCGGTTCACTTCTGGCGCAAAATGGACGGCCTGCCAAAGGTACGTGGCGAAGTCCCCGTCAGTGCGCGGGAAGCTCTTGAGCACTTGATGCCGGAGAACTCACTCAACTACAGGACCGTTCGCCGGGCTGCGGGTCTGGGAAGTCTGGGGCACGTTCGCGTAGTTGCAATCGCGCTCTGCCGTGGTGCCAAAATCGCTCGCGAAGCCAAGGCGCTCGTGCCCTCCTCAGTTTACTGGGCCAGTGGAGACGACGGTCCTTCCGAGATCATGTACCAGGCCATCATCAGCCGCGCCGTTCGCGATCCCGACCCTTTTGTGCAACTGCGAGGTCGCTGGATTGTCCGCCGCTTGTCACCACATTGTTCCCGCATCGAACTAACCGTTCTGCCCACCGATCGCGACGAACTCCGCCTTCTTTCTGCTATGGGATGGGAAACCGGCAACATTCACCTCGGCAGTGTAGACGCCTGCAAGTACATCCGTCGCCACCTCAGCCGCCTCAAGCCAAGCTGGCTCTACACAGCCGCAAAGAGCATGGAAGAGGCGGTTGCCGGTGACTGGCGCACCTGGAAAAAATCTGCGGGCTCCTGAAGCATTCCGTTTCAAGCGATCAGATCTGTCGAGGGAACCCGTAGCAAATTGCGTCTGCCGATTCCAGCCGCGCCGCGGTTCCTGCGGTCTCACGTCTCAGCGCATTCAGCAGTTCGTCCAGGATCACCTGCAGCGATTCTGGATCTTCTCGGAACGCACGCCGCACACTTTCCCGGTCAACCGCCAATTCGCCAATCAGCCGCGCACCTTTGATATTAGGCTCTTCGACCACCGGCAGAACCCAGCCCCCCAGACGCTGTTTGCGGCGATCCACTTTCTTATCTCCAACCGTGGCAAACGGATAGTCCAAACTCCCCGTCGTCATCCAGTGCACCACCAGTTCCTCCACGTGTCCACCGCAGCAGGCCGCATAAATACCCCGTCGACTGGACAGTTCGTCCTGCCACTCCAGAACCTTCAGTTTGTCTTCCCAATGGCTCTCCGCCACCAGAAACCATACCTGCCCCGCTAATCGTTCCTCGCCGCAGATCGTGCACTCCTGCATCTTTGGGTTGTCCATACGTCCTTTTTATGCGGACTGTTCGGTCCGGCTCATTGCCTTCTCGGATAGTTCCTGCCCATTGTGAGCTTCCACGGGCTTCTTCTTGGCTACGGCAGACCGCGAAACTGTAACCACTCCTCGGCCCTTTTCGTACGATAGCGTCAGCGCGAACGCACACTGGTCGCATAGCCAGTAGTATTCAATGCGATTCGCCGGCTGGCCTCGCCAGTCCGCTCGCCGCAGCGTAGACCGTTCGAAAGGTTCCGTTTCCACCAGGAATAGTTTCCCCTGCCTCAGTTTGCGGAATGGGACGAAACAGGCTGGATTTGCGCATTTGTGCAGCACCGGTGAAACCTCCGAAATGCCGATCTGAGTCAAGGGCGAGCATTGCGGATGCACGCCAAGGTCCGAAGTGCCATGGCGGGCGCGCTCGTCAAACCACTTTGAATGCATCAGGCTGCACATGACTGCTTGCGTCTCCAGAAACTGACGTGCCCGCCTGCGGTCCCTGGTGACGAAATCTCGGCATCCCTCGTGCCATATCTGGTTGTCGGCAATATTCTCAGTTCTCCCTCTCGACGAATTCCCGCGCAATCCCTATCATGGAAGACATCCCACTAGATCGAGGTAACAATATGGCCGAACCAACTTACGAAGAACTAAAAGCCCGTTTAGCCGAACTGGAGAAGCAAGGCCCGCGTCGCACCGGCAGCCTGGAATTTCGCGTCAGCGAAAAAGGCGGAGTCAGCGTGTATGGCCTCGGCCGCTTTCCCGTCACGCTGTATTACGAACAATGGACGCGCCTGCTGGACGCCGCCGAAAAGCTTCGCGAATTCCTTGAAGAAAACAAATCGAAACTCAAGCTCAAAGACCAATAGCTTCGACCGCGAGCAGTATCTCTATCTCACTACTCGAGGCCGACGCAGTGGTCTGCCTCGCGAAATCGAAATCTGGTTCACTCATCGTGACGGACGCTTCTACCTGATCGCCGAATACCCCACCTCGCAGTGGATCCGGAATCTACAAGCCCATCCGCAGGCGCAGGTACGAGTTGCCGGTGAAAACTTCACAACTCGTGCCCGCATAATCTCTCCCGAAACCGAA
>Ga0207044_1004_pt1 | contig 106397 bp, 106 predicted proteins | sample Alteio_BWMinCont_68_FD_153300 | JGI IMG/M metagenome (GOLD analysis project Ga0207044, IMG submission 153300) | Enriched cells from forest soil in Barre Woods Harvard Forest LTER site, Petersham, Massachusetts, United States -... | ecosystem: Environmental > Terrestrial > Soil > Temperate forest... | reverse complement strand
CCCTCCAGTGGATGGAAATGCAGTCTTTTATTCATAACCTGGGCGATTTCCTGGACATTTTTGGTGGCTACCTGGTGGTGAGGTTTTTCATTCCCGACCTCGAGACCGTCCGGCGTGCCATAAAGACGTTAGCCGTTGTTTGCATCATCCAGGGCGTCTGTATGCTCAATGAGCAAATTGCTCATGTGAATGTCTTCGGTTACGTGGGAGGGTATGGGCCCGGGCTGACCATAAGAGAGGGAAAAATCCGCTCGCAGGGCGTGCTGGGATGTATCTCCGCCGGCGGGTTCGCTGGGGCTCTGATTCCATTATTTCTGTGGCTTTGCACGGAACGAAAATGCCGGATGCTTGCCTATGCCGGTCTCGCCGGTGCGATTATTATGGTATTCACGTCGAATTCGAGCACGTCGCTCCTGGCGCTTGCAGCATCAGCTTTAGGTATTCTCTTTTGGCCCCTGCGCAAGCAGATGCGCTTAGTTCGCTGGGGATTGGTGCTGCTCCTGGTGGGGCTGCATCTGTCGATGAAAGCGCCAGTTTGGGCTTTGATCGCTCGTATTGACCTTACCGGCTCCTCCTCCGGCGATCACCGCTACCAGTTGGTGAATGCCTGCATCATGCATTTCAGCGACTGGTGGCTGCGTGGATTCAAGGATTACAACCAGTGGGGATGGGGAATGTTTGACCGCTGCAATCAGTTTGTAGTCCAAGCCGAGGACGGGGGCCTGTTGGCTCTGGTGGCTTATATCGCGATTTTCAGCAGGAGTTTCGGAGCGATTGGAATGGCCAGGAAAAGGGTGCAGGGAGATCGCGGGCGCGAATGGCTCCTGTGGTGCTTGGGTTCCACTCTCTTTTCTGTTGTCGCAGGGCACTTCGGCATTAATTATCCGGCCATGATGGAGATAGGCTTGTTCACCTTTTGGACCCTCAGTTCCGTCGCCACCTTCGAGGCGACGCCGCCGACGGTCCGGCGTGTGGAGGCGCTGGCCGACGAGCAGTTCGCGTCTGCTCTCGGCGCAGCGGAGACCTATCTGCCCGACAGCGAATCAAAGGAAGTAACACCAGCATATTTTTTGCGCAGCGTCGTAGGACGCACGCGTCGCTGAACAGACGATGCTTAAGTTTCCGCGGAACCTCTGACACCATGAGAAAGTCCAGATGAGCATCGCCCAAGGCCTCATACTTACGAGCGCGCGGGATTTAGCGATATCGGCTCACTATCTTATTGGCAGGCTCAAAGCGGAATTTTACGGTTCCAATTTCTAAATGTTCCCCGTCCGGTGCAGATTCAAACAACATTGTTATCCTGAGGGCGGGAACGTAAAAAGCAGGTAAAAACAACGTCATGAGCTTTCGCGACGGTCTGACCTGGTACTACGGCAATTACGGACTTCGTGGCCTTCTGGCTATATCCGCATATCGCCTGTTCGGACACCCCAAGGAGGTCGCTATACGTCCTCCATATATTCGAAACCCCGTGCATCTCCGACTTAAGACTTCGGACGAGGCAACATATGTGCAGATTCTGCTCTGGGGACAGTATGCGTTTGACCTGCCGTTTTCTCCGAGAGTGATTGTTGATGCTGGGGCCAACGTCGGGATGGCTTCGATCTTCTTCGCCCATAAATACCCGGGAGCGAAGATCATTGCGATGGAAGCCGAGGCCTCGAACTTCGACTTACTCGCCAGAAACGTTCGCCCCTATCCAGCGATCATCCCGATTCATGCAGCTCTCTGGAGCCGAGACGGAGAGATTGGTGTTTGTGAGGCCGATCCAGCGAGCGGGGTCAGCGGAAACTGGGCGTTTGTAACTCGCGAAGGGCCTGGCGTTAAAGTTCGTGCCATGACAATGCCCACTCTCATGAAGGAACTGCAAATCCAAGCCGTCGACCTAGCCAAAATAGACATTGAAGGCGCTGAGAAGGAGGTATTCGAAGCTGGCGACTGGATAAAGAGTGTGCGCTGCTTGATGATCGAATTACACGACCGGTTTAGGCCGGGGTGCAGCGAAGCGGTTAACTCGGTCGCAGAAGGATTCTCAAGGTTACAGCGGGGTGAAACGACCCTATACCTCAGAAATAACGAGCAAGAAGCGGCCTAAAAGAGAAATTATGAGCGACAGTAATAACCGCGTGCGCGTTCTGTTCAGCTTTCCCCTGAGGCTTGGTGCCGACAGGATCTGCGGCATCGCGTGGCAACAGGTGAACGGCCTAGCGGCTGCAGGAGCAGACGTGTTAGTTTTTCCGGCCTCGATTTCCCGTCCGGTGGCATCGAACGTGAGAGTCTCGCCCACCCTGGCAAGGGGCAAACTACGGCTGCCGTATAAGATCCTGGGAACGATGCGGGCCTGTGCCTTGCACGATCACATAGTGGCCCGCCGACTCAAGAAATTGGTGGGGAAGATCGACATCATTCACGCCTGGCCGTTAGGGGCAATGGAAACGCTCGCGACGGCAAAGCGGCTGGGGATCCCGACCGCCCTGGAAAGATGCAACGCGCATACGGGATTTGCGATGGAGGTTGTGCAAAAGGAATGCGGCCGCTTGGGCATCGTGCTGCCGCCCGACCACGAGCATGCATTCGACGCAGAGAAATTGCATAAAGAAGAAAGTGAATACAGGCTGGCAACGCGTGTGCTTTGTCCTTCGGATTTTGTGGTGAAAACCTTCCTGGATAAAGGATATGCCCCAGAGCAATTGGCGCGACACACCTACGGATATGACGAAAAGGTGTTCTACCCCGGCAACGAGCCGCGAGACCCGAAGCGCGGGCTGACGATGATATCCGTGGGAGTGTGCGCGGTGCGGAAAGGTCTGCACTACGCGCTCGAGGCGTGGCTTCGATCCCCGGCTTCGAAAAGCGGAACGTTCCTGATTGCCGGAGAATTCCTGCCGGACTACCAGAAAAAACTGGCGCCGATGCTCGCACATCCGAGTGTGAAAGTTTTGGGTCATCGCAACGACGTGCCGGAGTTGATGCGAAAGAGCGACATTCTGGTACTTCCCAGTATCGAAGAAGGTTTTGGTTTGGTGATCGCGGAGGCGATGGGCAGCGGATGCGTTCCGCTCGCGTCCGAGGCTTGCACTGAGATTTGCAGCCACATGAAGACAGGGCTCATGCATCGCGTGGGAGACGTCGAAGCGCTGACCCAACACATCACCATGCTCCATGAAGATCGCGCCCTGCTGGAAAGGCTACGCACTGGGAGTCTGGAAGCCGCTCCCGGAGTCACGTGGGGTGCCGCCGGGCGAGTGCTGCTCGACGCGTATCGCGAAACGATTGCCGCCCACCGAGCGGGCGCCCTCAGCGAGGCCGCACACTCCCGGTGACGAGTGATGAGTTTTATGAATCCTAAAGTATCTGTCGTGATCCCGACCTATAAGCGGCCGGCCATTGTTCTGAAATGCATTGAGAGCGTGCTGACCCAGACGTTTTCCGACCTCGAAGTCATTGTTGTGGACGACGGTTCGGCGGACGACACGGGGAATGCCATTGCGAAGACCTTTGGCGATCGGGTCCGCTATTACTACCAGGTTAATCAGGGTGCCGCCGCGGCTCGGAACAAGGGAATCGCCGAAGCACGGGGCGAGTGGATCGCCTTTCTCGACTCCGACGATGAATGGGAACGCGACAAGCTGGAATGGCAGTTCAAGACTCTCGAGCGACTTAGCCCACAGTGCGGCGGGTGTTATACCGATGTTCGATTGAAGAACCACCCAGAAACACGCACCTTCTTCCAACTCTCGGAAGGGAGCTACCGGCACGAGGGAGAGATGGGTGTTAGCCCGGACGCGTTGAAACTGCTCGTAAGACCGGGCGGCGCAGGCATGGTGATCTGTTTGTCGTCTTTTATGGGACGAGCCGACCTGATCAGGAAGACAGGGGGTCTCGACGTCAAGCTGCCGTACAGCCCGGACAGCGAATTTTTGTTTCGGTTGGCGATGCTGACGAGCTTCTGTTATGTAAACCGCCCGCTCATTAGGTTTGACCGCTCGCCCGTGGAACAGCGCCATGTAGGAGTGAGCGCGCAATGGACCAAGACGGATTTTTTCCTTCGGGATGGCCAGACCCGGCTCGAAGGACTTCTGCGCTTTCGCCAGAGCTTGCCGGGGGAAGTCGTTAAGCTCATTCAACAGCAGTTGGGCTCAATCCACAACGGCTGGGCGAATTGGTATCTGACGACCGGACAATATGGAAAGGCGCGAGAATCCGTCTCGCAAGCGATGCGGCTGGATCCGAGCTTCAATATCGCCGTGAAATGGTTTCTGACGTGGACAAGCCCAACGCTGGCGTGCAGGACAATACGTTATCGTCAGGAAAGAAGTCCACAGTCTCTCGCCTGACCAGCCCTCTCTAGAATGGCTTTCATGAAAACCGATCACGAGCATAGCTTCGGGCGCAACATCATCATCTGTTTGGCAACGGCACTGGGCCTCTGTGTTGTCGTAGAACTTACGTGTCTGTCACTTGGGATTGCTCCATTGTTCACGCCGAACTTGCCGCTCAACGAAAAAATGCGCTTCCTCCGGGAACATCGACCTGGCTCAGCGCCAACCACCGTCGTCAGTGGAGCGAGTATTGCGCTCAACGACATCGACAGCGATCTGCTCCAAGACGAAGAAAAACGTCCCTTCATCAATCTGGGAGCCAACGGCATCTCGGTGCCAACCTCGCAGGAGTTTTACCAGCGGCTGGCAGATGTTTATCCGGTGCGTGAGGTTATCTTCGCCGCGAGCCCGATCGAAATGCGGGATGCATACCGTTCGGATGTCGACGTGCCCGCCCCTGTCTTTCGCCGCTACGTGCTAGGCAGGATGACGATGGCAGAAGAATTCACTTATCGTGACATTTCGGGATTACTGTCGTACTGGAAGAACTGGAATGACTATCACAGCCGAACATCGCCTACCTCCATGGCATTCACCAAGACCGGTGCCGTGCCTTTGGAAATCGATGTCGGTCCCGCGGGACCTCGGGCTGGAATTAGCGAAGCTCTCGACCTGACTCCCCACTGCACGCGTTGCATGGGCGATCTAGCCCAATTTTGCGGGGATGTCCGGGCAGAGGGTCGGCCCTTCACCATTGTGCTGGGGCCGGTCTTACCTGATGTCATCGAACAAAACCCGAGAGTTCGCGCTGTTATCGCGGACCGCAAGGAGCAATTTCGAACCGTCGCCGAAGAATGCAACGCCCAGCTTTTTGACATCACCGATTACGCCACAGTTGATGATTCGTGTTTCGCGAATTCCCTCCACTTGAATGCGCAAGGTATGAGCGCGATGACGGCGCAATTGGCACGTTTCAGGCGAGGTGAATCGATTCCTAAAGGGACGACGTTAACCTGTGGCGGGCTCCATCTGGCGACGACCTCCGTCACGCATCAGGGATCATTGATCGCACCATCTAGCTCCCACTGACGCAGGTGTATAAACACTTCCACATTTTTATCCTTGATTGAGTAGTTACCGAACTCCCTCTGATTCCCTATGGTATTCGCGTCGTATAGTTTCCTCTTCATCTTTCTGCCGATAGCCCTCGTGGGCTACTATCTGGTGGCCAAGCTCGGGGCAGAGTACGCGGTCAGCTGGCTGGTACTAGCCTCACTGGCCTTCTATGCCGCTTGGAACCCCGCGTTTGTGATTCTGCTCCTATGCTCCATTGCGTTCAATTTCGCGATCGGACGAGGACTGCTCGCACGCCAGAAGGAAGAGAACAAAAAATCCCGAAGTCGTCTTCTCTTCTTCGGGGTTGCTGCGAATCTTATTGTGCTTTTTTCCTTCAAGTACTTGGGACCAATCCTTTCGTGGGGACATTCGATTTCACTGCTCCCCTCCCGATTCGACTTCAACGTCGTACTGCCGTTGGGTATTTCGTTCTTCACTTTCACACAAATCGGATACCTGGTTGACTGCGACCACGGTCGGGGAAAGGATCTCGATCTCATCCGGTACGCCGCGTTTGTAACTCTATTTCCTCACCTCATTGCTGGACCCATACTGCATGTTCGTGAGATCGGGCCTCAATTACTTAATCCCGATACCTACCGATTGCGGTCCAAGAATCTATCCATCGGCACAAGCTTCTTCATTATCGGATTGGCGAAAAAGGTCCTTTTAGCTGACCCGCTGGCCGACGTGGTGAAAATCGGATTTGCGCATCCGGGCGATTTTGCGATGTTTGCAACTTGGTCGTATGCCCTCGCCTATTCTTTGCAACTGTATTTTGATTTTTCCGGCTACTCGGATATGGCCATTGGGTTGGCCTACATGTTCGGGATCAAATTTCCGATCAATTTCGACTCCCCATATAAGTCCAGAAACATCATTGAGTTTTGGAAGCGCTGGCACATTACTCTGACCCTATATTTGACTTCCTTGCTTTACAATCCGATAGGTCTTTACCTCAACCGCCGCCGACTTCGTGCAGCACAAGGGGCGCTCAATCGCGGCGCTAAGACGGTTAGCGCTTTCAATTCTCTTGTGTTAATCCCAATTCTTATCACCATGACGCTTGCGGGAATTTGGCATGGTGCTGGACTTCAATTCCTGTTGTTTGGGTTGATGCACGCCGCCTATCTGATCACCAACCACGCATGGCATTGGTTCGGTCCCAAGCCAAGCGCAAAGAACCGTGGACGGCTTGTCGAAGCTGGAATCGTCGGCTTCAGCGTTGTCTTGACCTATGTGGCGGTAGTCGCCACCCAAGTAATGTTCCGTGCGCCCTCTGTGGGTGCGGCGTTCCAGATGTTCGGAGGGATGATCGGGTTACATGGTGTCGATCCGATTCCAGTGCCAAGCACTGTTATGACGGTCTTCGGACACTTTGGCCCTATACAGACATTTCTCACTAAAACCCATCATTTCCTGGCAGTCCCCGCTGAAGATGGCACCCCTGCCCCGGCAAGCCTAGCCCTCCGTTTCTTCATCGTTTGGGCATTGCCGAATAGCCAGACGATCATGGCGAAATTCTCACCAACCTCAACTCAGGTTAAACCTGATACGTCGCCATGGCTGCTATGGCAGCCGACGGTCCGGTGGGCATTGGCGCTCGGATTGTTGCTCGCCCTTTCGCTGATGTCCCTCCAACAGACGAAGGTGTTTCTGTATTTCCAGTTCTAGATAACCGATTGTGAAAGAGTATAAATTTTGACGCCATCTATGACGCCAACGAGTTCCCGGAAACGAATGGATTTCGCCGGTCTTTACTTCCGTGTCAGGGGATATATCGATCGATTGATGCTGGGGGACAACCTCAGGGCAAAGACCACTCGTGGCGCCGCGCTGCTAGGAAGCGCAAGCCTCGGCGAGCAGGCGAGTCGATTTGCCCGGAACATGCTCTTGACGCGGATTCTCGCACCGAGCGCCTTTGGCACCATGGCCATTGTCATGTCTTCCGCGTCGATTGTCGGGTCCCTGACCGACGTGGGGTTGAGGGTGTCCGTCATTCGAAATCCAAGGGGACGGGAGACCGCTTACCTCAACGCAGCCTGGTGGCTGGCCATGGGACGCAGTTTCGGTGTTTATGCCATTATTTTCGTCATGGCTCCTCTCGTCGCGCGATTCTATGGAAACGTGGAACTCTCTGCGTTGCTTCGCGTGGCGTTGCTGGGCGCCCTACTGGAAGGCGCGATGAGTCCGCGCTCCTGCCTACCGCAGAAAGACATGAAGTTCGGGCGCTGGGCTGCAATCAGCAATGGAGGTGCCGTCTGCGGTGTCATTCTTACGGTAATTCTTAGCTTTATCATTCGTGACGTCTGGGCGTTAGCAATTGGATATTGTAGCGAGAACGTCTTCAGATGTTTGTTATCGTATATTTTGTGTCCTGGATTGCCATCATTCGGGTGGGACAGAGCCGCTGCTCGCGACCTCCTGAGCTACTCAAGGGGGGCATATGGCTTGTCGTTTCTGAACTTGATCTTCACGCGCACTGACATTTTCGTTCTCGCCAAGCTGTACTCTCCGACAGCGTTGGGGCTGTATACGATGGCAGTCTACTTGGTCCAAACCCCAACAGGGTTCATTCAAAACATGGTGGGCTCGACGCTCTTGCCTGCCTTCGCCCACGTTCAGGAGGACCACGAGCGCCTCAACCGCGTCCTGTTAGAAGCTACTTCGTGGCTCATCGTATTAGGGCTTCCTGTTGTTGTCGTCATCTGGTTATACGCCCCTTCTCTTCTCAGGCTCACTTACGGGGCTCGGTATGTAAAATCCGCCGGCCCCTTGGCCGTCGCCTCGGCAGTAGCCCTCCTGAGTGTCCTGAATGGCGTCGTCACGGACGCTTTTTCCGCCTTGGGACGACCGGCTCTGCACCGCCGCGCGGTTGCTGCTTCTGCGGCGATTATGATCGTCGCGATCTATCCCGCTTCCAAGATGCTGGGGGTGGTGGGTGCCCAAATCGCAGCTCTACTCGCGATTGGGGCGAGCTACTTCCTTCAAATTATACGGATTCGCGCGCTCACAGGCTTGGACTTGGCTCGGTATGGAATGGCATTCGTACGTGTGGGGTTGGTATGTGCGGCAATTCTTTGTGGCGGCCTTAGCATTCGCTTCCTGGGCTTAGCTGAAGGGATCACGGCCCAAATAGCTTTGGGGCTGTCCGCGTTCTTGCTGGCATACGGCATTTGTGTACCAGCCGTTCTGCGACTGAAAGAGGATGCTTGAATTCCGTTAGTAAATTCTCTGTTATGAGTCGTCATTGTGATAATCCGGACGTCTCCTGCCAGGATAATTTGACGATATGACTCCTCTAATAGAGATGTGGGTCCTAGGATCCGGCGCTTCGACAGATACCGAAATCGACCGATGAACAACGGACCGTTAGTATCGGTAATTATCCCGACTTTCAACCGGATGCGACAGGTAGAGGCCGCTCTCCGGAGTGTTCTGACGCAAACGTACCGCAAGTTCGAGGTCATCGTCGTCGACGACGGCTCTACAGACGGAACGGGCGAGGCCCTTCAAGAAATTATCAGCGCAGATGACGATGGAGGAAAACGAATCCGCTATTTCTTCCAATCAAATCAAGGACAAAGCGCCGCTCGGAACAAAGGGACCGATGAAGCTCGCGGAGAGTGGGTCGCATTCTTGGACTCGGATGATGTCTGGCTCCCTGAAAAACTCGAATGGCAAGTCCGTGCCGTCGAGCAGTTCAATGGTAAATGTTGCGCTTGTATAACGGACGCGAGGCTAGTAGACAACCTCGGGATGGACACGACAGCTTTCCGCGAGAGCGGAAAACATTACGAAGAAACGCTAGGAATAGAACCTGAAGCACTAGGAAGTCTAGTGAAATGCCGCGACCCCTTTTGGGTTTCTACCCTTTTGGTCCGTAATGACGTTGTTAAACAGCTTGGATCGTTTGACACTCAACTTCGATATGCGGAGGACCACGATTTCCTATTCCGGCTGTCTCTTGCGACTTCCTTCTGCTATGTTAATAAGCCGCTGGCGTTACTTGATCGGAGTAAGTCTCCCGAAGGTTCAAATTGCCGCCCGTGGGACGAGGTTGAAGTGCGCCTCCGAGGTACCCAGTCAATGTTCGAGAAGTGGTTGAAATTGGACTCGAAGCTTCCGGCGGACGTGCGGAAAACCGTCGTCCGGAGCCTGAGACATGTTTATAGTGCCCGGGCAAACTGGTGCCTGGAACACAAACGTTATGAAGAAGCGAAGCACGCGGCGTACAAGGCCATGACGTATGAGCCAACGACCATGCTGGCAATCAAGTGGACTCTGACGCTCGTCGCTCCCAGTTTCGCTAGACGGATTTCGCCAAAAATGAGAGTGTATTGATCATCGTCCGACAAGTGGAAACCATTTCTAAGGAGTAAAGGCGTGCGTCGTCCGAAGCATCGGCCGCGGTTCAAGGACCCTTTGGAACTCTTGCCCAGGGGGCTCACCAAACTAAACAGCATTTGGATCAGTTTGGTCTATCCATTTGCGTCCAAAGGACGCAATTTATCATTTCATTTCACGAGTCATCTGGACAGACAAAGGTCAGTTAGAATCAGCATCGGCAATTCAGTCAGCGTACAAAAGGATGCGTGGCTCAACGTCGCCACCGATGACCCCACAGGTGAGCCCGTAATTGTGATCGACGACAATTGCTCCATAGGCTATGGAACGATGATATCGGCGAAGAATCGAATCCATTTGGAACGTGATGTGCTCGTCGGTCAGCAGGTCGTCATACTAGATCACAATCACGCGTATGAAGATATCATGACACCAATCTCTCAACAGGGTATTACCGAGGGCGGCAGAGTCCGAATTGGCCGGGGGTCTTGGATCGGTCGTGGGTCTGCCATTATGTGCGCAAGAGGAGAGTTGACGATAGGCCGCAATTGTGTGGTCGCGGTCAACTCGATGGTGACGCGAAGTATCCCCGACTACTCCGTAGTTTTTGGATCACCCGCGACGATAATTAGACAATATGATCCGGAGACCCGAGCCTGGCGTCTTGGCCCGAAGGGGAACCGGGACGCGCAGATTGAAGCGCTGTCCGTCCCGACCGGCGAATAATTCTTCGGTGTCCCCAATGGTAATTATTTCGTAGGAATAGAGACTCAATCTTGCATGAGCGCTGACGGGAATGATCTGTTTTGTTTGAGCAACAAAACGATCTTGGTTACCGGGGGCACACGCGGCATCGGCCAAGCTATTTCGCTCCGCTTCGCACGGGCGGGTGCTACGGTGATCGCAAATTATCTCCGCAACGAGCAGGCTGCCGAACAGTTGAAGGCGATCGCTGCGGAGGAACATTTGGCCATTACACTGTGCCGTGCGGACTTGACCAGCGAAAGAGGTCTGGAGCAGCTTGACCAATCGCTTCAAGAAGTGGGCCCGCATCTTTCTGGGTTGGTGCACTGTGCAGCCACTGGGATCCACCGGCCCATCCAGGAACTCACCGACCGCCACTTCGATTGGACGTTTAACCTGAATGTCCGCGTCTTCTTCAAGCTGATCAAACTTCTCATGGCACGCTTTTCCGAAGGATCGAGCATTGTGGCGGTCAGTTCTTGGGGAGCGTTGCGTGCCTTACCGTCCTATTCGTTGGTGGGCTCGTCCAAAGGCGCCCTCGAGGCATTAGCGCGTCACATGGCCGTAGAACTCGCGCCGCGCGGAATCCGCGTCAACATTCTGACGGCTGGCGCAGTGCTCACTGATGCCTGGAAAGCGATGCCGAATAGCGAAGCGCGTATCGCTGAGACCGTTCGTCGCACTCCGGCAGGACGCCTGGTTACAGCCGAGGAAGTCGCGTATGGAGCCCAGTTCCTTTGCTCCGACGCGGCAGCTGGGATTGTCGGCCATACCCTCGTTCTTGACGGTGGTACGGGAATCGTGGCGTAAGTTTGTGGGATCGAACGGCTTTGCTAGTATGTGACATGCTCCCAACCCGTCCTCACCTATTGGCAATCATTCAGCACAGTTGGATTAAGCAGATACACGAAAGGGAGAAATGAACGATCAAGATTATGTTTTGGATAAAGTCCGGCAGGCGTTTAAAAGTGCCTTCGATATCGACCCGCAATCGGTGACCATGGACACCACGGCAAGCGACATTCCCGCGTGGGATTCTGTGGGCCATTTATCTCTGGCTAGCAGTTTGGAAGAGGCCTTCGGGATCACTCTGGATGTGGATGAGTTGATGGAGATGGAGAGTGTTCGCGAGATCGTGCGCATTATCACTCCGAAGGTTTCCAAGAAAGTCTAAAGTGGCAGCCACTAGCGAACAGAATTTTGCGGGGCGATTAGTAGCGCACCTGGGACAGAGTTCTGACCTTATCGATGCAGCCAGCGGGCGGAGGATCTCCGCCGCGGAATTGCCGCGGCTGATTGCGGCGTACGGTTCCTCCTTAATCTCCGAAGGTTTGACGAAGGGCGACCGCGTGCTGATCGGTTGTTCCCTCTCTCCGTCGAGTGCCTTGGTTTATTTGGGAGCTATGTACGCCGGCCTCACGGCGGTGCCGGTGGACGATCGTGCGCTGACGGCGTCAGCGGGAATGCTGGCTGAAGCGACGGGTGCCAAAGCAGTGTGGACCGAAGCTGGTTTTCAGGGGAAGGGGATCCCGGAATCCGTTATTAGTCTTCAGGGCGACTTGGCCGAGGACGCGCCAAGAAACATGCTTCCCGCTGCTTGCGAGCATTCCGATCTTGCGGCTTTGATGGCGACTTCTGGTTCGACCGGTGTTCCTCGTTTCGTAATGGTCAGCCACGGGAATCTGATCGCCAACACCGAAGCCATTATTCGAAGCCAACGATTGGCTCAGGACGAAAGAGCCATGCTGATTCTCCCGTTGAGCTATTGTTTTGGCACAAGCGTTATGCATACGCATTTGTATCAGGGTGGTAGCGTGGTTTTCGACCGCCGCTTTATGTTTCCCGACAAAGTGCTACAGGCCATCGCAGAATTTGGATGCACCACGTTCGCCGGTGTTCCGACGGCTTATAACGTCCTTCTCCGACGATCGAATATTCGCCGAGTTGCTATGCCCAATTTGAAGCGCTTTCTCCAGGCAGGTGGGGCGTTGCCTCGGGAAAGAATCCACGAGATGCGATCGATCTTCCCGGCCAGTGAGTTCTATGTGATGTACGGGCAAACCGAAGCGACCGCCAGGATCTCGTGCATGGAACCCGAACGCTGGGACGAGAAACCGGGAAGTGTCGGACGGCCGTTGGACAATCTGACAATCCGGATCGCGGATGCGGAAGGAAACGACCTTCCTACCGGTCAAGTGGGCGAGTTGCTGGTAAAGGGACCATCCATTTGCTGCGGTTATTTAAATGATCCGGAAGAAACGGATCGCCATTTCTGCGGTGGTTGGCTGCGAACCCACGATCTGGTCCGCCAGGACGAGGAAGGTTATCTATGGATCGAAGGGCGCCAAGGGGCATTTCTGAAAATGAGAGGGATCCGAGTGAGTCTTGCGGAAGTGGCGGCAAAAGTCACCGCAATTCCGGGGGTTTATGAATGCGCCGCCCGCGCCGTCGATCATCCTGAGGCCGGAGAAGCTCTGGTTTTATTTATCGTGCCTGATCAGGGTACGACAGTCGTGATGGAAGAAGTTCGCCGACACCTTCCAGTTCATTGGGCTCTCGACTCGATCCGCTTGGTTTCTGAATTGCCAAAGACGTCCTCGGGGAAAATAGCAGCTTCGGCGCTTCCTGTTTGAACGAGAGATCTCCCATGCAGCAGTTTGAGGATAAAGTCGAGTCGCTTCTGTCAATGCCTCCTTACGGGCAACCTCCTGAAGAAAAGCAGGCGGGCCTGTTGGAAATACTTAAAAGCGAGTTGGATTATGCGTGCCAGAGGCATGAAGGCTACAGGAATTATGTTCAGAACTGGCCTCTGGATTATCAATCCGCCACGCACGTAGCCGATCTTCCTTTTCTACCGGTTGGACTTCTGAAGGCTGATCCGCCGTTATCTTTGGTGGATGTTGGCGAGATCAAGAGAACGCTGACCTCCAGCGCTACGACATCTCAATCACCGAGCCGAGTTGTGCTCGATTCGCCGACCGCACGGCGCATGACCAAGGGAGTAGTAACCATCGTGCGGGATTTCATCGGATCGGAACGCAGACCGTACCTGGTAGTCGACACGCCGGATTTCAGGGGGAGTTCGAGTGGGATGGGAGCAAGGGGCGCAGCCATTCAAGGGCTGCAACCTTTTGCCAATGGCATCACGTGCTGTCTCGGCGTGGATAAGCAAGGTGAGCTTACGCTGGATCAGGATCGGCTGAAAGATTTTGCGAAAGACCGTGAAGATATCGAAGTCCTGGTGTACGGCTTTACCTTCATTCTATGGAACCACCTGGTAAAGCCTCTGATGGCAGATGGCGTTCGTCTGAACTTGCCCAAAGCTCGGATCCTGCACAGCGGTGGGTGGAAACGTCTGCAAGACCAAGCGGTTGAAAAAAACGAGTTCAACCAGCAGTTGGCCCGGACCTTCGGATGTTCTCCTGACCGCATCATTGATTTCTACGGCATGGTGGAGACTGTGGGAGTCATTTACCCGGATTGTTCCGAAGGCAACAAACATGGACCCGCATTCGGCGACGTGATTGTGCGAGATCCGCTCACGCTTCAGCCAGTCGCCGAGGGAGAATATGGCATCGTTCAGGTTTGCAGCGTTCTGCCGACTAGCTTCCCGGGTCACCTGCTGCTCACGGAGGACAGGGCCCAAGTTATTGCCTATGACGGCTGCGCGTGTGGGCGACGCGGCATCAGTTTTCGCTTTGCCGGACGCATCCCGAAAACTGAACTCCGAGGCTGCGGAAATCTCCAAGTCAATCGTTCGCCGGTGAATTGAATGAGCAGCATTGCTTTGACAGCTCTTACGCAGAAGGTAGATTCGCCCGCAGAGATCACGGCAGCAGCGGTGCGATTGCGTCAAGCGGTTGCGGAAGCGGAGATTTCGCCGAATGACGCGATCAATGTTTTCGACGCGTGGGCGAGCAGTCTGGACGCTCGCGAATTTGGCGATGCCCCGGGAATCCCTTTCCTTCGAATGTGGCTAAGAAGAGGGACATTGGAACCGATCATCGCCCGCGAACTCGGCCCCAATGGCTTGCATGGCGGATGGAACGAATATGGTCAGGCCAAGTGCAAAGCTTTTCCCGTAGGCGTAGTGGGGCACTGGCCCGCGGGTAATGTAGAGATTCAGCCGATTCTTTCCATGACCTGCGCTCTTCTCGGGGGCAACGCCGCGTTGGTGCGTATTCCCAGCGGTCTGGTCGACTTGACGCAGCGCTTGATGGACAAGCTAGTTGAAAGCGATGGTGAGCAAATCCTGACGCGGCGCATTTTCATGGCTGGCTTTGATCACAATCGGCGGGATTTGCAAGAAGCAATGGCGCAATCAGTAGACGGGGCGATGATCTGGGGTGGCGAAGAGGCCGTTTTGCAGATTCGAGCTTTGCCCTTTCCCCATTGGGCGAGAGTCTCGGTTTTCGGCCCGAGGATGTCGGTCGCTGCGATGGATGCGGGGGCTTGGGGAAACCCGGAGCAACGAGACGCCTGGTGCCTGCGCATTGCGCGAGATGTTTGGCAATTCGACCAGCAGGCCTGTTCCTCACCGCAAGTGTTGTTCCTTGAGAAAGCGAATGGCAATTCGACGGCGCAGTTTGTCGCAGCTCTTAGGCACGCGTTTGAAGCTGAGAATCGAGCGCATCCCCGGCAAACCATTCCCGGCGCGTTGACCTCAGCGATTTGTCTGGCGCGCGCATCATGGTTGCTGAAGGACACGGCACATCAGGCATTCTTTCCGCAGAGTCCGGATTGGACATTGCTGTTCGGCTCAGGATCGGACATTCCCCAGCCGACTCAAGGCAAGACCTTGACCGTGCTCGAGGTGGACGATTTATACGAACCAATTTCGAACCTCGACGGGAATGTGCAAACGCTAGGTTTGGGCATAGCCGATCCAGAAAAAGAGAAGAAGCTTGCTCTGCTCGCCGGCAAAAAAGGTGTGGACCGAATCGTTAAACTGGGGCGCATGCATGTTTTTGTTCCCCCGTGGGACGGCATGGATTTAATCCGGCCAATGGTCAGAATGGTTCGGCACGTTTCATCGTCCGAGTAACACACTAGGAGAAAAACGAAATCATGAAGAATAGTCAGGATTTTCTTAGGAGTTTGGAAAAAAACGCCAAGATGCTGGCTCCTGCGGCACGGGCCACGGTCGAGGCCAACGCAGACCTCTGTTCGTGGCTGTTGAACCCGCTCGCGCAATGGGCTGACGCGGCCTATGGCGACCGCGCTTTTGATGATGCCGCGAAGGGTTACGCGAGGTATTGCCTGGGCGTGTGGAAATCTCAGCAGATGTATGAGAAGAAGGGCAAGTATACGCCCGAAGCACTCCCGGAACTCATGTCGGAAGTTTATGAGGACGAGGGCTACATGGTTCCCTACATGTGGGCGGCAATTTTGATTTATCCCTTCTGGCCGTCGATGATCAGCCACATCGAAATGTATCGTGATCATTTTTTGAAAGCGCTGCAACCTGGCGCTAAAGTTCTGGAGTTGGCCTCTGGTCATGGAGTGATGGGTTTGTTGGCAGCCGAGACTAGGTCCGACATCCATGTAGATGGTTTCGACATCAGCCCGCCGGCCGTGGCTGTGGCAAATCGTCTGCTTGCAGTCTCCAAGCATGGTCGCAATGTTACGTTTCAGGTCAAAGACGCGCTCAATTTAGATCTGACGGAGGAGCGAGCAACATATAAGGGAATTATTTCTGCCATGCTGGCAGAGCATCTGCAAGATCCGCGCCCGTTGTTCAAAGTGATCGCTCATCATCTCGCCGACGACGGTCTGGTTTTTTTCAGCACGGCGTTGGAGTCAGCGCAGCGTGATCACACTTTTGAATTTCACAACGAGAGCGAGCCGATAAAAATGGCCGAGGAGGTCGGGCTTCGGGTTACGCGGCTGGTATCTGATGCGGGCCAACCTGCTCCAGGCGGGCGTTTTCTTCCGCGCGCCCTGGCCATGATTCTGCGCAAGCGTTGAGGAGACCTTTACAATAATGAATCCGGTTGCAACCATGCCAATGACTGTCGAACCGAATCCGGCGAATCATGTCATAACGATGACCTTTGAAGAAGTAAAGGCACATCTAAAACAGCGATTCCCCTTCATTATGGTCGACAGGGTGTTGGAGTTGGAGCCCGGTAAACGCATCAAGACTCTAAAGAACGTCACGGGCAATGAGATCCAGTTTCTCGGACACTTTCCCGATTACGCCATCATGCCGGGAACATCCATGATCGAAGCCATCGGGCAAAGCGCGTCACTTCTGTTCAGCCACACAACAGGCAGAGGCATGAACCCAAAAGAATTCATGGCTCTGGCTGCCGTAAACGATATGAGGTTTTTAGTGCCGGTGTTGCCGGGGCATACGATGATCATGGAAGTGAAGATCATCAAGATGACAGACGAAGCGGCCCTGATCGAAGGAGTCGCCAGCGTGCAAGACACGGTCGTGACGCGGGGCAAGCTGAGTTTCGCGCGAATCACGATCTGAGCATTTATCACGTTCCACTTAATCGTCCGCTGCAGCAAATGACTTTTCACGAAACTAAACTAGCGCGAGTCTTTGAGATCACTCTCGATCTCAATAGCGATGAGCGCGGTTTTTTCGCTCGCTCGTGGTGCCAGAAGGAATTTGAACGCCACGGCCTGAATCCGAAAGTCGTGCAGTGCAACGTCTCTTTTAACGCGCGAAAGGGAACGCTGCGAGGCATCCATTACCAGGACGCACCATACCAAGAAGCCAAACTGGTGCGCTGTACTCAAGGGTCGATTTACGATGTGGTCTTGGACCTGAGGCCAGAGTCAGCAACCTTCAAAGATTGGATCGGGGTGGTTCTGACGGCCGAGAAACGCAACATGCTCTGTGTGCCCGAAGGTTGCGCGCATGGATTTCTAACGCTGGAAGACGAGACCGAGGTTTTTTATCAGATGTCGGAGTTCTACCATGCTGAATTGTCCCGCGGCGTGCGTTGGGACGATCCGGCGTTTCAGGTTTTCTGGCCGGACAAGGTTAAAGTAATATCCGAGCGGGATCGTACGTATCCGAATTTCGAAGAAGTGCCATGCACATCCTAAAGGAACTCGAACAAACGGATTTGGCAGAAACTGGCGGGGAATTGCACAGCTTCGCGGCCGAGCTCTACCCGATCTGTCGTAGCATCACCGGCGATGGCATCCGGCGCACTTTGGCGTTGATCCAGAATCGAATTCCTTTGCAGATTTCCGAAGTGCCCACCGGGACCGCAGTCTTTGACTGGACAGTCCCAAAAGAATGGAATATTCGGGATGCATATATAAAGGACAGCAGCGGCAAGAAAGTCGTGGATTTTGGCGAGTGCAACCTACACGTCCTAAACTACAGCACCCCCGTGCACGCGACCATGCCCCTGAGCGAGCTTAAGGCTCATCTGTTTACGCTTCCCGAACATCCAGACTGGATCCCTTATCGCACCTCGTACTACAAACCGGATTGGGGATTCTGCTTGTCGCACAAGCAGTTTTCGGCACTCAAGGATGGCGACTACGAAGTGTGCATCGATTCTTCGCTCGAAAACGGGCACTTGACGTACGGAGAATGCTATTTGCCCGGTGCGTCGACCGACGAGGTCTTGATTTCATGTCACGCTTGTCATCCTTCGCTCGCTAACGACAATCTCTCCGGGCTGACAGTAGCGACCGCCTTGGCTGAGCTTTTGTCGAAAAAAGATCTTCGCTACTCGTATCGCTTCCTGTTCATTCCTGGAACGATTGGGGCGATCACGTGGCTGGCACGAAACCGCGAAAGTGTCGGACGCATTCGCCACGGATTGGTGTTGACAGGCATCGGAGATGCCGGCGGGTTCCACTATAAAAAGAGCCGCCAAGGAAATGCGGAGATTGACCAGGCCGTGGCGCAGATCCTTCGCCACTGCGGCGAAGCGTGTGAGATTTTGGAATTCTCTCCCTACGGCTACGACGAGCGGCAGTACTGCTCGCCGGGTTTCAATCTTCCGGTGGGATGCCTTATGCGAAGTGTCTGGGGGACATTCCCTGAGTATCACACTTCCGCTGACAACCTCGATTTCATCCAGCCATCGCAACTGGCGCGATCGCTTCGAGTCTGCGCTGGCATCGTCGAAGTGCTCGAGAACAATCAGCGCTATCGCAACTTGAGCCCCTACTGCGAACCACAGCTCGGAAAACGGAACCTTTATCGTTCCACGGGTGGTGAGGCGATCGGAGTAGAGATCAACGCCCGACTTTGGGTGCTGAATTTTTCCGATGGGGAGCACTCGCTTCTCGACATTGCCGACCGCTCGGGGATGCCTTTCTCGGCGATAAGCGCTGCTGCCGAGTTGTTGCGCGAAAGCGGCCTTCTTTCGGCTGTGGCCGTAGGCACAGGCGGTGGGGAAGTTTCGCACCCGACTTCCAAAGACGACCCGACGCCAGCGGCGCAACTAACTCGGAAGCAACGAGTTACAGTCCTTGATTGACCGGCTGTCGACCTATATGATGACAGCTGTCTCCCCTTATATCCCCTTTTTTAGCTCTCAGGACTGCCTATTGCAGAACCGAGAAGTCCTTCTTTTTCCTAGCTGTTAGGAGTGGCATGAAAATACTGTTGACCGGCCATAAAGGATACATCGGCTCTGTTGCTGCGCCCATGCTGCAGTCCGCCGGGCATGAAGTGGTCGGTTTGGACACGGACTTGTTTGGCGGCTGCGACTTCGGCACCGAGTTACAAGAGATCCCGGAAGTACGAAAAGACCTTCGCGACCTCGGGAGGAAAGATCTTGAAGGCTTCGACGCGGTCGTGCATTTCGCAGCACTTTCGAATGACCCGTTAGGCGATCTCGACAGCAACCTTACCTATGACATCAACCACCGGGCTTCTGTGCGGCTGGCGGAGCTTGCTAAGCAGGCGGGGGTGAAGCGCTTCGTCTTCTCCTCTTCCTGTAGCACGTATGGCGCAGCGGGTGATGAATTCCATGACGAGAATGCGTCGCTGAACCCGGTGACTCCCTACGGCGAATCGAAAGTCTTCGTCGAACGCGACATAGCTCCATTGGCGGACGAGCATTTCAGTCCGACTTACATGCGAAACGCGACCGCATATGGTCTGTCTCCACGTTTGAGATTGGATATCGTTTTGAACGACCTGGTGGCGGCAGCGTACACCACCGGTCGGGTGTACATAAAGAGCGATGGCACTCCCTGGCGTCCCATCGTGCACATTCGCGATATCGTCGCGGCTGCTCTCGCTGCGGTCGAGGCGCCGCGAGAAGCGATCCACAACCAAATCTTTAATGTCGGCTTGACCGAGGAGAACTTTCGCATTCGGGAACTGGCTCAGATCGTCGCTGAAACTGTTCCCGGCTGCCGTATCGAGTACGCTCCCGGGGGCGGTCCAGACAAACGATGCTACCGCATCAACTTTGACAAGATCCGCCGTATGCTGCCGACCTTTCGTCCGCAGTGGACAGCGCGCAAAGGCGCGCAGGAACTCTACGATGCCTATCGTGCCGCGGGCCTTCGCGCTGAAGATATGCAGAGCGGCCGCTATGTCCGCCTCACCAACATTCGGCGCCTGCTGAAGTCAGGGCAATTGGATGCTTCTCTACGCTGGAGCCAACAGCGAGCGGAGGCCACGGTAAATGCCTGAAGTAACCACAACCGTGCTGGATCAAATGACGACGTCAGCCGCACTCTCGGCCGAGCATCTACGGGGAAGCGTCGGCAAAGCATGCCGTTTCTGTGGTGCGGCTTTGCAGAGAACGTTTGTCGATCTGGGTATGTCTCCACTGTGCGAGACTTATCCATCCTCGGCCGATCTCAACCACGGCGAGGTGTACTACCCGCTGCACGTGTACGTCTGCGAGAAGTGCTTCCTGGTGCAGTTGGAGGAATACGAAAGCGCGGAGAAGATCTTTAGCGACTACGCATATTTTTCCTCCTACTCCGATTCCTGGCTCAAACATTGCGATAACTATTGCGACAAAATGACCAAGCGATTCGGCCTGGGCAGCCAGAGTTTCGCGGTCGAGGTCGCCAGTAATGACGGCTACCTGCTCCAGTATTTTGTCCAGCGAGATGTGCCTGTCTTGGGTATTGAGCCAGCGGCGAATGTGGCCAAAGTCGCCGTCGAAAAAGGAGTTCCCACGCTGGTGCAATTCTTCGGGACTCAACTGGCGAAGCAGTTGGTTGCCGAAGGCCGCGCCGCCGATCTGGTTCTCGGCAATAACGTGCTGGCGCAGGTTCCGGATCTGAACGATTTCGTAGAAGGCTTGAAGATTCTGCTGAAGCCGCAAGGGGCCTTAACCTTGGAGTTCCCCCACTTGCTACGGCTGATCGAACACAATGAGTTCGATACGATTTACCACGAACACTTTTCGTATTTCTCTTTACTCACCACCTTGCGCATTCTCGAAGCTCACGGCCTGAAAGTGTTCGATGTGGAAGAGTTGTCGACACACGGCGGCTCACTGCGGGTTTATGCCTGCCGCGCAGAAGATCGAACACACCAAGTCGAGCCGACGGTCATGGAACTGATCGCCACGGAAGAAAGAGCGGGGCTGGCTTCAGCAGCGGGCTACGAGAGTTTTGCGCAGCAGGTGAAGGAGACCAAAATCGCGCTCGTGGATTTCTTGCTCACCGCAGCGCGGCACGGGAAGTCAGTGGCGGGTTACGGAGCGCCAGGCAAGAGCGCGACGCTTTTACACTACTGCGGGATCGGAAAAGACTTGATCGAGTACACCGTGGACCGCAGCCCGTACAAACAAGGTCGATTCCTACCGGGCACTCACATCCCGATTCACCATCCGGACCGGATCCGCGAGACCAAGCCTGACTACGTCGTAATCCTCCCTTGGAATCTGAAAAACGAAATCATGGAGCAGTTGCAGTACATCCGCGAGTGGGGCGGCAAGTTCGTCGTACCAATCCCGAAAGCGGCGATCTATTGAAGCGGAAGCAGTCCGTAGCAGTGGCCTCAACAAGTGAGAGAGGCTTGAGGGTAGCTCAATGAATATTTTTGTCGACTCGAGAATGCGCGATGCTGATCGGCGGAAGGAGTTGTACCGGGGGGCCGTCTTTGTCAATTCTCCTAGTCCAAGCGCACTGAAGCTTTGCCGTCTGGCACAAGAATTGATCGAGGAAGCATTCAGCCCGCTGGACCCGCTCACGATCCATGAACACCTGCCCGCTGAGAAGTGTGCCGAAATTCTCGCAACACTAAAGCCAAGATTCATTCATCATCCGCAGGCCAAAGAATGCATTCAAGGGATCCTCGCAGAGGCTGGTTGTGATCTCGAGACCACGTACTTCGATGTTCCGCGCATGCGCACCGCATTTCCCGGGGATTATCTGAAGGCGGGAATTGCTTATGCGTTCCATCCGCACCGCGATACGTGGTACTCGGCGCCGCTCTGCCAGCTCAACTGGTGGATGCCCATCTACGACTTGAATAGCGAGAACTGCATGGCCTTGCATCCGCATTACTTCGACCGAGCCATAAAGAACGGGTCGAGCGAGTACAACTATCACAGATGGAATCAGGAAAGCCGTTACAATGCGGCGAAGCATGTGAAGGTTGACACGCGCGTCCAGCCGCACGCGGAAGAGCCCGTCGAGTTTGATCCGCAAATTCGAATGGTTTGCCCGATCGGTGGCGCATATTTATTTTCCGCAGGGCACTTGCATTCAACAGTTCCGAACACGTCGAACGTCACGCGCTACAGCGCCGATTTTAGGACGGTGAATCTCGATGACGTGCTGAAACGCGTTGGGGCGCGCAACGTGGACTCGGCATGCACCGGGACAACGATGGGCGACTACCTAAGGGCGACCGACTTTTCTCACCTTCCCCAAGAGGCGATGGCACCGTATCTCGATGGCACAGAATCGAAATATGCGCTCTCCCCTTCGATGCGTTGATCAAAGTGTGGCGGAGCAAGGCACAGTGTCGATTCTGAAAAAAAGTGTGTTGAGCGGAAGCAAAGGGGGTAGATATGAAGGTCGTACTTTTTTGTGGCGGCGCGGGAATGAGACTCAGGGGTTACTCGGAAGATGTTCCGAAGCCTATGGTGACGATTGGGTCGCGGCCGGTGCTTTGGCATGTCATGAAATACTATGCGCACTTTGGCCACAAGGATTTCATCCTCTGCCTCGGCTATAAGGCGAATGTCATCAAAGATTACTTTCTCCAATACGAAGAATCGGTTTCCAATGACTTCATATTCTCGGATGGCGGGAGAAATCTGGAATTCATGCAGCGAGATATCGACGATTGGAAGATCACGTTCCTTGACACAGGGTTGCGTTCAACGATTGCGGACCGACTAAGGCTGGTCGAGCCGTATCTGAACGGAGAAGAGATGTTCCTGGCCAATTACAGCGATGGCCTGACTGACTTTCCTCTGCCCCGGTTGATTGAGGACTTTTCCCGTCGCGACAGCTACGCGTCTTTTCTTTCCGTGCAACCGCGGTCGAGCAGCTTGGACACCGTCCATCTGGACCACGACGGCTCCGTCCGGGGAATTAAGTGTATGAAAGACTCCGACATTTGGGTTAATGGCGGTTACTTCGTGCTGCGGAAAGATGTTTTTCGATACATCAAGCCAGGAGAGGAACTGGTTTACGAACCTTTTCAACGCATGATCTCCGAAGGCAAGGTTTGGTCACAACGTTACGATGGTTTTTGGCAATGCATGGATACGTTTCGCGATAAGCAGATACTGGATGAAATAGAAGCTTCCGGCGTGGCTCCGTGGCGCCTGTGGAAGAACGGCCAGAAGAATGGTCAGCCTGCGGCTCGGGCAGTTGTATGCTGAAGCTGAACCTTCCCAAGAAGGAAACAGATCCTTTCGCTATCCTTTGCCTTGGGGCGCATTCGGACGACATCGAGATCGGGTGTGGCGGGACTTTACTTCAGCTTAAGAAAATTCTTCCGCGACTTAGGTTTCACTGGGTGGTTTTCAGCGCCTCGGGAGTCCGCGGGGAGGAAGCCACAAAAGCCGCCGAGTTGTTTACCGCCGGTTGCGAGAAGGAGATCGTTCTCAAGGAGTTTCGGGATGGTTTTCTGCCGTACAGAGGTGGCGAGGTCAAGGATTTCTTTGAGGAGATTAAGGTCCGAGTAAATCCGGACCTGATTCTTACGCATTGGCAGGGTGATGCACACCAAGATCACAGGTTAGTTTCTGAGCTAACCTGGAACACATTTCGAAACCATCTTATCCTGGAGTACGAAATTCCAAAGTACGATGGCGACATGGGCCGGCCAAACCTGTTCATGTCTCTGGAAGCGCCGCTATACGAACACAAGGTTGATCACTTGTTCGAAGCGTTTCAATCTCAGCGGGAAAAACCATGGTTTGCCCGCGAAACCTTCCTGGGTCTCATGCGGATTCGTGGCATGGAATCAAATTCTCCCAGCGGCTATGCCGAGGCGTTTCACGCGCGCAAAATTATCGTCGGCCAAGTAGTTTGAATCCAAGGTCCTATATGTCTAGCATTAAGAATGAGCCCGTCCCTTTGACGATCGCAGATCCCGAACCGAGGGACTTCTCCAAGTCACATGCTCTTCAGCCGAAGGCGCACCGGCTTATTCCCGGCGGCGTCCACACCTATGCGAAGGGTGACGACCAGTTTCCCGAGCAGGCGCCGGGGTTCATTGTTCGCGGTAAAGGTTGCCACGTTTGGGACTTGGATGGCAATGAATTCATAGAGTACGGGATGGGTTTACGCGCGGTCACGCTCGGGCATGCATTTGAACCGCTTGTGGAAACGGCTTACAAGCAGATGCAGCTTGGAACCAATTTCTCTCGGCCCGCGAAGGTCGAAGTCGATCTCGCCGAAGCGATGCTTGAAGTCATCGACGGAGCGGAGATGGTGAAGTTTGCCAAGAACGGTTCGGACGTTACCACCGCAGCGGTCAAACTGGCCAGGGCGTACACCGGACGCGATCTAATCGCAATTTGCGGCGACCAGCCATTTTTCTCCATCGACGATTGGTTTATCGGAACCACCGAGATGAATGCGGGCATTCCTCAGGCGATCACGGGAATGACTTTGAAGTTCCGCTATAACGACATCGAGAGCTTGCGGGTCTTATTCGACCAACATCCGGGCAAGATCGCTTGCGTCATCTTGGAAGCGGAAGCTGCTACTCCACCCGCGCCGGGCTACCTGAATCAAATAAAGGATCTCTGCGAGCAGCGTGGCGCGGTCCTCATCTTCGACGAGATGATCACAGGCTTCCGCTGGCATCTTGGTGGAGCTCAGAAATTCCACGGTATCGTTCCTCACTTGTCCACTTTTGGCAAAGCGATGGCGAATGGGTTCGCGATCGCGGCGCTGATGGGCAAACGGGAGATTATGCGGCTCGGCGGTCTGGACCATGACCAGGCTCGTGTTTTCCTGCTCTCTACGACCCACGGCGCTGAGACCCACGCTTTGGCAGCATCGCTTGAAACAATCCGCATCTACCGTGAACAAAGCGTCGTGGAGTTTCTCTGGAGACAAGGCGAGCGGCTGCATTCTGGAATTAATCAAGTCATAGCACGTCATCAGATGGCCGGGTATTTTGAATTGGCCGGACGGCCGTGCAATCTGATTTACCGCACGCAAGACGAACACGGAGAAGCTTCGCAAGCTTTTCGGACGCTGTTCCTGCAGGAGTTGATCCGGGGCGGGATCTTAGCCCCATCATTTGTAGTCAGCTTCTCACATTCTGACGAAGATATCGAACGGACCATTGACGTTGTTGACACGGCGCTCGGCGTGTATGCGAAAGCTATTGAGAATGGGGTCCACAGATACCTGGTCGGCCGGGCTGTAAAGCCGGTAAACCGAACATACGTCTAAGTAACTCGGCGTATCACATCGGGATCTGAACGATCAAGGGTCCGTCGATATGCCCGCGTAACATTCATGCTCACTCAGTTCGCCGAAAGAATCGAACGCAACACAGGACTGATGCCGTATGAGCTAGCAGGCAAATGGAAATTCCGACTGTGTCAACCGTCGTTGCTCCATCGAAGCCTGGGCTTCAGCCCGTTTTACAAAACCTCATGATTGTGTTGCTTGCAGCCCTTTAATGCCTTCTAAGCCTGGTACATGGCCTTCCCGCAGATTCGACACTTCACGCAACTTACCAGTGCCGGAACACCATTTGAGACTCATGAAATCCTTCTTCACGGGTGAGATTCTCGGGCACGGAAGGTTTGCGCCAACCGTCGAGCGAAACTCTCTTATCGTCCAGAGTACGGTTGGACTGACTATCGTCGTACTCGGCATCAAGATCGGAAAAGTATTGGCGGATTTCTACTCGGAAAACCCACATGCTGCCCTTGGCACCGTCTATTCGTCGTGGTTCGTTCGGCTGTCGATAGGGATCTGCGGCGCCTATCTGGCTGGACACGTGCTCTGGCCGCGGTGGAAATGGGAAATCTCCGTATTGCCTCTGATTCTCCTTGTGTTCACCAAACTTGTGTTGGCGTTGGTGAGGCGTGACCCGACAACCGCGTATGTGTGGCTGTTGGATGTAGGCAGGCAGTTTTGGGCGGCTGCTCCAATTGGATTATACGTGCTTCGCTGCGATTTAATATTTCTGGCGAGCTTTGCTGTGGTTTCTTACTTGGTAGTCACTTTTATTGAATCCGATCGCTTGGCTGGCATCCTCTTGAGAACCTTTGTCGGCCTGCTGCTCCTCGTGTCCGGAATTGAATTGGCCTGCTATTGCAAGATGGGGGCAGCTGGCACCGGTCGTCTGCTCGCGTATTTCTTAACTAATTTTGCAAGCTTGTGGCCAATGCTCAGGACTGAACTCGATATAGTATCCATTGGTGCGCTCTTGGCACCAGTTACAGTCGGGTTCCTGATAGCGTGGCTAATCTCCCGGTCGTATACGCAAGGAAGGTCGATTCCAGCCCACTCGCTCGCTAGCGCGTGGCCCATAGTGCTATCAATGTTCCTGGTAGCGGAATTCGCTCCCGTGGTACCCGTCGACCACAGATTCGATCGCTTTGTAGCAAACACATATCTCAGCCTAGGCGACCTGCTCCCTTGGAGCGGATCGGCGCAGCTTGAGGCTACAAGGCAAGCCAGCCGAATGCCGCCGTTATTCGATACCGCAAACGCAGTACTGAGCGTTCGCGGTAGTGCATCGGCGAGTTTCCGGAACGTGGTCATTATTATGCTTGAGTCAGCTCGCGCCAGTGCCACTTCCCTCGGCAACCCTATGCTGGGGAACACACCGTTTCTGGCCGAGTTCGCCAAGCGCGGCGCCGTCCTTCCAGAAATGTACGCTGTAATTCCGCGGACTTCGGCAGCATGGCTCGCAGTGCTAAATGGGATCTGGCCGTCCACCGAGGAAGAGATGGCTGCATGGACGCAAAACGGAGTGCCGCTGAAGAGCTTGCCCATGTTGCTTGCGACACGTGGATACCGCTCAGCGTACTTCACTTCAGGCCATTTGAGTTTCTTTTACGATGCTACTCTGATCAAGAACGAGCAGTTCAACGAAGTCTTCGACGGGGACAGCCTTCCCCACCAGGGCTTTGAGCAGCCGATGTTTTGGGGTTTTGAGGACAGAATCATGCTCGAGCCGTCACTGAGCTGGGTTAAGCAGCAACGTGACAGGAAGAACCCGTTTCTTCTGGTGATGATGACGACGATCGGCCACTACGACTACAAATATCCGGTGACTTGGCAAACGCAATCCTTCAGCGCCAGCGACGCAAGCTACAACAGTTACTTAAACTGCTTGAGCTACGTCGATTCAATGCTCAAGGAGCTTATTGGAGGACTCGATAAACTAGGAGTGCTGCGCTCGTCAGTCGTCGTCATTCTTGGCGATCATGGGGAATCTTTCGGCGAGCATGGCCCGCGCGTTCACTCCCTAGGAGTATATGACGAAACGTTGAGAATTCCGGCAATCATCTATGCCGATGGCCTGATACCGCCCGGCACGTTGATATCAGGATTGCGACAACAGGTTGATGTCCTGCCGACCGTCTTGGATGCCTTGGGGCTCACGCCAGAGAATGCTAATTTCCCCGGCACATCGTTCTTCAGGCCAGTTCCAGCAGACCGAACTTTGTATTTCTCAAGTTCCATATATTTGCATGCGATCGGGATGCGCAAACGCGGATTGAAGTACATCTACAACTTCGGAAGAACGCCAACTGAAGTTTATGCGATCGACCACGACCCTGGCGAACGGCACGACATCGCGGCGACGCTCCCGCGATCGGCCATCGACAAAGCCGAGATAGACATGCTCGTGTGGCGCGAGCGTGCATCGCAGGCATTCATGGAGCCGCCAGAACGCCGTAGCGCCGTTCATGAACCAAAGCCTGCGAACTGACTACAATTGTAATGATCTCTTGCGACAGCGTGCACGAGTGAACCAGACTGAAACAACATCAAGCCTAGACCAAGACTCGGCGCTTCTCGTGGCGAGCCAAAAGACATATGGCCCGCGAGCATGGCTGCCGTCAACCCAACCGATGGTTTGGGCGTTTATGGCCTTAGGAATTGCGCTCCGGCTTAGGCAATACCTGTTCGACAGGTCTCTTTGGAACGATGAGACCGAGTTGGTAATGAATATACTTCGTCTTTCCCCGATGGAACTCTTGAAGCCGCTCCGCGACTACCAAACTGCGCCCATTGGTTTCCTGTCGTTGGAGAAGCTGTCCGTACATTACTTGGGTCCCAGTGAGATGGCCCTCCGACTGGTGCCTCTGCTGTGCGGAATCGGTTCACTTTTTCTCTTTCTGGCTGTCGCGCGGCGATTCCTGCACGCTGCGGCGGTTCCTTTGGCGGTAGGATTGTTCGCGATTTCCGATCCCTTGGTCTATTACGCGTCGGAGGTAAAGCAGTATTCGGGCGATGTGGCGGTCGCGCTGCTGCTCTATCTGCTGACGGAATCGCTTTTTGATGCCCACCTGAGGCGCGCACAAGTAATATTCGCGACCCTGGCGGGGTGCGTGGCGATTTGGTTTTCCTTTCCGGCGGTATTCGTTCTTGCCGGCATTGGGTTGGCGGCGTTTTGGATCGCGGCGAAGAAGAGTATCAGGCCTTCCATGCTTCTGCTCTCTATTCCCGCAGTATTGTGGGCCGGAAGTTTCTTGCTCTATTACCTTGCATCGCTTCGCGAGTCAGTTAGGGTTAATTATGACCTGATGTCGTATTGGAGAGATGCATTTGCACCGTTTCCACCCACACATGTCTCTGACCTGCTTTGGTACAAAAGATCCTTTTTCGATGTCTTTTCTTTCCCCGGCGGCCTGACATTCGCTGGTATCGCTGCGGTCGCAGTCATTGTTGGAGCAAACGAACTTCGTAGGCGTGACCTAGGCAAGTTTCTCTCACTGCTTCTGCCGATAGTAGTGGCGTTGCTGGCGTCATCGTTGCATCGGTATCCCTTTCAGGGGAGATTGCTTCTGTTCCTAGTTCCTTCGTTATTCTTGTTTGTCGCGCTAGGTTTACAAACCATAAAGCGGAAAACTGCCGGGATTCCAGCGCTCGCGGCACTGCTGATCGGATTTCTGTTTCTTGATCCCACGTTGGCAGCCGCTAAGCACTTCGTTACACCGCCGGGGGTCGAGGAAGCGAGGTCAGCCATTGATTATGTCGAAAAGCATCGCTCCCCAGAGGACATTCTTTATTGCTATTATTCCGCCGAATTTCCGTTGCAGTACTATCGTGAACGAGGCCGGATTGGATCGATCGAGCAGATTGTAGGCGTGTCTTCAAGGAATGTTTGGTGGAGGTACATCGAAGATCTGGACAGGCTGCGCGGTCAAAAGCGAGTGTGGATTCTCTTCTCCCACGTCTGGCGCAGTTCTGGTGTCGATGAGCAGGCCTTCTTCCTAGACCATCTGGATCAAATCGGCAGAAAATTGGATAGTATGCAAGCAACGGGAGCGTCCGCCTATTTGTATGACCTGAGCGGTGACGGGGTCGCAATAAAAAGGTAGAACACCTAGCGCGATGACAAGGCACGGAAACAAGAATCTCGAGTCCGCATGGAATCCGAGCCATTGCAATCTCGCTTGTAATAGGGGCATCTATGGTTTTACCCCGTTCGCGGGCGGGGAAGATTTCGATGACCGAGACGTAGCGACTAGGCATGGAAGCTGCTAAGTTATGAAGGAAGAACTAAAAGAGCTCTACAGATATCGCGAACTGCTCTACATGATCGCCTACCGGGATATCAAAGTGCGGTACAAGCAGTCGATCATGGGTTTCATGTGGGCCATTCTGATGCCGGTCTTGATTGTTTTGTCCGGGGTCGTGGTCCGGTATGCGTATGCCATGGCATCGCATGCGCCGCTAAAGACAGTGGACATCGCGAATGTGGCGGTAAAATCTCTTCCCTGGGCATTTCTCGTTTCCAGCATCCGGTTCGCTTGCCTAAGCCTTATCAACAATAAAGACTTGGTGACTAAGATCTATTTTCCCAAGGAGATTTTTCCCATCGCCGCTGTGTTGGCCAGTTTATTTGATTTCGTGGTGGCCTCGGGTGCCCTGATCATCCTTCTTCTGGTGCTCCGCATTGGTTGGAGTCCCTATCTCGCGTGGACCCCGGCACTTCTTCTCACGATGGTGCTACTGGCAGCGGGAATCGGAATGATTGTGTCCGCTGCCAGCCTCTATTTCCGCGATGTGAAATTTATTGTCGAAGTATTTCTCACATTCGGAATCTTCTTTACACCGGTTTTCTACGATGCCAGCATGTTCGGTGACAAAGGCAAATGGCTATTGCTGAATCCGATGAGCCCCATTCTGGATGGTTTCGGCGCAGCCATCGCCCGCCATCAATCCCCAGATCTGTGGTGGTTTGCCTACAGCCTGGTTTGTACCCTGCTGATATTCTTGGGTGGGTATGTTTTCTTCAAGCATTTGGAGCCAGGATTCGCGGAAAGCATTTGAAGGATAAAACGAATGTCTGACACTGCCATCCGGATGGAGCAGGTCTACAAGAAGTTCCGTAAGGGGGAGACCTACAACTCCCTGCGCGACCTGCTGCCCGCTCTGACGGGACGGATGTTTCAGCAGCAGGAACTCAGTGCCGGAGACAAAAGGGAATTCTGGGCAGTTCAGGATCTCTCATTTGAAGTAAAGCAAGGAGAGGCTTTCGGTATCATCGGCCACAATGGCGCGGGGAAAAGCACTGCGTTAAAGATGCTTAGCCGGGTCATGAAGCCCACTAAGGGCCGCATGGTCGTCAAGGGACGCCTTTCGGCACTGATTGAAGTATCTGCCGGCTTTCACCAGGACCTCACCGGACGGGAGAATATCTTTCTCAATGGCACGATCCTGGGCATGACCAAGCGCGAAATCCAATCGAAACTCGACCAGATCATCGCCTTCTCCGGCATCGAAGAATTCATCGACACACCCGTCAAGCGTTATTCCTCGGGAATGTACGCAAGACTAGGATTCTCAGTAGCCGCTCACGTCGACCCAGAAGTGCTGATCGTGGACGAAGTGCTGAGCGTGGGCGACTACGCGTTCCAGCAAAGGTGTATCGAGCGCATGAGGGAAGTACTCCGCGGCGGAGCCGCGGTGCTCTTTGTTTCTCACAATCTGAAAATGGTCGCCGAGTTTTGCCATCGTTGTCTGCTACTCGAAAAAGGGCAAACGGTCATGATCGGCACACCGCAAGAGGTCGTCAGTACTTATCTTCAGAAGCCCACGAATGGCCACGTCGCGGACCACGGTTCCGGCCCGGTTAGCATCTCGAGTGTGAAGATTCGCAACCAGGACGGAGAGTGCATGCAGTTTCGATCCGGCGAAAAAGCGTGGGTTGACGTGGAGTTGACGGCTCGCACGCATTGCAACAAGCTGGCCCTTACGCTGTACATCTTAGATGATAAGCTTATGGAAATTTTTGACACCTCTACAGACCTGCTCGGCCATGGCAATTTTGACCTCGACGAAGGCGATGCTTACCGTTGTACCTTTGAGGTGTCTCTGAATCTGGCCGATGGCACGTACCATCCTTCTGTTCTTATTTACAGGCGTGATATCCAGATGATTTACGACAGGTGGGAGCCTGCGGCAACTATTTACGTCAGTTCCGGGGGAGGCGTACGCGGCATCGCGAACTGTTTCCCGCAAGTCATTCGTCAAGAGATTTACCAGGCAGTCGACGCCACCGTAGTCGGCGGCGCTTAGCGCAAATATGAAACCGAAATCATCCAAACTAGGAGTCGGCGATTGGGTGGAGATACGCAGCAAAGATGAAATCCTGCGTACCCTCGACGGTGACGGATGTATCGATGGCATGCCGTTCATGCCCGAGATGTTCGCATTCTGTGGCAAGAAGTTTCAGGTCTACAAACGAGCGCACAAGACTTGTGACACGATTTTTCCCGTTCGCGGACGCCGAGTGGACCATGCGGTTCATCTCGAAACGCGTTGTGATGGAAGCGCGCACGGGGGGTGTCAGGCTAGCTGCCTGCTTTTCTGGAAAGATGTGTGGCTGAAACCAGTCAGCCTCAGTTCTACTGCAGCAATTGAGATTGACACCGCGCTTACCGATTCCTCTTCTGCCCTGACAGCATGTCGAGAGTCCGATGTGTGGGCCTGCACGACTGCAAAGACGTCTGGTCCAGAACCTGTGTACGTTTGTCAGGCCACCCGCCTCCCCTATGCCACTACCGATCTCGAATGGTGGGATATTCGCCAGTACATCGAAGACTACCGTTCGGGGAACGTGGGCCTCTGGAAGATTCTCTGCGGTGCAGTGTATTTCCTGTATTACGCCACCAGCAAAGCTGGCATCGGACTGGGCCGTCCGATGAGATGGTTCTACGACACGTTTTATCCGCTGTGGCGAGGCGCTCCATTTCCGCGAAGACACGGAACCATACCCGAGGCAGAAGCCACGCCTGCCAAAGCGCTCGAACTGCGACCGGGAGAGTTGGTCCGCATCAAGCCTTACAAAGAAATTCTGAATACTCTCAACACACGCGACCGGAATCGGGGCCTCTACTTTGATGCGGAAGAAGTCCCCTATTGTGGCGGAACCTACCGCGTGCTCAAGCGGGTCACAAAAATTATTCACGAGAAAACGGGAAAAATGCTAGAGATGAAAACTCCATGCTTTATTCTCGACTCGGTTATCTGCCAGTCCCGCTATAGCGAATGCCGACTGTTCTGCCCGAGGAGCATCTACTCGTATTGGAGGGAGATCTGGCTGGAGCGTGTCGAACCCAAACCGCTAGCGGCCGCACAGGAAATGAAGCCGGTAGGATCGCGCTACGAACCGACATCAAGCACCAGATAAGACGATAAATTCCATAGCGGGCTAAGATGGCCGAGGCATCAGCCCTGTTCCTGTTTCCACCCTCCCCAGAAGTACAGAAACATATTCGCTTTTCGTGAAGCAGGCTCCCCCTTGCTTCGATCCGAAGGGGGTCCAATGAATGCTTCACAGGAAAATTCCAATCTAGATTTCTTGCGTTCGTGTGCTGTGTTGTTCGTTGTCGCTTTTCATGTCCTCCTTCTGTTCGAACATCGACATTCTCCGTATGTAAGCCGGCTGGGTTTCTTCCACTCGATGGGCCAATGGGGCGTGCTCATTTTCTTTGTGCACACCAGCCTAGTCTTGATGTTTTCTCTGGAACGACTACTCCTTAATTTTCCAGGAAAGCCGTATTACATTCCATTTCTTACACGCCGAGTCTTTCGTATTTTTCCGCTCAGCATGTTTATTGTGTTAGTCGTGACGCTCTTGGGAATCCCGGTAGCATACTTGTCAGGAGGAACCTTCACCGCTGCGCACTTACACTGGCCGGACATCGTTTCCAATTTATTGTTGTTGCAGAACTTGACCCATACCGACTCAGTCATTATCCCGCTTTGGAGCTTGCCTTTTGAGATGCAGATGTACTTGTTTCTGCCTGTGCTGTTCTTACTGGTCCGTTCGCGGCGCTACGCGTGGGCAATCCCGCTGTTGTGGGCTGCGTTTGCGTTCGTCGGAAGCCACGGTGGCTGGATGGAGCGACATGGAGTAACTGATCTGATTATTTTTGTTCCATGTTTTCTTTCCGGTATTGTCGCCTATAAGCTCACAAAGACATGGAGGCTGCGACTGCCGGCTTTTTTGTGGCCCATTGCGCTGGGAGTGCTCACCGTCTTTTACCTCGACGAGCCAACCTATCAGCGTGCTTGGTACAGTTGCCTAATGTTGGGAGTTGCCATACCGCAGTTTCAGGAAATGACGAATCGAATAAGCCGAAAAACCTTTCAGGTAATCGCTCGCTACTCCTACGGAATTTATCTGACGCATTTCATTTGCATTTGGCTGGCATTTCAGGCCGTAGGCAGTGTCTCAGGATGGTTGCGCTGGGCGATACTATTGATCACGGTATCGGTGCTTCCATATCTTCTCTATCATCTGCTGGAAAAGCCAATGATGCGCATCGGAGAAAGAGTTGCGGCCGCGCTCCGCGACTGGCTGGAGCCCCCGTTTTTTTCTGCCGCCTCAGCAGAAAGCGCAATCGACTAGTTAGAACCTCGATACCAGGTTCCCAATGGGCAAAATCAGTAGCACCCGTTCGTAGCCGAAGGGTGGGTTCAGTCTGTCCGAGTTCGAGCTTATCCAATGAGACGTTAGAGACGTTCACCCACCGGTGCGTAGTAGAACACTACGACGCCGGATGGTGACGGCTTGTTTTTTGTCGCCGCTGGACTGCAAGTTTAGCTTCTCCGCTTAGTGAGACCTATGAGAACGACACGCTCCCGCCGCTTCGCTCAGACCGCCAGTTCAGAGTATGCGCGGCCTTTGGAACTCCTACGGCCCGTCCAAAACAGCCGTGACGAGAGGCCACGCCGCACGGTCACGGATGTTGCGGTCTACACCTTTATCGTTCTGATCGGGGCGTTCCAGCTTACGCACTATCTCCATACTCCCGACTTCATGAACGACGTGACATACCCGGATCTGGCGCGATCGATTCTCGATCACGGTTCGTACCAAATCAGGCTATTGCCAGAGACGACTTTTCCGCCTGGTCTCCCACTGATTCTTGCAGCCGTGGGTTTGTTTTTTCGCCTCTCTCCGGCAACTTTATTCCCAGTGATCGCAGCTTTCGCGATGCTGGGTCTTATCGCGACTTACGAGTTTCTTCGGCGGGTAGAGGGACGTGGCGTGGCTGTTGCAATCTCTCTCTTTTTCGCATCTTGCCCCGCGCTTTTTTCTTTTGGCACTTCAATTATTTATCCCGAGATACCTTATCTTCTTGTGAGCATGCTTGCGCTGCTGCTTGCTCTTAAGATCGATCACGGCGGGCGAGACATATTTCTAGTTGGTTGGGTGATGCTTCTGAGTATTACGCTCGTTGCCGCGGTGCTAACCCGCTCAGTCGGCGTGGCGCTCTTGGCGGGGTTGGCTGTTTGGATCGGCACATCACTCCTAATCGTGCCCGGCATAGGTCGCCGCCGGCTAAGGAGATTTGTTTTACCGTTAGTGATTGGGTTAACCGCGCAACTGTGTTGGAGCGTATGGGCCCACCGTCGCGAGAATTTCGAGTGGCAGCTCCCTGGATATCCACGGTCGTATATTTCCCAACTGCGAGTCAAGAACGGGCACCACCCCGAATTAGGCGAGGCGCACCTAGGCGATATCCCGGCCCGAATCGGTCGAAACCTGGTTGCGCGGGCGGCTGGGTTTTCGCACCTTCTTATTCAAAGAAACGTCAGCAAGTTCTGGTCGTCTCCTCTGATTTTTGGTCTACTCGTGCTAATCGCTATCGGTGCAGCATCTTCGATATGGACTGGGGCAGGCCAGTTCCATGATTGGTATTTTTTATGTTACGAATTCATCTTCATGGTCTGGCCATGGGATTACCGCGACCGATTCCTGATTCCCGTTGTGCCGCTTGCTTGTCTTTACTTGTGGCGCGGCGCGAAGGCGGTCAGGAACCATGCAGCGCGCCAACCTAGGGCTGCCGGCGTGAGTTTCATACTGCTCGGATCGTTATTGTGTATCAGTTCTGCGGGTTTTGCCTTCGGGATCGCAGCATTTCCCGTCAATCCGGAACACGTCAGAGGTGACCACTTACAAACAATTGCTGCGACATTGTTCTGGGGCATTTTCACGGCAATGGGACTTTTGATGTTGAAACGCCCCTCGCTCGAACGGCTGCGCGAGGGCACAGGAATCTTTGCGCGGCTAAGCCGGATTGTTGAATCAAGGGGGCCTGCTGGGTTGCGCGCGGTCGCGATCGTAATAGTAGCGGCTATCGTTCTGTTGGGCACCGTCCGAGTGATGGCCATCGGGCGCTATAACGTGCGGCACGATATAACTCACGATTCTAATTATCCAATGTTGAAAGCCACGGAGTGGATTGTTGCACACGAGCCGTCCGACAGAGTGATCATGGCTAGCGAACCTGAGTTCGTTTTCCACTATAGCCACCACCGAACGGTATGGTTTCCGCCGATTTCTGATCCCAAGATCCTAATGGACGGCATTCAACGGCATCGCGTCGGGGCGATTCTGGTTGTGCATCAAGCGCAGAGTTACTGGTTGCCACCGGAGGATGTATGCTTTCAGGCCCTGCTGCAAGCATACCCAGGCGCATTTCAGTTGACTTATCGGGACCTGGATACCTGGGTCTATGAGGTAGCGTCACCTTTAGATGGACGATAGATCGCGCGCAAGCGGCGCGGTGCGCCGTCGCACGAGCCGCACTCCGCGTGCGTCGGAAAGACGCTGTATTGATCCAGTGTTAGACCTAGTTCCAACGCGTATCCCACGCTGGATTAAGCTCCAGTGGGTAACCTATTGCATATTGTGTTGTTTGTGTTTTTCCCTGCTGTTACCGGCCCAAACTGGCGCCGATGGCCAGTGGATCGCCTTCAACCGGGCCGGGGCGCCGAACAGCGACCTGCAGTGCTTCACGCCAAACAATGTGAGCGTGTCAGGCGGCAATCTTGTAATTGCCTCTAGATCCGAGGCTGCCACTTGCAGCAGTTTTGACCTGGTGTCAGCGGCTTATCGTTACACTTCGGGGTTCGTTTCGATGCGGACCTTCAACTATCTGTATGGCACCCTTGAAGTCCGGGCGAAGTTCGGTGGGGGAACGAGCACCGGTTCTTGGCCGATCATATGGATGGAAGATGCCTCGTGTCAGGCAAGCGATCCGACCGGCACAGACGATCACTGCAACGGACAAGAGATAGACGTTGCTGAGATATTAAACAGCGATTTCGCGCACGTCAATCAGCAGATTCACGTCAACGACTTCGCTCACAATGACGGCTGTACCGCCTCTGCCATAGACGTCAGCCAGAACTTTCACGTCTACCAACTCGTCTGGTCGGCAGGTTCACTGGTCTTTAAGGTCGACGGAGCATCCACGTGCACGATCAATCGCAGTTATGTTCCCAGTGGGCCTATGTTCGTGAAGATCAACAACTTTGTGGGGAATATGGGCGGGGCCGTGAATAGTAGCACCCTGCCCTGGACAACTCTGGTCGATTACGTAAAGGTAACGCAGGGCTCCGCCGTGATTTTCAATGACGATTTCAATCTGGACGCCACTGTTCAATCTGCTCAGCCGGCTCCGCCTTCCAGTTATCACCCCAGCCAGGCTCCAATCTCGAAAGCTCTCTCGCATTGGTCACTCAGGGCCTTCATCATCTGCTTGGCGGTCGTCTTTGTTATAACTGCTTTTATGTTCTGCCGCCCAAAACGGACGGCTCCGTAACTGATAAACATGCTTACCGTTTTGCTAGCGACAAGAAATCGGGCGAATATCCTCCGTGATGTATTGGAGGAGTATTGCCGTCTGCAGCCGCCTTCGTCCGGGTGGAAACTCGTCGTAGCCGACAACGGCAGTACAGACCATACGGCTGAGGTCATCTCTTCGTTCGCCAGTCGTCTCCCTTTACATTCCGTGGTGGAACCAAAGCTGGGGAAAAACTTCGCGCTGAATGCGGGGCTCGATCTGGTAGAAGGGGACTTGGTCGTGTTTACGGATGACGACGCCTTCCCCAATGGGGACTGGCTGGTGCGACTGCGAAAGGCTGCAGACGACCAGCCGGCATACTCGATGTTTGGCGGCGCGATTGTGCCGCGCTGGGAAGCCCCCCCGCCGCCTTGGGTGCAATGGCTGGACCTGGGTCCAATCTTCACAATCACGCCGCCAGCCATGAAGGAGGGAGAACTAACGCCCGTCACGATGGTCCAAGGGCCTAATATGGCGATTCGCACCGGCGCGTTCCGATCGGGCTCACGCTTCGATACCTCGATCGGTCCGCGCGGTTCGAGCTACCCGATGGGCAGTGAAACGGAACTCCTCCTGAGGCTTAGTCGGCAGGGACACAAAGCTTGGCATGTGCAAGGCGCAGTGGTTGAACATCTTGTTCGCAAGGAGCAATTGAATAAGGCATGGATTTTGCGGCGAGCAATTCGTTACGGACGTGGGTGGTATCGAATGGCTCCGGCCGAGAAGCTGTGGATTGGCGTGCCACGACAACTTTTCGTCGACATTCCTAGGGAGGGGCTCTTCATGTGCGCAGCATTCGTACTCTTCAAACAGCGCGCCCTCCTTCGTTCTCGCTGGCGCTTCAATTATCTGCGTGGCCAGGCGATCGAGGCGCGCAATCTGGCGCGCGAGCGCTCCGCGCGTGCGCGATCGGCCTGCCATGAGGTGGTTCATTAAAATGGTTCCGCGGAGACATTAGTGAGCCAGCCTCTGGTTAGCGTCGTTACCCCATTTCATAACACAGCTCCGTATCTGGCCGAATGTATCGAAAGCGTACTTGCGCAAAGCTACTCGCATTTCGAATACATACTGGTCGACAATTGCAGTAGCGACGGTGGGGGAGAGGTAGCGGAGAATTATGCGCGACGCGATTCCCGGATCCGCCTGATTCGACGGCCGCAGTTGCTTTCGCAGGTGCAAAATTACAACCGCGCCCTCGCGGGGATCTCCGAAGCCAGCCAGTATTGCAAGATGGTGCAGGCCGACGATTTCATTTTTCCCGAGTGCCTGCGGTTGATGGTCCAGACGTTCGAGCAGTCGGAATCAATTGGGCTCGTGAGTGCCTACGACCTAAAGGGAGACCATGTTCGCGGCTCGGGTTTTCCCTATGGAAAGCCGATCTTGCCGGGAAAAGAGGTAGCCCGCCTGTATCTTCGAACCGGAACCTTTGTTTTCGGATCGCCGACGACAGTAATGTACCGATCGTCGATCGTCCGGAACCAGCCTCCATTCTATGACGAGGCTTTGCTGCATGAGGACACCGAGAAGTGCATGCAAATACTCGAGCACTGGGATTTCGGATTTGTCTACCAGGTGCTCTCGTTTTTGCGAATCGGCAACGAAGCCATCTCCTCTCCCTTCCGCAGTTTTCAGCCCACAGCGCTCGATCGCTATATCCTCGTGCAGCGTTATGCTTCACGATTTCTGGAGCCGGACGAAGCGGCAGCGCTGAAGGATAAATCCAGGCAGCTCTATTACCAGGTTCTTGCGGATGAGGCCCTCCGGTTTCGAGAATCTGCTTTCTGGACTTATCAGAAAGAAGGATTGAAGACCCTGGGCGAAACGCTCGATTCGTCCTATCTCGCGTTGCGAATCGGCCGAAAACTTCTTGGGATGGCAGTGAATCCGGGGATGACGGCGACACGACTGTTGCGGAGATTAAAAGGCAGAAAGACTTCAGAGAGGGCGACCTGAGGGAATTGGTTGCCGCAGACCACATGAACGTAACCGTCATTCTGTGTACGTATAACCGATGCCAGAGCCTGGCGAAGGCACTGGACAGCGTAGTCGCGCAGACTTTCTCCGACCCGACCGAGTGGGAAGTCCTGGTAGTGGACAATAACTCGCGCGACGAGACGCGCGAAGTCGTCGACGACTTCTGCCGTCGATATCCTGGGCGATTCCGTTACCTGTTTGAGCCGCGTCAGGGAAAATCGTATGCGTTGAATACGGCGATTGCTGAGGCCAGAGGCGATGTTTTCGCTTTTATGGATGATGATGTAATCGTGGACCCCACATGGCTGCAGAATCTCACGGCTGGCGTACGCGGCGGCGAATGGGTTGGTGCCGGGGGGCGCATCCTGCCGCAGTGGAACTGCGTGCCGCCATCCTGGCTTCCACAGAAAGAATGGTTTGGCATGGCTCCGCTCGTGATGTTCGATCTGGGCCAGGAAACGCTTTCGCTCAGCGACGCGCCGTTCGGCACCAATATGGCTTTCCATCGCAGCATGTTTGAGAAATACGGTACCTTCCGAATTGACCTGGGCCCTCGGCCAAACAGCGAGATTCGCGACGAGGACACAGAGTTTGGCAGGAGGTTGCTGGCTGCAGGTGAGCGGATAAAATATGAGCCGGCGGCTGTCGTGCATCATGAAGTGCCACAGAAAAGGCTCAAAAGAGAATTTTTCCTGAAGTGGTGGTTTGACAAAGGCCGCACTGCTGTTCGGGAAGCTGGCGTCGGGCCAGACGGAGAGTGGTCCATCAGCGGGATTCCACTTTATCTTTTTCGCAGGGTTGCGGTTGGGACTCTGCGATGGATAGTCACCTTTAATCCCTCGCGGCGATTCAGCCGCAAACTCGCGGTGTGGTTGGCCGCTGGAATGATGGTTGAATCCTATCGCCAGTCGAGGGATGTCGCGCACGAACGAGAGAAACTCAGGTGCGTATGAACGCAGGCAGGTCGCGAATCTCCCGGCCTAGGAATAGATGAGCGAAACCCACTGAATTTCAAGAAAAACCCACCGAAGTAACGTCGAATGAACTCACGCTCAACGATAGCGCCTGATATTCTGCAGATTAATGCCGGTAGAGTTCGGTTTAAGGGACCTCGATCGGAGTCCATGGAACAAGCATTAATCGATCGTTACCGCTGTCCCGAGAGTCTGGTAAAGTTCGATCTGAGCGGTAGTTTGTCCAAGGAAGCTGGCTACTTTCGGTTCGGGCGGGACACGATTTGTTACGGGCGTTCGGCGACAGGTTTTCGAGCGAGCCGCCCCGATAGTGTCCTTTACGACGCGCTTAAAGATGTAACCACGAACGGTTCAAACCCGGTTCTGTCGTTTGACCCGACCGAAATCATCGACAACCTGCGTCTCGAGCGTTATGCAAACGGCGATAATCAACGCGCCTTGAACCGGTGGAAGCGATCGCTAAGGGATGCGTACTACTTCCTGCGGCCGCTGCTGCATGTCAATATTCGGCGACTCTTTCAGCGGGCTCATTTGAATGGCTGGCAACGCCTCCTCTTCCCGCATTGGCCAGTGGACACGACGGTCGAGGACTTGTGCGAACGTTTGCTGCTGTTATCCATGAAGGCAAGAGGTGTGGGCAGGGTGCCTTTCGTCTGGTTCTGGCCCGATGGCGCTCAGAGCTGTGTGGCCATGACGCACGACCTCGAGACGGAGAAAGGGAAGACCTTCTGCTCTGAGTTAATGGACATCGATGACTCTTTTGGCTTCAAGGCATCGATCCAGGTGGTGCCCGAGGAACGCTATAAGGTCTCTGCTGACTTTATTCAAAACATCCGCGACCGGGGTTTTGAGGTAAACGTCCAGGACCTCAATCACGATGGCCATCTTTTTCGCAGTCGCGAAGAATTCCTGCGCCGTGCGCAGAGAATCAATGCCTACGGCAAGGAGTACGAGGCCAAAGGTTTCCGGGCTGCTGTACTTTATAGAAATCTCGATTGGTACGATGCGCTGGAGTTTTCTTTCGACATGTCCGTTCCGAACGTCGCGCATGTCGATCCTCAACGCGGCGGGTGCTGTACGGTGATGCCGTATTTCGTCGGGAATATGTTGGAAATTCCCGTCACGACGACTCAAGACTACGCCCTGTTTCACTTGCTCAATGAGTATTCACTGGATCTGTGGAAGGCGCAGACCGAACTGATTATGGAGAAAAACGGCCTGGTGAGTTTTATCGTGCATCCAGACTACGTGATCGAAAAGAGGGCGCAAGGCATCTATCGGGACCTGTTGAGCTTCTTCCGCCAGCAGGGTCAAGAAAAAAGAATCTGGTTCGCGGTGCCAGGCGAAATCGATGATTGGTGGCGGTCGCGCAGCAAACTGCGCGTCGTCGATCACAATGGTAAGTGGCAAATCGAAGGCCCTGGTGCCGAACGGGCCAAGCTGGCTTTCGCCAAAGTGGTTAGAGACCGTCTCGAATACGAAGTTGAGGCTTAAACCATGCAGGATCATCATAGGAGTTCAAAATAGCTATGCATATTCTTCACGTCGTCGGGGCTCGTCCGAACTTCATGAAGGCGGCACCCGTGCTGCACGCGCTCGGAAAGCGAACAGCAGTGAAACAGACACTCGTGCACACTGGCCAGCATTACGACGCCAACATGTCGGATGTCTTTTTCTCCCAACTGGAGATCCCGGCGCCAGATGTGAATCTGGGCGTGGGTTCCGGCAGCCATGCGCGGCAAACGGCGGAGATTATGACTGGGTTCGAGCGCATCGTCCTGGAACGCAAGCCAGATGTCGTCCTGGTTTATGGGGATGTGAACTCCACAGTCGCGGCTGCTCTGGTGTGCGCGAAATTAGGCATCAGGGTGGGCCACGTAGAAGCCGGACTCCGTTCCTTTGACTGGAGTATGCCGGAGGAGATCAACCGCGTCGTCACCGACCGGCTTGCTGATTTCCTGTTCACTCCCTCTGATGACGGCGACGTGAATCTAAAGCATGAAGGCGTTCCCGCCGAGAAGATCTACCGAGTTGGCAATGTCATGATCGACTCCTTGGTACGCCTTTTGCCCGCCGCTCGGCGATGCCCGAAGAATGGGTTTCCCGAACGCTACGCTCTGGTCACCCTTCACCGGCCATCCAACGTGGACAACAGCGAAACTCTGAAGAGCGTTCTCGAATCCCTGCTCGAAATAAATGAAGACTTGGACGTGGTTTTCCCTGTACACCCGAGGACACGTCAGCGCATAACGGAGTTCGCGCTCAAGGTTGAGAAGCTTCACCTGTCGGAACCGTTGCCGTACATCGAATTCTTGGCTCTGCAGAGCCGTGCCGCCGTGGTCATCACCGATTCCGGCGGGATCCAGGAAGAAACCACGTACCTGGGAATCCCGTGCATAACCCTGCGCGACAACACAGAACGTCCGGTCACGGTCAGCTTAGGTACAAACGTAATTGTTGGGCAGGACAGAGATAAGCTCAGTTCTGAGCTATCGAAAATCGTAGCGGGAAAAGCCAAGAAGGGAACCATACCCCCGCTGTGGGACGGGCACGCAGGTGAGCGCATCGCCGACGTTCTACAAAGTCTCCCTTTTCTAAACTGACGGTTCGTACAAGTTGCAATTGAATAGTAGTCGTGCTTCCCAATTAGGTGTGAGTCGCACGTGAAACACGTTTTGCAATTATCCAGAAGTCCGATGAATTTGCTCGGAGCATTTATCTTCGTTATAGCTGGAATCTGGCCGCCTGGGGCCGCCTTTGCTGGCAAGTCTGGATCGCAAGCTGCCAACGAAGCGCCGAGTTGCACGCCCGAAATGTCGATCCAAGGAGACGCCCGGCCATCGTCGCACAGTGTCATCCTCTCGTGGAAAGCCAGCACCTCGCCAAGCGTAGTGGGCTACAACGTGTATCGTCGTGACAAGACTTCCTCGACGTTCGGTAAGATCAACCAAAAACCGATCACAACTACGAATTGTGTCGATTATTTCGTCCAGCTTCGACACAAGTATTATTACTATGTGGTCGCAGCTGATCACCAAGGTGCGCGAGAAGGCGGTCACGCGAATATAGCGCATGCCTCCATTCCGGGTAAGTAAATAGACTCCCAAGCTGACATTCGAATCAATACCTCAGGCTTTTTGGCGCAGGATTTGTTCTCACTACTCGAATTCAAAGTTTGCGCCGTCTGGCTCGCAGCGTCCGATCAGCGCATCAAGCATTTCGCCGCATCCGCACCCAAGACAAGGACCGCGAAAACAAGGCCATAGAACACGACTTTGTGCTGTACTAATATTTCAATTGGCTTTTCCCCAGGGAGGTGAACAATGCCTGTCCCATTCTCTGCATATTTGGGATTATTTCTGATTGTCGTGTGTTCCCTCGGCCTACAATCGCTATACCACCGCAGCGAACGGCGGCGACGGAAATGATAATCGAGCGGCCATGGAGCGAATTCTTTCCTCTCGGATCATCTAGGTAAGCGTCAAGATGGTCACTCGAAGACAGCTAAAGTCCCGGTTCGCGTGTAATCGATTTTCGCGACCCCCATTTGCAAATCATTCGTTCAGACTCTTGGAAGAAGTCCGGTTCTCACCGTTCTAATTCACTCCGTGCAGGGGAGAGAGTCTGCCCTGTACTGTAACCGTTGCTTACTGGGTTTCACCCGGTCGGACAGGGTGGGCGATGGAACAGTAGACGTAAGAAAAGCTGGCATGAAGAAAATCCCTCAACTGGATGCCGTTCGCGGCATCGCAGTGCTCTTGGTGTTAGTGCACAACACCGACCAGTATCCGTCGCACCTTTTGCGGGTGATCTCGGACAACGGATGGATGGGCGTGGATCTTTTTTTTGTGTTGTCCGGATTCTTGATTACTGGGATTTTGCTGGACACGAAACAATCCGAGGGCTATTTCAGAAACTTCTACGCGCGACGCTGTCTGCGGATCTGGCCTCTGTATTATTCCGTGCTGCTTTTCATGTTCGTGATTGTCCCGTTTGTGCGTCCGTCCGAGGCTCACGCCGTGTTCGAAGCGCGGTCGTCGCCTTGGTGGGCTTTTCCAATTTTCCTGCAGAATTTCCTGGTTCGGATCCCAGCCATGGCCACCGGACCCCTTGGCGTGACCTGGTCGCTCGCCGTCGAGGAACAGTTCTACTTGGTGTGGCCTTTGGTGGTGCGGTTCTGCACTGAGGCCCAGCTGCGCAAGATTGCTATAGCAGTGATTTTTCTTTCTCCAGTGCTGCGTTTGTATTTGTCATCACATCAGGTGAATATCTACGCGAATACGTTCTGCCGTTTGGACGGCCTAATGGCCGGAGCGCTCCTGGCAATTGTTATCCGTTCGATCAGTTTTTCACCGGCAGAGTTCTTGACGCGTGCATGGATCATATTTCTTGTCACCATCCCGCTCGCTCTTACGGTCGAAACGGCGTTCCATGCGCGATGGATTGTTTTCTCTTTAACTGCCGTGGCCTCGGTTTCCTTCGTATACCTCGCTTTGTTCTCGCCGCAGAGATGGCTGCAGTCCGTTTTGACCAACCGATTTATGGTTTACACAGGGACGATCAGTTATGGGATCTATTTGCTGGAAAAGATTCCGCTCGATGCAGCGAGAACATTCCATCTGGACAAGCATCGGTTTCTGATGCTGCCAATCACTGCTGACACCGACAATCGGAATGCAGAAGAAAATGCTGGGACTGCTCTGTGCGGCTGTCTTAATTATCATCTTGATCGCGGGACTTTGGCCATTCCATGCACCCAAGAATCAGGTGAGTTGGCTAGGTAATCGCAACGGTCTTCATGTTGGTCAATACGGGGTAGTACTGAGTTCCGGGGCGCCTAGTTTTGCTGGTCCGAAAGACAGAATATCCTGCAGCGTCGAGATCTGGGTGCAACCTGATCACAGTGATATCGGGGGCACCATACTCGCGTTCTACAAACCGGAGAATCAAATCGTTGCATTCTCGGTGCAGCAATCTATAGACGACTTATTCTTGCAACGCATGGTTGTTGATCAGCAACGTCCTAGAAAGATTAAGGTCTACATCGGGCACGTTTTTCGGAAGAACAACCCACTGTTTGTTACGCTCACTTCGAACGCGCAGGGCACAGCCGTTTACCTGAACGGTGGTCTCGTCCGCACCTTGCCGCGGTTCGGACTCTCAAGTGACGACCTGAACGGTCAACTGTTTGTTGGCAACCACCCGCTAGTGGAGAACGGCTGGCAAGGTCAGATAAGGAGTCTTGCAATTTACAATCGAGCGCTGACCGAGACGGAGGTCTTGCAACACTACAACGCGTGGAGAACGAACCAGAACGCTGAGATCAAGAACGAAGGTCCGATCGAGCTCTACCTATTCAACGAAGGGTCAGGCACCACCGTTCATAACCAGGTCAATTCAGAAAATGATCTTCGCATCCCAGGACATTTTTTCGTTCTGCATGCACCCTTCCTTGAAAGGCCTTGGGATGAGTTCCAGCCCAGTTGGAGCTACTGGAAAAATGTTTTGATCAACATCGGTGGTTTCGTTCCACTTGGGTTCTTTTTCTGTGCATATTTCGTGTCGGTGCGACGCCTTAACCGAGTAGCACTGGCCACAATCGTTCTCGGCGGGGTGGTCAGTCTTACAATTGAAGTGTTGCAGGCATTTCTCCCAACCCGGGATTCTGGCATGACTGATCTCATCACGAACACGCTCGGAACGGTTATCGGAACTGCGTTGTATAGTAGCAAATCAGTACAGGCGATATTCGCAGCGGCTGGTCTTGGAGGACTGCTTCAGCCGAATTCTCCGGAGCGTTCCACATCGCTGAGTGGTACCTCTAGTACGTCACGCCGCACTGGTTGAAGCTTCCGAAATCGGCCCTGTTTACCCACTCCCACTAACGACGCGCAGCCGCCAGGCTCTCAACGACACCTTCAATAAGCGTCAGACCTTCAACCTTCAATTTCACCCATTGCTTCTTCTCAAAGCATCCAGCGGAACTAACGCGGGTACCAGGCACTCTCATTCCCTTAAGCCAAAAGCGTCCAATCGAGATCGGGACGTCCGATATAAACGAAGTGTGCTACCAGATGTCCGTGACTGCCCGCGCCGAGATAGGAAAACTCGCGTTTCAGGACGGCGTACTCACGGTTCGCAAAACGAACGTCGTGACGTTGAGACCCTTGGGCGCCATCGTCCACAGCGCTTGCGCTGTGGGTATCAAGCAAGGAACCGCGTCAATTAAACGTCTGGGTCAGTTCTGCTGAACTAGGCGTGAAGTTCGCATTGCCGCTGTAGGTGGCGGTGATGGATTTCGTTCCCGCCGAGTTGAAAACCTTGTTGAAGATCGCGCGTCCTCCTCTGAGCGGAACCTTGCCCATGATCGTGGCTCCGTTCTTAAACGCGACCGTACCTGTGGGTGTACCACTGTACTGCGGCACTATGGTGGCCGCGAAGGTTACAGACAGCCCGACCGTCGAAGGATTCACTGACGAAACCAACATCGTACTGGTGGTTGCTCGGTTCACTAATTGGTACAGCGGAGGTGAAGTGCTGCCCGCGAAGGTCGTGTCACCGGAGTAGGAGGCGGTGATGCGATGGTGGCCGACCGCAAGCGTTGCGGTCGAGAATTTCGCTGTGCCTCCGGTAACGGACGACGTTCCGAGAATCGTCGAGCCGTCCATGAACTTGACCGTACCAGTTGGCGTTCCGGAAGCTTCGGGTGTGACCGTTGCGGAGAACGTCACGGACTGCCCGAAGGCGGAGGGATTCGACGAAGAAGTTATTGTGGTCGTGGTTGGGAAGGCGGAAATATTCAGCAGAACGGTAATGCCGCCAACCGCAAGATCGGGTTTCCCGTCGCGGTTGAAATCGCCGACCGCGATGCCCGGACCGCCGGCCCCAAGCTCGATTGGTGTTTGGAATGTCCCATCGCCGTTACCGAGCAGCAGAAAGTTTCCAGCACCCACGGCCAAATCCAGCTTGCCGTCTCCGTTGAAGTCGGCCAGGGCGAGTGACCGGATACCCTCGAGCGGAGTGGGCGTAGAAGTAACTACCACCGCTTGAAATGTTCCATCCCCATCGCCAAGCAGCACTCCCACCGAGCCATTCGTTACGGAGTTGGTCGCATATTCGCTTGCCAGCACCAAGTCCAGCTTGCCGTCCCTATTCAAATCCCCTAGTACGACGGCATCGGTATACCCCCCGCCCGAGCTGTAACTGACGGCTGCCTGGAATGTTCCGTCTCCATTGCCAAGCAGCACTCCCACCGAGCCATTCGCGCAGTCGCTGCTGGCACAGGAATTTGCCACAACGAGATCGGGCTTGCCATCCCCGTTCACGTCCGCCACTGCCACGGAGCTTGCACTTGCTCCGGCAGAGCCGTAACTCATTGCCGCTTGGAAGGTACCGTCGCCCTTGCCCAAGAGAACGCCGACAACGCCGTTACCATTTGCCACCAGGAGATCGGGTTCGCCATCCCCGTTCACATCTGCCACCGCCACGGACTCGGCATCCTGTCCGCCAGAGCCGTAGCTCATCGCCGCTTGGAAGGTACCGTCGCCGTTGCCCAACAGAACGCCCACAGCGCCGTTACCGTTCGCCACCAGGAGATCGGGTTTGCCGTCCCCATTCACGTCCGCCACCACCACGGACTGGGCGTCATATCCGCCGGAGTCGTATGTCACGACTGGCTGGAACGTCCCATCACCGTTGCCCAAGAGAACCCCAACAACGCCATTACAGTCGTCGGTATTGCCACATTCGTTCGCCACTAACAAGTCCGGATTGCCATCCCTATTCACATCCCCTACCGCCACCGAATAGGGTTCATATCCGCCAGAGGCGTCGATCGCTGCCGCCTTGAACGTCCCGCTACCATTACCGAGCAACACGCCGACCGAGCCAATCATGCAGCCGTAGTTGCCATTGTTGCCGCAGGCGTTCGCCAATAACAGGTCCAGCTTGCCATCCCCGTTTACATCCCTTACCGCCACGGAAGAGGCACCAGTTCCACCTGAACCATAGCTCACCGCTGACTGGAATGTTCCATCACCATTGCCAAGCAACACCCCCACCGAGCCATTCACGCAGTTGAAGGCCCCCTCAGTAACGCAGTTGTTGGTCACTAACAGATCCGGTTTGCCGTCGCCGTTTACATCGGCCACCGCAACGGACTCGGCGCTAAATCCACCCGAATCATATGTCACAACCGGCTGGAAGGAACCGTCACCGTTACCCAGCAACACGCCCACGCTACCGGTCGCACAGTCGTTGGGTGCGCAAATCGTGTTCGCCACCAGCAAGTCCAGTTTGCCATCCCCGTTGACATCTCCCACCGCCACGGACTGGGCCTCATATCCACCCGAGCTGTAACTCACCGCCGCCCGGAATGTTCCGTTCCCATTGCCCAGCAGCACTCCCACGGAGCCACTCGCGCAGTTGCTGCTGCTGGCGCAATAGCTTCCCACCACGAGATCGGGCTTACCATCCCCGTTCACATCGCCAACCGCTACCGAAACGGTATGATATGCGCCCGAGTTGTATGGCACCGCCGCCCGGAAGGTACCGTCGCCGTTACCTATCAACACGCCCACGTTGCCATCGGTCGAGCACTCACTGTCGGCACAATAGTTGGCCACGAGCAGGTCAGGCTTGCCGTCCCCGTTGACGTCCTCAACAGCAACAGAATAGGCGTCCTGTCCGCCAGAGCCATAGCTTTTCGCCGCATGGAAGGTGCCGTCGCCGTTACCCAACAGAACGCTCACGGCGCCCCCGTTCGTACAGTTGCTGCTAGCACAAACATTCGCCACCACGAGGTCGGGCTTGCCGTCCCCGTTCACATCCGCCACTGCCACGGAAAAGGCGCCGTATCCCCCCGAGTCGTATTTCAACGCCCACTCGAAGGTCCCATCGCCCTTGCCCAACAAAACACCAACGAGCCCGCGCCTCATGCAAGCGCTATCACCGCATTGATTTGTGACCACAAGATCGGCGTTGCCGTCACCGTTCACATCTCCCACCGCTACGGATTCAGCATAATATCCGCCAGATTCGTAGGTTGGTGCGGTCAGGAAGATCGAATTGTGGTGGCCCCAGGGTATCTCTGGATGGCCAAACCCGTGTTTCATACTCACTTTGTCTTCGGGCGCGAATGGTGGTCGCATGTTTCCCCGCGGGTCGAACGGCCCGAACTGCGGCAAAGGAAGTGATGCCTGCAATCCAACTTGCGGCAGCGAACTTCTATGAGCGGCCTGAGGTTCGGGGCCGGGGAGGGGCAACTGAGCAAACACGAAAATCGGCAGAAGAACCAAGAACAAACCGGCGCGCTTCAAGAGCATGGCCTTGCTCCTTAGGATTTAGGGACATCAGCGTATCCGCGAGGTGACGGATGTGTGTCTCATGTCTTCTGGGGGAAGGAAACTATGAGGTCCTGCAGCGAGCCTGCTGCAAAAAGCGGTACCTACAATAAGTAGCGACAGATTAATTTGATGCAGCTGACGTGTCAATAGGAAAACAGGTACAGCTAGTGATCAGCTGAGGTCGAGAGCCTGCAGATACCGTACGCGTTTACGGCATCGGCCTGCGTGGATTTCAGTGGCATAAGGCGGCGAGGCATCACGGAATCACAACCTGTATCTGCTTCGAATGGATACTTTCTATCTTCTTCCAATTCACTGCTGTCGCGACGTAATAGTATTTGTGGCCTGCGGCCACCGTAAGATCCGTGAATTTTGTATTTGGATCCAAAACACCATTGATCTTCTGGTACGGCCCGCCTGAGCGGTTGCCACGATATATGTTGTATCCGAGGATGTGTTTTGAAGTACTTGCCTTCCACGATAGCTGAACTTTGTGCTGAACTGGGCCAACGATGCGGAGTGTAACAACTTGCTCGTTGGGTGAGTTAGAGGCATCGCTGACAAACGAAAGGACTGCAGATGAACTATCGCTGTCGTGTGGAACAAATGTGACGGTGAATGGAACGCTGTAGCCCGCTGGAATCGTGAAGGGAAGTGACGGCGCTTCCAATTGAAAGTTTTCACTGCTGATTGTTGCAGAAGAGACGGTCACATTGGCGCCTATAGCGGTAAGTTGAACGCTCTGCGTTCCGGTCGATCCCAGGCTCGCGTCTCCGAAATCAATTGCCGCCGGCGTAACTTGCAACTGCCCAGTCGCACTGCCGGTTCCGGATAGCTGGATTGTTAGAGCCTGGGTGGGTGCTTCGGAAACAATCGAGATGCTTCCGTCAACACGACCGCTCTTCCGCGGAGCAAAAGTGACACCGAATGTAAAGCTTTCACCTGCAGCCAACGCTAAGGGCAAGTCCAGTCCGTTCAGACCAAACTCACTGCCTGTCGAAGCGGCCGAAAGAACGATGAGTCGCGCAGTACCGCTATTGGTAATCGTTATGAGTCTATCGCGTGTCTGCCCAACAGCGACTTCACCAAGTTCCAGCTTTGTGGCAGCACAAGTCAGCTGTGTCCGCGCAGTAGCAGAACTCGATGTACCTACGGGCTGGTTCTCGGCGAGCGCGAGCCCCGCCGGCGCAAAGACTGAGACGAAGACTAGAGACACAAATATCCAATATGTAATTCGGGGGAGGAATGACATTCAAAGAGTCTGCAGGTTTGTGAGTTTCGGCGGAAGATACCAGTAGTACATCTGTGCCGTCGAAAATTATCGGTCGGCCCAGTATTGGTTTCGGTTCTATACCAGGCTCAATTGTGTTTCAATTCGCACCGCTCGCTCACCACATAAGGCCGCCAGGCTCAGCTGCGATGGATTTTTGTATGGCAGCCATTGCATAGCGCGATCAGGTTCTCCTCCGAGTCCGCGCCCGAGTGACTTCGAAAATCCTTATGGTGCACCTCGAGGTTGGACATCGCACCGCAAATTTGGCATCGCCAGCCATCGCGGCGGAGCACCTGGTTGCGGAGAGTGTCGTACTGGTCGGGATCAAGCCGCTGGGGCGCACGTTTCGGTCGAACCGAATTCATGACGCCTTGTCGGTCACGTGGTGCAGAAATGTCTGCTTCTCTTCGCCGGGAAGAAACTTGAAGAACCGTAGTGCCGACTGCAAGAGAACATCGGGATTTTCGTTCTCCAGGTTTGCTCCCGCCAGGAAGTCGGCACAGATCATCTCCAGGCAGTAGCCCCGGGATTTATCGCTGCCCAGCATCAAAGCGGCTGTTTCGATTGCCTGCTCAACGATTGGGATCTGGCTCTTGTACAACTTGAAATAGACCATCTCCCACGGTTCTGTTTCTTGGCCGGTTAACTCCCGCTCGACTTCCTGCTTAAACTCTTCCTTGGGCATTTCGCGGGCTTTGTGCAACCAGGTTGCACAATCGAACTGCTGCCGGTCCCGTCTCGCAATTTTCGCCAACTCCAATCCCTTCGTCCACCCCACTTCCTTCAATTCCTTCGTCGCCTGCGGTGGCAAGTGCTCATGAATCGACATCAGGTAATAAGCTTTCCTACGCGACACCGGAAACCGTCTTTCCAGGAATTCGTCGAAGGACTTCACATTCTCCACCCGCCAATACTGTCCCGCGCGAACTTCGCACAGATAACGTCCGAGTTCCACGAACCGGGTATCGCGTTCGATTTCCTTCTGCTTTTCCCAAACAAGAATCTCATCGATCTTAGTGAGCACGAACAGCGCTCGGCGACGATTGAGCTTGGGCAGCATGGGCGGATTCCTAGTACGTAAGCTCGTCAAGCCAACCAAGGTTCTCGGCTCCTGGCCGCCGCACCAGAGCGGCATCGACCAACTCTTGTTTTCCCAGGCATAGTCCCAAGTACGGGCAAGTGCTGCAGGGGTTCTGTGGGAAGCGAATGCCGCTGTGCGGTAGAAACTGTGCGGACTCGATTCGCCGGATGGTGTCTTCCACCAACTGGCCGAATTCCTGCCGCTGCGCTTCGCTGATGGTGGTGTGCAGATACTGGATCTCGATCAGCCGCTTGCGAACGAACACGAGCTGAGCCACTTCGGAAATTCCGGTCATCCAGGAATAGCAAACCAGTTGCGGATCGAGAGCCAGCAGTCCGTCGGGCTCCTCCGGGTAGCGACTTGACGTGGTTTTCCATTCGAGCAGACAGCGCGTCCCATCTAATTTTCCAATGGCATCGATATAGGCCACGAAATCGTTTCTGGCAGAAACTTGTCGCGTGAACTTGATTTGCAGGTTGTGGCCAGGCTGACGAATGCGAATGCGGTCGTCCTGGCAGAATCGGTCCAGAAGCTGGATGCCTTGTTGCAACATACGATCCCAGGTGTCGCCGTGCGAGTAGTGCAAGCCCTGGTTTTGACACACGCTCCATTCGCGAAACAAAGCAGTGGCTGCATCTTCACGCCGGAAATAAGCAGCCAGCGCCCGCTCGAATGCCCGCCCAAAGAGCATGGCGGCGCGCGTATCTTTTTCCTGCCAGCCGTCGAGATAACGATGGCGGTAGCGCCGAGGACAGGTCAAATATTGGCTGACTTGCGTGTAGCTGTAGGTCATCACGCCACCTGCGAGCCGTCGAGGTTGGAGGGAGAAAGTTCTTCCCAGCGACCGGCGGGGGCAAAACCATCCAACCGGAGCAGGGGAGCGCCGTTGATGATCACATGGCTGATCTTCACCACGCCGCTGAGGCCAATCAGCTGTGATTCATCGACTTCATCGCGACCCAGCAGTTCGACATCGTAGCCAAAGTCGCGCAGGAACCAATTGAACTTCCAGAGGGCTTTGGGGTTGCAATAGAGCCGGCTCGAAATGACGTGGTCTGAAAATCGGCTGGGCTCCAGTATGGCCAGAGCGAGAGTGTAATACGGCTTTTGTGCTTGCCGACGGAACCAGACTCGCTGCACGCGAACCAGGAAAAGTCCATCAGGAATTTGGTCGGCCGCGCAGCGATCCGCGGCGTGGAGACCTGCAATCTGTCGTTTCATGCTGCACCTTCTTTCTGGCCGAGATAGCTGTTGAGCTGGCAGAGCAGCGCATCGCGGTTTTTCTCGGCGGAATCGGCCAAGTGTGCGACAAACGTTTCAACTTGCTCGCGCGTGGCGTCGCGCAATGCCTTGGTGCCAGTGAAATCCACAGCGTAGGCCTTGACGAGATTGGGATCGAGTTTGTGTTGACGAATGATTTGGCAAAGATGATCGCGGACGGTGCGACCGCCGTAACCATTTCCGTTTGTAGGCCGCGGCGTTTTTCTTGGTTCGCTGGTCGGTTCGGTTTGGCCCTTGAACGAGCCGATTTCTTCGACGGAGCAGATGCCAACACCGTAGGCTTTCCGGAGTGCGCGGCAGACCGCGCGAGTTTCGGCGACCCTCATTTCAGCGCCGTAGACCAACTGAGAAACATTCGACGGAGCAGCGTCACCAAATCCGACGAAGCCTTTGCAAGTGCGCGACTTGTAGACAGTTGCTTCGAAGGCCCAGCGCAGGGAAGAGGGATCGCAGAATTGCAACACAGGCCGAACATGTATCCCAGCACACCGACTACGACGCGCTAGGCCTAACAAACCGGTGTGCGTGACATACCATCGACCCTCGATAAGGAGTAGATCCCCTGCCGCAACAGAGAGCTGATATTCGCACGTAAGCTCTCTCAAAGCACGTGAGCTAACGGGTGAGATTCGATGCCACAATTGCCTGGCTATTCTCATGTTCGACTTGTACGTAATCGTCTTTTTCTCCAATGCCATACCTCCCGGAACGCTGCGTGTGTTGCAACCTTGCCGATCCAGAATCATCAATTGTCAACTCGTCGCTGCTAAGCTAAAAGGAACACAGAGAAACATGCCTCATGGATTTGGGCTCAAAGTGAAATTGATGCTTGGCCCGATTGTTAAGGATAATAACGGCGTATCTCAATAGAAATATTATATCTCAATAGAGATGACACGATCAAGAACAAAATCGAAGGGTGACTCGCAAATCGACCTCCGTGCCATCGGTCGAAGAATCCGGGAGCTCAGAGGTTTTGACACGACGCAAGTCGAGTTCGCACGGCGCATCGGCGTCACGCAGAGTTACCTATCAGCACTGGAACATGGGGAGAAAGAGCCAGGTTCAGCCGTACTATTGGCTATCAGCAAAGCTTTCGGAAAGTCAGTCGATTGGCTGCTGACCGGGCAAAAAGCGAAATAATAATCACTCGGAATGGAACTAAGCTCCCGGGGTGCCACGGGATCTTTTGGCTGCCGCGGCGTCGGTTTTGTTTGCCGGCATAAGGCCATCGGTTACCCAGAAAGTGTGTCGGCTTTGGATTTCAATGTGAATTCTCGAGAACGCAGTACGGAGTGTTGATCCATGCGATACCAGCTCCTGGCCGCGATCACCTTCCGCCGTCTCGGCACGTTTTGTTGGTACACGAACCGGAGAACCGTCCCGCTTGCGCGTAGATCAGGAAAAACTGTTGAGTGGTTGCTGACTGGAAAGGACGGCATGTAGCGGAAAGCCCTTTAAGCGGTGGTCTTAGTGCCGTAACTCGTGGAATTACAACATAAAATAGGCCGGCTCAACCGTGCACCTTCGACATCTCTGAAGTCGACACCCAGGTTCGTACGAACAGCTGCGCAACCAAGTGCTACATCGCGATGGCTGGAAATACCAATCTTGCGGCTCGATGTCCAACCTGGAGGTTCACCATAAAAGGTTTCGAAGTCACTCGGGCGATGATTCGAAGGAACCTGATCACGCCGGTGCACCGGGGAATGAAACCTGGATGTGCATGTCGCCCTGACGGCGATTCAGAAAAAGCTTGCAGCAAGCGGGATCCGTCATTTAGTCTATTGACGTTCGAGAGTGAGATCTGCAAGAACCTGGTAAGTAAAGCCTGTAGAGCAATTCCAAACCAATTTCATTGGATCGCGGCAGTAAGCGCGATTTTCCTGATTGGTCCAGTCGCGATTGGACGCCAAATTGGGAGAATTCGCCTCGAAGCACCGCCGCGTCCGGGAGGAGCAGATCATGAAGCGTAAGAAACAAGTAACCGAGGCCGTTCTGGCCGCCAATCGAGCCAATGCACAATCCTCTACGGGTCCTCGGACCGAACCAGGAAAATCGAATGCACGGTACAACGCTTTTAAACACGGCATTCTCGCCGTCGGGGTCGTTCTAAACACGGACAAAGAGCGGGAGGATTTTCAGGAGCTACTTCAATCCTGTCGTGAAGATTGGCATCCGCAAGGGTTAGAGGAGGATTTCTACACAAAAGAACTCGCGATTATATACTGGAAACTCGATTTGCAAGAAGGCATGGAAGCACAGGAACTTTCACGTCGTCAGGAACTCTCGGGTAAGGTGGACGGCGTTTTTCGAAAAAGCCCCCGCCTTCCCATCGACAATTTCGATCTTCCGCTGCTGAACCGCGGCTGGGATTGCGAGCGGTTGGTGGTCCGCGCCGTTTCTGGCAAGGACAACGTTGGCTCCACTGCTTCACGCCGCCCCGCGGTCATTCAGAACCAGATACAGCCTGGCTGGCACGCCTCAGTAAAGAACCAGGAAAACAAGGCTGATCACCTCGAGCTGGAGGCTGTTATGGTAAGTTCCCTTTCCGTTGTAACTCGCTACCGATTGGGATTGAAGCGCGATCTCCGCGACACAATCAAGAGTCTGCGCGACGCACAAAGGGAAAGGCGGGAACGAGAAAAGTAGCTTCGAGTATGAGCGAAAAGATGTGTAGATAGATGTAATCAGAAAGCTTGCTGAGAGGCCCCGGTCACGAATAACGTCGTGAGACGGACGGATTCCTGTTGCGACGACAGAGTTCGGGGCGGGGTCTCCGCATTATCAATGTATATCGCAATACGATATTGCTAATAATGTATCGTAATACGATGTATTATTCGATTATCAGTAATGGCTCGACCGATATCTTGCAGGAAGCTGGGAATCGTCGATATACAAAGATGCGCCCTCGGTCTTTTGAGCGAAACGAACCCAACATGTGTCCTGTTTTTACAGACTTACAAAATTAGAGGACACGAATTAACCGGCAATCCGGGGATGATCGAGTTGAAACTTCCTTCACCGGGCGGGCGACGCCCGTTGCTCCAGGATCAGAACTGCTGACCCTTCATCTCGAGATCGTGGATTGGTCCGGAGCCAAGCTTACACGCGGAGCCAACTTAGAGAACGAAAACCCCGGCGTGCTTTTACAGTCAGCCCTGCGTTTCTTCCAGTTCCTTCCAAGTGAAGAACGAAAAGTATTCTTGGACTCCGTAACCGAGCAAGCGGCATGACCTGCGTGCGGCCTAAGCAGCCTCGTCTGCAGCTCGATCCCGAGCGTTACGAACAGCTGTGCAACCAAGTGCTGCGTCGCGATTGCTGGAGATGTCAGTCGTGCGGCAGAAGATCCAATCTTGAAGTCCACCACAAAGAATTCCGGAGCCACTCGGGCGACGATTCGGAAGAAAATCTGATCACGCTGTGTCATGCATGCCACGCGAGTATGTACCATGGTCGAGGCGATGATTTTAGCGGTTGACCCTGGCTGCGCTCTCAGATGGGAATGAGCTTTGCCTATAACAGGGCGAGCTGGTGGCGGGCTCGCAACAAGTTATCAAATGAGACCGTCGTCCAAGTCCGCTAAGGCGCTGATGATCGTTTTCGGAGTCTTTGCTCTTCTGGTTGCATGGATCGGCTTTCAGCTTGGCACGCACCGTCACACTGGAATCTTGCGGGTCCTGGCTAAGGCCAAGCACTTTCTTCGCGAAGCATCGACGCTTGCCAGTGCGCAACAAAGGACTGTAAGCGCGCCGTCCGGCCGGCAACATAGCGTTACTCTGTCGTGGAAAGCCCAACTACTAGATCACCGTCTACCGAGTCATGCTTTGTGAAATACCGTTCGCGAACGCAGATCTACTGGATGAGTACACTAACTTGCGCCGAAGCAGCAGGCTTGGTACGATTCCGGCGAGGTCTTCCGATTGTTTTGCCGGTTACCTCATCTCCCCGTTTCACTGGATTCTGCCCGATAAGGAGAATTACTCCCATGAAAACTGCTCTCGTTTGTGCGGTTCTTGCTGTTTGCTGCACCGGCCTTCGCGTGGACGCCCAGGTCGGAGGATGGGGATCTGGAACCAAGAACTATATTCCGATTTGGACGGATCGCACCGATCTTGGAGATTCCGGGCTCTACCAAGTCGGCGTGTCGCCGAATTCCTCGTTGGGAATCAACACCACTACTCCTGAGCAGGTTCTCGACGTTGCCTCCGGGAACATGTTGGTACAGGGAGAAAATAACTTCCATCAGTCTGGGGATACAGCTTTTGTTTACGTGGGGGACAAGAATCACCCAATCGAAGCGATATGGGGCAGCGGCATCTCCATTGGCGCCTTCCGCCAGGCGGCAGAGAACGCTCTGTTTATCCACGACGGCAATGGATTCGTGGGTATTTTAACGACTGCCCCCCAATCCGCGCTCGATGTGAACGGGGATGTTACCGTCAGCGGCACTCTATTCAAGGGAGCCGGCTCATTCAAAATCGATGATCCGGTTGACCCAGCGAATAAGTATCTTTACCACTCCTTTGTGGAGTCGCCGGACATGATGAATATTTACAACGGAAATGTGACCACTGACAAACACGGATTGGCGACCGTGATTTTGCCACAATACTTCTCCGCTCTGAATCGTGATTTTCGTTATCAGCTTACCGTGGTCGGTCAGTTCGCGCAGGCGATCATCGCTCGGAAGGTTACGGACAACCGATTTGTGATCCGCACCAACAAGCCGCTGGTGGAGGTTTCGTGGCAGGTGACCGGCATTCGCCAGGACGCTTATGCGGATGCGCACCGCATTCCGGTGGAGGAGGACAAACCGCCGCAAGAACAGGGACACTATCTGCATCCAGAGTTGTTCGCGGCAAAGTGAAGAGGAGTCGTAGTTACGGCTGCACTTCGTACAAGACCCCGCAGCGATATAACTTGTGCAGCTTTACGGAGTCACAGATGTTCTCCGTATACTTCGTCGCTCCATAGAGGCGCCCGCTGGCGGGATCACGGACAAGTCCACTCTGCGGATAGCCGCCGTCGCCCCGACCTTGGAACAGATAGAGGACATTTTCGGTCCAGCCACCGTTCGTAGGTTCGAGCTTGAACACCGTACCGCACCCGGCCTTGTTGGGTAAACCATCCTTGCCTAGAGTGCATTTCGCTGAGCCGCCAAATGTTGTCGTGCCGTAAAGATTGCCAGTCGAATCCGCCACCAAGGTCCCTTCCGGCTTTGCCCCGTCTCCTTTAGTGCTGCCCCGAAAGCTATAGAGCACGGTTTCGGTCCAGTCCGAACCAGAAGAGAGTGTCATCTGGAATACAGTTCCATCGTTGGAATCGCCTCCAGCAGTGGTTACACCGAAAATCCTTCTATCGGCAAAAGTCAGGCTTGAATATTGAGGATTGGCGCCGTCCCGTCCACCCGTGAAACTATACAGCACCGTTTCTGTCCATTTGGAACCTGATCTTGAGATCCTGAAAATCGTGCCATTGCCGCTGCTGCCACCTGCAACAGTCATGCCGTACAGGTTCCCGCTCTTGTCCACGACCAGACCGCTCTTGGGATATTCTCCATCGACACATTCCGTGCCTTTTGGGCAAAAACTATAAATCACGTGGTAGGTCCCCGATCTTGATATCCCGAATACTGTACCGAAACCGCTCTTCTCTTTTGACTGGCTCGTCCCGCCCGACCGCGTCGTCCCGTACAGGTAGCAACAACCCCTCTTTCCAGGGTCAAGGACCACACCAGCATATGGCGCCGCTCCATCTATTTTCTTTGGTGTTTTCCCACAGAAGTTATGCAAAACAGTGTCCGTCCAGCCGGAGCCTGATTTTGAAAGCCGAAACACAGTGCCCATTGAGCATGCGCCACCACTAAGTGTGGTGCCGTAGATATTCTTGGCGGACTCGTCAATTACGACGGCGCCAAAAGGGTCGGCCCCGTCGGTGCAGAAACTATGCAATATCTTCGGTACCGCGAATGCGCTTGACAGTTGAAAAACGGTTCCGTGCCCGCACGTTCCGCCTTGCTGGGTTGTGCCATACAGATTCCCCGCGGCATCCGCGGCGAGACTTCCAACATTGACTGGGACGCCGCCCGCTTGCCCGCCGGGGAACTGGTACACCGTCTTATATGCGGGGTTCGCCGCCGCGGCGACAAGTAGGAGCAAAACTATGGTGAGGGTCGCTACCGGACGAACTCGCATGTCTCCCTTCCTTACCACAGGTATAGGAGCAGGAAAGATCGATCGCGTGAAGATTCACCAAACATTCCGGGCGGACGGAAACTCACGCAGCCACCGATTATACGACAGGTGTCAAGAGACATCCGACAAGATGCGATGCCGGGGTCTCGGAAAAAGCCGGTCCCGATCTACTTGATCTTCGTGTATTCGGTCTTGGCTTCCATAAATAATCGGGCATCCGGATCAGCGTCGCGCCAAAGGTTTAGAAAAGTTTGATAGGCCTCACCTGCCTTGACTTTGTTACCCGAGCCCACATAGGCGCGTGCGAGTTGGAGATGTGCCAAGGCACCGAGCGGGAAATTCCAAACCAAACCGCGATGGTCGAGTAGCTTCTGAAACTCGGCGGCTGCCAAGTCCCGCTGGCGATTCGCCAGGTAGGCCTGGCCGCGAAGGTAAGCGGGATAGAGGGTTCCCCCGGACGAAAACGGTGGGCTAATGGCAGCCAGTTCATAGGACACCGTAGGCGCCAGATATGCCATTGCGTGGGAAGAGTCGCCGTGGAAGAGGGCGATGGCGGCACGGATGCAAGGCGACCAGTAGTTCGTCAACAGGGTGTCGGACGGGAAACGCTTTTGTAGTCTATCCAGCATTACACTGGCCCGGCCAACCTCGCCGACGCGGGCCAAAGCCAAGGCGGCGGCTACTTGCACGTCGCGATTAGAAGCCAACGCAAGCGCGGCTGAAGCTTGTTGCCTGGCTTCGGCTGCATTCCCGAACTCTGCTTCCCGCAAGGCCTCAGTAACTCGCCAGCCAGCCGCCGTTTCCTTGGCGTCCGCGCGAATTGCTGAGTCCACCGCCTCTTGAGATAGCTCGCGCGCTTGTCTCATTCGCCCGTGAAAAGCCTCGGTATCAGCTTGGCTTGACAACAACGCATCTTCTTGTCCCGGTTTGCCGAGAGCGGCGGAAAAACATCGTTTCATTTCCCTATCATCCTGGCGCAGAAAGGCCAGTTGGTAGAAATTTGGCAGAAGAATCTCATCCAGTTTGCGTTCGCGAGCTTGGCGCAAAATGTCCTCGGCAGCAACCAGCTTACCGAGATACAGATAATCATAAGCGACATTCCCATACATTACGGCAGAGTCCTTACTTAGCTTTAGGGCCCCCATGTCGTTGTTCAGAGCCGGTTCAAGTCGGCCTAGAGATGAATAAGTAAGTCCCAGCTGCACGTATGGAGCAGGGCTTTGCGGATAATTTTGTTTCCATTCCTCGTTAACTTGTTCCGCCTTTTCTAGCTCGCCAGTTGCGGACCGGTAGTAAGTCGAATCGATGGAGAACCTTTCCCACTCCGAGGCCCGGTCTCGCAGGGTCATTGCTTTTCCCGCGAAGTCTGCAGACAAAGCAGTTTCCCCCAGGTCGGAATAAACAACGCCTAACTGGGCGTAGGCCAAGGCAAAGCTGGGATCAAATTCCACTGCGCGGTTGAGGAGTGGCAAGGCCGACATATCGCCTTCGCTCCTACCGGCTCTAATGGCATTGCTGTAGGCCTTTAGAGCTTCCAGCGAAGACGTTGTAGCCTGTTCGAGTGGCACCCCAAATTTCTTTAGCATAAACCGCGATTCGCCTAGCTCGCTGCGCAGTCCGACAGCTGCATTACCGAGTGCGGGCAAGACCTTTTCCTTTGCTACGGCAATAACCTGTTCCTGTGCCAGGGTTTCTCCACTCTGGCAATTTACCGCTTTAAGTCCCAGTACATACTCGCTCCCTAGAGTTGCAATCGAACCAACGACGTAAGCTCTGCCGTCGTTACGCAGGCAAACCTCGCGGGCAATCTCGGGTGTGAGGGGCGTGCTGGCCGGTCGGGTCATAAAGTTGAGAGTTTCCCCCACTCTCTCGTCCGAAAGAAGGTTCAGGAAAGGAGTCTGGCGTAGGGCAACAGTCAGCGCCGTCTTTAGGGTGTCGTCAAAAACCGGATCACCCGTGCTGTTGGAAAAATCTGCGACCACGACGGTGCCCTTGTCAGTCAGGTACTTGCTTCCATGCGCGCGATAGTAAAGCCACCCCCCGATCAGAAAGATGATGAAGCAGAAGACCGATAGGACCGGGACCGCAATTTTCCAAAATTTTCCAGCCTCGCTGGCGGGAGTCTCTGGCACAACCGATGTGCTAAATTGCTCAGAATCGTAGCCGCTCTCGCAATCCCGCTTCACCCGTTGCAAGTCCGATCTCAAGTCGGCTGCATGTTGGTAGCGGAGGTCGCGGTCTTTTTCCAAACACTTACTGACGATTCTCTCCAGGTCGACTGGCAGGTCCGGATTCAACCGCATTGGAGGGACAGGCGCCCGATGCAATATGCAATCGAAAATCGCCCCCGTGCTTTCTCCGCGGAACGGTAGCGTTCCGGTCGACATCTCGTATATCAAGACGCCGAAGGAGAATATGTCAGTGCGGGCGTCCAACGGCTTGGATCGTATTTGCTCCGGGGACATATAGTCGACGGTTCCCAACTGTGTTCCGGGAGTGGTTAAACGGTCTTCGATGGACACAGTAGATTGTGCCGCCGTACTCGCGGTGCTGAGAATCGGGGTCACTTTTGCCAAACCAAAATCGAGAATCTTGGCACGACCGCTCTGGGTGACGAGAATATTTCCTGGCTTGATATCGCGATGTACGATGCCTTTAGTGTGGGCGGCGTCGAGCGCGTCCGCGATTTGGATTCCCAGAGACAGCACATCGTCAATTGCCATCGGCTGCCCTGCGATGTGACGCTTCAGCGTCAGGCCATCCACAAACTCCATGACGATGAAGGGTTGATCGTTTCGGTGCCCGATTTCATGGATAGTGCAGATGTTGGGATGGTTCAGTGCGGAGGCTGCTTGAGCTTCACGCTTAAACCGGGCCAATGCTTGCGGGGAACGTGACACTTCATCAGGCAGAAACTTGAGCGCAACGAAGCGGCGGAGGGATAAGTCTTCGGCCTTGTACACCAGACCCATCCCACCGCCAGCGATGAATCGGACAATGCGGAATCGCCCGGCCAGCAGTTCGCCTTCGGGTAGTCTTTGCGCTGAAGATTCACGCTCTGGGGAGGGAATGCCGAGGGCGGCCTTTGAGAGAAAGGATCCGGCCTGGCTATGTTCAGATAGCAGCCTCTCGACCTTAGTCCGCACGATTGGGTCGGGGCAATTCTTGAGGAGAAACAACTGGCGCTCTTCAGTGCCGAGCTCAAGCGCGGCGTCGAATAAGACCTTAATCGTTTCCCAATTATCCGGTGCGGTCGCCATAGGTTTACCTCAGGTCCCCATGGAGCCACGCTTTAGCCACGCTCCAGTCTCGCTTGACCGTCTTCGGCGATATCGCTAGTACGTCTGCGGTCTCCTCAACCGTTAGCCCACCGAAGAAGCGCAGCTCGACGATTCTGCCTTGACGCGAGTCTAGCTTCGCTAGCCCGCTGCAAAGACTCATCCAGCTCGAGCAACTCAGTTGATTTCTCGGGAGAGAAGACAAACGCTTCTTCCAAAGACACCAATTGTTGCCGCGCGCCGCGTTTTTCTCTGCCATGACCGCGTGCATGGTCAACCAGAATATGGCGCATCACCTGAGCCGCGATTCCGAAAAAATGCGCGCAGTCTTGCCAATCGACTGACTGATGCTGCGCCAACTTGAGGTAGGCCTCGTGAACCAAGGCGGTGGACTGAAGGGTGTGGTTCTCCCGCTCACGACTCATGTAGCTACCCGCCAATCGTCGCAACTCGTCGTAAACGAGAGGTATGAGGTTGGAGTCTGCCTGCTGATCGCCCTTGGTCACTTGTGCCAGCAGGACCGTTATATCTTGATATGCCCGATCCATCTACGTGGCTCCCTACTTCCGGCAAAGACGGCCCTATGTAGTCGGTTGGCAATTCTACGTCAATTCGCGCACAAGGCATAGGCCAAGTTTTCATCTGCTCGGCGGTGCGGCATTTCATGAATCCCAAGAACAACCCGCTTGCCAGTATGGTCACGATGACCATGGGGCTGGCACAGAACTCGGAACAAGTGGTGACCCCAAATTCGAGGGCGTATCGCATTAGGAAGTGTAGGCAATCTTTAACGGCCCACTCCCGTGTGGGTAATCCGTGCTGGTGTGGTTCTCCTTCAATTATGGCCCGTTTGGCATGGTGGGTTTACCGTGATGCGGGGCAGAGGCTTCAGCACGTTCCGTCGCGAAAGGTCTCTGGGTTTAAATACTCCCGGACCTCGCAACGGCGCGTCGACTGGCCCACGGGGCTAACGCAAACGACTCGAGTTGCTCTCGGCCAGCCTCTCGCCACGGTCGCTTCTTGCATCGCAGTCCTTCGTTGAACGCCACGCTTGCAATTGGTTCATGATTCGAGTGCGCGCTGCACCATGCGGTGCCGGTGCCCACAACAGTTGCCGCAAGTCTCGATTCTCCCAACTCGGCACCCGGATCTTCGGGAAACGATCTTCCAGCAGCAAGCGCAGGATCAGGTGCGCATCCTGGCGGTCCGTCTTTTGCTTGCGTACTCGTTTGTCCCGGATCTCGCCGCGTTTCCGATCCACACCTCAAACCGCAATTCGGCCAGCACTCGTTCGAACCAGCGGGCGCGCCCGCCGCAGATTCTTTGATGCAGTCTAGCTGATTCAAGCTCGAGCAGCGGGCGACCCCGAGGGAAGTTCGGCTGCTCCCTCTTCGGCGGCCGCACAAACCCTGCCTGCCCGCTGCGTATCTTAGATGCGCACGCCAGTCTCGTTGTGATCGTTATGGTGTCAGGCTGCCGTGCGAGAATTTCAGCGCTTGGCTACTTCTTCCGACAAAGCTTTGCGTGCTAGCATCGACGCGTCTCGTATAGACCAACGAGCATGGGTTGGCCTGGATCGCGTTGTGTCACGCATGCCACGCGAGTATGCATTATGGTCGAGCCGATGATTTTAGCTGTTGACCCTGGCTACGTTCTCAGATGGGATGAGCTTTGCCGAGAACTAGGGTGAGCTGGTGGCAACTCAACAACTTATCAAATGAGACCTTCGTCCAAGTCCGCTAAAGTGCTAATGATCGCGTTCGGAGTCTTTGCTCTTCTGGTTGCGTGGATTGGTTTTCAGCTTGGCGCACACCGTCACACCGGAATCTTGCGGGCTGTGGTCAACGCCAAGCACTTTCTGCATGAAGCGTCGACGTTTCCCAGTGCGCAACCGAGGACCGCAAGTGCCCCATCCGGCCTACAACATAACGTGACTCTGTCGTGGAAGACCAGCACTTCTCCAATCGTTGGCTACAACGTGTACCGACGTGGCACGTCAGGCGTAGTCAAGCTCAATTTTGAACCGATCCCGGCAACCAGCTACGTGGATCGTACGGTACAGCCGGGACAGACGTACTTTTATGTGACCAAAGCGGTGAGCGCAAAGGGAACCGAGAGCACAGCCTCGAACGAAGTCCGAGTCGACCTTCCTTCGCTGTAGATTCCGCGGAAAGCGTCCGGTGCGAACAGACGGTCCCCCACACTTAAGTTGCCAGGGCCCTTGTCGCTTGACATCAGGTGAGGAGTGCGCCCACCAATTGTTCGGAGTAAAAAGGGAACTGAGAGTCTACGCAACCATAGCCGCACTGGCGGAAGCCCCCAATGCAGAGCCGCGGGAATTCCGATTGCGGTCCTCCTGCGCGCGGAATATTGCTGATTGGTTTGGTGCTTAGTAGGTCGCCTTGAAACCCTGATCGGGACCCGTCGCCGTGGCTTGGTATAAACCCACCAAAACGCTGTCGTCGTTGATTCCGAAGCCGCTGGTGGCCGCGCTGTTGGGATAGGTAAAGGTATAGTACTTGCCTCCGTGGAACAGCGCTCCCTCCTCGTGTTCGAAGCTGGAATTCAAGATTTCATAAACTATGTCGCCTGCGTTGTTGATGTCCCTGGCTAGCGAGTTTGCTGCGAGGGGTACGTTGATGGTCTTGTAGGTCTTCCCGTTGTATAGGGCTGACGCAATTCGTGTCCCGATTCCATAATACATAACGATATTGCCCGCTTTGTTGATACCGGTGGCAATCGTGGAAGCGGCACCAGGTACATTCAGGACAGAGTACTTCGCACCCGTCAGGAGGAAACCATGGTACTTGCCGCTGGAGTCAGTGTAATAACCGACAATCTGTCCGCTGTCGTTGATCCCATAGGCGACCGAAGACTTTGCTCCGCTGGGGCCGGGGATGTTTCTAAACTTGCCATTTTGATATGAGAAGCCACTTGTGACGCCAGCTGAATTCTTCCAGGAGCCCACAATCGCTCCCGCCGAATTGATATGGATGCAACCGTCCGAAACAGCATTGGGGTGATTAATCGTCGTTACTTTACTGCCGGCCAACATAAAGCAGTGCACGACGTCTTTCTTGTCTTCGTATTGCCCGACGATCACGCCTGCGTCGTTGATTCCTCCGAGAACAGTGGCTATGGCTCCTGGCACGTTGAAAGTCGTGAACTTGAAGGTCAATGTTGGCGCGCTGGCTGCATTCGTAGCAATCATAAATACCAGTACGAACCCCAGCATCAGGACAAAATTGTTCTTGGTTCTCATTTGGTTTTCCTCCGTACATGATAATAAATCGGGCATCCTCCGCAGAATTCCAAGAACGGGGGATGGTTCATGCCGTCGCAGTCAAGGCATTATTACGATAGAGCTGATGGGCAACGGCTCAGATGGCGGAACTATCATTTCTGATAAAGTTTTCGGTTGGCAATTTCGGGGCGGGGGCGGAGTACTCTTTATGATCAGAATGTCTTCACTATTCCAACCAGGTGTACCCCAGAGATGGTTAGCGGTCGGGATCGCTCTTTTCATGCTCGCTACTGCCGCCCACGGACAGACCGCGCCTCTCACTGCAGATATTCCTTCTAAGTTTGAGGTTCCGACCGCATCCTACGACTACGTCAAACGGGCAGTGATGATTCCGATGCGAGACGGAGTGAAGCTCTATACCGTGATAGTTATCCCTAAGGGTGCAAAGAATGCGCCGATCATCCTGACTCGCACTCCCTACAACGCTGCCAAACGGACGGAACGCTTCCGGTCTGCATCCATGCTCGCGACCTTGCCCCAGGGCGACGAAGTGTTCGTGGCCGATGGTTACATTCGCGTCTTTCAGGATGTTCGCGGCAAATACGGCTCCGAGGGTGACTACGTGATGACTCGACCGTTGAAAGGGCCCCTGAATTCGAGCGAAACCGATCATTCCACCGATACCTACGACACCATCGACTGGTTAGTGAAGAATGTTCCCGAGAGCAACGGCAAGGTTGGGATGCTCGGAAGTTCCTACGAAGGGTTCACCGTGGTAATGGCGCTTGTGAATCCGCACCCAGCTCTGAAAGTCGCAGCGCCAATGAGCCCCATGGTCGACGGCTGGATGGGCGACGACTGGTTTCATTTCGGTGCGTTTCGGCAGCCGAGTCTCGATTACTTTACGGAACAGACCGCAGTGCACGGGGAAGGGCATCCCATCGTTCGCCAGGGATATGACGACTACGACAACTTTCTTCGCGCCGGCTCGGCGGGAGATTTCGCAAAAGCCGGAGGCCTGGACCAACTGCCCGTGTGGCACAAAATGTCGGAACACCCAGCCTATGACGCGTACTGGCAAGACCAGGCTCTCGATAAAACTATGAGCGAGCAGCCTCTAAAGGTTCCTACCATGTGGATTCAGGGTTTGTGGGACCAGGAAGACATGTGGGGAGCGATTCACTGCTACCTGGCAGTTGAGCCGAAAGACACGCACAACGACATGAACTTTCTGGTGATGGGCCCGTGGCGCCACAGCGGAGTCAACTACGACGGTTATTCGCTCGGGCCGCTGAAGTGGGAGGGGGACACGGCCCTGCAATTTCGTCGCGACATACTCAAGCCGTTCTTCGATCAGTACCTGAAAGACGGTGCGCCGAAGGCCGCTACGCCGCCGGTGCTCATCTACAACACGGGCGAAAATCATTGGGACCGTCTGAATTCCTGGCCCCTGGCGTGTGAGTCTGGTTGCGCGGCGAAGTCCAAGCCGCTCTATCTGACAGCCGGACTTGGTTTGTCCTTCACTCCTCCGAGCGGACGCAATGCTAAGTCGCCCGCAGGTTCACAAGATTACGACGAATACGTTTCCGATCCTAGCAAGCCTGTGCCTTATTCGCCGCGCCCCATTGTTTCTTCCGATAGCGACGCCTGGCGGCGTTGGCTCCTCGTTGATCAACGTTTTGTCGCCGACCGCACAGACGTGTTGTCCTACACGACGCCGGTTTTGACCGAGCCTTTGCGAGTCAGCGGTGCGCCGGTGGTGAATCTTGTCGCGTCCACAAGCGGAACGGATAGTGACTGGGTGGTGAAGCTCATCGACGTCTATCCAGACGAAGTGCCGAGCCGGCAGGAAATGGGCGGCTATGAGTTGAACATTGCCATGGATATTTTCAGGGGTCGTTATCGGGAGAGTTTCGAGACTGCAAAGCCCATCACGGCAAATATCCCATTACCTTACAAGTTCATCTTGCCGACCGTGAATCACGTCTTTCTGCCCGGTCACCGGATCATGGTGCAGATCCAGTCTAGCTGGTTCCCTCTGTACGATCGAAATCCGCAGACGTTCGTGGCAAATATCTTCTTCGCCAAACCGCAAGACTACATGAAGGGGGTTCAGCGCGTTTACCACGCGAAGGATGCAGCCAGTTTTATCGATCTGCCCGTTGCTCCAGTGCGCTAACTGTCAGATAGCGGTTGCGATGAACGTTTGCGCTCAAGGCGAGTACAGATTGTCTCGACATCTGTAAGCAAAGCATCGCCCGTGAATTCGAGGCTGGCAAGTGAACGCTCTGCGGCATCGCGGTGCCCGAAGCCTGGCCGAATATCTCGATTCATCCCCATCGCTTTAGCGGAATGGAATTCCAGTTCGGAGACGCCGAGGTCGGACACGTCCATACGAATGGAATCGTTGATATACCCTTCCCGCGTTCAATACGCGATGCACTGTTGGCAGATGGTCTTGCCGACGAGCACCGCTGGGTTCCGAACTCTGGCTGGATTACATTCCAGATGCGCGGTGAAGAGGACCTGAGTCGAGCCCTCTGGCTGATGCGGCTTTCGTACCTCCGGCACGTGCTGAAGACCGCAACTGATCCCCAAGAAATGTTTGAGCAGGAAAGTCACCTCGCCAACACAGTCGCTGATGATGTTCTCTATGGCTGAAGCTCCACGAATCATAGGCGAAGAATTAACGCGTAGTCCGTCCGCGTTTACTCCTCATGCCAATCATTCGGCGGCAACGACACTCCCCAAATGTTCTCAGGTCTCTCCAGTTTAATTCCGCAGTGCCGGGGTTGGTCTGGATCGACGTACACGACCTCGGCCGCAGCGCGTTTGTCTGTGAGACGGACATGAATCGAGATTTTCATCGCTACACGCAGCGCAACGGCGGTCATGATCAAGGCACCATGGAGGTTGACGACGAGTGTCTCGCCTTCGCAGGTCATAGGTTCGTTGATACCGTGAGCCTCGATCACAACTTTCAACCGAACCCGAGTGCTCTTGCGAGATTCATGCGCAACTAGCGTTGAGATAATACGTCACCCACCCAATCTTCATTGATGAAAGAAATCAAGAAGGTATCCGAGAGCAGATGATACTCGCTTACTTAGCGAGTCGGACACCACTAAATTGCAAGCTGCATCTACTCGGGTGCCATAGCGTAACCAACCCACTCCGCAACGTGAGAATTACTGGTGAAACTGCGTTTTTCGTGAGTCATCTTTATCATCCATGACCGACTGCAAGAAAACCTGACTTATCGAAACCTGTCGCAAAAATTCCACCGAGATCCTAAGTTTTCCCTGATCCGAATCGACTGGCCGCATTTTACGTTTTTCCAGGGAACAGGGGCTCCTTCTTCCGCAATTCCATGGGAGATGGTTAGGTTAGAAGAATAGAACTGTCCATTTGGAAACGCGGAAAACCTCGCTCTAGCGCTCGTAATCTAATCGGGTCAGGACACTCGAATTGGAACCAAGCATCCCTTTTCGCTCCTCGGTAATGAGGAGTTCGAACTAGTAATCATGATCCCGGTGCGACCGAAGAGATGCATGGGTCGGACTCAGTCCTGACCCGAAAACGATTACGAGCGAGCCTATGGTTGGAAAAGCAAAATCTTCAACGAGAGCGAAATGGCGCTTTACTCGGAGGGAATCAGTAGTGCGCTGGAAAAGCGCTTGACATTCTCAGAGAGGAGATGTTACGCCAACAATCGCAAGTGTTCGAGTTTGCCGACCTCTCAGGTATATTGCCCAGGCGTGTTCAAATCGAAACCAGCTACGCTTGACACTAGAGCTGCGCAGCCGTATCGTACGCGCGGTACTTGCTTCGCGAAGAATTTCAATAACTGTTTACGGAGGGTAATTCGGATGAACCGTTCTTACTCCGCACCTCCGTTCTGCATCCTCTCCTTGACACTGGCAGCCTGCAGCGCGGGCAATCAACAGCAGTCCCAAACGACGCCGCCCGATCAGCACGCTGCCGATGAGTCCACGATCCGCGGCCTTGATGCGGATTGGTTGAAAGCGGTGGTTGCCAAGGGACGCGACGCTGACCACATCTTTCTACGCTGACGGGGCTTCACTGTTTGCACCCGGCGCTCCGTTGGCCACGGGAAAGGACGCAATCCAGAAGGCTTGGGCTGGTTTGATGGCTACGCCCGGCTTCGCCCTGACATTTGATCCGACAAAGATCGAAGTCTCGCGCGACGGAGATCTCGCCTACGAGTTCGGCGAATATCAACTGACCACGAACGACAAACAGGGAAAGCCGCAAACCGTCAGGAGGAAATATGTGGTGGTGCGGGGCAAACAGCCAGACGGCGCTTAGAAGGCCCTGGTGGACGCGCCCACGACTACACAATAAGCAGGATCTGAAGAACATCGAGGAGTCCAATGATCCGCCCGCGGCTAATTCCAGTGGTGGGAGTGCCACCAGATTTTCTGGATGTCGAAGGTGACGCGGCGACAGAGATATATCGATGTGTTTTCATCGTCCATGCCAAAGCGCTGGTAGTGCTCGAAGGCCTGAAATGAACTGCAGTTCTCGCGCACGTCATCGAGGCTCCACTGAACCACTACGAGGTTCTTGAAGACCTGCGGAGGCGGACCCCAGTACCAATAGTTCTGGTGGCGAGACCATGCACGCGGCAGTCCGTAGCGGGGGCCGAACTCGTTAATCGCGCCAGCTTCGCCGTAGTTGCCGGCCCAGATCCCGGTCTTAGCGCGCTCGTCGGGTGGCAACGAGTTATAGATCGCGGCGATCTCACTTACCATCTCGGGCCATCCGAACTGGTCGGCAATCGGTTGCGGCAACAGAGACTCGTGGTGCACCTCGGCCTTGGAGGGTTTGAATCCGATAGCGTTTTGATAGGCGAGGAGACGCTCCGGCGAAAGCATCCACGTCGCCAACGGAAGGGCGGGAAGCGACGCGAGCAGGATGACAGCGACGAGGGCCGTACGTGTCCAGGGGGCGTGCTTGGCCAGCCATTGCTCGATTGCGACGGCGCCGCCGGCGAAGAGCATCGGATAGATCGGGAATACGTAGTAATTCTTGGCGTGCGCGACTTCCATCAATACGAAAAAGACGGCAAACGTCAACCCGAGCACCCGCCAGCGGCGGACGCGGAAAAACCAGACCAGGCCCGAGAGCCAGACCGGCAACAGGATCGGGTGCATGTCGATGATCTGCTCCTTAACGAACGCGAGTGGTCCAAGCACGACGTTCTTGCCTTCCCGGCGGACGTTGGCGAGGTCTTCAATCGTCGGGAAGTGATGGCGGATTTGCCAGATGATGTTAGGGAGGAAAAGCGCGAGAGCGATCGCGCCGGCGATCCAAATCCACGGTCGAGCGAACTCCCTGCGATGATGCGTCAGAAGCAGGGCGATGGCGACCGCGAATCCGAAAGACAGGGTGGAGTGTTTGTTCTCAAGGGCGAGACCGGCAAGGACGCCGAACCATAGCCAAAGCCGTGAGTCACTGGTGCGCAAGATACGAGTGACGACCCAAATGCAGCCCATCCAGAAGAGCGGCTCGAAAGCATTCATGGTGAGAAGGCTGTCCGTCATCAGAACGGCGGGGCAGACCAGAATGGCGACTCCAGCGAGGAGTTGGGCATACCGTCCACCGCCGAGTTCACGCGCGATAAGGATGGTGAGCCCAACAAGTGCCGTGCCGGCGAGCGCGGGAAGGATACGCAGCGCCGCCAACGAACCGCCCATCCACAGTGCGATCTTGGCATATACGGCGATGAGCGGAGCGGCATCGACATAACCCCAATCGAGATGGCGGGCCATATCCAGGTAGTAAAGCTCGTCACGGAAGTAGCCGTAATGGCGGACGCTAGTGAAGAGGTGCAGCAGGAGTTTGGCCGTACAGAGGGCAATCAGAATGCCAACTGCGAGAGGCGGAAGTGCCGGACAACGGCGCTCTAGGTGTAGTTGATCGAGGCTGGATTGACCAGTGGCAGCGACATCCATAAACCACAATTGTGTTACTCACCCAAGCGCTTCTATCGTGGAGTTTGCACTGTACATGCAGGTTGCATCGAATTCCCACCAACTCGAAATCTTTAGCCGGAATTTCCGTTCCGTCCTCCCCGTGCGATGGATAAGGTACACCCGAGCCTCTCACCATGCAATGTTTCCACCAGCTATTTGACGAGTAGTTGCCGACTGGAGGGCGTTCGCTTTTCCACCGAAACCTGCCGGGTACCGCGTGTCCGGCAGATTACCTAGTGCTAAAGTAGGCCTCATGGCCGACACCGTAAATCCCGAAAGCTTTGAGGCGATTGTGGAGCGGGCATACCGCACCCTACCTCAGAAGATCAGGAAGCTGCGAGATTTCCCCGGGATTCAAGTCGTTGACGAGCCTCCCGCGGACGTATTGAAGGACATATCGAACAGAAGAAAATGGCGCCGTGGAACTGAATTATTAGGGTTGTACAGCGGCACATTTAGGACGAAACGATCATACGCCGAGGTGAAGTATGCTCCCGACTTGATCTTTGTTTTTCGTGGTCCCATTCTGCGGTCTTCAAAGGGAGATTTGCGGGCCGAAGTGAAACGGGTCGTCTGGCATGAGGTTGCACACTGGCTCGGCTACGAAACTGAGGAGCAAGTCAAAGCCTTGGGCTTATGAGCTTCTACCAACTTTGACCACCTAGTCTCACGAGAGTGCATTCAAAACGTGTCGACGAGTGTAACCCCGATGTTTCGACAGTTACGGATTTCGCGCGTTGGACAGACCGCCGCTTACTCAAGCGGTGGCGAGAACTCAAAGCTGGGTTATGCTAAGAATTGTGATGTCCAGAAAAACCGCCTTGAAACGAGCCCGTTCGCAGAAGAGAAGACTTTGCAAGGTCCACGGCAAGCCAATCCGACCAAGTCGGTGGCTTTCTGGCAACCGCAATACGGGATGCGCGGACTGCTACAGAACCAAGAAGATGCCGCCCCCTAAGGAGAGGCTGTGCAAGGAACACAAGCTCCCGATTATTCGGCAGCGTTGGTGGTCCGGGTACCGGAACAAGGGTTGTGCTCGCTGTTTCAAAGTGCCAAGGTCTAAAGACAGGCTCTGTCGTAAGCATGGCCGACCGATCCCACCCAGCGCATGGCGCAGAGGACGCCACTCCACAGGTTGCAGTGAGTGCTTTAGGAATCGCCCTGGCTATGCAGCGGCAAAAGCGCGGTATCGTACACGTCTACGGCAACGACTGTTGCGTGCTAAGCAAAGAAAGCGTCGTCAAGCAGCTGTGCTCTCAAAAAAGAGGACGACGAATCGACAGTAAGCGGTTGGATCCTTCCTTCGATTTGGATGGCATGTGCATGCGTCGCCTTGCCCCTCGCCGATCGTCACCGGGTCGATGAGTGCCATCGCGGTTTTATGTCAACAAACCAAAGTATTTCGATTTCAGAATGTCATTGCCGAACTCTCTTGGTCTCAACCCAGCCCCCCAGTGGGCCTTTTCATGCTGTCATTACCGGTCGTGAAGCCCGATAAAGCTGCCCGGCAAACGCTCCCAAACCCAGGCAAACCACACCCAAGCGAACCAGCCCGCCAAGATATGGGATGAATCCCAGGAGGGTGAGGATCAACAGGCCCACCAGGAGTCCCAGCAGCCAATCGCTCTTTGTGGCTCCGGATGGCTTCAGAAGTGTTCGCCCCAAGAAGGCTCCAACCCAGATTTTCGCCAGGTAGATCGCAGCCAGATACAGCGCGAGCACCATTAGGGAGAGCGGGAAGCCAACCAGCGTGATGGCGATGACGACCATGGCCACCGGCACGCCCGCTAGAACCCCAACCCCCAGTCCCAGACTGCGCCAGCCTGAGCTCACCAGTTGAGTCGTGGCCTGGAAGAAGCCGGGAAACAAAAGCATGCCCAGCCATCCGACCAGTATGGCGCCAGCGAACCAGACAGCTTGGTGAAAGTAGAATCTGGGGCGCGTGAAGCTGCTCTCCCTCACTCTCACCTGGATGTCACGTTTGCCCCCTATGGTCGCACCGTCGGCGATCTGCACCTCCTTCAACTGGCGCACGCGAGCGCTCAGGTTGCCACCGATCCGTGCCGTGTTTGTCAGCACTAAGCTGCGACCGATCATCGTCAGATCGCGGCCGATAGTGCCGCTCACGTCGACACTGCCACCAGTCACGATGTTCACGCTGCGCTTCACGTCGCCTTCGAGGGTAGCCTCGCCGACGGCAACCACGATACCGTCACCCACGCGGCCACGGTCATCAATATGCAAGGATTGCACCGCGCCATAGATGCTGTGGCCCAACTGCCCTTCCAAGTCGAGCGTGCGGGCAAAGGTGTAGATGTGGCCTTCCACGGTTCCGCTAACCTCGGTCCTCTGGGCGAAACTGATTAGGTCGCCTTTCACCGTGCCGCGCACTTCCACGGTCCGGCCAAAAGTCAGCAAGTCTCCATTGACCACGCCATCCACGCGCACCATGTTCGCGGCGGCCACAAGAGTGTCATCTACAGTCTCGTTCGCGGTCACGGTGACGAACTCACCGTGACGCCGCTCCAGGGCAAAGCTGGGCAACGACAACGCAAGCAACACGATCAGCAGGCGCAGTCCAGGGTAGTGTGGCCGCCCCCGGCGTCCAAGTAGCAGTGCACTGCCGCCCAACAGTAACAGCAAACAAATCCAGCCCACGACAGCAGCATAATCGGCTAGCATGGCAGTACCTCCGTGTGCAAAGTAGTAAAAGAGTTGGAAGGTTAGGTTCGTGCGGCCGCTTACGCTGAAGGGATTGAACCATTCCAGCGCTGCCGGAATATCCAGCTCATTGAACCAACCGGAAATGATCGAACCTAGCAGCATCGCCGCCGCCAGGATCGCTAGGTCGCTCCACCCCCAGGACCAGCGCTGAGGGGAGGAACTCGCCGGGCTGGCTGCTTCTTCTGGAAGCTCATTGAGACTATCGCTCAGCGCGCGGTTCTCAGCGCGCAATGCGTCCACTAGCGCACGGCAGCGATGGCACGTGGTCAGGTGGTCTCGCAGGCGCTGCGCTTCGTCGGCCGCCAGTTCGCCGTCCACGGCGAGGGCGCAGGTCTGTTCCGAATAACACTCCATGATTACTTGCTCCTATGGGGCAGCCGCCGACGCAGCTCCTTCTTTGCCCGAAATATCAGCGCCGCCACGTAGTTCCTTTCCAGGTCCAACTGCTGCGCGATTTCGTCGTAGCTCAGTTCGCTGTAATAACGCAGGACTAGCGCCACGCGATAATTCTCCGGCAGGCGTGCGATGGCGTCCCGCACCTCCGCCCTCTCTTCCTTGCTGATGACCGCACCCAGCGGCGAGGTTTCCGAACTGGGTACCTCGGTGACCGCGGCTCCGTCTTCCACTTCCACAATCGCCCGCCGTCCACGCTGCCGACGCCGCAAAGCGTCAATGCATTGGTTGCCAGCTACCCGTAGCAGCCATCTGGGGAAGGGTATCGAACGGTCGTAGCTGTCGATGGAGCGCTGCAGCTTGAGGAAGACTTCGCTGGTGGTGTCTTCTGCACTCTCCCGTGAGTTCAGCATGTAACGGCACAATCCGAATACGCGTCGGACATAACGGCGATAGATCTCTCCCAGAGCCTCCCCATCGTGACCCCGTGCGCACTCGATTACGCTTGCCAAATCCATCCCCTCCATCTGCTTGGTTTCACCCTCGCGGGGCTCGGGTCCTTTCGCCATGTTCCTCTTGGCGTTCATAAAGCAGTACGCTGCAGATCGAAGGATGTTACACACATTTTAGAGGGCGAAGGGACTTAGGCGGCGAGTGACCCAAGGCTGGACGCCTAGCCTAGCTCTTGCAAGGTTTGTTTTGCCCAAGTAGCCAGGAGGAAAACACCCAAAGCAGCTTTCAGTGCAGAGCTAGCTCCGTTGACTTGCCGCGACCTGCAAACTAGAATCGCGGACAACCTGCCCTTGGAGAAAGCCCAACATCGCACTTACGCCGAAGGTGAGGACAGCCACATCGAATGCCGAGGCATGACCGATTTCATGCCCTACGAACACCGTCCTATCGCCAAAGACCATCAGAACCGGCTTCGCGCGGTTGAAGACGTCCGCCGGCCCGGAATAGAAGATCGTGCAGGCTGGTGTTCCGATCCATTCCGGACTGCCCAGAATGGCACCGTCAAGATACGATATTCCGCATCGGCGGGCCCAGGAGTCCATTTCCCTGGCTTCTTTGGGCGTGCCGCTGCTCAGTTGCACGACGATCTTGCCGCGGAGCGCGGTCTCAATGTCAGGTTGTCGCAACAACTGTCGCGTTGAACTGTAATCGCTGACGCTAACAACAGCAATATCCGCTTCTCGAACCGATTCCTCCACGCTGTGGGCTACGGTGAGACCGAGCCTTGACAAGACCTTCGTTTTCGCTCCAGTCCGGTTCCACACCGTCGTGGCAAATCCCTTATGGAACAGCACCGTCGCAAGAGCGGATCCCATGCGTCCGGCGCCGATCACCGTCACTTTGTTATTCATGCCGCGGGCCGACCTTTCATCCACAATCTATTCCGGCGTTCACGCCCCGCCCCCAGCGACAATTGGATTTCGTAACGCCCGAGTTTTGTCCCAGGAGTGAGAGCTATCCGTGCGCCGCAATTATAGATTGTGCAGCGCGTTGCAGCGGATGCAACGATTTTGGGAGGTTAGTCGGCTACTCTTCCATAATCCGCTAATGTCCGAGTAGCCCGTCATCCCGCAGCTTCCCGGCGGACTAGTCATTCGTTGTTTCCATTTCCTTCAGAAGTCTTGTCACTTCGCTCAGTTCCGCAACCTTGCGACGGCGGAGCCACATCGCCCCGAACCAAATCACTCGCAGCATGAGCACAATGACCAACATCATTGCGATGTACACGGTGGGATGACCCATGAACTCGATCCTGATGGTCGCCCAATTGGCCGCCGCAAGTGCGGCACAAAACACGAGCCAACCAATTGCTATGTAAATGCCGATTTGCAGTCCCCGGATTCGAGAGAGCACTCTTCGCTGCCAAAGTTCCACGAAAGCGCGAGTCGACTGTGTCTCCGCGCGCCATGTTCCTCGCATAAGCCACAGCCGGCATGTAACAGCGACGAACAGCAGAACACACACGCCGGTTGCCTGGCCTTTTTCGAACCTACTCGTGTAATAGCTGAGCTGATAGAAGGCGAGAATCAGCGTCCCTACCAATGCTGCCACGGCCAGCAGATTGCCGAGCCGGAAGCGGCGGTCCTGGACCTTGATTCTTTTTTGGACTTGGCGCAGGAATTCGGGCGATAGCGGCGCAACACCGCTCCACTGTTCGCGCCAAAGATCAAGTTCGCGATCTTTTGTCGTTAGATCATTCGTCATTGGGTCATTCGTCATCGGGCTACTCCCATCGTTTCCTTCAAGGCTTTTCTGGCCCGAGTCAACCGCACTGCCACATTGTTTTCCGTAATTCCCAACACTTCCGCGATCTCGGCATGCGACAAATCCTCGAGCATCAGAACGATCATCTGTCTGTGAGCGACAGGCAAGGATTGAACTGCCGCCGTAAGTCGCTCCCGTTGTTTCGTCTGTGCCAGCTGCTCATCTGGATGAGGACGCGTATCCGCCGGTTCGTCGGTCTCTTCCAGGTCATCCAGCGACTGCTGCGGGGCGCGGCGCCTCCTCACATGCGTCAGCCCGCGGTTGTGTGCGATCCGAAAAACGAACGTTCTCTCCGAACACTCACCGCGAAAGTGAGGCAATGCCCGCCAGATAGCCAGCGCGATCTCCTGCACCAGTTCTTCCCGGAGGCCGGTTACGGCCTCGTAGCTATAGGCCAGGCGCGAGATGGCCGCGCCATGCTCGTCGAGGATCCGCTCGAATTGCTGTTCCAACTCGCGTCGTGTTTCTTTCACAAGCGTCACCCGGCTAGCGAATGAATCTGTTGACTGAGTGCTCATGTGGTCACGATGTAACGAAGAAGGTGTTTAAGCCGTCACAAAGCTGCACCCTACATCATGCGGGCTCCCTGCATTGGATAGCGATTCCGATGATAGTAGCGGCTGAAAACCAGAGCCACCAGGGCTAACGCGATTGGGGTTAAAACACTGGCCTCGGGGCCGACGATCCCGCCCGTGAGCCAGTGCGGCCCGCTTAACGCGGAATTGAAAAGATTGTGGTAAGGCGCGATACCGCTATCAGGCACTCCGAACAATGTTTGTCCCCAGTCATAGGCCGCATGAAAACCGACGGCGCACCAGAGAGTTCCGCTGCGCCGCAAGAAGAGGCAAAGCAGAAGTCCGAATAGCATAACGGAAGCGACTCCCGCCAGCGTCTCGTGCGGATTGAACGCGTGGCCGAAAGCGAAGAAGGCCGACATCACAAACGCCGCCGGCCAGAAGCCGATTGCGCAGGCAAGCGTGTACTGGATGTACCCGCGATTCAAGAATTCCTCGAACAATCCGACCATGACGAAGGCAATTGCCCACGCGGTTAGCGCGGAGGGAATTGCCGTCCCATGCAGAGCATACCCCGTAATGCGGAATCCGTGGAGCAGGTACATCACGAGCAGAGTTCCGCTGATCGAGAGAAAGCCGAACAGGCAGCCGATCCCGAAGTCTTTGCCCAGAGCCTCACGCAAGGGCAGACCGTATTCGCTGAATTTGCGATTCTCGAGTCTCCCCACGACTAAGGTAGCGAGGCACAGAATCGCAAAGGCGATGGTTTCTGAGACGCCCATCAAGAGCGGGGTCATCGTGATCGAGCCCAGATGCTTCTGGTTATGCCGAATGCCTTGCAGCCCACCGTTCCGGACTAAAGCAGTTCCGCCAAACAGAACCAGCAATAATCCAATGAAAACCAGCAACCGCCAGACTGCCCGCAGCCCGCTCGGCCCAAGAAAGAGCGATCTCATGCCGGATGGGGGTTTGGAAACGCTGACGGACGGGGTTGATTCGAGCACATATTCAACGGCCTTCAGTTGAGGTGTCATATTCCTTCTCCTGCGGGACGGTCCTGCAGTGAAAGCATCGAGGATGCACTTGGCTTGAATCGTGGTAGGTTCCGCGAACGATGCTCAGATCCGCGCCTCGTGCTTTCAACTTTCCCTATTCAGGTAGTCTCAGGCGGGCCGAAAACATTACAAGAGATGATCTGCGCCGAAACGCTGACCGGAGCCGACAAAGGGGGATCCCTCAGTCGTTGTGTGTTTGCTCCGGGCTCGGGACGAATTCCTACTATTCAGTTCACAGATTGTCAGCAAACCGGAACCTATCCAGAAACGGGCTTGGGGGAAGCTACCATTAAGGGGAATGGATTGTCCATGACCGGAACGATGGCTCTGGAAGACGGCGTTTAATCCCATAGGCAACCGTCAAAATCCTGGGGGCGAAGCTCACGGGCACAACCGCAGTGAGCTTTAACGGCACAGCGGCGACGTTCACGGTCGTCTCCAGCACCGAAATCACGACCACCGTTCCCAGCGGGGCAACGACTGGTTTCGTGACCGTGACCTCTCCAAGCGGCGAGCTAAAGAGCAACAAGAAATTCCGGGTCACCGAGTAGGGCTGAAAAAGAGTGTCTCACTCGGAGCGTGCGAGCGATCCACCTGAATTAAATCAACACAACTCCACGTCCCTCAGACCCACTGCACAGTCCTACTTAGCGTTTATGCAGACTCAGCATCTATGCAGGTTTCACTGAACTCTCACTTTTCTTTCAGGGGGCGCTCTAAGCCTGTCTCATTCCCTCCTCCCCTCAAATGATTGACCAGCATTTTGTTTCTCCGTAATATGCCTATCCCGGAAGCCGTAGCACCACCTCAAGAAAGGGTCTATTTTTCTGTCTCTGTAAGTCACTGACCTGCTGGGAGCGGGAAATCTGCAATTCTGCCATCCTAAAAGGAATACCTTCTTGAAGCCCTGCTCGCTTGGAAGGACGAGACCATTGCCACCCCAGTACCCGGCCGATGAGTGTAATTGACAGGGGCCGACATTGTCAGAGACGCGATTATCGCCATGTTCTTCTCCTAAACGAAGACCAAAGCCAAACCGCAATCTGTAGGGCGACTTGAGTCAGCCGGATACCCGCCTCACTAGTTTTCTACCACGCGACGGACGCGCGACCTCGGTAAGTTGCACGACCTAGGCGGCGACTGTCAGGATCGGCCTATGATAAACAAAGCTCTCATCGTTTTATCACTTCTAACCGCCGCCTTCGCGACTCAGCAAAGCGGCACAGCCTTCCTCGACGTTGACGACTCACTAGTGGGTTGGAAGCCAGTTTGCATTTTGCCCACTTGCAATCCCGGTGGAAGTGGAATCCCGACGGCAACAGCTCAGACTGTCGATAACGCGACGCCATCGAGAGATGGCTCGTCAATGAAGGTGAGCGTGTCGGGACCTTCCTACACCAACGCCTTGTGGACACACATTGCAGAGCGTAACGACGCGAGACACGCATTCAGTTTGAGTGCGTGGGTATCGCCGACTCAGAGCGCTTCGGTCGCAGGGCAATTTGAGTATGACCTGTTCCAGTTCTCATCATCCACGCACGTCGAGTATATGTGGGGCACGCAATGCGACCAAGCGTCTGGCTCCTGGCAAGTCTTCGACCAACTCAATGGACACTGGGAGAACATTCCTGTACCCTGCTCACTGCCCGCGAACCAGTGGAATTACATTCGGTGGGATGTGCATCGCGTTGTTGGTGATACGAACAGTTGCAGCGGGATGCCTTGCATGCATTATGACCGCTTAACTGTGAACAATGTTGTATATGCTGTCAACGTCGCCTATCCGGCAGGCCATCTTCCAAATGGTTGGTCTAGCGCAAACGGCTTTCAGGTGCAGATTGACATTGGCGCAACGAACCAAGACGTAACTGTCGATGAGTTCCTTGACGAAGCAAACTTCTCGACACTCTAATCCATCGAGCAATCAGGGCCAACGGCATCGCTGGTATCGGATTGTCTCTGCTGCTTTTCGTCACGCGGCTGACTTGCTATCGCTGAGAGCCGTCGCTGAGGCAAGACGTGCGGGAGATCTCCTGGTTCTCGGCATTTTCTTTCTTAGCGTGCGCGGATTCTTAGACTGTGCAGGACCGACAATTCACTCGCGATTATGGCTGTCGTGCTGCCTTCCTCCACACGGAATAGAGTCGGCAACCTGTTCCATCGGCTTTTCGAAGCTCAATAGCCCAGCCCAGCGGTACCTCTATCTACCTTCAAGAGACACCTCGCGGCGCCGACTGCAAGACTTGAGGCCAAGATGGAGTCACTGTTCTTCTTTCCTATAGGGCTCTTTCATCCCCTACAACGTGCCGGTTGTTTATCCCGGCGCTCCCCGACTTGACGACAAACCGGGAACTGCTGTAACGGACACAAGGGCGTTTACCGCGCGCTGTCCGGCTCTTTGCTGCATGTAGTTCCGAAGCCGAGAAACACAAAGTCTGATTTCCCTCCTCGCGAGGTTTACACCCATTATCGCAAAGCACAAAAGATTTGTTACCATGCTGCGATCAAATGTTCTGGAGATGTGAACTCCGGGCCGCGACGAAAGAACCTGCGGATTGCCTCCATTCATTTCAGTCCCCAGCATTCCTGGGCGTCCTTCTTTTTGCGTCTGGTGCGAACTGGTTGTGAGCGTTTTTGATCAGACATAAAAGTCCCGAGATGAGAAAGTTCATTACGGAACCATTTGCCAGCGATACGAGTGTGCAGTACGTTTCGCCCGGAAATGGGCCTCTCCATCCACGCAACCCGCAGCAGTAGAGCACCATCGGGCAAGCCTTAAGGATGAACCGGCAAGAGGAAGCAGAATGCGTATCATCTCCCCCATTCGTTCGTTACTATTCGCGCTCGTAATGCTGGCCGTGTCGGCTGCAGCGTTCGCGCAGATCGGTGTATCCATTTCAGTTGGGCCGCCCGCGCTTCCGGTGTACGAGCAGCCGCCCGTCCCCGCCCAGGGTTATCTCTGGACGCCTGGCTACTGGGCTAACGGCAATGACGGTTATTTCTTCGTGCCAGGTACCTGGGTCATGGCTCCGCAACCCGGCTTCCTCTGGACCCCAGGCTATTGGGGCTGGGGAGGCAGCGGGTTTGCTTTCAATGAAGGCTACTGGGGTCCGCAAGTCGGTTTCTATGGCGGGATCAATTATGGCTTCGGCTACGGCGGCGAGGGTTATCAAGGTGGCCGCTGGAACAACGGGCAGTTCCAATACAACACTGCCGTGAATAACGTGAGCGTCACCAACATTCACAACACTTACAACACTACGGTGACCAACAATACGACAGTGAACCGCGTCAGCTATAACGGGGGCGAAGGTGGCATCACCGCGCGCCCGACCGCTCAAGATGAGGCCGCGGCCCACGAGAAGCATATCGGCCCGGTGTCTGCTCAAACGCAACAGGTGGCTGTTGCCCGCGCCAATCCAGAACAACGAGCTTCGGTGAACCAAGGGAAGCCGCCAATTGCTGCAACATCCAAACCGGGGGAATTTACCGGCAAGAGTACGGTAGCAGCCAAGGAGGCGGGCGCACCGTACAAGGCTACCGAGAACAAGGCAACTGAAAGTAAAGCCACGCAGAACAAGGCAGTTGCGAGCACGGCAAAGCCTGAAAGCAAGCCTAGTCCACAGACGGCCAAGGCGACCACGCCAAAGCCTGAGAATGCAACCCGTGCAAAGGCTGCGCCCGAGAAAGCAGCGGCGCGCCCTGAGAACCCAGCTCATCCGGCTGCGAGCGCGGCAAAACCTGAAAGCAAGCCTAGTCCGGAGACCACCAAGGCGAGCACACCAAAACCACAGAACGCAACGCACGCAAAGGCTGCCCCGAAGAAGGCAGCTCCGAGTCAAGAGAACAAGCCTAAAGCGGTAGCAGTGGCTCGACCCGAAAATGCACCACATCCGCAAGCCCAGAAGCATGAGGAGGTTGCTCCCAAAACCCAGGCTGCAGTCCACCCAGAGAGCGCTCCCAAGCCAGCGAAAGAAGAGGCCCGTCCAGAAGAACGGCGACAACAGTAGCAAACGCGACTGCTTCCCGGAGACGGCTCGTAGCACATGCTGCGAGCCCCTGCGGTGCTGGGCGCGAACGACGGAATCCTTTCAACATCGAATCTGGTGCTAGGAGTTTGCGGCCCGGGCATGCGACTCATGGCAGCGACGGGGATCTTGGGACCTGCCGACTCCTCCGGGAGCCAATGTCAGCGAAGTACTTCCAATCGGACACGAGAACGATGTCGAGAAGATGCAGCAAACTCTGTGGGATAAAGCACACTACCGCGGGGAGGTCGATGGCAGCGGAGAACGATAACCACCCATAGTAATTTGGAGGAGCAAAGCCGCACCGATGAAATCGCCGCGAAACCAACGGGCATTTATGGAGCCGGGAATCGGAGCCCCGAACAAATGGATGTGACGAGTCGAAGACCTGTAATTGTGAAGACGTTACCGGAAGAATCGAGCGGAGAACAAGCACGACGATTTATTCATGAAATAAAGTCTTCCATACAGGCCGACCGGCCTCGGGTCGTGCTTGACTGTTCGAGAGTGCAGCAGTTTGACATCGTCGGAATCCAAGTGCTCTTACATTGCCTAGAAGAAGCCATGAAGCGGAACGGTGACGTCAAACTTGCGGCAATTACTCCTGGAACAGGTAAGATTCTCAAACGCACTGGGGTGGTCAGTCTGTTTGAGGTTTTTGATAATACGTTGGATGCGGTGGAAAGCTTTCACCGGCTGCCGCTTAATACACTCCGAGAAGTTGTGCGGCCAGAGTATTCAACTGCAGCTCCCGAAAAACGTAACACAGCAGGCTTTCTGTCGAAACGACTTCTTGAGAGCGGGAGTCGCCTCACAGTTGCCGCCATCACTCCGATGATGCGCTGGATGAGTCCAAATCGAGGAAAACGTTGACTTGGGGAGTTGACGGCTCCACTTCCTTCCTCGGCCGACAACTGCGCGGCGTGCTCTTGTTCTTGGTGTCGATTGTGGCGTGGCTGTCCGTCGCGCTGAGCGTATTCGGACGGCCATTACGGCAATGGATGAATCGCGGATTTGGTCAGTCTCTTTTGGCTCGTGGCTTCTGGAGCGTCATGCTTCCGCTCTTGGCGATGTTCCTGGCGATGCTGGTCCTAGCATTGATTTATCGGGTTGCGCGAACGGTCTCGACAACATGGAGGTCCGTTCTGCCCGGAGCGGCTGGGGCGACGATCCTCTGGTGGGGCGTCAATTTGCTGTTTGGAGTTTACGTCCGGCAGATGCAGTATGGGCCTGTTTATGGAGGGTTGGCCGCAGCGATCGGTCTAATGGTGTGGATGGAGTTCTCCACGATGATCTTCTTTCTCGGGGCAGCCTGGAACGCTGAAAGCGCTGCATTGCATCACTCCCGCAACGGCCTCGCGTAGAATTCTTTCCCGCCTGCCCTCCGAATCAACGTGAACCGTTGCAATCGCGAAGGTCGTTGTCGGGCATTCATCACCGCTAACCAAGATGCGGACCCGGCATCACTAACTTCCCCATCGGCCCGATCTTTCCCAGCTTGAGCCCTTCCGCCAAAGGGATGGGGGCAATCAGCCGGGTCGCAGGTCACCCGACCCGCGAGCCCACCGCTTCTACCGTTTCCTGACTGCGAACGCAGCAGCGTTGGTGGTTACCCTGTCTTGCGGGCTTTCCTTCTCGGCTTTCGCGCGGCGCGTGGCTTTTTCCGACCTGCCGCCGCAGTTTTTTTCGTTTTGCCTGCGGCTTTGACCGGGGATGCTAACTCCAGCATGGGCTGTTTCGCAGTGCGATGGTGGCCATGCCGCAGCGGCCGGATGCGCGCAGCTTCTTCTTCTTTCCGCAGCTGAGCGTCTCTACGTTTTTGGCTCTCGTCCTCAAGGTATTCCGGAATCGTTTGGGTTGACATACCCGCAGTGTGACATGCCCCTCCCATTCCAAGCTGTTCAATTTTGGCCACTCGGTGACAATACGGACTGCCACGAGGACGGAGGCGGGGCTATGAATTGGCGAATTCCCACAGTCACGTTGAATTATCGGTGACCTCAATGCAGCGAGCCAAGGTGCTATAGAGAATTCAATCGGCGCCAGACTTCGAAATCCGGACCGTCGGTATTTATTTCCCAACAATCTCTTCAGCTTCGCCGATCCACTTCTGACCTCTGCCAGCTATCTTTTCGCCTTTCCCTTCGCCTTCCAAATTAGGGTTTTTCGTAACCTTTCCGATCTCTTCCTTAATTGTTCCTTTTACTTCATGGAGCTTGCCTTGGACCTTGTCGTGCGTGCTCGGTTTCATCATTTCTCCTTGAATGTCCTCGTAAGTTTCCGTCTATTGCCTCAAGAGGCGTTTGCACTCACACCAACGCCGACCTAATTTATCAGGACGGCTCTATGTTAAATCGAGCCGCCCTGACTCTCTACGTCGCCGCTCTTTAATCTGCCAGGCCCTAAGCCTGCTTCTTCTGCCCTTGATCATGTTTCTCTGGTTCCGACTGCGGACTCTTGGGCCGTCCGCCGGGGACCTGCGGTTTCTGTTGCACTGGCTGGTTCGCCTGGTTTCCAGGTTTCTGGTCCGAACCGGGCTTCTGTGAGTCGTCATGTTGTGAGCCGCGATTTTCTTGATCTGACATTTTACTTCTCCTTCGCTGGTTTTTAAGTATTGTTAGTGAAGTCGCTGCAACTTACCAACCCCGATTTAGCGATTAATACGGACAGGGCCCGGGCGTTCGTGGGGCGAAGTGGTTGGTTCGCAGGACTAATATGCGTGGCCCGCTTCAATACGGACCGTCGGATGATGTGCAATTGCCTTCCGCTAGGCGCGCCAACGAGAGTATCCCCAGCCCCCGCCGCCGAGTAAAAATAGAACCACAAGAACAATCACTACGGTTTCCATGTTGTAACCTCACTTGTAGGGAAGCTGGACTGGCCTTCGTGCTGGGCCATCTCACTTCTTCACCACGTACCATCATAAAAGTGGCTAAGACCATTGTCTGATCACTTTGGATCACTTTGGAACACTCTGCGTGATTCCATCTCTAACTCGATAGGCGCAACGTTGGGACTGTAACTATGACCCTTGGTCGTGACCAGATACGCCAGGGTCACGACGATTATCACCGGTGCGATGATAATCAAGGTGGGAGCAGAACGCTTCCCAACGGTGAAGCTCATACCCCAGTCCAATCTCGGCTCATTGTTTACGCCCCAGAGAAGAGCCTCTGCCGCGAGGCCGCGTTCTTCTGGCTATGCGAGTTGTGCGCCAGGGCATGATGTTGTTCCCTGCACTAAGCGAGCGGCACAGAAGAATGAAGGCACTCCGAGGCTGGTATTAAGCAGCCACTCTGGGGTCGCCTTAAGCGGCGTCCATTCATATTCTTTGCAATCTTCGTGACACCCGCTTCGTAACTGCCGATTCTCTTCATGCTCGATTTTTATCGCCCGTTCGAGCAACGCGATTAGGTGCGTCAGATGATGTGGGGCATGGGGATAGTTCCTCTCGGGGTATTCTTAGGTCTCCTCCACTCTACTTACCACCTATAGCATGACAAATCGATAGCTGTCAGTCCGAAACAGCACGCAACAATGTTGAGTGGGTGGAATTCAAAAATTGCATACTTTTTGGAAAAAGACGGGTACAGTGTGCGGTAAGTTTTGAGGGGGGCGGGGCCGAAGGTGTCTCCCTTGTTTCGGGGGAGACTGGGAGGCCTAAAGGCCCCGCTTTACTACAAACAGAAGAAGTCTTTCAAAGGCACACGTTACTACGAGCGCGATCATTTCTTTCCAACGACCGCCACAGTTTTACGATTTCGGAACAACTCCTCGATCTGAATATCAGCAGCTGAAAAGAGCTACACTTTAACCCTAGGCAGCTTGGCCCCCCATCATTCCTTCCTGTCTCTTGAACCAGTAGTTTGGCTGTTCTACGTGGACGAGTTCCCAACCCTCTTTGCCTTTTTCGTTCAACCAGGCGTGCAAATTTTCGGGCTTGCCTGAAAAAGCTGTGATTAGATATTCCCGGATTGCCATCGTTCGTCTCCTCGGAGGACATTAGCTAAAACTGCAATTCCCCCTCGATCGCGGAACACTGTAGCGGTTTGTTCCTGTTTCGCAAGCATCTCCTCTGCACTGTTTTTCATCGAAGTCAAGGACCGACTGAGGATCAGCATGGGAAGCGATAAATCCGTTCACGTTCTCACCCTTTTGAAAGAGAAATCGGTGCTAAAAGAACTGGATAACGAATACGAGGCCGGAACAAAAACCCAAGTCGAGCGGGACGCTCATCAAGAACGCCAACAACGGCATCAAGGGATAGCGAATGAAATTAAGGCCCTTGCCAAAGAGAAGAAGCACGATGAGCAACAAGCAGAATTATCTGATAGCTGAGGGAGTGACAAGAACAACAAGTACGGGCGCTGGGTTCGTCCACGTACTTGCTGAGTCAAAACAGTTCTTCGTCAGATCCTCAGTAGACTGACTACGCAGCCTTCTTTTTGTTGAGCTTTTATTTTCGCCCAACGTCCTCTTTGAAACGCCGCAATCTTCCTCCGGGCTGCTGCTGACATCGTACGTTTCACAGGAGCTGAGGCCGTTATCTTTGCTGCCTGCGCTGGTTTGCGATTCTTTCCGAGCCTTCGCCCATCTCGCCCGTTGCGCCTCTGCCATTTTGCGCCGTGACGCTGCGGATATAACTCGGGTGGGTCGGTTCGCCTGCTGAACTCCTCCAGATCCGTTTAGTGACTCAATCACCGAGATTGCTTGATCCAACTTCTCCACTTGCAACTGCGCTTGCTTGCACTCTGCACGTAACTCCTGGAACGCACTACTTATGTTCCCCATGGATTCCCCCTCAAGATTAACAACGCTTAGCGATGACGGATCCGTTTGAAGTTCTCCGAATGAACGAGCGGGACATACTGAGAGTCAATGAGGAAATCGAGGCGCTGCGGATTGCAGCCGAATTGCTTGGAGAAGAACCTCCTTTTGCCAGCGACGGGACAATTGAGCTCCGAAAGATCGCCGACTTCTGCCCTAGCCCGGCTCTCGTGCTCGACGACGACCGCTGGTTCCAACGTGAGCAATTTTGACCAGTCACGAACCATTCTGTCGGTGTAGTTTTGCTAAGGCTCGTCCAACCCACTTCGCCACAGTTACTCTATTCGGCCTGATGCGAGATCGAAGGATGCGTTTCTTCTTTTGAGCGTATCTCCATTGCCCGGGTCAGGCGGTTTCTCGGTGTCAAAGACGGAATGAGCATGCAAGCCGACTGTGTTGAAGAGCGGGATCGCTCAAAGGCCGTTCATCGACAGGGTACAGCGTTTAAACCAGCGAAGGAGATTCTCAGGTACACAGCCTGAGATTCGAATTCGGGATTCTTACGAGTCCCCCTTTTAAGCAGGTCCACGAGACATCTGAATTAATGAGGCTCAATATGAAAACGAAGATCGTTACATTTCTGATCGCGGCGACAATGATGGCATCCGCAGAAACCTATGAGCAGCGCCTCTCCGACTCCACAACTGTTCTCCACGAGATGTCCCAGGCGTCGGACCAGGGCATTCCGCAGGATCTACTTCGGAAAGCCCGGTGCGTGATTGTTGTGCCCGGGTTAAAAAAGGTGGCGTTTATTGGCGGTGCTAAGTATGGCCGTGGTTACGCGTCTTGCATGACCAGAAAAGGATGGAGTCCGCCAGCTGCCGTCAGAATCGAGGGGGGTAGCTTTGGCCTGCAACTCGGCGGGTCCTCCACCGATGTCATTATGCTGGTGCTCAACGAGGGCGGCATGAAAAAACTGTTGTCGGATAAATTCACGCTTGGCGGAGAAGCCGCTGCCGCTGCCGGACCTGTCGGACGCAACACGAGCGCGAATACTGACGTTTTGATGACGGCAGAAATCCTATCTTGGTCGAGATCGCATGGTGTCTTTGCCGGTTTGTCCCTGGAGGGTGCTACCCTCCGTCAGGATCTGGACGAGAACGCCAAGCTTTACGGTAAGCCACTGACGAACGAAGAAATCCTGACTGGCACGGTGAAACGGCCTCCTACGGCAGGGCCGTTCCTGGCGCAGCTCCAGCATTTCTCCGGCAAAGGGATTCCGCCCGCTGTTGTTCCCGCTAAGGGTCAGCAGCCGATGGCACCACGGAACAGCCAGCCCACAGCCGCGACTTCCCAAAATACTTCGGGAAACGCCGCGTCAGACAATGCAGCGAACAATCAGCCCGACCATGCGGCGCCGTCTGCGACTACGCCGGACCAGCATTAGGTAACGGTAAAAGCGATCTTCAACTGACGCCGCAGCACACCGCTGCGCTTTTGGGGCGAACAGACTGCGCAAACTTGCGCTATTGATTCCATGACAATGTCGGCTCCCCCGCTCGAGTAAAGTTGGTGGTGCTGATCCAACCAACCGGCTCGGGACAAAGGAGCCGAACATGATCATTATAGGAGTAGATTTTCATCCCGAGTTTCAGCAAATGGCTTCGGTGGATACCGACACCGGAGAGTTCCAGGAAAAGCGACTAGCGCATCGGGAGGATGCGGAAAAGTTCTACCGTGCACTAGCAGGTCAGAAGGTGCGTGTAGGAATGGAAGCCGGCGGACACGGGCGCTGGTTCGAACGATTGCTCTCCGAGTTGCACTTCGAGTTGTGGATCGGAGATGCAGCGAAGATCCGAACGAAACGCGTACGCAAGCAGAAGACGGATCGTCAGGACGCGCAGTTGAATTCGGCCGCTGCAGCTCCAGGAGGACTTATGTGGCCCCTTTCAAAGCATTCTCGACAAATGGCGCTTGAGCATTCCCGACTTCAATCGGTGATTCTACAACGCACGGCCGAACTGCAGCGACTGTCGCAGCGGCTCCTCAAAGTGCAGGATGAGGAGAAACGCAAGTTGTCTCGTGACCTACACGACAGCACGGGTCAAACATTGGCAGCTCTGAAAATCAGTATTTCTTTTCTTGAGGAACACTGCAAACAAAACCCATCCACCATGCTTCTTGCCTCCGAGGTTGCCGCCCTGGCGGATCAAGCCATCGAAGAAATTCGCACCATGTCTTACCTGCTGCACCCACCACTCCTGGATGAGGTCGGCTTTGCTTGTGCAGCGGAGTGGTATGTCGAGGGCTTCGCCAAGCGCACCGGGGTCAAGGTAAGGTTGGATATCGCAACCGCTCAAGAGCGACTCCCAATCGCGATAGAGATTGCTCTTTTCCGCGTTCTCCAAGAGAGCTTGACGAATGTACATCGCCACTCTGGCGCTTCGGAGGTCAGCGTCTGCTTTAATCCCCAACTGGAAAAGGTAGTTCTGGAAATACGAGATGATGGGTCCGGTATACCGGCGGAGCGGTTGGCTCGACTTCGTGAAGCGAGGGCGGAAACGGGGGTCGGCCTGGCCGGAATGCGCGAGCGTATGAACGAATTGAACGGCAAACTGGAAATCGAATCGGATGGTCATGGAACAACAATGCGGGCTATCGTTCCACGCTCCGCGACGACTCTATCCAGTCGGCTCGGTGATCGCCAGCAAGTGATTGTATCCTCCATTCTGAGAGGCTTGCAGCCACCTCCAGCGTGCTCGATTTGCAATAGCCCAGTTCTCCTGGAGACCAGTCAGACTAATGAGTACGGGCAGGCCGTTCACGAGGAGTGCTATGTCCTCAAGCTCCGCTCAGTGGCGGAGTTTCTCAATGACGGTACATCCACACTGGCCTCAGCAAACAAGTATACGATTTACCAGCCTGGCCAAGCCACGATGCCAAAGCACAGACCAAAGCAGCCCGACGTGCTTGCGAGATTGCTCATGCAGCCAACGAAGCCCGTTCCCTGGCACAAGCGGCCGTGGAACGGGCACTTGGCAGCGGTTGTTACCGTCCTAGTGTTAGCTTGCTGGATTGCATACGGCGACCGTCACCCACGTTTGTCCTTGGGATCTTCAGAGCTGCAGAGCATGGCGACCATCGAGGAGCAGGTACCCTTGTCACCCGCAAAGACGGCGCCCGCTGAAAACAGGCCCAGGTTTCGGAGCATACCAATTGCGGTGGCAGACGCGAGGACAGACACCCTCCTCCAAACGGTGGTGCTCGTGACGAGAGTTGTTCACATCGGAGAGGACGTGACGGTGCGCTATTTCACACCCAAACCCACATCGCGTCGGGAGTCCGTCGGGCAATATCAAGTCGTTGATATGGGGGAAGATGTGACGGTACGCTATTTCGCCCCCGTCGTTCGTAATACCAAGAACTAAGACCGAATCGATTTAAGCAAGGAGGGCTACCCGAAAAGGCGTGCGCCGCCTTGGTGTCAGTGTGCTCCCTGAGCCACGTGAAGGAGCGACGCCTATTAAACTGCTAAGCAGCTCTAGGGGTGATCCAAAAATCTATTGAAACGCTCTCTTTGTCCGCGATTGTTGTTGAAATATCGCCTTTACACTTGTTGACTGGGCTGCCCAGAAGATCCGTTTGTGAGCCTAGCCACCATCCACTGACTAGTCTCGAAATCTTTCGCCAGTTTCCTTACACTGGTTCCCTGCGATCTCAATTCCCGACTCTGGTTGCGCCATCCCCGCGCATCTCCGAGATGGGCGTTCAACGGTTGTTAGTGTAATCGGCGACCTCTGAAGCCATCGAGTAAGTCGCCGTGAGCAAAATTGACCAGCGAACCCTCACCATCTTTCAGCATAATGAGTGGAGTCCCACAAGGTTGGGATTGGGAGGTCGTTATGTTAGGTTACGGTTTGTTTGGGACAATTCTGGTAGTTCTGTTGATTGTTTTTCTGGTGCGTCGTGCATGATCCGAAACGCACCACAGTTTGGAAGTGCGACCAAACTTTATGAAGATCACGGAATCACGGAATGAAATTTACAAGGGCCGGTATGCGATTGAAGTGTTCGCCCGGTCTTTAGAAGACGGCACTTTCAACGTGCACGGTTTTATTAGGCATCCTGTCAGGAACCCAAAGCTTCAAAATGACCTTTCGCATGTGAACCCGTTCGACATCAAGGGAGCAAACTATTCTACTGAGGATGCGGCACTCGATGCCGGAATGGGTTTCGCAAAAAAGAAGATCGACGATCTAAAGTAGAAAAGCCCCGGTGCCGGACGGGGCTCTTCAGCGGTTGTTGCGCTGAGCACGGTCTCGACGTTCGTTCAAGAACAAAATGACAAGCGCAGAGCGGGACGAATCGCTCGTTTGGTTGCGGGACGCTGCCTCCCCTCGAATCAAGGAAGTCGGGAGAGTCGCCAGCTGCTCCATGAATGGGTTCGCTCACAACCACTGCCAATGAGTGTAATCGAGATCTTGCGCCAACAATCAATGTGATTCCAGCCCCTACCAAATCTGCCTTAATGGCTCTCGGGTTTTGTACTCCAGCAGGAGGCGATGGAGTAAGCGCCTTCGACATCAAGCCCATGCCGGGACACCTTCTGTCCCATGCGGCAGCACTGGCCCGGATTCAGCCTCGCCGAGTTTCCACGTTTCGTCGGGATTGGTAGAGAGCAACGGCCAGCCCTTCGAAAGCACGAAGCGCAACCACGCGCCCGCCATCTGCGAAGTGACCACGGCGGTGATGACCAGCGTGGTGTAGAAGGCTGCGTTGATGATGCCTGCATCGTAGGCCACGCTCGCCAAGACGATGCCTGGGCCTCCGCGCGCGTGTGTGGTTATCGCGATGTTGATGACATCAAGCCCGCGAAACCCGCCGAGCCACGCCGCCAGTCCTGCTGAAAATACCGAAATTAGCGACGAACCTACCAGAAACACCAGCAGAATCGCGAAAGAGAACTGCCATCCGAACACCAGCCTATAGCCGATGATTCCAAAGTAAATGGGCACGAAAACACCAAAGGAGACTTTGGAGATGGCGTCGATCGGTGTGGAGAAGCGTCGCGCTGGGTTCCATACAGTCCTCCGACGATGCCATATCCGGCCAGCAACGCGGCGAATTGCAGGTTTACATCGAAGATCGCCGCGATTGCGCAATACGTCATCAACACGGCCATTGCGTAACCCACCGGAGAAGCTTTATAGAGCACATTCGAATTTGCGTTGCTTAGCCGCTTCAGCAGCCCCGGCGCAACCAACAATCCGATTAATGTAAAGATTAGAGTGCTGATCACATGTGACGAGACAGTGCTAATTACGTGCTGTTGTGCCAGCTTCGCCGACGTAGCGATGGCGGTAGCAAATGCCAGCACGACCCATAAAGCTAGGTCTTCCAGCAGCGCGTAACCCAGTATCGGGCTTACGAAGCGTGTCCTCATGATTCCAAGGTCCCAGAAGATGCGCGAAATCACCGGAATGGAGCAAACTGCCGTAGCGATTGCCACGATGAGCAGAGTCGAAGTCGTCTGGCCGTTCCGGTTAGCAGGTGCAGTGGTATCAAGCCCGCGAAACCCAAGCCCAGCACCAAGGCAAAACTGGCAAGATCGGAAACGGTGAGCAATAAGAAGGTGTTGCGCCGATTCTCTTTCGCGAGGAGACGGCGGGTCTCAGCTCCAGAGCAGAACATTCAGCAGGATCAGGCCAAGCTGATAGAGGAAGCCCATGACCGTACCCGAACCGGGCGAAAACAAGAAGAGCTTGGCGAATGCTGTGGGCGCCAATAGCTTCAATACAAATGGTCCGAGCAGAATGCCGGCCAGGATTTCTCCTACGATGCGTGGCTGCTTTAGCCGCTCGGCAAGATAGCCTACGCCATGCACGGCAACAAGCAGGATGGCAATGGTGAGCACGAAGTGACCGAACTCGGCGACTGACATTTCTCCCCCCCAACCAAGTGGACAAGTGCGATGAGTGGAAGGGGTTTTTCGTTTCTCGGCGGAGCTTGCCCTGGAGGGCATCAAAGATATATGTGTTCGTCGCTAGGTATAGGGCCATTTTCGCTACACGCATTTTCTGCACATCCAGCTCCACAAGAGCGATGATGCGGGGTCTGTGCACTTCTCACGTTGGCTCGCAAACATTGGGACGCCCTCACTTTCACTTCCAAGGAAAGTTGCAATAATAGAATTACCTCTTCTCAACTGTCTGGCCAGGATTGATCACTACCGCTGAGTTTGGGCGTTCCCGCTCCAGCAGTTGGGATAGCTCACTTGCGCCTTATCGATTTGTTACGAACCGTGCCAGATTAGCACTACGATTTTCTTCAAAACTGTGCAATTTTGAACAGTCGTCTTATTTTGGGCGGCGTATTGTACGACGTGTTCGACGGAGCGGTCATGGGTTAGTGTCGATTGACAGTGTCGACGTTCGGACCCTCACGACTGTCTCCTTTTCTCTGCCCGGAACGCTTACCCTGTCAGGCCGGACTCACAAAGTTCGGCCTCTTCTTTGGCTTTTATGCTACTCATGAGCTATATCTTGGGAGGGAACTAGCCAGCAGACTGTCGCATAATTCTCGCTTACGATTGCCCGATGGTTGGCCGCGACAAAATTTCGGCGCCTGCTTCCAATGCCTGCATTCGTCGGCGAAAGAACCGAAAACGTTTTGTGGCGGAAAAAGAAACCGTAAAGCATGCCCGCGAGGCTGCGGGCGAGTTTGCCAGCCTGAGGTGATTGGGTGCACGCGTCTGGCGTCAAAGCAGCATGGCTCACGCTTAAACGGTCGCTGATGACCATCTACAACGATGTTTTCGACGAACATCTCTTCGTATTTGCCGCCGGGTTGTCGTACTATTTCGTGCTTTCCCTGTTTCCGCTGCTGGTGACGATCGCGTCGCTGCTCGTGTATGTACCGATCCCCCACTTATTTGAGGGCCTTCTAACCCTAATGGCCAGGCTCGTCCCCGGAGATGGAATGAGTTTGGTGCGCCGCATCGTGTCTGATGTCCTCAGTCACAAGCACCCGCACTTCCTCACGCTCGGGTTGATCTTCACGATTTGGACCGCTTCGAGCGGATTTGCCGCAATAATCGACGGGCTCGATGTCGTTTATCGAGTCCGCGAAACTCGCCCGGTCTGGAAGACTCGACCGATTGCACTGGGACTGACGTTGCTTGCGGGATCTCTGATTCTGATGGCCGTAGGATTGACGGTTGAGGGGACGACCTTGGGAATCTGGCTTGCGGGCCGATTCGACTTCAATCCTGCCATAGTTAGCGCTTGGCATTATCTCCGATGGAGTATAGCCACACTCTTTGCAATGCTCGCAGTAGAACTGCTCTATCATTTCGGTCCGGATGTGAAGCAGCGGTTCCGGGATAGCCTTACCGGGGCCGCGGTTGCAGTCATGAGCTGGATAGGTTTGTCCTATTTGCTCGGGAGTTATTTCCAGCATTTCGGGAATCTTGATGAGACCTATGGGCCGCTCGGCGCCGCCATCGGCCTATACGTGTGGTTCTACCTCTCCGGTTTTGTAATCCTTGTGGGCGGAGAAATTAACTTTCTGCTTGGCGAACTCAGACAGCACGGGACTCTGCAACCGTCCACGTCCGCGCGTACCCAGATCACCAATTTGGATGAAGCAGCGTGAATTCGCATTGCTCTGCTGCGATCACCGAGGCAAGAAATCGCGTACCGGGAAGGAGAAGCGTGACTCGCCTGACGGTCGTTCCGCTTCGGTCTAGTCCAAGCCAGGGAAACGCCAAGGCCGCTCTCTACTCCAGTTGCAAGAATGAAAGCTTTCTCGGGCTGTGCCTGCTCACAATTGCTCAGTATCGCTGGAAATCACCCAGAATCAGGACCCGCCGCTTGAAACTTAGTATTCTTTGTACTTGCTTTCCGCCAAAGCTACACGGTGGAAGGCGCCGCATATACGCTTCGGACACATCGAAACAACAAGTTGCGCGGTTGATGCAGAGGGCCACTGAAGTGCTATACCTGTAGCTGAGGTGGTTACCACCTTCTCCTCATTTCAGGTTCCCTGAACTAAGTCAGTCCATCTGAAGTTTTCTTTCTTAGAACTCCAACCTAAGGAGGTTGCCATGTTTGCTCGCAATGTCTCGATTCATCTGAAATCCAATACTCTTTCCGACTATACGCGAATGTTTGATAAAGACGTTCTTCCTTTGCTTCGTAAACAAAAGGGATTCAAGGACGAACTTACCATCGCCGGTCCGGGCGGAGTTGATGTGACGGCAATCAGTCTGTGGGAAAACAAGATCGATGCCGAAGCGTACAACACCAATGCTTACCCCGAAGTGTTGAAGACGCTGGCGAGATTTATCGAGGGAACGCCCAAGGTTCAGACCTGCGACGTTGTCACCTCGACCTTCCATAACATCGCGGTTCACGCAACAGCATAAGTGTGAGCTTTTGACACGGGAAGGCGGTTAACCCCGCCTTCTCTGACGACTCATCTGAAGTTTTCTCTTCTTAGGCTCGCAGGAAAGCCGTGTGCCCATGCATCCGCAAGCGATTCTGAACGAAGTTCGACAACTCTACAACGTGAGTGACCGCCTTGACGTGCTGGCGGGGCAACATCCCCTCGTCTCAGAAGCACTCATTAGCATCTCGGGAAGCGTTCGTAACACAGCCACGTTGTTGGGAGTGCTGGTCGCGACGAAAATGGCGCCGCTCTCAGGGTTAGATCCGGCGAATGCATGATCGGCTCATCGCTGTTCTCCTTGAACAGGGCTTCCGGGTCCCGAGGGCGGAAGCTAGTCGTGGAGAACGACATTTAGAAGTGAACTGTGAACTTGCAGCCCGCTGCCGCCATCATAGTCAAGAAAACCCAACTTTCTGAACCGATTCATAAAAAAACTGACCCGCGACCGGGTCGTGCCTATCATCTCTGCAAGGGTCTCCTGGCTGATCTTGGGGATTACCGTCTCGGGCACGCCTTCCTTGCCGAAATGAGCAAGCAAAAAGCAGAATCCGAGCTAGTCTCTTCTCGCTGGAGTTGAAGAGTTGGTCAACCAAATCCTCTTCGTATCGGATGTTCCGCGCCAGCAGATACGCCGAACAGATCTTGTTCCTGACCGCAAATTTAGAAGCGGGAACTGGATTCGTGACATTGGTCAATATCGCGCAGACGGAAGCTTGCACTCGTAATAGAGTCCGGGGAAACGCGAAAACACGGTGGCTAAAGTAAAGGCTGCGCTCTTGAAGGAGAGGGACAAACATCTACAGTACCCACCGTCCTCAGTGGGAGCGGGAACAGAAGAAGAGCGCCAGACACCGCTGCCCGAGAACGATTCATCCGAAACTAAGCACTAGGCGAGTCCTCACTTCCGAACTTATTTCAATCCCAGCTCGCCATCGTACTGTCGGATAACCCCGTAGCACTCGCAGGCAGAACCTTCAAGTTTATTACGGTTCACGATCTTAACTGCACCGCGAGTGTACTGGATGATCTCCTTACTCTGCAAAACACTGGCTGCCAAGCTTACGGTAGGTCTATCCGTCCCTAGCATCGTTGCGAGAAAATCATGAGTGATGGGCAGCGACCCTGAATCCACTCTATCCTGAGTCATTAGCAACCACCGTGCAAGGCGCTGTTCAATATCGTGCAGCCGATTACACGCGGCTGTTTGTGCAACCTGCATTCCCCGAACTACTGCATAGCGGCTCAACATCAATTGCAGGTGCGGAGCGGATTCCAAACTGTTTTGCAAAGCGCCGACCTCGACCCGAAACCCATCCCCGGTGATTTGTACCACCGCTTGAAGCGGGGCCCTGCGCAGGCCAACAGCCGCCTGTGTTCCTGCAAAGCCCTCATTGCCGACTATGCCGGCTTCGGCGGTCTTCCCATCTTTCATTATGACTACAAGAGAAATCAAACCGCGATTCGGAAAATACGCAAATTCTAGCTTTCCACCAGCCTCGTGAAGAACGAGATGGTCGGGCAAGCTAACGTATTCGAGATGAGGACGAAGCGAGCTGTAGTCGCTATCGGAGATCGATAGAAGTATTTTGTTGCTGACGTGCTTCCCTGCGGTATTCGTCCGCTCGCTAGGCATGGTATCAACACTATGCTGGATACGACCCTGATACTGAGCAATATTGACCGCTGCAAGGCGCACCACGTGACCAACAGCTAAAGCGATTCCGCTATTTAAAAAGACTCTCGAGATCGGGCGTGCGACCGAACAAGAATCTTCTGCCTATGTGTGACGCCCAACAGACCATCAAATTGGCATGTGATATTTGTGCAATTGGGAAGACTATGCGGTCCCGTGTCGCAGTTAAGAAGAGACGCGATTTTGACCCCAATGCATTCCTCGCAACCATCGGCGAGGGCAGGAAATTTGTGCTTTTCCCGAAGCACCAAAGAATCTTTGCGCAAGGGGATACCGCTAATGCAGTGTTTCATATCCGGACCGGCAAGGTAAGACTCACGGTCGTGTCCCATGATGGCAAGGAAGCAACCATTGGCATATTAGGGGACGGCGAGTTCTTCGGTGAAGGTGCGCTGGCAGGTCAGGCTCTCCGCATGGGCTCTGCAACCGCGATGACGGATTGCGCTGTTCTGCGAATCGACAAAAAAGCCATGATAGAAGCACTTCATCGGAAGCACGAATTGGCCGATCTGTTCGTGGCCTATTTGTTGGCGCGGAACATCCGTTACGAAGAAGATCTGGTTGATCAGCTTTTCAATTCCAGTGAAAAGAGGCTGGCCCGGATCCTTTTACTGCTCGCTCATTTTGGCAAAGAAGGGACACCCGAGACGTTAGTTCCTAGAATCAGCCAGGAGACGCTGGCCGAAATGGTAGGCACAACCCGCTCGCGGGTTAGCTTCTTCATGAACCGGTTCAGGAAATTGGGTTTTATTCACTACAATGGCGGGCTGCAAGTCCACAGCTCACTTCTGAACGTTGTCCTCCACGACTAGCCGTCCCGGTCCCCCACGAAGCTGCCGATCGCATGAGATTCGCGCGGATTCGATAGACGGCGCTTCTCAACCGTCGTAATCAGGCCTCTCTGACAATGTCGGTGGTGTCAAGCACTTTTGGAGGGCACGACTGGTTACAACAGTTACCCCGCACAACGACCTTCGGCTTCATGCAAAAGAAAAGCCGCCCAGACAGCGAGCGGCCCGGTATTCTTTGATTCTGAACGGCTCAAGGTGTTACTTCGTGACCCGGAAGAACTACGTTGCGCTTGAGCGTTCCCTTGGGCGTCGTCACCTCGCCCGTGCCCGTGGTCGCATCATTTGGCGCGGTGGTCGTTATTAAGGAAGCGCGACTTAGGGCTTAACTGTTCCCCCCGAACTTTGCTTCGCTGGTGTCGACGGCGACCTGAACCAGATCGTGCGTCCTTGCGCTGCTTACTACAGCGGGAGCAGCGGCGCTTATGGAATAGTGTGGAAGCCTGTTCCGCAGTCACGGATTCGGAGAGTCGTAATAGAGCGGAGTTGATCGGCTCTCAGATGAGCGGCCATCAATGACGCGGAAATCTTGAAATCGGCTAACTCAAGCTTATTGCGGGCATGACGGGGAGGGGACTCAGTGAACGATAGCTCGTCCCAAGCCGATTCGCATTGGCTCGGCGAAACCCAGACGGAGCCCCGAACCCGCCGTTCTTATTTGGTTGCGCCTATTCTGGTCACTCCTCCACCATCATTTGTGACCCAGACATTGCTTCCATCGAACGCCACCATGTCAGGCCTCAAACCAACTGCGTAGGTACCGAGAAATGCACCGTTGCTGGCTCGTAGCTTGGTCACCGTATTGTCACCGCCGTTTGTGACCCAGATGTTACTCCCGTCAAACGCCATGAAATACGGAGTGTGACCGACCGGATAGGTGCCAATGAGTGTGCCGTCACTAGCCCGTAACTTCGTCACGGTGTTGTCGCCGCCGTTCACTGCCCAGACGTTAAGTCCGTCGAATGCTACACCGTAGGGACCTGTTCCAAGCGGGAAGGTGCCGAGAACCGCGCCATCACTAGCCCGCAGCTCGGTCATGTTGTTAGAACCATAATTTGAGACCCAGATGTTGGCCCCGTCAAACGTTATGCCCTTGGGATTGGCACCGGTTGCATAGCTACCGATGACCGCGCCGTCCGTAGCTTGCAACTCAGTCACCGAGTTGCTCCAAGTGTTTGTGATCCAAATATTGGCGCCGTCGAACACCGCTTCAGAAGGACTGGATCCTACTGGATAGGTCCCAACGAGGGTGCCGTCACTGGCCTGTAATTTGGTCACGGTGTTACTGTTTGAGTTTACGACCCAGATGTTGGCTCCGTCGAAGACTATGCCGAGAGCCCACGCCCCTGTTGGGTAGGTGCCCACGATAACACCATCATTGGCGCGTAGTTTGGTCACTACGTTGGAAGTGTAATTTGTAATCCAGAGGTTGCTTCCATCGAATGCTATCGCAGCAGGGTTGGTTCCAGCCGGATAGGTCTGCGGGTACCACTGCATCAGTGCCGCTCGCATTTCCGCTAAAGACGGACCGGGGGTACCATTGGCACCTGCTGGACCAACAGGACCGGGCACGGTTGAGGCCGACCCAGCGGGACCCGTGATTCCGGGTTGACCCTGAACTCCCTGCGGACCAATGGGACCGGGCACGGCTGAGGCCGACCCCTGCGGGCCCATCGGACCCATCGGACCTGTTACGCCAGTAGGTCCAATCGGACCTGCTGGACCCATCGGACCTTGCGGATATTGGAAGAAGGATTCAGCGGTCGCCACGGAAGAACCTGCCTCAGAGCCCCCAGCTAGATAAATCACACCGCCGATTACACCGGCCGATTCCGCTCCCCGAGCCGTATCCAGCGGAGTCAACGATGTCCAGGTATCCGTAATTGGATTGTACGATTGGGCAGCATTCAACAGACCTTGACCGTTGTTCCCACCGATGTCGTAGATCAAACCATTTGCAACTACCACTGCGGCCCCAGTGTTCGGTACGGGCATGGGCGAAACACTCTGCGTCCATGTGTTGCTGCCTGGGTTGTAGATAGACACTTGAGAAACGTATTGCGGAGGCGATATTGATCCGCTGCTACCGCCGACGACGTACAGGTTACCTTTAACCGCTGCTCCGCCCCCACCACCGATGGCGGCCGGCATTGGTGCCCCGGTCGCCCAACTGTTTGCTACTGGGTCGTAAATTTCGAGAGGGGATACATTGCCGCACGGCGGACAGGCAGTGGTCCCACCAGCGACGTAGAGTTTTCCATTGATCACAGCGCTAGCCGCATAGAAGCGTGCGGTTGGCATCGACGGACCAAATGACCACGAGTTGGATGTGGGGTTGTAGATTTCCATCTGGTTTGTTACACCGGCGCGGCAATCTGAGCTGACGCAACCGCCGACCATGTAGAATTGGCCACTTATTAACGCGCCTGCGGCATACGCTACAAGTTGAGGCATCGGTGCAAGGGTGGTCCAAGTACTGGTCGCTGGGCTGTAAGATTCAACGTCGGTGCCGAGCGATCCACCTGCGACTATGAATTGGCCGTTCAGCACACCTTGGGCAGCAGCGATGTGCGCCGTTGGCATGGAGGCAATGTAGCTCCACGTGCCCGGAGGAACGCTGGCTGCTCCCGTCGCTCCCTGAGGTCCGGGAATACCCTGCGGACCAGCCGGGCCTTGCGGCCCCGGCGTACCTGTTCCTGTTAAACCCATCGGACCTTGAGCGCCCGGCAAGCCGTTAATTCCGGGTGCTCCGTTAATACCGTTGGTGCCATTGATACCCGGAGTTCCCTGTGTCCCAGCCTGTGCCATCATTACCCACGGAGACGTGCCCGGTATAGCGGTCCCCGCTGTTACGGAACCTGTTGCGACATACGTGGACGTGCCCGGAGTCGCGGCAGCACCACCAGTGGCGATTGGCTGTACGCCAGAAGCACTGGCGAACGAGTACAAATTGTCACCGCCGACGCTCCAAGTTCCGAGGCCGGTTCCTCCGGGGAAGCAGTTCGTATAGTCGGTGAAACAGAGCGCTCCCGCCGATGACGAGAAACCGAACTGAGTGCCCCATGTGCCGTAGTCGAATAGCAGATTGGTTGGTGTGGCGCTTAAACCGCTGCCCGAAATTGTGGTATTGGACGATGTCAGAAGCCCTGTTTTGGTACCATCGTTCAACGTGAGGTTCCAGTTGACGATGTTAGATGGGGTCAGCACTCCTACGGTACCATCGGTTGTAATTGTGCCAACCGCTGAACCGGAGCCGAATGTTAAGTTGACGTTGTAGGTAATATTGTTACCCGTGTAGGCGAGGGTCACGACATCATTAACCGCATAGGAAGCGTTGGGGTCGAACGTCCCACGGAAGTTGAAGCCGGTACCGTTCGTGCCGTTAGTTCCGTTGATCCCGTTGATGCCATCTATTCCGTTGGTACCATTCGTTCCTGCTGGTCCTTGAGGGCCTGCTGCTCCGGTGGCTCCTGTCAACCCGGTTGGCCCCTGTGATCCATTTGCGCCCGTTACCCCTGCTGCGCCCGTCGCTCCTGTCAGACCTGTCAAACCTTGCGGCCCTGCAATCCCTTGAGCACCAGTAGCTCCGGTCAGGCCGGTTGCTCCCTTAACTCCTTGCAGCCCCGTGGCTCCCGTCAAACCAGTGGCTCCCTTCGGTCCTATGGGCCCGGTCGCTCCCTGTGGTCCGACAGCGCCGTAAGTGACATAGAACGTAGCCGAGGCTCCACCGCTGTTGGCAATTATCAACCTGTAAGAACCTGCCGCCTGCATGGGCAGGCTAGCCACGACCGCGGAAGACGAGCACGCCGAGGTCACCTTGAGTCGCGTCGTGTTGAAAGTGACTGCGGGCAGAGCGCCAGTGCAGAAGCCTGACCCAACAACGCTCAGCGTGTGTGCTGTGTAGTTGATGGACGCGCTATCAATGGTGACCGGAGTGAGCGCGAAAGACAGCGAAGAAACCAACAATAGCAAGACACACAAGTAGCGTTTCATGCGAAATCTCCAGTCATATGCTCGGCTCGCCCTCTATCTGAGGCTCGTTACCGCGTGCTCCCGCTGCATCGAATTTTTTCCTTAAGCAGCTCTGCAAAGTGTGGAAGGGTTGCAGAGTTTTCGTGGGTGAGCGTTCCGGAGGGAACCGTATGAATCCGTCTCGCCTTTGTTGAAAGCCATCTTAGCTGTTACAGCAGGTGTGGAAAGATAACGTCTGGGTCATTACGGTGCCATTACTAAGGTGCCGCGTGGGAACGTTGCAGCCAAAGGGACGTTGCTCTCTACGCGAGTCGCGAGTCACATCGACGAAGAAACGGAAGGTACAGCCGTTTCCCAGTTTTTCAGGAAGCCCCTCTACCGGGCATTCGGGCTGCCGGAGGGGAAAGTCGGATTGCACATGTATGCCAAGATGGACGGGAGAGTCTTCCACGCCGAGGTCGAGTTGCCCGCGCGGCCGCCCGGACCCCGAATAGAACGACATTGCCGGTTTGCGTGGTGACCGAGACATGGCCACGCGCCAGATAGGATTAGGCGTCCAGAAAGCCGCCGACGATGGCGAAGAAGCTGGCGATCGCGAACATGCTTGAGAGCGAGCGCAAGGAAGGAACAGGATCGACGTTTGGCGCAGTTTCGGCCACAGGCATTGAGACCGGTAGATAATACCTCCGGGCCCAACAAGCTCATTCGCGCCCCGATACCAAATGCCAGCTGTCCCTTCATCGACCACGCCGATTGCCCAGGTCGAGTGGCTGTGGCGAGGATATCCGTGGACAAATCCAACGGCACGAAAGCACTCGAGATGCGGGATCTCTGGCACCGTCCATGAGAGCACCCTGCTGATACGCATAACGCGTTCTATCCTAATTCGATGCACAAACGCCTGATGGAGAAAGCCAAGACGGGGGTCTAAGGTGTGTTGTCGGCAAACAGGAAGTTATCCAGAAACGGGCTTCGAGGAGATTCTCGTGATCTCCCAGAAGCCGACTTCTGGGGAGTCAGCGAGATTTCATTTGTCCGATTTACAGACTTGTGGTCCGGCGTAACTTCCTGTTTGCCCGTGATCCGCCCAGAATCGTGCCAAGTGCGAGATCAAGTATAGCTTCTGAGTTGCGGAACTATTCGTTCCGTTCATCGAGCCTATTCTCCTGTAGAAGTTGGCACAAACGCGAAGCAATGAGATGCTCGGGTAGAATGTCATCGATGCCGCATTCAAGCGCGTCCCACCAAAGTTCCGCCGTGATGGCAGAAGTCACAAGTACCATTGGAATGGGGATCTCAGGACACCTGATCCATTCGACGAGGTCTCTCCAATTACCGTCCGGCAGGGCAAGTTGCGTGACAATCACTGTCTTCTCGCGCGTCGAGTTGAGCAAATCAACTGCCGCCCTGATGCTCGGTGCCCATTGCATCTCAAGTCCGTACGCTTCGATGTCCTGCGCGACCGCGGCTTCGGGGCTCGTGGTGGACACAAAAATCACTGTTCCTGCTCGTTTGAGTATCTGCATCGAATCTCTAATAACTCCCTGATTCCACGTTATGCCCGCTGGCCTTCGATTGGCCGTAAGCCGCCGTAAGCTTCCCGTAACATTGCGAAGCTTTGTGTAGCATAATGAGTGGGGAAAAAAGCGAGTGCCGACGCCGCCATTATCATCCGGAAAATCTCTCGCCAACTCTGCAGCCGACCCCGTCCCGGCGACGGCGGTTCGCGACCAATTGGCGCGCGTGGTGAATAGCCCTGGTTTCGTTTCGTCAGTCCGGCTGTGCCGGTTTCTGACGCACATCGTGAATCGGACAATCGATGGAGATATCGATAGCCTCAAGGAGTTCTCGATTGCAATGGAGGTGTTCGACCGCACCTCGGAATACGATCCGAACATCGACGCAATTGTTCGGGTCGAGGCTCGTCGTCTCAGAGCGAAGTTGAAGGCCTATTACGAAGGGCAGGGTACGGTTGACCCGGTTCTGATTGGATTGCGGCCGGGCAGTTATGTCCCGGTCTTCCGATGGCTTGATGCCCAGCCAGCAAAGCATCGCGAAGAGATTGGCGCAGCTCCGCCACCGGGCCGTATATGCGTTGCCGTGTTGCCGTTCGTGAACATGAGTCCGGAGCCGGAGCAGGACTATTTTTGCGACGGGATCAGTGAAGAGATCACGAACTCGCTTACGCGGGTATCCGGTTTGAACGTGATTGCGCGGACATCGGCCTTTCACTTCAAGGGTGCCAACATCGATATCCGGGAAGTAGGGCAGCGTCTCGGCGCGAATCTTATCATCGAAGGAAGTGTGAGGAAGGCCGGCGAACAGCTGAGGATCACTGCCCAGGCGATTCAGACCGAATCGGGTCATCACGTCTGGTCGGAGACGTTCCGTCGCGAGCTACCGGACGTGTTTGCGATCCAGGAAGAGATCGCACAATCTGTTGCGGACTTACTCCGGCTTCACATGCCGGAAGTACAAGGGCCAGTGCGGCTCTCCCCTTCTGACCTTGAGGCATATACAAGGTACCTGCGAGCTCGATTTCTGATTCACCAGCAGTCGCCTGAAACGCTGCACGCCGCCCTGGAGCAGCTACGAAGGCTCACAGAGACTTATCCCGATTACGCTCTTGCTCACAGTGGCATGGCTGCGGCGGTCGGCCTTCTTGCCCAGTTCGGGATGGTCTCTGGCCGTGATGTGTATCCAGAAGTGAAGGCAAACGCGGAGCGCGGTTATGCGCTCGATCCTGAATCCGGTTACACATGCACGGTGCTGGGCGCACTTCGTGCCTGGTTTGAGCATTGTTGGGATGAAGCGGACAGGATGTTTGACCACGCGCTAAAACTACAACCCAGTCACGCTCAGGCCCACATGTTTCGTGCTATGACTTTGTTGTGTCAGGGAGACATCACCGCGGCAGAGTCGGGACTTCGCCGCTCGACTGAACTGGACCCGCTCTCGGCCAGCGACTGCGCGCGGATGGCTTATCTTCACTACGTAAAAGGAGACGATTCATCGGCCGCAGAGCACCTCCGACAGTCTTTCGAACTGGATCGAGACTATCCTGAAGCGCGATTATATGAAGGACTCTTGCACTTCCAGCAGCAGCGTTACGACGCGGTGATACAATGTCTCTCGCCGTCTGCCTCACCATTGGATATCGGTCTGCTTGCCGCAGGACATGCCCGGCAAGGCAGCTTATCGCGAGCCGAAGAATGTATCGAGAGACTGCATCAACTCGCGGGCCGGCAATACGTCACTCCCCTGGCAGAAGGTTTCGCTGCAGTCGGGATGGGAGATTTCGATCTGGCACTGCAGTGCCTGGACGAAGCGATCAATCACAAAACAAACTTCGTGAATCTCCTGGCGATCGAGCCGTTTTTTCATCCTCTTCACGCTGACCCCAGGTTTGCCAAACTCCTGAAAAAGCTAAACTTGTCGCACTGACAGGTGCCGCAAGCAGTGCCGTTAGCTTACGTAGGCCTTACGTAGGCCTTACGAGGCATTACTCCCCCCGCTTCCGCGTTTGAGGCACTATTGCTTCATGAAACGACGCACTCGAACAACCTGCTTGGCCTTCACCTTCGGGACGCTGGCGCTGCTGGCGAGAGGTCAGGATCTCGCACCTCTGTCCCCCCCGCCCACGATTGAACAGGCGGCGGGACAACAGTCAAATCTCCCTGAATTGACTCTCGAACAGGCGCTTGAACTAGCTCTTGCGAACAACAGCAGTCTGAAGATCGCCAGCCTCGATACACTCCGGGCCGTTGACGATCTGGCTGCGAA
>Ga0207044_1003_pt1 | contig 111030 bp, 99 predicted proteins | sample Alteio_BWMinCont_68_FD_153300 | JGI IMG/M metagenome (GOLD analysis project Ga0207044, IMG submission 153300) | Enriched cells from forest soil in Barre Woods Harvard Forest LTER site, Petersham, Massachusetts, United States -... | ecosystem: Environmental > Terrestrial > Soil > Temperate forest >... | reverse complement strand
CTGGAGCGCCATGAACAACTGCACCGCCCCTCGGGAGAGTTCAAGTTCTTCGATCAGCAAGTCGTTCAATCGCGCAGCGCGCTGGAGGAAACAGAGTTGCAACTCATGAGGTTCGGGGCCGATCAAGGAGTGACTTCAGCGGCTCTGGAGCGCGACTTAGCGCTGCAGAAACTGAGCCAAGCGGATGCGGATGCTCGCCAAACGCAAGTATCGATCGCGGTGTCCGCGGAGCGCGCGCGCATCCTGGAGAAAAAACTGAGCTTATTGCCTGATCGGATCACTACGGTAATGCGTGACTCCGATAATCCCCAACTGATGCAAAAAATGAAAGCGCAACTGCTGGAGTTGCAGCTGAGTCGGACTGAACTCCTGGCCAAATACGAGCCTTCCTATCGGCCAGTTCAGGAAATCGAGCAGGAGATTGCGGAAACCAAAGCTTCCATCGCTGCCGAAGATAAGGCTCCAATTCGGGAGCGCAGCAGCGACCAGCATCCGGATCACGAGTGGGCAAGAGGCGAATTATTAAAGACTCAGGTCGAACTGACCGCGATGAGCGCACACGCTGAGGCCGAAAATACTTTACTGGTTCACTACCGGGAAGCGGCGAGTCAACTGGGCGATCGCGCGATTGAGCAGGAACAGTTGATGCACGATTTGAAGGCGAGCGAAGAAAAATATCTCCTATACCTCAATAAACGTGAAGAGGCAAGGATTGGAGATGCACTGGATCAGGGAGGCATTCTCAATGTAACCATCGCCGAACAGCCTGCAGTCCCCGCGCTGCCTGAGCTTTCCGCGCTGGGCTTCGGATTCATCGGCTTGGCGGGTGCAAGCACAGTAGGTATCACGGTGGCTTTTGTTGCCGACTACCTTAATCCGGCTTTTCGAACTCCGGACGAGATCGTTGCCTATTTGGGAAGTCCGGTGCTGGCTTCGCTGCCGCGCAGAAACGAATAAACCAGGCGCTCTATAACAACGGAGATCGAAGCACATCGCCGTTTCGTATGACTGATCGGACGACTGGGATGGAAATCGCACGAACACTTGCTCCAGGAAAGGGACAATGAGCACATTTGTCGATTTATTACCACAGACGCTGGGTGACGTGTACGAGCCAGCCGCCACCGAAGTTGAACGCGAGGAATACCGCCAGACCGGACCCGTAGTTTGGAACTCCGAGTCCTTCGCCGAAGAGCAGATCCGCGGCTTAGTGCGGCAGGTATTTCTTCCAGGATGGCCAAAGCCTGCGCATCAGGTTGTTGTGAGTCCGGTCGATCAGGAGACCGATATCAGCTCAATCTGCATGCAGATCGGTCTGGCACTTTCCGCGCAAGTACGGGGAACCGCATGCCTCGTAGAGGCAAATCTCAACAGCCCAGGATTGGAGCAGGTTGTCGAGAAGAATGGCCACGGTCTAATCGCGAATCAGAAGACCTCTGCTTTCCGGGATCCACCCCGTCAACTTTCCAACGAATTGTGGCTGATTCCGCGAAGTGACTTTGTCGGCGAAAACGAAAGTGGTTTGTCGGGCGCATGGTTGCGCGAACGACTTACCGAACTGCGCCACACGTTCGACTACACCATCCTCTACGGGCCACCCGCCGCGGTTGGCAGCGAGGCCGTATTGCTGGCCAGTCTTTGTGACGGCATGGTGTTGGTTGTGGAGGCGAACTCCACCCGACGCGTAGCGGCTCAAAAAGTGAAGGAAAAACTGCACGCGGCCAATGCTCGTCTGCTGGGAGCAGTGCTCAGTGAGCGGACGTTCCCCATCCCCGAGACGATTTATCGGAAGTTGTAAAAAGCTCGGTGTGGTCGGTCCTCGGAACTACGAGATGGACTGGATCATCATTTAGGCAAAAGCGCGAAACAAGAATTCTGGCTGGAGGAAACTTAGAAACTTCGTGGAAAACAGACCAAAAATCAATCGGGACTCAATTGGCGGAGCCGCGCTTAAAGAATCATCTTGATGACAGCTGCACCCAACCTTCCTACGCCATTCACCCTCGAAGGAGCACAGTGGTATTCGATTCAAACCCGGTACCGCTTTGAAAGAAAAGTAACGGCCCAACTTCAACGTAAAGGCTTGCAGACGTTCCTTCCATTGCTCGAAGAATTCCACCGCTGGAGCGATCGCCGTCAACCCGTCTATGTTCCGCTCTTCTCGGGTTACACCTTCGCGTATTTTGATTTGTTGTCCGCAGTGCGTATGGAACTGTTGCATACCGAAGGGATCATTGGCCTGGTTGGATCCCGAGGAGTAGGAGTTCCGATTCCGGCCAAGCAAATTGATGATCTGCAAAGGCTGCTATCCCAGAAGGTCCCATGCGCCCTCCACGCTTTCCTGAAAGTCGGACAGAAGGTAAGGATTCGAGGTGGCTGCCTGGATGGCCTGGAGGGAATCCTGGAACAGGGCGGGGGAAAGAACCTGGTGATCTCCATTGAATCTATCGAGCGCGCGGTTGCTATCACGATAGAAGGATATGAACTGGAAATGATCTGAAGTGCGTTCCTCCTTAACAATCAAGCCCGTAACCCCGATCCGCAAATTTGCGTCTCCCTCCCGTCTGATTCCCGGAGGGCAAGCGGCCGGCGAGGCTTCCCGGAAGAAATCCTCCGTCACAGTCGATGGGCGATTCTGGGATTGGCAAGGCCAGGGTGGCCTGGGAGAAGCTAGGAAGCGCCGTCTCTCTGAGATCGTCGCGGAGGCGTTCTTTCCGAGACTTTCGGTTCACGGCCAGCGCTGGAATCTCGTGCGCCAAGTGAGTGCAGACTTTTTCTTAATCATCTTTGGCTTTGCCGCGGTTGGCCATCTGATGTTGCTTTTGGAATTCGCGATTTATCGCAATCCGGCGTCGTTGCTTCGTCCCGAACCGTTCCCCACCGCCGGGCCTGGATTGTTGCTAGTGTACGGAGCCCTCTTTACTCTGCTCGGCTTTTCGGAACGGCTTTATCATCCGGAAACCGTTCAAATACCGCGGCAGGAACAATTAGTACTGGCAAAAGTAGTCTTTTGGTCCACAGCACTGGTTGTCGCCGCGGTGCGATGGTCCGGGCCTCACTTGATCTCTCTCACAACCCTGGCCGCCAGTGCTCCCCTAAATTTCCTAATCATGCTCGCATGGAGAAGGCGCTGGAGACACGTGCCGGTGCAAGCCGCGCAGGGCGGGCGCGATGTGCGGAACGTCCTTATCATAGGGGCCGGACGGGTCGGTCGCCAACTCGCAGCCTACATAAGCGAAGACGTCTCCTGCAGTCGCTCGGTCGTCGGCTTTCTCGACGAGAATGAGCCGATCGGCGGTGATGTGCACGGTCGACTGGACGATCTGGCACGCATCGCGCGCACCGATTTCGTGGATGAGATTATTCTCACCGCCCCGCACCAGCCCGACTTGGCGCGGCGCATCATTCGGGAGGCACGGCGCAACCAGATCGACGTGAAAGTGGTTCCCGATCTCTTTGGATTTGAGCCGGACGATCCCCTGGTATTTGAAAAGTTCGGCAACATTCCGGTTTTAACCTTGCGCGAGGAACGCATGCCGACGTTTGGCTTGTTCCTCAAGCAAGTAGTTGACACGGTTACGGCTGCAGCGACCCTGGCCTTCGCGGCCCCGTTACTGTCAATCATCGCGCTGGTAATTAAATTGGAATCACCAGGGCCCGTGCTCTATCAAGCCGAACGAGCAGGCCTGAAGGGAAGGCGGTTCCGATGCTACAAGTTCCGCACCATGGACGCCAATGCGGACAAACTAAAAGAACTTCTGCGAGCCAGCAACGAACGCCAAGGGCCATTTTTCAAAATGGTCGACGATCCCAGGATTACCCGTGTGGGACGATTTCTCCGCCGATACAGCTTGGATGAACTGCCGCAGCTCTGGAACGTGGTACGCGGTGAAATGAGCCTGGTCGGGCCGCGGCCTCATCCAGTCGATGATTTTGAGCGCTACGACCTCGGCGACCTGCAGCGTTTGGACGTTCCGCCAGGACTTACTGGCCTTTGGCAAGTGACAGCGCGTCGCGATCCATCATTTGAGCGCGGCCTGGCTCTCGATCTGGAATACATAAGAACCTGGACCCTCTGGAGGGATTTCCAGATTCTGTACAAGACGATTTCCGTAGTTCTGCACGGAAGCGGGGTATAGCCACGTCCTCAACCGCATACCCGACGACTCGAATTCCTGGGAGTGGTGTCCCGGCATGGGCGGTCAGCAGTTCTTTGCGGCTGCTGCACCCATTGATCGTGGCGCCGTCTCTGCTCTTCTTAGCGACGTTAATGCTAATGCTTTTCCATCCGCCAGACTTTAATTTCCATTCCATTGATCGATTTGCGTTTGGCTTGTTGATTCTGGTCGTGCTCCTGCGCGTATGTGTGCTACGGCAACCGCTCCGACTATGCGGCCCAGTTACATGGCCCATGCTGGCGATGCTTCTGCTGGCGTTCTATGGCGTGGTTTCGCAACCCAATGACGCTGAGACCTGGAGCTTGTTTGCAGCCAAGTGGCTGGTGCCCTTTGCTCTTTATCATCTGGCGGCCTACATCTTCGACGACGCTCAATCGCTGCGAAGGTTTGAGACGTTTTCTCTTGTCGTGCTGGGATACCTGAGTCTAACCGCCATATTCTTCTTGATCGACGCCAAGCAATTCATCTTTCCTCGTTACATTCTTGATGAAAGTTTGGGCTATCACGCCGATCGTGCACGTGGACCATTTCTGCAGGCTGTGGCCAACGGTGTCGCACTAAATTTGCTTGGCCTGCTTGCCCTCGATTCATTCCGGCGCAACCGGCTGCGGGCTGTACTGGCGCTCTTCTTCCTGGCGTCATTGCCTCTGGCAATTGTTGCCACCAAGACACGCGCCGTCTGGCTTTCTTTCGCCTTGTCAATTTTAGGGTTACTTTTTTTTTCATCAAGTTGCCGGCTGCGGCGGGCCTGCCTCTGCCTCGTCATCGCTGGCGGCATAGGACTCGCAACCGCCGTCAGTTTTGCGGATCGCAACGCTTCCCTGACTGATCGGCTGGAAGAACGCGGCCCCGTGATCTTCCGGATGGAGATCTATCAAGCTGGTTGGGAGATGTTCCTGCAAAAACCGCTTGCTGGATGGGGCGCGGCTGAGATGCAAACGGAGCTTTCCAAAAGAATCAGCGACTTTCACCAGGAGCAGTTCTTTTTTCACAATACATATCTTGAGATCGTCGTCCAATACGGTCTCGTTGGTTTAGTCCTATACCTATGGATTGTGGTTGATCTGTTCAAGCTGGGCCGACGCCTGAATTCGGCCACGACGTTTACACTCGGCGCTTTTCTGGATGAGGAATTTCGAACCACGCTGTGGCCGTTGCTTTTGGGTGTGTACTTCTTGAACGCGTCTTTTGTGGTGATGAATTATCAATTCGTGAATGGTTTTCTGTTCACGCTGGCTGGTCTGCTCGCCGCACAAAACCGCCGCCACGCAGAAACTCGGCTCGTTGCTTCGGCAAGTTAATGCCAACGGTTGTCTATCTGGCGAATCAATTCCCCTCTCCGGTTGAGCCCTATGTTGCAGACGAAATTCGAGAGATCCGCAGACGCGGTGTTACCGTGATCCCATGCAGCGCGCGCCATGCCTCAACTGACCTTGACTCCGACCTTGGAGTCTTCACCGACGAAACTCTGTATCTGCAACCCATCCGTCTCAAGCTGGCAATTTACGCTGCATTCCTGTGCATCCTGAAGTTCCCTCTGCTCAAGGATTTCTTTCATCGCGCGCTCTTCCAGGGCAGCGAGCCGTGCCCTCGGCGGGTGCGCGCTCTTCTACATACCTGGCTTGGACTCTACTACGCGCTTCTGATCAGGGGATCCCGTCCCGAGCACATCCATGTCCACCACGGGTATTTTTCATCGTGGATCGCGATGGTAGCTGCCCGGTTGCTGGGAATCGACTTCAGCATGACGCTGCATGGATCGGACTTACTGCTGCACCCGGCATATCTCGATTTAAAGCTGAAGCAGTGCAGTTTTTGCGTAACCATCTCCGAATTCAACCGAAGCTACATTCTCGAACGCTATCCCGAGATTCAACCGGCCAAAATCATAGTTCGACGCATGGGGGTCGACCCGGGCGACAGTCCCATCAAAGTTCCCCGCAGAGGTCCGCTGACCATGCTTGCAGTGGGACGTTTGCATCCGGTAAAAGACCACGACTTCCTGGTTCGAGCGTGCCGCATGCTGAAGGACCGCGGCCTCGCCTTCGTTTGTCTGATCGCAGGCGACGGTCCAGAGCGGGTATCGATTGAAGGGATGATTCGGGACTTGGACCTCCAAGACGAAATCCACCTCCTCGGCCATTTGTCGCGCCACCAACTCGACGTCTGCTACGGCGCTGCCGACGTGGTCGTGCTGACCAGCCGCAGTGAGGGTATTCCGTTGGTGCTGATGGAAGCAATGGCGCGCGGCATACCCGTGCTTGCACCCACGATCACTGGCATTCCTGAACTGGTGCTAGACGGCAAGAACGGTTTTCTTTATCGCCCGGGCTCGCTGGAAGACTTTGTCGCAAGAATCGAGTTAGTCCAGCGCTCCGAATCTGCACTCGGCCCGCTTGGCCGGGCCGCTCGGCAACATGTGCTTCAGTATTTCAACCGCGAAAAAAACCTAGCAGCTTTTTGCGATCTTATTCTTTCGCACATCAGCCCTCCCTATATCAAACCGACCACGGAGCTCCCTTCCTATGAGAATTCTCTATTGCAATAAATACAATTTTCCCTTCAGCGGTACTGAGGTTTACATGTTCGACCTCATGAACTTGATGCGAGCTCAGGGTCACGAAGTCGCGCTGTTTTCTATGGCGGATCCTCGTGGTCAGCCCACGCCCTATGATCAGCACTTCGTGCCGTACATCGATTTCAAGAGCCCCCCCCAGGGATGGATTGCGCAGGCCAAACTCGCAGCCCACGCAATCTATTCCACTGACGCTCGGCAGCGGCTGAGGAAGGTCATTGCTGCTTTTCGTCCTGACGTCGCCCATGTGCGTAATATCTATCACCACCTGTCCCCGTCGATTCTTTGGGAGCTCAAGGCGCAGGGCGTGCCTGTGCTCTATCACCTGAACGATTTCAAACTGCTCTGCCCCACTTACAACATGGTGGCAAAGGGACGAGCATGTGAGCGCTGTCGCGGCGGGCACTTCAGGCACGTTCTCACCGAAGGCTGTTACGCTGGGCCTCCAGGTTCGGCGCTGCTACTGATGGCCGAAGCCTATTTCCATCATTGGTTGGGAACTTACCGGAAGTGCATTGATCAGTTTTTGACGCCCAGCCGTTTCGCGAGGGACAAGCTGGTGCAAAATGGGTTCAGCGCAGAGAAAATTGCTGTTCTTCCCCATTTCCAGAAATTGCCGGCGCAAGCTCCGCCAAATGCTGCACCGAACGCGCCGATTCTCTACTTTGGCCGCCTGTCGCCCGAAAAAGGGGTTGCCGACCTCTTGTGGGCGATGAAGCATCTGCCCCAGGTGCAACTCCAGATCGCCGGCGATGGGCCACAGCGACCCGAACTCGAAAGCCTGGCTCGCGACCTACGTTTGACTAACGTGAAATTTGTCGGCCACGTCGGCGGCAAAGTCCTGGACTACATGATCGCCGCGTCCCGCTTCACTGTCCTACCCTCGCGAGCGTATGAAACCCTCGGCAAAACAATTCTCGAATCCTACGCATGGGGACGACCGGTGGTAGCGTCGGACCTGGGGTCGCGGCGCGAACTGGTGGATCAGGGGGAGACCGGACTTTTATATCCGGCGGGAAATGTGGAACAACTAGGGAAAGCTATCTTATTCCTTGTAGAGCGGCCTGAGTTAGCAATTCAAATGGGAGTCACAGCGCGCAGATTCGTGCAAACTCAACACGCGCCGGAAGCTCATTATCGCGCCATGATGCGCCTGTATACCTAGTTGAGGCCATGGCCCCCTGTCCGAAAAGCGGTGGCACCTTCGGTTACCCCGGCACCACTGCGCATCGCGTTTATTGGCGGGCGCGGTACCGTTTCAAAGTACAGTGGTATCGAGACTTATTACGAAGAAGTCGGCAAGCGGCTCGTAGAAATGGGCCACGATGTGACCGTGTATTGTCGAAGTTACTTCACTCCGGCGCTACCCAAGTACGAAGGCATGCGGTTGGTTCGCCTGCCTACGTTTCGCTCGAAGCACCTTGAGACGTTCGTGCATACCTGGTTGAGCACAGTCCACGTAATGTTTGGCGGTTGCGACATCGTGCACTACCATGCGCAGGGTCCTGCGCTGTTTTCGTTTTTCCCACGGTTGGTTGGGAAGAAGACGATCGTCACGGTTCAGGGACAAGATTGGCAGCGAAAGAAGTGGGGGCGGTTTGCCTCGTTTACTCTTCGCCTCGGAGAACTCGCGTCCGCGCGGCTGCCCAACCGCACCATGGTCGTTTCGCGAACTCTCCAGCGCCATTACCAGACAACGTACGGAGTCGAAACTACATACGTCCCTAACGGCTCGGTGCTTCGCAAACGCGTCGCTCCGTCCCAAGTAGCAGAGTGGCGGCTGGAACCCGACAATTACATTCTGTTTCTGGGCAGATTTTCACCCGAGAAGAATTGTCATCTGCTGATTGAGGCCTACGAGAAACTCGACACATCTGCCAAGCTGGTGCTGGCTGGTGGATCGAGTTACACGAACGCTTATGTCGATGACTTGCGCAGGCATCAGAGCGACCAGATTCTATTTCTTGACTGGGTTCACGGCGCCGCCCTCGATGAATTGCTGACCAATGCTGCGCTATTTGTTTTGCCCTCCGACCTCGAAGGCCTCTCACTAGCTCTCCTGGACGCCATGGGCGCCGCCGTGTGCGTGCTGACTAGCGACATTCCTGAAAACCGGGAAGTAATCGAGGGCACGGGCTTCACCTTTCAGCCTGGAGACGCAACCGACCTCGCGCGGATGCTACGCTTTCTCCTTTCCGACGCGCGGACTCGAACAGTGGCAGGGCGAAATGGCCAAGCACGAGTTCGGGAGCGTTATCTATGGCCGCGGATCGCTGCTGAGATTGGACACTCCTATGTGGAATTGACTGACCGGACAGGCGTACTCGAGGCGTATCCTCCAGCCGAGGTCCCGGAAAGAGCGGCCACCGAACAAGTCGGATAAGATCCCCCGCGATTTCGTCACGGCGACAGCCGAAGCAGGGCATCGGCGCAGGGACCTGCTCAAAAAGCCATCACAGAAGAAGCGAAGTGGCTGCGAGAATAGAAGACAATTGTGCTACCGCCTCCGGATCGCTGATAGAGGTCTTCGTTAGTCCGTGCTGGGTCTGGAAATCGGCGAGAGCCGAGCAAGTGCGTTTTCCGGCGATGCCGTCCACCGGTCCCGGATGAAAATGGAGATAGGTGAGATAGAGCTGCGCGGCGCGCACATTCAAGTCAGGAAGACCCCCGGCAGAATACTTTTGGAATTCAGCGTTCAGGCGAATGTCATAGCGGTGGATGGCGTAATTCGGGCCATTGTAGCCGCGAGCGAACGACGCCCAATCGCGCGATCGTAGAGCAATGTCGAGTCGAGAACCGACCAGAAAATTAGCCATCGCGGCGAGTTGGTGGTCCTCGGACTCGGATATCGCAGCGACCATGTGTTCCACGTCTGAGAATCCCGCCAGAGCATAATTCTCGCCCATAATCTGGCCGATGCCCCAAGAGCAGCTCTGCAACGCGGCAGTGCGATTCTTCGCGATGGCGAGTGCCAGCCGATCATACTGATGTGCTCCTGATTCTCCATATCCGCCCACCGTCGGGGCGCTGATATCACCATCGTCATATTTGCCTTTCGTAAGGCGGTGAAAGATATGACGCTCGTAGAGAATTTCAGGCCGGCGGTCAGGCATGTATCCGCAGCCCGACGTCTCGACCGCCAGCACGGTCCAAATTTCAATCGCGTGAACACCCAGCTTGTGGACGATGCCCGTCAGCCCAGCGATAGATAGCGGTCGGCCAGCTCCTTGAAACGGAAGCGACGGCATACCGATTCTCCTTCGTTTGTTCCCGTTCATGTGGACAGCATCTGGCGGGTGGCGCTTCACTTTCGGTAAAATGCGCCAATCGGCACAAAGCAGGGAAAGCTGCTCTGCTCTTGCAAACCGCGCACCACAGGCGTCAGTCCTCCGCACTGCGAACGCACACGATTCCGCTACTTGGCCTTTGCCCAGATCGAAGCATTCAAACACTCGACCACACCGTCAATAACCTTCCCCATTCCGTCTTTGAACTTTCCCTGATCGACGATCTGGCGAGTGGTAACTGCATTGCTCATGGACAGGGCCGTGTTTAAGAATGACAAGGCAGCCTCTTTCTTCTCTGTTCCTGAGCGGTGGCCGAACAAGCCTTCAATCCCATGCACTAGCGCAGGAACGAAGGCAATCGTTTGTAGAAGCGTGGCTAGAAAATCCAATTGTTATACCTCTTGAAGTTTGAAACAGGGCGTACATGTCCTCGTGAGCAACAGGATGGGCGTTAGACAATCTTGAGCAGCGAGTTATTTCGGAAAGTTGCTGAATACCGCCCTAGCGAGAAACATGATTAATCCGAACAGGGCGCTTAGGGCCAATCCTCCGACCGCGCCCACAAGTCCAGATGTCACGGATGTCCTGCCTTGCCGAGTAGACAAGGCAGAGTTCACTTCATCGCGCCACTTGTTGTGTTCCTTTACTTGACTCTCGTACACTTCGCGACCGACGAAACTAGCTTCTTTCTGGCGGGCATCTTCGTGCGCGTGGTTCAAGAGATCGAGACGCCGGAGCATTTCAACATGGTCCAGTTCCAGCGCTCTTTCGGCTAGCTCAAAGCGCAAGTTGATGAAAGTTTTCTCGCGGTCGGCCGATTCGCGCGCGACGGCCATGAGGGCGAGCAAGTGTTCTTTCAAGGATACCGAATTACATTGGTCATTCAGATTCATGGGGCACCTCTGCATTGAACTTGTTGTTCGCGAGCTACAGTGCCGGTACGTGTTTACTCGCGGTATACCGGGTGTTTTGGAGTTTTTGGGTTGCGCTTAAAGCGGATAATCCACGTGCAGCGCGGCGCTATATCTGGAGTACTTAGGTGGCACCGAATTGTCGTATTGTTGCAAATAGCAGTCCTGCACCTTAGACAGTCGCGGAATTGTAAAAGTTTGCGTTGTGAATCGTCCCACGAGGTTGCGATTGTTGCCGGGGCCCCATCCAGCGTCACTCCAGCGGACCTCAATTCCACCGCCGCTGACTGGCACTAAACCAGCATCTACGCTGATGGTGGTCGACGTCACCTGCGTGATTTGTGCCGCAATCAAATCAGCCAAGTAGGTTACCCCGACCTGTGCATTGGTGTATTGGTTCACGAACAACGAGGTAGTGCCTTTTGCGGCTTCGAATTCAAAGGCCAAAGCTTTTGCCGCGTCGTTGGCAAACTTGATTTTGTAGCCAAAGTGTTCGCCTTCCGGATTGTTTAGCGTAATCTCGACCGCATTCACGATGCAGGAAAATGTTGCACCCCGTGAAGGAACGGCGATGCTCAGCCCGTCTCCGGGGAAAACATCGACGGCTCCGCCGGGCAAGAAGTCGCTCCAGACGTCATACTCACCGGTCCATGCTGGACCGGTAGCGTCGTCCAGAAGCGCCAGAGCAGCCATCTCGCAATCTGCGTCGGTGCGCGCGGGCGGCTCTTTGGGATGACGCACTGCTCCGTGCAAACCGTTGTCGATTCCACGTTGTTGAGCAGCGATGCTCGCCGGATTCGTAATCCGCGCAAGTGCATGACCGAGGCTTCGATAATGAACTTCAATCAGTTGATTCGCGGCAGGCGAGTATTGCGGGTAAAACTCGAGGGCAGAACTCGATGTGATCTCGCACTCCGCCCCTTCTTCCAACGTGCCGACCATTTGCGTGATATAACCCTGGCCGGGAAGTGCGCTGCGCACCTCGGCGTCCACTGCTTGAATCAGCCGCGTAAACGCGATCGCACACTGCATATTGGCGGAATTCACCAAAGCGCAGGTGCAGAAATCAGGCGCGGCCGAAATCACTCCGTCATACAAGACAGTAGCGGGTGCGACCTCAGTCCCTGGGTTTGCGGGATCAATGTCTTGCAACTCCAACACAATGCGCACATCCGCGGCGATCTCGGTTCCACCAAATCCGCCGCCTGCGGGATGGAAAGACGAATGAAATATTTGTTGTAACCGATAGATCTCCTGAGAGTACAGACGAGTAGTCAGAAGATAGTGATGCCCCGCGGTAGTAGTGATTGGCGAACCGGCGCTAACTCCATTCACCAGCGCCTGAATATTCGATTGCGCCCCGTTTGGCTTGACCTGGAACCCTGCGAGGCAGCCCGCGATCGAAACTGCACCGGGATAAAGTCCGCCGAGCACGCCCGTCGATGCGGCGCTGAACATTACATCCCCATGCTCAATGACGAGCGCTCCTCCAAGTTCAACCTGCTCGGCGAACTGCACGGTCGTGGCTCCATCTACACCCGTGCCGCCTGCAATCTGCAGTTCACCGCCGCTTACCGAGACTACGTTCGATGGATCGATGACATTCCATAACGTGGGTTCGAGCGGCGAAATGAGGTACTCTTCGTCGAAAAGAGTGGTATTCGTTTTTGTGAACGGCGGGTGAGAAAGATAGAACTTGAGAGTGAGCCCGTCGCCGGCAAAAATGCAGGTATCCAGCATGTTGCAGTCGATGATCGATCCCGAAAAATCTACCGTGACGTTGGAAGCGCGAATCGAAATCCGAGCGTAAGCTTGCAACTCCCCCGGCGGCACAATCACTTTTCCAGATTGTGATGGCCCTGACGGATTGCTCGCAACGAATCGCGCCGCGATCAACGCTTCTTGAAGGCCGCCCGACGCACTCGTGATCGTGTATCCGGACGAATGAGCATTGAGGGTGGTGAACTGCAATGTTCCAGCCTGACCATTCCCGGTACAAGTCCCGCCGGTGACTAACACCGCCTCTGCCGTGCCGGTCCCGGAGATATAAACGTAATACCATGGCTCCGTTCCGGTTACGCCGGTTGCACACACAGCCAGATTTACTGTCTGCGGCCCGGTCGTACTTAGGTTGCTGGCCGGCGATTGCGACCAGCTAAAGTCCGTCGCATACTTAACGGCTTGCATCCCTGCCGTCACTCCGCCGCCCGCTTCGGGCTCGTATTCCCCAGCCGATGCAACGTAAGTCATCACCTGGTTGTTTGTGGGCGTGGTCGTGGCCACGGGAACATTTTGGATGGAGACAGCATTGCTGCTGCTGCCGCATCCTCCCCAACTGGAATCCCCATGCAGGCACAGCGAGTTGTTCGCGGTACCGGTTCCCAACTCGCCCGTGGGAATCAACCCGGCGGTCAGGCTTGCCTTCCCTTCGAGTCCCAGGTCCACGTAGTTCTTAGTCGAAGCCTGCTCGGGTGCAACCGGGTCTCCGCTGAGGGTTAGTGGTCCCGTCATCGTACTGCCCGCTGTACTCACGTAAGATCCGTTACCGACGTTCTGTGTCGCGTTGTCTACGTATTCTTTTGTGGCTGCATCGCTTGGATTCACCGGCGTGGGCAAGCCGGGCGATACACTGAACTGTTTCGTGCCAACGATCGTCTCCGGTCCGCCAAGGTGCACCACGGCTGCGTCGTTTGCTTTGCCTGCCAGCGCAGTGTTTACATATTGCTCGGTCGCCATTTGCGAAGCTGAATTCCCTGCGCCCAGCGTGGTTCGCACCGCCGATATCGTTGCCGGGGAAGTCGTAGGAACCACCCAATATTCCGTTTTCACGGAGCCGTCATTTAACTGATACACAACCGAATAAACCGTGTTCGCTGGGGTTGCGTTTGCGTTTGGAACCAGGCCCACCGACAATGCGCCTCCGGCTCCGAGGGTGACGCTGGTGTTTCCCGCTGCGACCGCCCCTTGGGCCGCGGTAGTAAACTCCGGCCACGAAATCAGCAGCGTTCCACCGGCTGGACTTCCATCCGCGCGGTACACGATGTCGCTGATGGTCGTAGTGGGGAGCGTCTGGGCTGATGCAAGCAGAGCTAGCAGCAAAAGAAAAAGCCACCCTGCCGGGCGGCGCGCTTCGAACATAACTCCTCCGTTGCTTAGAACAATTCACACTTCAGCGTCCCCGTGGCAGGCCACAAGGTTAAATGCGCTGAGTTGTCTTGGAATAAGTGCGAAAGTTGATTGCTTTTCGCGAACTGAGAATCAGAAACCGAGAAACCGAAATCCTACTTCGCGGCTCTTACCTGCTCCTGTAAAAACCTTTTCACGCTGTTCACGTACACATCTGCGAAATCGACCACTGGGCGTCTGGCTTCGATCAACCGGAGCGCGTCCTCCAGCTTCCAACTCAGAGAGCAGAGAATTGCCAGAGTCATCATCGGGGCGCGATGCACTCCGGCCGCGCAGTGGACAAAAAGTTTTGTTCCCGGCTCGTCAAGCGCTTCCAGCGCGAAATCCACGCCCCGTTGAAATACCTCGGGAGACTTGGGCTGGAAATCGTCGTCAATCGGATTCCACAGCACTGCAATCCCGTGGGGCACGGCAAGCGGAGTGTCGTCGAATTCGATCTGCATGTCGATGATGTGCGTTACCTCGGCACGCGCCACTTGCGTCATGTTCTCCGCCGACCAGATGCCACCCCCGACCGCTATTCGACCAGTCACCCAACTCATATCCATCATGAAAGTCCTGTGTGGCAGGTTTTTCTGTGGCACTGAAGGCCGCGACCGGGCATCACCCCGGCTCCCCAAAGCCATCGACCAACGCCCCGCGGCCAACGAGAAGCTCTGTGTAACTTTTGACCAGTCACTGACTTTCATTTTACGGCATCACTCTCTTGCTCCACCGGCTCCGCCACACACTCTTTAGTAACTTCAGTGCCGGGATCGCTCTCTTCCGGAAACCTCAATCGTCGCAACAAAGTCTTTGCCAACGAATCTTCCTGGATTGCTCCTTGGGGAGCCGTCGCAGGACAAAGTCCGATCATCTCGAACAAGTACTTCATCGCCAGATAGTGGCCTTTATCGACTTCGTCCATCGTGATCTCGACCATTTCAATCGCACGATTCCCGACGAGATTCGTGATCTGCTCCCCGATGACCGCGAGATCAACTTTCTTCAGCGCCTTTTTTGGCACGGACGGAGCTCTCCTCGGGCGCTTTCGCGCCTTACTCGCCTTGGCTTTGTTCATTTATCCCCTGGACTTCGACTCGATGGATGGAAAAAAATAAAAGGCGCTCGAGGCGCCCTTCGAAATTCTTGCGATCTATTTTTAGAGTATCAGATTGGAAAGGTAACTATGACATGATTTCAATATTTATTTTCGGCTTGTTCTGAATCACTTACGTCGAATTCATCACTTTTACCCCCTTGACAAGATTTTTCCGCCTCCGGCTTCACGCACGGCAATCGGAGGAGCAATCGTCTCTTCAGGAATATTTCAGAGACTCGATCCAAGGCCTCGACATAGTAGCGAGCCAGCTGGCGATGTCCGCACCCTAACAAACGCGCTGCCTCTTCCTGCGGATACTCCTGCAGTACGATCTTTGCAATCAGCTTTTTATCAAACTCGCTCAACTTTTCCAGGCTTCTCTCTACGTCATGCACAAAGATCGATGCGTCTTCGAATGTAGCAGCCCGGTACGAGGTCACTCGAGTGCGAAAGAACTCCCGCCCCAGCAGCGAGGGCAGCCGGCCTACTTCGATCGAAAGCCGGATATAGCGACGGAGCAGCCCAACCGTGCGCTTTCGATACAGCCAAAGATCAGGATCGGCGGTAGGAGGCTGGGTATCGGGCAACATCGTCGGCTGGTCCGGGGCAGCGGGTGGGTTTTCCTGCGCGGCGTCTTCAACAATCGCCTGGCCCCCTACCAGATCAGTCGGCGTAGACTCGATCGTCAACTCAGAAGGAACGCCCGGTGGAATCCCGGATGTGTCGGCAACTGCATAAAGCAGGGTGAGCACGGTGGCGCTCATGCGTTCCCCCCTTCACCACAAAATCCTGACCAGTCTTCAAACTGGCTCTTGAGGTCGATCCGGTCGTTCACCGGCAAACACAACTTTCGCCTTTTCCGTCCGATAGGAAGATCCAGCACTTCTACGGCGCAGGTGGGACAGTACACGTCTTCCGTGCCCCAGGTCCGCATCCACAACCCGCCGCACCGTTCGCAATACTTCAATTCCAGACGGACGATCTCTAAACCTTCGATTTCCATGATTGCCTCCAGGGCAATGAATTCGTTTCGGGCGTCGAGCGGACGCCATAAGCCCAAATAAAAAAGCCCTGTGCCGATTGCTCGGTCACAGGGCCCGTTTCTTTTACGGAGAACCTGTTGAATCTATTTAGCTATGAGTAGAGCACACCAACTAACCAAGGGACCGCAGATCACACGGCCCATCAGGTCAGCGGCTGGCGAAAATATCCCTCCTCGTAGCCAGATTTCAACACGCGGCCGTTCTGCACGACCACACTGACTTTACCGGTAAACTGCAGCATTCGCAGCAGTTGTTCCATGGCGGCGGAGAGTACTTCGGCCGAGCGGATCTTGCGGCGAAACTCGACGAAGCCCCCTGCCTCATTTTCGGGTTGTGTATTGCTGGTCATCGATTCATTCTCACCTAGCACAGCAGTTATAACGATCTAGTTATGATATAACTTCGCGCTCACGACAAAGTCAAGAACTATTTTTCTACCAGATTTGTGTGATGACCATCACAATAGCCAGATGCTATTGCACAAAAGAGACATTTTGGCTGTGGAAACCCGGCCTCGCGGTTCCAAATGAACGTATCTCCGCCGTTTCCTTTGAGATGTTAAAATGACATTATCAATAGCGATTCGCTATAAATCATGGTATACTCCGCTTTATGAAATTCAAAGTCTTGCAAGAAAACCTTCGCAAAACTCTTTGGCACCGCATCGAAGAGGAAGGCTTGACCGGTTTGCGGCTGGCTGAACAGACCGGATTTAAACAAGCGCACATCTCGAACTTCCTCAATCGCAAGCGTGGCCTGAGTCTCGAGGGCATGGATAAGGTCTTGCGAGTGCAACACCTTTCCGTGCTCGACCTGCTGGACCCCAATGAAGTTAATAAGCGCGCCAGCATTCTGCCCCCCAGCGAGGACGAGTTCCAGAATGTCCTTGTCGTCGACGGCACGATTGCCGCCACAGAACCTCTGGTTATGAGCATGAACGTGAAAGAGATTCTCAAGTTCAAGAAGAGTTTCCTCGCGGGCCTTCGGGCTGAGACCGAAGGGCACCGCGATGACTGGGAACGCTTCGTGGTACTTCAGGTTGACGGCCGCGATGGCATGAGCATGTATCCCCGGCTCCTACCCGGAGCGACCGTCCTAATCGATCGCCATTACAATTCGCTCAAGCCTTATCGCAAGGGCGAGTCGAATATGTATGCCGTAAACAAAGATGGCACGGCTACGGTCAAGTATGTAGAAGTCGCCGGGGATAATCTGGTCTTGCGTCCGCACAATCAGGCCTACCCAGTCGAGATCATGCCCATCGAGGCAGATAAGAACGCAAGCAGTTATGTGGTCGGCCGCATTTGTTATGTCGGAATTGAGACCTGAACGGCGATCATGAACATCGGGATTTCACGCGTCGGCCAAATTGCCATCAACGCGCGCGACATCGATCGCGCCACGGCATTTTACCGGGACAAGCTAGGTCTCCCTCTGTTATTTACGGCGGGCAAGCTAGCTTTTTTCGACTGCGGAGGAGTGCGCCTCATGCTCGATGTCGCCGAGAAACCGGAATTCGATCACCCTAGTTCAATTCTGTACTTCTCGGTGCCGGATATCGCGGCTGCCCATCGCCAGATGCTTGCCAGCGGAGTGCGCTTCGAGGACGAGCCCCACGTGATCGCAAAAATGCCGGATCACGACCTGTGGATGACCTTCTTTCGCGACTCCGAACAGAATCTGCTGGCGCTCATGAGCGAGGTTCTCCACGCAGCGTAGCTCAAGTAAATTCTCAAAGTGCCGACCACAAAGGTCCACACCCTAATCCAATGATTTGCTTCAGGATGTTGGTCGGGGAGAGAGGATTTGAACCTCCGACCCCCTGGTCCCGAACCAGGTGCTCTACCAGGCTGAGCCACTCCCCGACGAAATCAACAGCCTGCGCGAGAGAGGACGGGAAACGCGACGCGCAGACCTCGAAATACTGCAATAAGCTGCCATTATAACATTCAGCATCCTCTGCTCTGCCCAGGCCAGCGTTTGACCGCGGATCCAGCAAGAAATGAAAAGCACGCGCGCTTGCTGGAAATATCGTATAAATGGGTATACTTTCGCACGGCTTTCCGGGTCTGGGCGGGCCTTGCAAGTGAGAAAATTCCCTTTAGAGTAACGTTTTAATTGATGATTGCCTTCACCGCAAATTGTCTGTACACGCCGCTTGAGTGCGTGGAGCAGCCACTGCTTCTGGTGGAAGACCGCGTAATCGTCGAGTGCGGTTCGCGAACCTCGCGTCCGATTCCTCATGATGCTCGCGTGGTGGATTTTGGCGACGGCATCCTGGCTCCGGGTTTCGTGGATATTCACATTCACGGAGGCGCGGGTCAGGACGTGATGCAGGCAGATTCATCGGGGCTCGCGGCGGTTGAGCAGTTGCTTTTCAAACATGGCGTCACCAGCTATTTCCCGACCACAGTGACTGCACCACTCGATCAAACCTGGTCGGCTCTCGACCGGCTGGCCAATGCGATTGAAAGTGCATCGCGAGACGACGATTCTCGCACCGACCGAGCCCAGCCTCTCGGTATCCATTTGGAAGGACCGTTTTTGAGTCACGTTCGCCGGGGCGTGCATCCGCCGGAAGACTTGCTGTTACCTACCCTTCCGACATTCGACCGGTTCTGGCAGGCAGCGCGTGGCCACATTCGTTTCATGACCATTGCACCTGAACTGGAAGGCGCTCGCGAAGTGATCGCGGATGCGGCACGACGTGGCGTCTGCGTCAGCCTCGGACATTCCGACGCCGACCTGAATTCGACTCGCGCCGCTGTGGCCGCAGGTGCGAGACATGCTACGCACACGTTCAACGCGATGCGGCCGCTGGATCACCGGGCACCGGGAATTATCGGCGAAGTGCTTACCGACTCGCGGCTTTCGGCCGACATCGTCGTCGATGGAATTCATCTCGATCCCGCAATCGTCGAATTGTTTCTCAAAGCCAAGGGGCCCGATGCGGCGGTGCTTATTACCGACGCGATGTCCGCCACCGGCATGCCGGACGGACGCTATCGCCTCGGGACGATTGAAGTGGAAGTGAAAGATGGCCGCTGCCTGGCAGACGGGAAATTAGCGGGGAGTGTCCTCACCTTGGATCGCGCGGTTCGCAACGTGATGCAGTTCGCGCACTGGGATCTACAACAGGCTCTTCGTCTGGCCACGCTCAACCCGGCGCGGGTAGCGGGGTTGGCCAATCGAGGCAAGCTTGAGGCCGGGGCCGAAGCCGATTTCGTGGTTTTAAGTCCCAGGGGTGAAGTAAGAAACACAATTATTCGCGGTGAGCTGACTGAAGCGGCAAGCAGACATAGAGGGTGAAGATGGCAGATAAGCGCGGATTCCCACATCACATGCTGAAAGAAATTTTCGAGCAGCCACAAGGCTTGCGCGACACTGTCGCTCCTCGCGTTTCGCTCGAGAAGGGATTAGTCCAGTTGGATGACGTGCGCATCACCGTGGAGGAGTTGTGCTCCGTGGAGCGAATCAGCATTGTAGCCTCGGGAACCAGTCGCCATGCGGGAATGGCAGGCCAGTTCATGATTCAGGATCTCGCGAACGTTCCGGTCGAAGTGGATTACGCCAGCGAGTTTGAATATCGAAATCCGTTGATCTGCCGCAACGAACTCACCATCGTAATCACGCAATCGGGCGAAACTGCCGACACGACTGCGGCTCAGCGTGAGGCCAAGGCCAAGGGTTCACGCACCATTGCGATCTCGAATGTGATGGATTCTACGATCGCTCGCGAAGCGGATGGCGTGCTCTACACTCACGCCGGACCCGAGATCAGCATCGCGTCCACCAAGGCATTCACGGCGCAGATGGCTGTGCTGTTTCTATTCGCAATCTATCTGGGCCAGGTGCGGGGCAAGCTTGCGAAAGAGCAAGTGCAGCGATATATCCGCGAACTGCTCGAGCTTCCAGCTAAAACGGAAACCGTGCTCGAGTGCGCCTCCGCCTGCAAAGCGCTCGCCGACCGGTACCACCAAGTGGAAGATTTTCTGTTCCTCGGCCGCGCCATTCATTATCCCGTGGCCATGGACGGTGCGCTTAAATTGAAAGAGGTGTCCTACGTTCACGCCGAGGGATATCCGACGGGAGAGACCAAGCACGGCCCAAACGCAATGATCGACGAGAATCTTCCCGTGGTCATCGTCGCCACCTGCGACCGCAACGATGCCGGATCAGTGTTGCGTTATGAAAAGAATGTTGCCAACATCAAAGGCTTCAAGAGGCAGTCCGCGCGAGTGATTGCGATCGCCTCCGAGGGTGACGAAGGCATGAGAGAGCTTGCCGATCACACCATTTTTGTTCCGCGGGCACCGGAACTACTGTCGCCCATTCTGGAAATTGTGCCTCTGCAATTATTCGCCTACTACATGGCCGTAAGAAAAGGTCTGGATGTCGACCGGCCGCGCAACCTGGTGAAATCCGTCACGCTGGAGTAAATGCCGCGCCGCTACGCGACAAACGAGTCCTCGTCCGGGTCTGGAAGAGACGACGGTGGATCGCTCGCCGGGAAAGTGTCGGCCACAGTCTTATCCATCATTTTGTCCTTTTTCTCGACCAGGCTACTTTCATCGATTTTGCGATCCTCCGGATCTCTGGTGTCTTCCGCAGAATGTCCGTTCATTGAGCTTCCTCGCGCTTCTACTACTGATGCTGCGGACGCTTTCCGAGAAACAAAACGCGCGCAATTTCCCATTAAGCCAGCATTCACGGTCGGCCCGCACGGGAGAAGACGTCCGCGTCTCATTTCCCTTAGTGGGTAAACGAGAAATTCAGCCCGGTGGTCAGGATGATGTCGTTCGTTTTGAGCGGAAGCGTTCCCGCAGGTTGCGCCGGTGGATTAGTTACGTAGATATCGCTGAACGCGTTCTGCCATGCCAGCCACTTGCTGATCTTCGTCACCGTCCCGAGATTAAAGGCCGCATGATATTGCCCCACCAAGCCGGAACTGAGGTCGGGGAAAAAGTATAACTTTTGGGTGACCACGGTGGTTGCTCCTACTTTTTGGGTCAACTCCTCGCCGAGGGTAAGCGCCAGAAACGAGTTCGTAATGGTGCTGTAGACTTCTCGCGTATAGTTCGGGCCAGCCAGGAAGTCTAGGGTCGTCCTGTCAGTTTTGATGGCGTGAAATCCAAGACCGCCTCCGAAAATAGATCGAAGATTCAGATCTTGCAGGGCATTGCTCTGGAAATCCGCGCCCACGAAGGCAAACAGCCGAGGGTTCAGATTCCTGGAATATCGAGCCCCGCCCTGATTCGAGTTTGCGGTCGTGCTTGGGGCGGTCCCAGGGGAGTTGTTCGTGGCATAGACCGTATTTTCGTAGAGAGCGATTTCGTCGGTCTGCGTCTTGCGATCGCCAGTGAAGGCCACGGCCAGACTCTTGGTTTCGCTATTCCCGGCGGTGAGCGCAAAGCCAATATTTGCTCCTCCAACCCAGCCCTGGGTGAGTCCCGGATGCAGCGATTTCTCATACGCCACCTGCTCGGTGTCGCTGCGCAACGCGGCTACGTCGCTCTTCGCTACAGTTACAGTTCCGCTGGTCGGGGTGCTCACAGCCAGACTGCCATCTGTTGTAGTCACTGGACCGCTTACGGTCTTTCCATTTGAAAGCGCTACGTGAAGCGGCTGCGTCGAAGTTACTTCCTGGACCGCCGGCCACTGCACCGTGACGTCGCCCGCAAACTCGGTCTTAATCAGGAGAGTCTTGTCGTCGGATTTTGTGATGGTCCCGGTGAGCCGATCCCCATTCTTCAGCACCACTTGATCGGCGAAAAGTGCGGAACTGAAAGCGAATACTGACAACACTACATAGAGATGCAGCTTACGCATAACATTTCTCCATCATGAATTTGTACTTTCGTTTTCGGGCCCGGTGGAAAAGACAACAACAACGAAGAAATTAACTTATCGCAGATGTCGGAATCCCGCCATAGGGGAAACCCCGCCCAGCCTTTTCACAAATGCATGAACGAGCTGCCTGCAATTTTATTTTAGGGAAACAATACGAAGGGCGCTGAGTTAGACAACCTTGAATACGTGGCGAACCTAGCTCTTGGGCTGGTTGCTCTGCACTTCCGTTTCCGCGGTCTTGGTGGGTTCGGCGGGCGAGTCCTTCATTCCTTCTTTCAAGGCGCGGATACCCTCGCCAAGTCCTTTGCCAAGCTCGGGAAGTTTCTTGGGGCCAAACACCAGCAGGGCAATAAAAAAGATCACCAGAAGGTGCATCGGTTGAAACAGACCTTCAAACATGGAATACCTCCCCGCAGACACAACTACTCTTTTACCTTACTGAAGCCAGTTTATTCCGTCAACCTCGGCTTTCTCCAGGCAGGGTCCTGAGAACGGCCACAGAGTGCGCGGAGAAACTTGGCGCAGACACAACATTTTCTCCTCGCGCAGCAAACCAGATAAGGGTCGATGTGCGGTGAAAAAAACACTTGAAACCTGACGAACACGCAATCGCGCTGAGTCTCAATTTGGAGACGCGATCAGCCACGCGTCGCGAAAAAAGACAGGGATTGCTCTCGTAAGCCGCTCATTCTAAAAGCTCTTGTTTGGTCGGCCAACTGCAACGGAGCTAAGCAGCCATTCAGACATGAACTTCCGTGCCGTCGAAAGCCGGCCCCGACGCTCCTAGAATGGCGGAGTCCCAAGCCTTAAGACGCGACGTTTACGCCGCCTGGAGTTTTATTATGACTTCAACCCCCACGTCCCCGGTCGGAATCAAGAAACCAGTCTCTCCGGCAGTCCTCCCATCCAACAGCGACACCCAAACCGCGGAGCGAGCGCCCAAAGTAAATCTGTCCCACGGAGCGCAGATTGGTCCTAAGCAAACGGGTTACGGCATGCCTTGCGCAAATTGCAAGACCTACTACGCAGCCGATCTGAAAGCGTGTCCGGTCTGTAAAACAGGGGAACGCGTTTCACCGACCGCGGTCCCGGTGCGTGCAACGGTCGCTGCCGGCGAACTGTGCCCTGACCCAGTGGAATTGGAAGAAGAACGCGAACGTTTTCTGCGCGACTTCAAGGCGCAAGTTTTCGCTTCCCAGTTGCCCATCAACGTGGGCGGAAGTCTATCCTGCGCGCATGACGAGAACCATCCGAGCGGCCCTGAACCAGCCGCCGTGTGCCAAGGCTGTTACGACCACCTGCAGGAACGCGTCGACGTCCTCGAAGCGGCTATGCACATGGACTTGAAGGAAGCCGCACAAATCGTTTACGACGCGGTGTGGGCGGATCCGTCCGACGCAACCAAGACGTACGAGAACGCGGCTCACGCCCTGCTGGCTGAGCTGCGAAGACGCTCGGGAGTCACGCAGGTCTTCGGACTGTTGCAGCCTCTATCAGACTAAATTCTCCGAAGACCGATTCACTTCACGCCAGCAAATCGCAAGCTGCCGAACGCGCTCGGCACGTGGAAATTCGGCTGCGGCGTTTTGGTTGGCTGCCACGCCAAATACTCTCGTGGCTCAGTCTTGCCTTCAACTCGATAAAAGTTGGCCCGCCAGATCGCAGAGGGATCAAAGTTCGCGGTAAGCGACTTCATCGGGATGGCCAACTCCGCGGCCCAGATGCGTGATTTTTCATCGACCACGACCGAGCGCTGCAGACCGCTTTTCAAGTCTGCGCTTCCGCCGGGAAAAATGTCGAGATCGATCCACATGCCGTTTGGACTGATTTCGAACTCCCGGTAAAAGCGCTCCCGCGAAGAATCGGGCTGCAGAAACGCTTCCGCCACGTCACGGTCCCACAGATGATCGCGCCGGCCGTTGGGATCAGAGTCTTCAAACGTAAAAAGCTCGCGGTAGTGACACTCGAATCTCAGGTACAAGTATTTCCGCGACCACAAAACACGCACCGAGGTTTCTTGTGCGGGATCCGCGTTTTGGCCCTGCCAATCGGAAGAAAAGACAATCGGAGTCGCGCTCTTCCAGACCTCTGCAGGATGCGCCGCATCCAGCGAAACGCCGTCCACGTATGCCGCGACGATCTCATCCCGCAAAACTTCGGGTTTCGCCTCGGGATTTTTCTGAGACATCACGTGAGCGATAAACACAAACGACAGAAGTAATATCGTAACCCACGATTGAAAAGGAAGTGGTCGAGGCTGGCTTTCCCGTCCAGCTCTCGCCCACGACGTACGTCTTCGCACCTGGTTCACATTCCATAGCTTAATTGGAATCCAAGGTCCAGATGATTAAAGAATCTGCATTATCATCCACTGCGGCAAACTGCGCAGTGGCTCCGTGCTGTTGCTGCCCGATGCCGAACGAACCGCCTTGATTCGGGTCCACCGACAGCTCCTTCACAAACTGGCCCGAAGTCGTGAACTCGACGATCTCGCTGGGTTGATTCGGGTCGCCGTTGATGACGTCGTTGTTGCTGACAAGCAGATGTCCATTCGGCGCGAAACACATGGCCAGCGCCCCGTGCAGGTGCTGCTGATCCTGGTAAATGACCGTTCCCGTGCCTTGGTCGCTAGTTGTTTTACCCGCATCCGGGACTGCGAAAACGGCATTGTCCAAGGTTGACGCGACGTACAAGGTGTCTGTCGCCGCGTTATAGGTTAGTCCAGTGGGCGCATCCACAAACGCGGCAGGATCGCACTGAAACTTATAACCCGAGGCAATCGTGGTGGCGCTCTGAACGGTCACGCCGGTGGAACTTGCATTGAGGTTCAGGCGCGAAATTGTTCCGGACAGCCCGTTGGCGATGAAGAGCTGAGCCGAGCTTCCATTGTCGTGTAGGGCCGCGTCCCATGGGCCGGCAATCACCGAGTTGTTCACAATGCTGCCGAGGAGCACGCCGTTGCTATTGATGACAAGGATCGATCCGTCCTGCGCTGTTTGGCATGTGCCATCCGCGGAAGGAAAGTTGCCAACCAGCACGTATCCAGCCTTCAGCACCTTCAAAGCGGTTGAAAGCCCGAGCGGCGCAGTGCCCTGGAAGAAAAGGGACGCTGCGCTATTTCTAATCCGGACAATGGTCGTGCCCGTCCCTTGCAAGTTCTGATTGTTGTTGAAGTTCGACACCAGAATATCTCCGGGCGCGAGCATTCCCCCGCTAGGAAACTGCATGGGCACGAAGGCGACGCCGTATGGGTTGACGTCTCCGTTGGCCGGGATCGTCGACACACGAACCACCGGACTCGGAAGAAATGGCATGGTCTTCTCAGCCGCGATGGCTCGGCTCGCCACCATCAGTGTCAAAGCTCCACAAAGCATTATGAAAAAGTGGCATCTTTTGGATTGCATTAGTTATCTCCTTAAATTTGTACTCCAATCAGTAAAGCGACTTTTTTTTCGGGGTTCCCTCATGCGGGCTAAGAAAATTCTGGGCGGCTCGTCGGTCTCGGCGGAGGAGAATTTCTTTGCTTTGACCGCAAGATTCGGATGGTCCACCAAAAATCCCTGTTCTAAGCTGTCAGCACTATGACAACCAATGCGATACTCAACTTGACGGAAGCGATGCAAATGGCCCCCAGCGATCAGAGCCGTGGCGGGAAAAATAACGACAAGGGTCAGGACCTGCGCTGGCAGGCCGTTCTGGCTCGCGACGCCAACGAGGACGGGAAGTTTGTATTTGCGGTCTCCTCGACTGGCGTGTATTGCCGGCCGTCCTGCGCAGCCAAGCGTCCGCGCCGCGCCAACGTCACATTTTTCGCCCAGCCCGATCAGGCCGAGAAAGCTGGCTATCGCGCCTGCCTACGCTGCCGGCCCAGAGCGATCGCCGGCCATGGCGCGACCGAAACGGTGAAGGCGATATGCCGCTACATCGAGCAACACTTGGACGAACCTCTGACCTTGGCCCGACTCGGATCAGAATTTCATCAGAGCCCGTTTCATTTGCACAGGACATTCAAAAGTGTCCTGGGCATCACGCCGCGAGCCTATGCCGACTCCTGCCGCTTGAACCAACTCAAAGGCAATCTTCGCTCCGGACATTCAGTCACCCGATCCATGTACGACGCCGGATACAGCTCCAGCAGCCGTCTCTACGAGCGTACCGCATCGCAGCTTGGCATGACCCCAGACAAATACCGCCGTGGGGCGATCGCGGCGGCTATCCGCTACACTTTCGCCGACTCGCCCTTGGGACGCATGTTAATCGCGGCTACAGACAAAGGGATTTGCGCCATCCAATTTGCCGACACTGACGACGAACTCGAACAGGGACTCAGACACGAGTTCCCTTTCGCCAATCGCCGGCGCGACGACAAAGCCATGCGCCCATGGAAAGAAGATTTGCTTCGCCAGATGCGCGGCCAGCGCCTGAATGCCGCTCTGCCATTGGACATTCAGGCGACCGCGTTTCAGCGGCGCGTGTGGACACATTTACAAACGATTCCGTTCGGGGCAACGCGTTCCTATGCGGCAGTGGCGAAAGCGATCGGTCAGCCTACAGCCACGCGAGCTGTGGCTCGCGCCTGCGCCACCAATCCGGTAGCAGTCGCCATTCCCTGCCATCGCGTAGTCAGTAAGAGCGGAACCGCGGGTGGCTACCGCTGGGGAGCGGAAAGAAAGAAAGCGCTGCTCGAACTGGAGGCGGGACGCACGGTGTAGTGCTCTACCCGGTCAGTTCTCCAAACCGAAATAAATCCGACGGGCGCGGTTCAGCAGGTCCAGCACGGACTTCTTTTCCGCGTCCGTATTCCAATCCCGGTTCGATTTCGCATCCTCAATCATGCGGTCGATCCAGGCGATGAAGTAGGCAGCGTCTTCGGCCGGCTTCGCGGCGGACCCATCGACCTTCACGTAGATTGGACTCGTTGTAGCGTAGGGATACAGATCCAAGACGGGATGTTCAGCCTTTTCGCTCCACGCGCGCAGAAGACACCATCCGCTTTGCGAGAGTGAAATTGTATCGTCGACATCAACTGTTTCGCGATCACCGCTTAGCTTCAGCTCTCGCGCCAAATGGCCATTGCAAATCACCTCCAGATGATCGACGGGAACAATCGAACGAAGCCAAGCCGTGAATTTCACTTTGTTTTCGCCTGCGGGAAGCCGTAGTTCGTCTCCCAAGACACGGCCACCGAGCGTAAAGCCAAGGAGCGGACCGTTGGTGGCAAACGTGTGACCCTGCTTCAGGGAACTCAGCCATGATTGGATGTCGAGAAGACCTCGTGGAACGTTGGCATACACTCGATTGAGCCCGACCGGTCCGCGTAGAGAAGCGAAGTTGGCCATGGCATCCGTGCCTGCCGCGGCCGGTAAGCGAAAGCCGCAGTTGAGCAACCGATACCAAACTGCCGCCGTCGATTTGTGGTCGCTGAAGCCGAGCACTTCGACGTAATCCACTTTGCCAAGCGCGGCGTCGACAGGCAACTCATGCGTAAGCGTGGCATCCTTCGCAGGATCAGGAAACGTGTCGTAAGGATGAACGTATCCGACAACGGCATGTTGTTGGTGCGCCATATCAGCTACATCTGCATTGGTGGGATAAAGACTGGCTGCCGCGGTGTTGGGATAAGCCGCGTAACCAGGAATGAGAAAGTGTTGACTCAGATTGAGCAGGCCAAGATGTCCCCAATAGCTGGTGTGAAATTCTTGCGCGTGCAATAAAAGAGCAGACGCAGTCGATGCTGGATCGGACTGCGGGCTGAAGTAGGCGATGTCTGGAACACGTTGCTCCTTGTTTACGATCAGGTCTTCGACGATGGAAAGATTCTCCGCCGCAGCTTGCTCTACAAGATGCTTGGGCGTGTCGCGATAAGCTCCGCCATAATTCATGTGCACATGAACGTCGGCGCTGACCCAATGGGAATGCGCCTGCTGGGGGAGGTTCAGCGGTCGAAGCTGAACTGTCACTTTTGCAGTTTCACCGGCCGTGACTCGGATGGTTTTCTCTTCAACGCGATATTCGAAGCCGCGCATAACTTCTACGTCGACGCGCCCTGCCGGAACGGTGATCTCGGCATTGCCCGCGGTATGAAAGTAATGCGCTTCGAAAGGCCGCTCGGAGCGTACAAAATTATCATCCGCGCGCATCCACGCGCTATCGGGAGCGTATGCCCGTCCATCCTCGCCGGTAACGAAGACGCGCGCTGGCATAAACTTTCCCACTGAATCAACCACCTGTATCGTAAGACGACCCATTGCCCGCAGGTACCGCCTCTCCCTGGGAATAATCTGATTCTGACTGCCCCCGGAAATCTCCTGCGTCCAAAGCGAAGTGTTTCCATTGCGGTTCGAGATGAAGGCAATTCTCGCCCCATCCGGCGACCAACGCGGACTGACGTTGTCGAAGTCTCCATACGAGAGCGGAAACGGATCGCCGCCGGCCGAAGGCATCGCCCACAACTGGTGCCATTGCTGGCCCAGGTAAGACGCGTACACGATGCGCTTTCCGTCGGGCGAAAAGTCCGGACGCGCCTTCCATGTAGTCTCTTCGTAGTGAATCTCTCGCGCCTCCGCGCCCGGTTCGGCTTTCATCCGCCAGAAACCGCCAGTGCCATAAATGTGGCCACGATTCGAGACGAAGATTATTTCCGAACCATCCGGCGACCACGCCGGGCTGATCTCGTGATCGAACTCGCTGTAGTAATAGCGTGGCAAGTCGCTCCGTGTTTCCCCAGTCAATCGTTTTGTGTCGGTCAGTTCGCCGTTCGCGAACTGAGCTATAAAGATGTGAAAGTGTTTGTAATAAGAGGTAGACACGAACGCGATGCGCTTGCCATCAGGCGAGAATCGCGGCTCCACATTCACCGCGCCACCTGATGTAAGCTGCCACGACTGCCGGGTCTCCAGATTCAAAGCCCAGAGTTCGATGGCATCATTGGCATAAGACGAATAGATAATCCAGCGGCCGTCAGACGAGCAATCAGGCTGGTAATCGTAGCCCGGACCAGCGGTGAGTTGTTCGGCTTCGAAAGAATCCAGCTTCTGCTTCCACAGTGACCCCGCCATGGAATACACAAGGGTTCGCGAATCAGGCAACCACGCGACCGAACTTGGTCCCGTGGTGAGTTGAGGCAGATACATCTCGCGGTAGTAATACGGATGCGGGAGATCGATTTGCTTGAGGACAGGCTCCCGTTGCGCAACCAGCGGCAGGCACGTCGCCAGCGCAATCAGCAGACTGATCGGATATCGGCTAGTCAAAAACCACCCCCGGCACTGAAGGGCGGATTATATCGAAAGGCCGCGAACTAGAGCGCAAAGCATAGCGTTCGCGTTTTGCTTTTTGGGGACTAACGCAGTCGAAGCACGACGAGCACGACGGTGAGGACGATAATCAGCACGGTTCCTATAGTGTAGATGTGAGACCCAAGCCAACCTTGTTCCTTCCGATTTTCGAACTTGGCAAGAAAGGCCGGTGGCTGACCGCCAGCCAGAGGTGATGGCACGTCGCCCGAAAGTCGAGCGGCCTCGCAGTCGAGACAGAGAGTGCGGCCTTCTGAGACCGGGAATCCGCAGGCCTCGCATTTTCGGATCTTATCGAGTTCCGGCGCCCGCACTGGCTCGGGCACAGCGGGCATGACCGCTGCTGCATCTGGAGCTTTCGCCTCGGGCACGCTCGCAACTGGCGCGACCGTGCTTATCTCTGGTTCTGCCGATACAGGCGCAGGCTCGGATTGATTCTGTTCGGCAGCGGCCGGTTCGTTTTTCGCCGCAATCTCCTGCAGCGCCCGCTTGGCCGCCTCGGCATGCTCCACCCCGGTCTGTACCATCTCAGCCAGCCGCTCAAGCGCCGTGACATCGCGCTCCTCGAAAGCGTTAGCGCGGTCTGCGAATAGTTCGAACACACCGATGACTTCCTGTTCACGAACCAACGGCACCACCATGACCGACTTGATGCCCAGAGTGCGGCAACTCTCGCGGTTGACCCGCGAATCGGTCTCCGCGTCGTCGCAGCGTAGGACTTGCCGGGTGCGTACGCTTTCGCCAGTCAGACCCGACTTCACTTGTACTTCCGCTCCCAACGCCGGAGCCGAAGGACCCGCGCTGCCGCGGCAAATCATTTCGCTCTCTTCGAGCAGAGCGATCGCCGCTCCCGACGCCCCAGTAATGTATTGCGCGCGCTCCGCCAACAGCTGCAGCGCAGCTTCAAGGTCGCGTTGCGCCATCTCAGTCAGCGATTTGCCACTGTCATCCGCAGACAAGCGCAGAGATTGTATCGGTGAAGCCGGTTCGTGGGTCGTGCTTAAAACGGGCGGAGGCACTCCCGCGGTTGCGCCTGGCGAACTTGTATCGAGAATGGAATAACGGTCCACAGCTCTAGGTATTATCGCCGGAGTTGGCCCGGATGCAAACAAAGTTTTGGAAACCAGTATGTCTCAAGATGCGGTGGTCCTTGCGCGTAAACATCGAGGTCCTCAGTGAATCGAAGTCAGCCACGCCCATCCCACCGCCAGAGTCGCCAGCGTAATGGGCAAACCTACCCGAAAATAATCCCAGAACCCAATCTCCATTTGCGGCTTGGCGCTCTCCACCACAATGAGATTAGCCACGCTTCCCGTGATCGTGAGATTGCCCGCGAGCGTTGAAGCCATGGCCAAAGCCAACCAGGCCGTATGCGGATTGCTGAAGCCTGGGATCAACGATTTCAGCAGCATTACCGCGGGCACGTTGCTGACGATGTTACTGAACAGTGCAACCACCACCGTGAATGTGCCCAGCTTTTGCAAGTTCCAATGTTCCGCCAGCCCGAGCAATTGTCGGACGATGCCCGCATTTTCCGCTCCGCCTACGATCAGAAATAGCCCGATAAAAAACACCAGCAGTCCCCAATCCACTTCCTGATAAAGCTTGCGCGGTTCAAGGGTGCGGGTAATCAGCAACGCGGCCGCGCCGAGCGCCGCCATCATCGCCGGAGGCACGCCGAAAAAGAATCCGATGACCACGACACTCACCACAATCACAGGCTTGGTCAGGTGCGACAGATCCAGTGTGGGCAATGGAATTCTTTCGTCCGTTTCGGGCGGCAATTCGACTTTCCGCATATGAATCCAGTGCAAAACGGCCCAATCGAGAAATAGTCCTACAACGGCAACCGGCGCCAGATGAAAAAGAAAATCGTAATAACGAATGCTGGAGAAAGATCCGATCAGCATGTTCTGCGGATTACCCGTAATCGTGGCCACGCTGCCGATGTTCGACGCGGTTGCGACTGCCAGCAGGTATGGCAGAGGCTGCAATCGCATACGTCGCGTGATGCCGAGCACGAAGGGAACCATCACCAGGCAAACAATATCGTTCACCAGAAATGCAGAAAGAAATCCGCAAGTAAAAATCACTGCGGGCAACAGATGCGTCGGCTTCAAACGCTGCAGGACAACTTCCGCATTCCACTCGAAAAAGCCCACCAGCCGCAGATTGCCCACAATCAGCATCATCGAAAACAGAAGCACCAGAGTGGAGAAGTCGATGAAGCGCAGCGCATCCGAAGGCTGCACCACGCGGAACGCGATCATGGCAACAGCCCCAATGATTGCCGCGCCCGGCCGATCAATCTTCAGCCCGGGAAACTTCCCGATCGCAAAGACCAAATAGCTCGCCAGAAAGATGATGTATGCCGCAGCCACTCGGGCATCCGGCACCGCCGTGGAAGGAATGAGAAGCATGTCGTCGGCAGCAGGATAGCAGGGCGCAGCCGCGGGCGGAATTACTGACTTACTTTTTTGAACTCATCCGCTTTTCCATGCGAACGACTGTGAGCGATTCACCGTTTGCCAGCGGAGCCTCAAGATTCTCTAGCGCAACATAACCTCTCGCGCGGTAAAGCGGCACACCAGTCAGCGTCGCTCCCATTTCGCATCGAGTGAAGCCCGCGGCTGCTGCCGCCCCTTCGCAGGCTTCAAGGATCATGCTGCCAATCCCCCGTCGCACCCATTTGGGATGGACGAAGAAGGCGCGTATCTTTGCGGCGTCGCGCTGAGGATTCAGCAATGCATCTTCCCGTCCGGTCCAGCGGTCGCCGCCAAAAAGGGTTTTGCGTTTGCTCCACCCGCCGCAGCCCACGATTGCCGCCTCAGCTTCCACGACAAAATACGTTTCATCCGCGATCAACTGGCTGTCCACCCCGTAGACGCTTTGCAGTGCCCCTTCGATCTGAGCCGGCGTGTAATCTGCCGCCTGCAGTTCGCGGACCGACGCATCAATGAGCACACGAAGAGCCGGAATGTCGGCGGCGACGGCCTGGCGGAGAGTTAAATTCATTCTTGGGCAACGCCAGAAAGTTTAACAAGTCAAAGTCGAAGGTTTCTGGAAAAATTCGCTGTGCAGATTGCTCTAACGCAGAACGTCTATTGCATTTCTTCGCGGTGGCGAAGCCAATCCAAAAACATCTGCTCGATTGGCTTGTCATAGGTCATCATGACATGGCGGATGGTGTGGCCGCTGACGAAGTGGCAGACTTCCTCGGCCAGGTTTTTGGCGTGATCCCCGGCGCGCTCGAGCGATTGGGTCATAAAGATGACTTGCAAACTCGCCTGGCGCTGCGAGCCTTCAGGGTTTTCGATGTGCCGAAGGAAGATCAAATTTCGCAGCCGGTCCATCTCGGCGTCGGCGCGCAACACGTCGATAGCTTTCTTCACATCCCGAGTAGCAAAAGCCGCGCCCACATCGGACAGCATCTTTTCCAGCACGGTTGCCATGTGCGTAAGGTCGTGAGTATCCTGCGGATCGATCCGCGGACCGGCCGATTGCGCGCTGCTGGCAAAACTGAGCAGCAAATCTCCGATGCGCTCCAGGCTGATCATAAATTTCATGCAGGCCAGCAATTCACGAGCCTCGGTTCCAGACACCTGCGTGATCGCGAGCGTAACCCCATCGTCGATTTCGCGGTCCAGCAGGTCGAGTTGTTTCTCGCGCTCTCGAATCGTGTTAAGCAGCGGCGAAGATCCGGTCGCGATGCCCTCCGCCGCAGCCGCAGCCGCGTCCTTGGCAACCGCGCAGGCTTCAATGGTTCGCTTGACCAGATGCGAATAGGCAGGCTCAGGTACTGGAGTGTTGACGGCGGCAGTACTCATCACAAAATCCCTCGGCTCACGGAATGGCGGCCGCACCGCATTCGGTCGTCTTCGCTGCCGTCCTGTAGTAATGCTCACGCAACAAGCATAGGTCCTTTGTTTCAAGGATGTTGTTAAAAGCTTGTAAATTCTCGGGCCTGCGTCGCAGATGTGGGTTCGGTGTCCGCGACGCCAGCAGAAATCCGGCCCTAGTCAGAATCTGACGGAAAGCACTCTCGCCTCACGCTGACGCAGGCGAAGAATCGGTGGCTAGCGGCAGAGTAAACAAAAACACCGAACCATGGTTGAGTTCGCTCTCGGCACGAATCGTGCCATCGTGGGCCAGCACGATATGCTTCGCGATCGCGAGCCCCAGCCCGGTGCCCCCAGATTCACGAGAGCGAGCTTTGTCCACGCGGTAAAAGCGCTCGAATAATCGCGGCAAGTGCTCGTACGGAATGCCGGGGCCGAAGTCGCGCACATAGAATTCAACTCCACGTTCGGAACGCCTCGCTCCCAGCACCAGCCGGCCACCCGATGCCGCATATTTGAGCGCGTTGTCGATAAGGTTCGAGAAAACCTGGTGGATGGCCTCGCGATCAGCGTCGACCAAATCCGGCGCCGAGTCCTCCACCTGCAAGTCGATGCCATGTGCCCGTGCCAGTTCACGGAAATTCTGCACCGCTTCCTGCAGAATCTCCGCCGCTGCCACCGGCTGAATGTCAAAACGTTGCTCCCGCGATTCTACTCGCGCCAGGGTCAGCAGATCTTCGGTCAGGCGAGACATGCGATGGGCATTCTTGCGAATAATTTCGAGAAACTCGCGAGAGTGGTTATTTTCCGGCGAACTGTCGAGCAAAGTTTCGGCATAGCCCTGAATGGAGGTCAACGGCGTTCGTAATTCGTGGGAAACGTTCGCAATGAAATCGCGGCGGGTTTTCTCAATCCGCTCAGTCTCGGTCAAGTCACGCAGAACGGCGACCGCGCCGCCGCCCGGCATGGGAGCGGCGGTCACGTCGAATGTGTGCGCAGGAATGATGGAAGTCGCTCGCGCAGTGATCACTTTGCGAGTCACGCTCGCCCCCAGCACTGCGCGCAGGAAATCAGGATCGCGCACCGTCTCAACGATCGGGACATTCAGTCGCGTCCGTCGCGGAACCAGGCTATCCATCCTCTGATTCGCCCACTGCACGCGCTCGTCGGGGCCAACCGCGATCACCGCGTCCTCCATGCTGTTCAGCAAGGTTTCAAGCTGGCGCTGGCTGGTTCGCAAGGCGGCGAAATTGTTTTCCACATGCCGCGCCGTCTTATCAAGCGCCGCGGCGAGTTGTCCAATTTCATCGCCCGAAGGCTCAGCGATCCGCGCAGTCAGTTCGCCGCTGGCGATCTTGTTGGCAAACTCCACAATCCGTTGCAGCCGCCGCGCCGTGAGCTGGGCCAACACTCCAGCCAGCACCAGCGCGAGCAGAAATGCGAGTGCCGAACCCGTCAGCAGCGTCTTACGAAGCGACGATGTGGCAGCTCCAAGATCGGATAATGAATCGGCCAAACGGGCTGCTCCGCCGGAAATCGGTGCGGCCACATAAAGGAATTCGATTCCCACGTTTCCGCTGGAGCGCGTGTCAGTTCCGACTTCTCCTTTCAAGGCCGCGGCGAACTCGGGCGTCTGCCCAAGATTCTCCATCACCGATGGGGCTGCTTCAGAGTCCGCCAGGACTTTGCCGGTTACATCGATGACTGTAGCCCGCGCGCCAGCCGCGTGGCTTACCTGCGAGACGAGGTCTTGAAGATTGTGTTCGCTGTCCGTATTTACCCGGTTCGCGAACATCAATGTCTTCTGTCTCAAGCTGCGGTCGATTTCCTGCCGCAGTGAGTTTTCCCAGGCGCGCCGCACTGAGAAATCAAGAGTCACGGTGGCCGCTACAATCACCAAGGCAAAGGCGGCCAGCAGCCGCAAGAAGAGCCGGCTTCTCACTTAGGTGCCTCGAAGCGATAGCCTGCCCCGCGCACCGTCTTCAAATAACGCGGGCTCTCGGGGTCGGGCTCGATCTTCTCGCGAATGCGCCGCACGTAAACATCCACCGAACGCGGCGTGACGTAAGCTGTGTCCCGCCAGACCGAATCAAGAAGCTGATCGCGGGTAAACACACGCCCGATGTGTCGCGCAAAATAATCCAACAGGCGGAATTCCGTGGCCGTCGTCCCCACCAGTTGACCGCGTACCGAAAGCGTCATCGCACTCGGATCGATTTCAATCTCTCCTACTTTTAACGGCGACTGCGAGAGCGGGCGCTCGAAACGGCGCAGAACGGCTTTCACTCTCGCCACCAGTTCGCGCGGGCTGAAGGGCTTCGGAATATAATCATCCGCGCCGAGTTCGAGGCCCAGAATGCGATCGGCTTCGCCGCTTTTCGCCGTGAGAAAAATCACCGGAGTCGACGCCAGCAATGGAGTTTGCCGAATTTGACGGCAGAGCTCGAGCCCATCCCTTCCCGGTACCATAATGTCGAGAATGAAAAGGGTGGGCCTCTGCCGTTCCGATTCCATGACCACGGTGTTGCCCGTCGCAAATACTTTGACCACGAATCCCGCGCCCTCCAGGTGATGGCGCACCAGCCGAGAGATATCGGGATCGTCTTCAACCACAAAGATGCTTGGTTTCACACGGGTATTGTAGCCGGGCTGTCACAATATTGCCCCGATTGTAACCAGATTGAAACATTTGAGTGTAGAACGGGCACTTCTGTCCGCGGCCGATGCGGGATGCGGCGCCTAGGTCTGGACGAACATGTTCCCGTCTCTATCCAGCCAAAATTTCGCGCGAGGAGGCACAACCGTCGTCGCGCTGTATTCCGTGATTATTGCCGGACCCGAATACTTCCGGCCGGGCTGCAGTGAATTCCGATCGTAGGTTGCGGTTCGAATTTTCACGCCCGCGAAAAAGACCGACCTCGATTCACGATCGCCACTGCTCTGCGCGGGGCTCACGCGGGACCTGCTCAGGCTCGGCTGCGGAGATTTCACAATCGCCCGCAGGCGCAGCGTGACCAACTCAATGTCGCGGGCCGGATAGCTGTAGCCATAATGGCGCTCGTGCTCGCGACAAAACGCTGCGATCAGCCTGCGAGTAAAGGGAACGTTGAGTTCATACCCTTGGCCCCGGTAACGAACGTCCACACTAAGCTGATACCGGATGCTGCTCTTCCAGCCCTCACTTCGAAAATCTTGCTCTGCTTTGCGGCGCAATTTGCTGAATTCGTCGTTCAGCCGTCTCAACGGAAGTTCATCCAAAGTCCGCAAGAGCACGGTCCGCGAATAGTCCTTCACCACATCGCTGACCAGAATGCCGAAGGCGGACAGAGCCCCCGGCCGCGCAGGCACAATCACTCGCGGGATATGCAAACTCGCAGCCAATTCGCAGGCGTGCAGTCCGCCTGCTCCGCCGAATGCGAGCAGGACATACTCTCGAGGATCGTAGCCCCGCTCAATCGACACCACGCGAATGGCTTTCTCCATGGTTGCGTTCACTACCCGAATGATGCCTGCGGCAAACTGTTCGAGCGAAAGTTTAGAGCGCCGCTGCTTTAGCCATGCGGATACCACTCGGCGCGTGCGTTCCAGATCGAGTGTGAAATCGCCGCCAAGAAAACGATGCGGCTGCAAACGCCCCAATATCAGATTCGCATCCGTGACTGTCGGCTGAGTTCCACGACCATAGCAAATGGGACCCGGATCAGCACCAGCGGACTCGGGCCCCACGCGCAGCGCCCCCGCTGCATCGAATCGCGCGATAGAACCTCCGCCGGCGCCCACTGTTTGAATGTCGAGCATGGGTACACCAACCGGCAGGCCTGCAATCTCGGCTTGATTGCCTCCGCGTACTTCTCCGTCCACCAACGCAACGTCGGTCGAGGTGCCGCCCATATCGAACGAAATAATTCGTTCGCATCCGCTGCGGCGCGCCATAGCCAAAGCTCCCACGACTCCTCCCGCGGGACCAGACAGCACAGTTCGCACAGGTTCGCGAACGGCGGAACCCAGCGCCGTAATTCCGCCGCTGGATTGCATCACAAAAATCCGGGCACTCGCATCACGACGCATTCCGCTCCGTGCCCGCACACGAGCATCAAGGCTTTCCAGGTATCGCTCCATTACCGGCTGCAGATACGCATTCACCACGACCGTACTCGCGCGTTCATATTCGCGAAACTCAGGCAGAATCTCATGGGAAATCGAAAGCGGCGCGCCCAGGTCTTGCAACCTGGCCGCGACCGAAGCCTCGTTCCTGGGATTGGCAAACGAAAACAGCAATGAGATCGCAATCGCCTCCGGCTTTCTCGCGAGCACCTTGTTTTTTAAGTCACGCAGATGCGCTAGCGAAGGCGCAAGCAGAACTTCTCCATCACTGCTCACACGTTCAGCCACCCCAAAACGCAGATCCGTCGCGACCAGCGGTTCAACCCGGTCGAAGAAAAAATCGTACAGTTTGGGACGCGCCTGCCGCCCGATCTCGATCACGTCCTCGAAGCCAGCGGTTGTGACCAACGCCACGCGCGCTCCCTTCCGCTGTAATAATGTGTTCGTGCCGACGGTAGTGCCGTGAAGCAGGATCAACGAGTCACGGCTGCCGATCTTTTCCAGCGCTTCCGCGATGGCTCGCGAAGGATCGTCAGGCGTCGAAAAAACTTTCAGCATTCGGATGCGGCCGCGCTCCACCCACACACAGTCAGTAAACGTGCCGCCAGTGTCGATGGCGATGCGGAGCGGCTGAGTTCGAGAGCGGCGTGCCATGCAATTCAAAACTGGGACGCTAGGTTACCATTTTTGAGATCGGCTTATGCCGGCAGAACACATAATCGCAAGGAGCTTCCCATGAGATACGGCTTTCTAGTCGAGACCTATGCCACCGAACGAATCAAAGTCATCAGCGTGTGGAGCGAGTTCCGCGACGACGATCTTCCGGTCCGTCCGCACCCCAACGACCCGCGAGGACGCAGTGTTCATGAGCAGATGGTGCATCAGTGCGTAAGCGAAGACTTGTGGTTCCGGACCATGCTTGGAATCGACGTCGACGCGCCGCCATTGCCCAAGCAGGAAACCCGGCTGCAATTCATGAAACAGTACGCAGAGGACAGCGGCAAACGACTGGTGCAACTGGAAACGAAGGACGAGGCTTGGTGGGAAGACACTACCAACTTTTTCTCGGTGCACCGTTCCCGAGCGTGGGTCATGACTCGGCGGATCGCCCACACCTCCCATCATCGCGGACAACTCATGGCCATGCTTCGCATGTTGGGACACGATTTGCACAGTAACTACGGCCCCACAGCAGATACCGGCGGCCTCATGCAAAATCACGCACCAACAATTTACGCCTATGCCACACTGGAAGAGCTGCTCAAAAGCGAAGCAACTGGAGGCTCAAAAACTGCGCTACCAGGTTCTGGCGGCAAACCTGTGACCGAGCGCCCTGCTTAGAATCTCGCTAGCTCTAGGTCGAAAACGCCAAGGAAAGCAGCGTTTTCTGTTCCATCTCGTGCGCCTTGGCCGACCCCGTCGACGGGCTGGCACTGGCCGAGCGTTTTACCGAAAGCACATGCCGTTCCCCGGCGAGGTGGCGCAGTCGTGGCAACACGTAGGGCATCGCGCCCATATTCGCAGGTTCTTCCTGCACCCAGACGATGTCGCGCGCGCTCGCATGCCGCTCCAGTTCCTTGCTCAGTTCCTCCTCGGGGAAAGGGTACATTTGCTCGAGGAAGACAATCGCCGTCGAATCGTCTTTTCTTTTCTTGCGCTCATCGCGCAACTCGTGACCGATCTTTCCCGTACAGAGCAGCACTCGCGTAGCGTGGCTGACTTCCGTATCCGGCAACACATTCAGGAAGTGCGGATGCGCAAAATCCTCGATCGGTGATGACGCATCCGGATGCCGCAGCATGCTCTTGGGAGTGAAGACGATCAGCGGCTTGCGCCACTTCCGCAATGCCTGCCGGCGCAGCAAATGAAAATATTGCGCCGCATTCGAAGGCTGGCAGATCTGAAAATTGTCTCGTGCCGCGAGCTGCAGAAAGCGCTCGATACGCGCACTGGAATGCTCAGGTCCTTGTCCTTCGTAGCCGTGCGGCAGCAATAAAACCACTCCTGAAAGCAACTTCCATTTATCCTCGCCCGCGCTGATGAACTGATCGATCACGGCCTGCGCCACATTCGCGAAGTCTCCGAACTGCGCCTCCCACAAAACCAGCGCTTCCGGATAATCGCGGCTGTAGCCGTATTCAAACCCCAGCACGCCGGCCTCAGACAGCGTAGAGTTGTAAATCTCGCAGCGCGCCTGATCTGCAGAAATATGCTGCAGCGGCATATATTCCTGCTCGTTCTCAATATCCAGCAGCACCGAATGCCGCTGATTGAATGTGCCGCGCCGGCTATCTTGTCCGCTCAACCGCACCGGCACGCCAGCTTTCACCAGACTGCCGAAGGCCATCGCTTCGGCCATGCCATAATCCACAACACGCTTCCCCGTCCCCATCTCGGCGCGTTGTTCAAGCAGCTTCTTAACTTTGGGATGGATGTGAAAGTCCGCCGGGTACGTCGTTAACGGCTCTGCGATTTCGTGCAGCGCTTCCGCTGCAAGTCCGGTTTCAACTTCATACTCCGGCTTGTACCGCCCACCAATGTACTGATCCCAATAACTTGGCAGATCGCGGAGCGTTGGCTTCTTGGTAAGCGAGCTCGCCCTTTTCTGCTCAGCTTCGAATTCGGCTCGAATGGCTTGCACTTGCGTCTGCGCGTCCTCAACGCCAATGTCCTCGGCATAAATTTCCCATAGCGGCGGATGTTCTTTGATCGCCTTATAAAGTAAAGGCTGAGTGATCGTCGGATCATCCACTTCGCTGTGCCCATGCCGCCGGTAGCCCATCAAATCCACCACCACATCCGTGCCGAAAGCGTAGCGATAATCAAGGGCGATGCGTCCCACGCGGATCACCGCGTCCACATCTTCGCCATTCACGTGAAAGATAGGGATAGACTGGCGTCGCGCCAGCTGCGCCGAAAATCGCGACGAATGCGATTCGCGGGGCACGGTGGTGAAGCCGATCAGATTATTGGCGATGATGTGTATCGTTCCGCCCACGGTGTAGCCGGGCAGATCGGCAAAGTTCAAGGTCTCGGCAACAATTCCTTGTCCCGCGAAAGCAGCATCGCCGTGAACCAGCAACGGCAGATATTTCTTTCGCCCCACTTCGCCCACCCGATCATGCTTGGCACGAGTGCGCCCAATCGTGACCGGGTCAACCGCTTCCAAATGGCTGGGATTCGAAACCAGGTGAATATGAACCTTGGCGCCGCTGCGGGTCACGTACTCCCCGGTCGCGCCCATGTGATATTTCACGTCGCCGCTGCCCAGCACGCTGCGCGGATCGACATCTTCAAATCCAGCAAAAACTTCTTCCGGAGCGCGCTTGGCAACGTGCACAATTACATTCAGCCGCCCGCGATGGCTCATCCCCATCACCAGTTCCCCCGCGCCTTGTTGCCCAGCCGCATCGAGAATTTCGTCCATCAACGGAATCAGCGCAGTGACACCTTCGAGCGAAAAGCGCTTGTTGCCCAAATAGCGTTGCTGCAATACCTGCTCGAACAGCTCCGCCCGAATCAGAAGTTCAAGCGCTCTTTGCTGATCCACGGCCGGTTGCGTGCCTTCCAGCCGCTCCTGAATCCAACGTCGCCGCGCAGGATCGGTAATGTGCATGAACTCCGCCCCGACCGTGCCGCAATAAACGCGTCGCGCCTCTTGGGCGAACTCGCCCTCAGTCGGCAGATCAGAATGAGGCACGGAGCGGATAAAGCCGAGAGGATCCAAATCGGCTTCCAAATATCCCCAACGGCGGTAAGCATCGAACACGCGTTCGCGTTCGCCGTTAGGTGGGTCCAATACTGCGGTAGAGGAAGTTTGCGTACCAGTCTTCATTCGGGCCATATGGATGCTACTAGAATAACTAGAATAATGGATGAGCGGCACATCGCGTCAGATTCGGCCCTATTGAATTCCAGTAGTGCGAACGCTCCTGTCCGCCGCCGTTGATCTTGATGTTTAATCGGATGGAATGGGAGAACGCCTTCAACCGGGCCCCATGCGGAGCCGACAAATGAACACTTTTAAGCCTACGTTGTGAGGAATTCCTTTCTACGCGAATTCCTACTGCCCTGCGCGGAGCCGCTGTTCGACATTGAGTGTGCTCGACCAAGCGTTCGCGCCCGGTGTCTCGCACCGTGAACCCGGCGGGATGTCGGTTCGTGAGGCTGTCTCTATAGCGTTGATAGTTAGCGTTGATAGTTGTGCTCGTCGGTTGTTGTTGCCCAAACAGTATGTTGCTTCTCGGGCTCGGAGTGATGTGGATCTTCGATATTTCCTCCACCGCTGAGGGATGCCGCTTGAACATTACCAAGCGGGCAGAGATGTAGAATCCTGTATTCCGCTTCGCTGCTCGCTCTGTGCTCGGGTACCACCGCACACTGGATACCTACCTGCAGAATGCCTGCCGGGAGTTTGAAGAGAGTTCACTCCCACCGGATCGGACGGCATCGGCTCGATGAGCCTGGACTTTACCTGAATTTTACAAATTACGGCCATTTCCCGATTGCACGAAGCCAATTTTGTAGTAACATTTACGCCATCAACACCTGCCAAGCGGCAGTGTGGGATAAAAATGTGACGCCTCCCGCGCCACCACTTTCCGTCCTCGGAGGTTTGCGTGGAAAATCGGGCCCTGGGTAATTCCTCGACAGATGTACGCGGTTCTCAATCTTCTGTAGCCCATCGCGAAGGGCGCGGTGCGTGGGTTCTGACTGCATACGGCATTTCTGGCTTGGCGCTGTTTGGAATACTGCTGTATTACTTTTCGAGCTACGTGACTCATTAGAGCTGGAAGACTCCCAGAGTCTTCGCGACGCCGCTAGTTGTGGAAACTCCGGCAGTTTGATTCGCGCTCGCGTGTGCCTCGTTGTGCGCGTAGCGGTTAGTGTCTCCCGATAACTGTTCGCCGCTTCCGTTCTTCACCCATCGCCCTCCGCAACCTCGCTGTCGAACATGCTACAATGAGCCGCACTTAAACGATTCTTAGAGCATTACACCCAGCGTTATCCCGCAACCTTTTTTAAAGGCGGAGCCAGCACCCGTGGCCCAGGATTCCTTGAACAGCACGCCGATTACGTATGCCGACGCCGGGGTCGATATCGACCGCGCCAACCGCACCAAGAAGCGGATCAAGTATCTTGCTCACAAAACCTTCACTCGGGGGGTACTCAGCGAGATCGGCGGGTTCGGGGGCTTGTTCGCGATTGACAAGACCAAGTATCTCGATCCGGTTCTGGTCTCCAGCGTGGACGGGGTTGGCACCAAGCTGAAAGTCGCATTCGAGATGAAGGTGCATCACACCATCGGCGCGGATCTGGTGAACCACTGTGTGAATGACATCGCGGTGCAGGGCGCGACTCCGCTCTTCTTCATGGATTATCTCGCGACCGGCAAGCTCGAACCGGAAGTCGCGGAGAAGGTGATTGAAGGTCTGGCGGAAGCCTGCAAGCACAACGGCTGTGCCCTGATTGGCGGCGAAACGGCGGAGATGCCGGGCTTCTATCCCGAAGGCGAATACGATCTGGCTGGATTCATCGTCGGCGTGGTTGAGCGCGAACGCATCATCACGGGAAAGAAGGTCGAGGTTGGCGATGTGATTCTGGGTTTGGCCTCGAATGGCCTGCACACCAACGGCTACGCGCTCGCCCGCAAGCTGCTGTTTGAAGTTGGCCATTACACGCCCGAGTCTTACGTCAACGAACTCAAAGGCAAAGTCGGCAACGAACTGATGAAGACACACAAAAGCTACTGGCCGGCGGTGAAGCGTCTGCTGGCGGACGGCGAATGCGTATCGGCGATGGCTCATATCACGGGCGGCGGCATCACAGAAAATCTTCCTCGTGTGCTTCCCCGAGGTGTTGCGGCCGTGATTGAGATCAATTCCTGGCCGGTGCCGCCGATTTTCGAGCACCTGCAACAACTCGGCAGCGTGCCGCGCGACGAGATGCTCCGTACTTTCAACATGGGATTGGGAATGTTGCTGGTGGTTCCATCCAAGAAGTTCAAGAAGGCTCAGACTCTGCTGGAGCGTGCGGGAGAAAAAGCGTTTACTGTAGGAAGGATTGTTAAGGGTGACCGGAAGGTGATGTACACGTAAACCACTCACCACAGAGGCGCGGAGAAACTTTTTCGTACTGTCACTCTCAACGGTCCTGTTACTTTCTATCGCTTGAGCAGATCTACTGGCTCTCTAACATCCTTTACCCTCATATGCTTTGCCAGCGGCGGGTACTTCCGGGCCACGGCTTGATACATCGCATAGGCCACGTTGCGATACGAGAAATGTCCTGCGGGACCGGTACGCAACTCAGAGATGTAGGCAACCTCGGCGAAATCCATCTTGAACAACGTCCGCTTGCGGAATGCTAGTGGAATCGCGTACTGGGCATTTTCTTTCGCTTCTGCTCCGGGTCGGTCGGCCAGTTGTTCAGCAGCTTCAGCCGTCCGCTTCATTACGGCATCGTAACTCGCTCGGGCTCCTGCGGCGCTGACTTCGTCCGGGATGTCGTAGCCGTGCTTCGTGGTCAATTCCTGCCCAATTTGGATGCATCGACGGTGCCGGTGCATGTCGCGAAAGCCGCCGACGTCCATCAGGATGTCGAAGCGGAACTGTTGTCCGGCGCAGAACGCGCGCAGCATTTCGTCATGTTTGCCGCGATGCCGTAAGCCCAGGTCAATGATCTCGCGGCGAATGTGTTCTCCGGCTCCCTGGATCGCTTGCCGGATCTGTCGATAGGGATAATGGCTGTGTTCGTAAATCAGGGTGGTAGCAAGCTCTACTTCGAGCGGTTCTTCGTCGAGCAGATCGACCGTGGGCGCCGATGCGATTTCTAAATTTCCCAACAACTCCGCCGCGACTTGGCGCAGTTCACGACGGGTCTCAATCTCATAGGAATTTGGATCGGCATATTTCACCAGCGTCGGAGCCACGCGCACTTCGCGCAATAACTCTTGCGCTGCCCGATCTCCAAGCTCGGGAGAAACCGCCCGGATCTGCTCCACCAGTTCATGCAACGACGTATAGCTGGCGTTGTATGCTGGAGAGACTGCCGCGCGCTTCAACAACTCACCTAGATATCGAACTTCCTTGTGCGTATGCGATAGCAGGCGCGAAACTTGAGTTTCAAGCGTGCGTGCATTGACGATTTCTCCCAGCGACGTATTGGTCGAAAGCGGCAGCAAGTAACGTGAGATGTCGAAAGCTCGCGCCTTCAAAGTTCGCTCGTAAGCTTCCTGCTTCATGTCCGTTGGCTTAGGCGTGATTTCGAGCAAGTAGCGGAAGGTGCGCTCCGAAAGCGATTCGTACTCCGCGAACAGATTCTCGATTGTCTCTCGATATAAAGCGCGGGCCTGTTGGTCGTCGCGGAAGTCCGGAGTGAAGTAACCGCTCTTTTTGAAATCCTGATAGCGTGTGGAACGTTCCTGACCGTCCCAGCGTTGCTCGTCGGCCACGGCAATCGCGGCCAGAATCGAAAGTCGCTCGATAGCCAGCGCGACGTGGGCCAAATCCGCAATCGACCGGTGTCCGTACTGGAAGTAGAAGGTGTTGAGAAACTTTTCGGCCTTCTGCTGGCTGATCTCCTTGAGCGACTCCTTCATGGACAGAGAGGAGCGCGAGTACTTGGCCATGGCATAGGCCTGCACTTCAGGCTCAACGCCGTAGACTGCATAAACTTCTACTGAGGGAGCATCCGGAGATGCGTGATTTCCATTGGTCGAGGGCGGGTTGTTAACCTCGGGCATGCTGATTGCTTTCCTCGTGCGTTGAAGAGACTAAATCTTAACCGATTTCGGGGTGGGCGATAACGCTTAACGCGGGACGAGATCGAAGTTTGATACATAACAACAGGAAACATCGCATTTATCAGGCAATCCAGCAAATCCGCGATAGGTACCATTAAGGACCCCAGCGAAAGGGATGTATCTTTTCTTCCAGGTAGCGAATCAAATAAAGAAGTTATCCCTATCATTCATGCAGCGAACTTTTCTTAAAGTCTTGTGTTTGTGCTTCTTATTGACTGGATTTGTGACAGCGCAGGCTCCGCTGCTTGCCAAACCCGGCGGCGATGCCGACTGGCTGTCAGCCGTCTCGTCCCTTGAAGCACCGTCGTTTGATGACCAGGCTCCGGTTGCTGTCCCCGTTATCCAGCAAGTCCCAGTGGCCCTGGCTGCGACGGCAGTTCTGCCGCGTATGGCTCCCGAGCTTGCCCTTCAAGTTTGTCGCGGGCGTTCCGTGATACAGGCGGAGCAACTGGCAGCTTACTCAGCCACGACCCTGATCCGCGCTCAACTTCTCGACACTTCCCAGTACGGCGAATACGAAGTGCAACAGCACTACTTGGCTCCGCGCACGCTCGCGTTCAAGGCGGTGCGATTCACCGGCGATAGCTTCGTGAAGACGAATGTCATCACCCGGCTGCTGCAGTCCGAAGTGGATCATCTGCAAAAGGACGACCCTGCGCTCAACGCGATCAGCCCTGCGAATTACAAATTCTCGTATAAGGGAACCAACGAATTGCAAGGCCGCATGGTGCACGTATACCAGGTAAAGCCACGTGAGAAACGTGTTGGCTTGTTCAAGGGGCGAATCTACGTCGACGTTTACACCGGAAGCCTGGTTCGAGCCGAGGGCAGGCCCGTGAAATCGCCTTCGATCTTCATCAAGAAGGTCGATTTCGTGCAGGATTACGCGGACATCGGTCCGTTCACCTTGCCGGTGCATGTCCACTCGGAAGCCACAGCTCGAATCGTCGGTCGCGCGATCGTGGATGTCTATCAGCGCGACTACCAGCCCGTTGCCAATTCTGCGACTACGACCGCAATAACGGCGGAACGGGTTCCTGCTCTGTAGTACTCCGCGTTCGTCTTGCACTGCCCGCGGAGTTACACTACCGAGGCGCGATCAAACGACGCCTCGCCATGAGCGAATCGAGCACCCATAAGCGTCCCATCATCTGTGTGGTCATCAGGCCGAAGACTGAAGATGATCGTCCGAGTCTTCAACAAGCGCTTAGCGAGCTTACTCGACAAGACCCTACTATCAGGATCGAAACGGAATCTCCAAACGGGCAGGCGACCGTTGCCGGTATGGGCGAGTCGCACTTGGAAGTAATCTGCGACCGCATCGTCCGTGAATATAAAATCCAGATCGAGATTGGAAAGCCCACGGTCATTTACCTGGAGACCATCCGCAAGCAGTCCGAAGCCGAAGGGAAATATGTTCGCGCTGTTTCCGGCCATTGCGTATACGGCCACGTGAAGCTGAGGCTGGAGCCTCTGGAACCAGAAGGTGACTATCAATTCGTCGATGAAAGTCCGGAGGGCACCGTTCCACGGAAATTCCTCGAAGCCATTAATTCGGGTATTCAACAAGGCATGGAAGGTGGAGTTTTAGCGGGCTGCGAGATGATTGGCGTGCGCGCTATTTTTTACGACGGAAGCTACCATGTAGAGGACTCGAACGAAATGGCTTTCAAGATAGCTGCTTCTATGGCCTTCAAGGAAGCCGCCCGCAAGGCAAACCCAGTCATTTTGGAACCGTTCATGTTGATTGAAGTGGTCACGCCTGAGGACCTTGCGGTCGTCATTGTGGGAGACTTGAGCTTCCGTCGCGGCCGGATTGGAGGCATGGAGGCTCGCGCCGGCTCGCTGGTGATCAGCGCCCTCGTGCCTCTGGCTGAATTGATCGGCTATGCGACGCACATGCGTTCGAGCACTCAAGGGCGAGCCAGTTATTCGATGACCTTTGCTCGCTATGAGGAGGCTCCTCACGTTGGCGATTCTGGCGCCGAGGAAACCGGTGTTGTGGCCAATAGACCCAAAGGTCCAACTGCGGGGAGGGGCCATGCCGCTGCCAAGCCGGATTCAGAATAGGCTGTAATCGCGAATTTAGTGTTCCACTCCTCCGCAGCGCGCCACGACTCCCCATCTACCGCTATAATTCGGGTTCAATCAGTAAGGAGAAATCATGACCCTTTCAGGTCGGGTCGCGCTCGTCACGGGTGCGTCCCAGGGCATTGGCCGTGCTTGTGCTCTTAAGCTCGCGGCATCAGGCGCGACCGTGGCAGTGGCAGCTCGCAATCAGGAAAAGCTGAACGAACTGGTGCGAGAGATCGAGGCCGCGGGTGGGAAGGCGTCTGCGTTCCGGCTTGATGTAGCCGACGAAGAGCAAGTCAAAACCGCATTCAAGGCTGCCCTCGGACAACTCGGTAAAGTCGACATTCTCATAAACAATGCCGGCATCACACGCGATCAACTGGTTATGCGCATGAAGCGCGCCGATTGGGACTCCGTTCTCAACACCAACCTAACATCCGCGTATCTTTGTATTCAGCAGGTGATCGGTTCGATGCTCAAGCAGCGCTGGGGCCGGATCATCAACATAACGTCGGTCTTCGGTCAGATGGGCCAGGCCGGACAAGCAAACTATGCCGCGTCGAAAGCGGGACTGATTGGATTGACCATGGCCATCGCCCGCGAAGTCGGGTCGCGCAACATAACTTGCAACGCCGTCGCGCCCGGCTTCATCGAAACCGCCATGACCTCGGGATTCACCGATGACTTCAAACAGAACGCATTGAAAATGATTCCTCTGGGACGAATCGGGACTCCCGACGACGTGGCGAACTCAGTTGCGTTTCTCGCCTCGGACGAAGCTTCCTATATCACTGGACATGTTCTAGCCGTGAACGGCGGCATGCTCATGGGGTGACCAGTCCAATTTCAGGGCTAGTATTTGCGCAGGCGGAATCTTCTGCGCAGATCGCGCAGGTACGCGGGTTTTTCCAGGAGTACGAGCAATCGCTCGGTGTGAACCTCTGCTTCCAGAACTTTGAGCAAGAGCTTGCCGAACTTCCCGGTCATTACGCCCCACCCGACGGCCGTTTGTTGCTGGCGGAGTATGAAGGACAGTCGGCGGGATGCGTCGCCCTCCACAGATGGGATGCCGACATCTGCGAGATGAAGCGGCTGTACTTGCGTCCGTCATTTCGCGGAAAAAGACTGGGCCGCGCCATGGCAGAAAAGATCATTGCCGAAGCCCGCACGATTGGCTATCAGCGCATGCGTCTCGATACAATCGAGCCGATCATGAAAGATGCGGTGGAAATGTATCGAAAACTGGGCTTTCGAGAGATCGCCCCGTATCGCCCCAATCCGATCGCTGGGGCGATGTACATGGAACTGCAATTGTAGTTTTGACGAGCCATTGCCGTTGCGGAGGATTTGCCGTGAAATTCTTCTCTTTGACCATCAGTTTGTTTCTTGCCCTCGGTGCTTTTGCCGCTACCCCTAAGAACGTTTCCTATAAGAGTGGTGACGACACCGTCCAAGCAATAATTTACACGCCTGAAGGGACGGGACCGTTTCCGGGCATTCTGGTCATCCACGAATATTGGGGACTTAACGACTGGGTCAAGGAGCAGGCTTCGAAGCTGTCCGATCTGGGTTACGTTGCGTTGGCTATCGATCTCTACCGCGGCAAAGTCGCGACCACGCCCGACGAGGCTCACGAAATCATGCGTGGTGTTCCTGATGACCGGGCGGCGCGCGATTTGCACGCGGCTTTCGAATTTCTGAAATCGCAGCCTAATGTAAACAAAGATCGAATTGCATCCATCGGCTGGTGCATGGGCGGCGGTTACTCATTCGATGTAGCGTTGCAGGAGCCAACCCTGACGGCGGACGTGATTAATTACGGCCGCCTGGCAAGCGATCCCGCGTCGCTCAAGAAAATCAATGCTTCGATCCTGGGAATTTTCGGCGGACAAGACCGCGGCATCACGGTCGACGATGTGAAGAAGTTTGAGCAAGCAATGAAGCAACTGGGCAAGAAAGTCGAAATTGTGATCTATCCGAATGCATGCCACGCCTTCGAAAATCCCAACAACAAGGCTGGATACCGCGCGGACGATGCCGCAGACGCCTGGAAGCGAACCGTCAACTTCCTGGCTCAAACGCTGGGAAAGTAATCAGCAACCACCCGGTGCGTACGATCGCAGCTTACACATCATGCGTGGCATAAGTTGCCTTTGGAAAGAGATGTTCTTGTTCTTCGTGGTTCATGGCTTGCTTCCTGTTCTGCTATCATTTTTTCTGCCGCTTTTATGTAACGCAGTATGGACGACGAAATACCCAGCATTCGCGTTCCCACGGAGGAATTCATGGACGAAGTATCAACCAGCACCGCCGGTTCACGCCGTAATGAAGACATCGCCCTCGACCTTATGAAATTTGTCGCCATGACCACCGGCTACGGCCGGACCAGTTCGTCGGGTGTCGGCTTCCAGGGCTCAGGAGCAGCGTCAAAGCCGGAGGACTATGCCAATCATCTGCTCGAACTCTATGGGAGATGTCTGGAGGCGGTGCAGCGAAAGAAATAGCGCGTGGAACTTCATGGCAAGCGACGCCGAACCCGACGGAGTGAAATTTCGACCGTGGTTCTGATCAACCGTTTACTCAAATAAAACAAGCCGCAGCTTCAAGCAGCGGCTTAATGTTAAGTCAGAGTTCTCTTACTTCGTTTTCAGCGACGGCGACGCGCTGACTTCTTGCTGGCCTTTTTCTTTGCCTTCTTTGCCGGTTTTTTCTTGGCGGCCTTGCGGGCGGGCTTTTTCTTGGCTGCTTTCTTCTTGGCGGCCTTCTTGGGGGCTTTCTTCTTCGCCGCCTTTTTCTTCGGCGCTGCTTTTTTAGGGGCAGCCTTTTTTGCGGGAGGTTTCGACGCGCCTCCACCGCCTCCTCCGACAGGCACTGCCGGCGTCGGCATAGGCATTTCCGCTCCCACTTCTGAATCGCTTACACCCGGCAGTTCTGCTTCCTCTTCTTCCTCTTCTTCTTCGTAATCTTCTTCCAGCGACTCGCCATAGGCGCCGCTGTCGCCAAACTCATCCATTTCGTCGTCTCGTAAATAGAGGGTTTCGTGAACGTTCATTTCTCCTCCTGAATTTTCTGCTCGCACTACATGCGTCAAGAATTAAAAAGACACCGAAAGTTGTTACCAGACTGAATGGGCCGCGATTATAGCACAGTAGTTTTTCGCAATGCAGTGACGAAAACTATCTGCTTCCCACCTGCCCCATGCATATTACACCGAAGTTGAATTCCTGTTTCCAGTTGTCTACCCGCCGTGCAAAAAAAACGTGCATTGCGAGTTGAGATTCGAAAGCGGAATGCTGCCAGAGATTGGATGCAACGGAACTATCTGCTGGGAGTGCCGATAACCAGAACCATACCCGGCCTCAGGTTGGCCAGGTTCCCGTTGTTTTCCTTCAAGTCGTCGACGCTGACGTTGTGAGACTTGGCGATCGAAGAGAGGGTTTCGCCCGGTTGCACTTTATGATGCACGACCTTGTTTGAAGCGTTCGCCTGTAACCTATTCTTGGATTTCGACTTAGGAGCAGCGGCGCGATGGCTCTCCGTGGCGTCAGGTGCGATCGGCAGATGCACATACAAAACGCGCCGTCCCCGCAGGCTGTCACTCTTGAGATGATTCCACCGGCGAACCATTGCCGGCGGAACGCCGAAATTGTCGGCCACGGTTTCGACCGTGTCCCCCTTGCGAACCTTGTACGCGGTAGCGCGGTGCGAATAGCTGGCCATCTCGTCGGCGGAATGTTTGCCCGGAGCAACTGGAATAATAAGTTCGCTTTCAGCCTGAAGACTCTCATCACCGTCAAGGTTGTTCGCCTGAACGATAGCCCGCGGGCTGGTATGAAAAGCGCGAGCGACCGAGGACAACGTGTCTCCCGCTGCAACCTTGTGATAGCGCCACCACACTCGCATGTCCGGTGGAATAGCGGCAATCGCCGTGAGGTAGCGATCCTTCGTCCCAGCCGGCAGATGCAATTCAAACTCGCGGTCCTTTGGCGTGGTCAAGCGCAACAAGCTTGGATTGAGATCCTGCAGCGTGCTTGCGGATACGTCGACACACTCCGCAACTAAGCGGAGATCCACGGGATAGTCGATCTTGACCGCATCGTACGGCACCGGCTTCTCCGTGACCACCTTGTCCAGCCCGTACTGCGCCGGATTCTTGGCCATAATAGTTACGGCTAGAATGATGGGTACGTAGTTTCGGGTTTCCTTGGGCAACACATTGCGCTTGTAGAGCTGCCAGTAGTCCGCGTATCCAGTGCGCTTGACCGCGTTCTGCACCGTGCCTGGTCCCGAGTTGTAGGCGGCCATGGCTAAATACCAGTCGCCGAACTCGTTGTACAGATCTCTTAAATGACGCGCCGCCGCTCGCGTAGATTTTTCGGGATCCTGACGGTCGTCGACCCACCAGTCGCGTTCCAGGCCGTATCCGGTCGCACGGCTGGCCATGAATTGCCACATCCCCCGAGCGCCGGCGCGAGAAAGAGCCAGTGGATGGAATCCCGATTCGGCCTGGGCCAGATAGATCAAGTCCTGAGGAACACCTTCTTCCTTCAGAACCCTGCGAATCATTTCGTCATACTGCCCGCTCCGGGCAAGGGCTCGCTCCAGTGTTCCGCGCCCACGCGTGGAAAAGTAACTGATGTAGCCGGCTACAGGGTCCGTCATCATCAGAGGCAGATCCGAATGGGTAGCTTTGACCTCAGCCTCGGCCTTTGCTTTGAGATTCGGGTCAACCGGGAACGTGACCTCGTTGGCTTCGTCGATCGGCGCTGGCTCCGACTTCTGCTCGGTAAACCCGTCGCCTTCTTGCAGGGCTTGCAGCTCGAAGCCGTTTATGCCATCCAGGACGCGGTCAAATTCCTGCTCCAAGCGCTCGTCAGAGCGCAAGTCCAACGAACTCCCGAACAAAAGGTTGAAGGCGCGATCGAAATTCTCTTTGGCAGCTTCGAGGTGCCCAGCTTTATAGTTGTCCTGCCCGAGCTGGTATTCGTTTTCAACCTGCGCAATCAATTGAGCGACGGGATCAGGCTTAACCTCAAGCTGAGTCTGTACAGCGGGAGTGGTTTGAGTATCTGGAACGGCTTGAGGAGCTGGCGCAGGAGCTGCGCTCAAAGCTGGCGCGGTGGCAGTCCCAGGAGGCAAGAGCGTTGCCTGTCGCTGCGCCGTCTGACACGCCAGGCTGCCCAAAACCAGGGCAAACACCGGCGCGATCAGAACATAGATTTTAAAAATCCTCATGTTTATCTACAACTTACAACGATCAACCCTAGCGTAACGCACTTCATGCTACTACCCATGATTTGATGGGTCAATCCGCAAGCGAGTTGGTCTGGGTTACTTTAGGAACCGGCGGGAATATTACTTCAGCGACCCCAGCCGCTGCAACCACTGTGTGACGGGATGGTCGTTTTATGGGACGGCTTCTTAGGGGAACACAGAGTGCCTGGAAAATTCAGCTATGACTGCGGAAGCTTCGGCTGGTCTGATGAATCTCCTCCGGCACGATACGAATCGAACTCAAACATGAAAGCCATCCAAGTCAAGCAATGCGGGGGGCCGGACGTTCTGCAGCTTGTGGATTTGCCCGTCCCGCAGCCCAAACCCAACGAAGCGGTGGTGAAAGTCGCGGCTTCGGGTGTGAACTTTATTGATATTTATCAATGCGAGGGCAGATACAAAGTCCCGCTGCCGTTCGTGCTCGGGCAGGAGGGCGCAGGAACAATCACAGCGGTCGGTTCAGATGTGAAATCGTTGAAAGCGGGAGACCGCGTGGCCTGGAGCAGCATCCTGGGTTCTTACGCGGAGTACGCCGCCGTCCCCGCTGAACGGCTGGTGCAAATTCCGCAAGCCGTAAGCGATCAGCAAGCAGCTGCCACCATGCTGCAAGGTATGACGGCGCATTATTTGGCGTACGACACTTTTCCCCTAAAGCGCGGACAAACCGCTTTAGTGCATGCGGCCGCGGGCGGCGTCGGACTGCTGCTGGTGCAGTTGGCGCACAACATCGGAGCCCGGATTATCGCCACGGTTTCAACCGAGGAAAAGGCCAAGCTGGCGCGGCAGGCGGGCGCCGACGAAGTGATTCTCTACACGCAGACGGACTTCGAGGCTGAGACCAAACGTCTTACCGGTGGCCACGGTGTAGACGTCGTTTACGACAGCGTGGGCAAGACGACATTTGAAAAAGGCCTGAACGTACTGCGGCCGCGCGGAATGATGGTATTGTTCGGAGGATCCAGCGGAGCCGTCCCGCCCTTCGATCTGATTCAGCTTTCGCAGAAGGGTTCGCTCTACGTCACGCGGCCAACCCTGGTGAGCTATACCGCTACGACAGAAGAGTTGCAGGCGCGATCAAGCGCCCTCTTTAAGATGATTGCTGAAGGCAAGCTCAAGCTGCGGATCGAGCACATTTATCCCTTGGCCGATGCGGCCGTCGCACATCGGGATCTACTGGGGCGCAAAACGACAGGAAAGTTGTTGCTGATTCCGTAGCACGAAAACCGTGTCATCCTGAGCGGAGTCGAAGGACCGCAGATGATGGCACGACGATAAAGGTGCAAGGCATTTCCATCGTATCCGATGCGGCGAAGATGCGAGAAATGCAAACCGCCAGCTACGCCAGTTTGCGACCAGCATCCGTAACCGAATGTGATTGCCCGTGATCGGCCTCGTTCACTAGCCATACTCCATCGGACTTCACGAAATAAGGCTCGACCGCAATGTGTTCGAAACTTGCAGTAAGAAGGTCTCTGGCTCGGAGAAGTTCGACGCGATGATGTTCGGCCTCCGCGTCCCGGTCTCCGTTGAAATGCGCCAACCCACCATAGGTGGCGCAATCGGAGTGGCTCATCACCAGAACACGTTTGGTCTGATGCAGGCGAATCGACATCCTCACCTGTTCAAGGATGAAGTCCTGTTCGAAGTCGTTGCGAGGCGAAGCTAGAGTCTTAGCTCCTCCGGCAACGATAATCATGTCGGCACGCTCGATGCCTTGCTTCTTCAGAAACTTTCGCACCGCCGTACTGATGCGGTGATCAAAGCAGCAAAGAACGGCCGCATCGGCCACATACGGGCCGGACGGCGAGTCGAAATGGAAGACCTTTCGCATTTCTATTTTGATTGTAACCGTGACTGTCAGCGCTTGCGAGTATACCCCCGCGCGTATTCCGGCACTCTTACACCCGGCATGAGTCGCTCATCATCAATCGGCTGCCCCGCCACCATCTCCAGCGGAATAACTCCTGCCCAAGTTGAAAACGCGTAATCCTCTTCATCATCCACAACCGGCCCTTGTCGCACCTTCGCAGAGAACTCCTCGATCGGCAGGCGCAGTACCGAAGTAGCCTTCAGCTCTTTTTCATTGGGCTGGCGAGACTCCACCCAGCGACCCGGCAGAATGTGCTCCGACAAGAGCCGCAGAGCCTCCAGCTTTTCTTTAGGATCTGTTACCGCCCGAGCAGCTCCCAGAATCACGACGGACCGGTAATTCATCGAGTGATTGAAAATCGATCGCGCCAGCACCAGTCCATCCAGCAGCGTAACCGTGACGCAAACTGCGATACCCTCATTGACGCGACGCAGCATCCGGCTCGCTGCCGATCCGTGGATATATAAATTGTCGCCCACGCGGCCGTACCCGGTCGGAATCACAAAGGGTTGCCCATCCACCACGAATCCCACGTGGCAAATGAAACCTTCATCGAGAATTTTGTAAGCAGCGCCCCGATCGTAAACCGCACGATCAGCTTCGCGGACAAGGCGCGTCCGCGCGCTTGAAGCAGAGGGTTGTGACATTCAGGAAAAGCTCCCGGCAATCGCGAAGGATGGAGAAAGTGTAGCAGAGGGGTTAGCTATCAGCCGTCAGCACTCAGCAATCAGTCAAACCAAGAAACCTGTTCCAGCTACCTTAATCCGCGCCCCCGGCGGACGCAGTCGGCCCACAAGGCTGAGTGCTGAATGCTGACGGCTGAATGCTCCTTTCACCAATTCACTTTCATGGCGAACTGAAACTGCCTGGGATCGTAAGCCGCCGTCGGCTGCCCCGCATTGGTATATAGCTCGTTGACGGCGGCCACGTTGTTCTTGTTCGCGAGATTGAACATATCCACAATGAGGTCGAGATTCACCCGTTCGCCAAAATAAATCCGCCGCGCGATCCGCAAATCGTTGAACACAGTCCACGGCTGGAATCCAGCATTGCGGCCCAAAGTACCATCCAGCAGGAGTAGCGCATTCGGAGAAGCCAGTTGCGCCGGCGTGAGGTCGGCAAAACATACTTCTTGAAGAAAACCGCTGGGCGAATACTTGGAAGCAACCGTAGGATAACCGCACGCGTTCGTCGGAGTTCCCGCCGCGACCACATTCGGACGGCTGCCGCTGGGGTCAAACTGCAGATTGTCGCTGGTTCCGGTCAGGATGTTAAAAGGCCGCCCAGAGCCGACTTCAAGGATCGGCGCGACCGTCCAGTTGCTGAAGAATCGATCGGCGAAGCTATCCCCGCTAAGCTTCCCACTCTCGTACACGCCGCTGAAAACAAATCGATGCCGCTGGTCAAACAAAGAGTTCGACCGCTCCAGATTAGGGTAGTAGCTATCCTGCGGCGCCAGCGGCGACTGCAAATCGGTCGAGTCGTCAATCGAATGCGACCAGGTATAAGACGCCAGGAATTGATAGTGCCGCAAGAATCTCTTGCGCAAATTCGCCGTGAATCCGTTGTAGTTCGAACTGCCATTCGAATAGTTCGCGTCCATATCACTGAACGGCACGCAATTTGCCAGTCCAGAAACGCCGGGGTTGCACCCTGTGTTCAGCCCGGTTGCTGCCAAATCCGCCAACGCCAGCGGAATGCACGGCGCAAACGGCCCGCCCGCCAGCGACGGATTCAGTCCCGAGGGCCGGAAGAAGCTGACCAAAGCGGCGGGAACGTAATAAGGCAGCTTCGATCCCGGAATCGGGTTCACGCCGCACGACGCTACCGCCAATGGGCTGTCCGTCGACGCTGCCGCCCCCGTCGCCACTGCAGCCTGCCAATTCGACGTCAGCAAATCACCACGCGCAGTGTTGGCGTTAATCGGACGGTTAAGATGTCGTCCGCCGTTCCAGTTATAAGCCAGACTCAGCGCGAAGCCGCCGCCCAAATCGCGCTCCACCGTAAAGTTCGCCTGCTGCGAATAGGGATACACGAAACCCTTCGCCTGTGGATAGCCGAACGGCTGCGACACCAGCGGCACTCCGTTCGTCAGGTATCCCTGATTGATGAATAGCGACGTCGGATCGAACGAGTTGAAGCGTTGCTGGCTGGCCTGATATCCGAACGCGGATACGGCCGCCGGAAAACACGTTCCCGCAATGCCCTGAAAAATATTGTTTGCCGTCATGCTGAGTGGCGGAGCCGCAGGGTTGCATCCCGGCGTGCCCCCGAAAAACAACAATTGTCCGCTCTTCGAACCGTCCGAAGCATCGCCCAGGAAGTACAGCCCGAGCAGAGGATGGTCATAAAATATGCCAAAGTTCGCCCGGACGACAGTCTTCCCATCACCCTTCGGATCCCATGCCATCCCAATGCGCGGCTGGAACATATGGGTATCCGTCTGAATGCCTTTCTGCAGGCCGAGTTGGTTGTAACCCGACAGCGCAAGAGCAGTCGGCTGCGAGAACTGGGGCGGGAACTCGATGTCATATCGCAGCCCGTAGTTGAAGGTCAGGTTCGGCTTGGCTCGCCACGAATCCTGCCAGTACACGCCCAAAGGTTTGTTCGAGAAAGAATCGCTAGGATTGCCAATGCCTTGAATAAAATCCTGAGGAATTCCTAAGCCGTATCCTTGCACCGGAGAGAAGCTCGGGAAAGGCGCTGGAAAAAGGCTGAGGCTGCCAAAATCGTAAACCCCACCGTAGTTCACCGTGAAAGTGGCTGTAATCGGAATGTAATTAAAATCCACTCCGAACTTCGTATCGTGCCGTCCCAGCGTCCACGAGAAGTTGTCGGTGAACTGGTAACGCTTTTCCACCCGGTCAATGTAGGAGTAAGGCTCGCGCCCGAAGAAAGCATAGCCCGGAATGTCTACCGCGACATCCGATCCCCCCGGTGCGCTGGAATAGTTGTACAGCAGTCCGCGTCGGGCGAATTGGAAGCGGAATTCATTCACCTTGTTGTTCCCGATCGTCCATGTATCCTGCGCCACCCCTGTGACATCGCGGTAGGTCTGCTGCGAAGTTCGGGAGTAAGAATTCTGACCGAATACCTGGTTCTCGCCATTTACCTCAATACCGGTGACCGTGCTCGGACTGACGTTCGCCCGCAGCATGAGCCGATTGTTGCTAGTGATGTTGTGATCGAGACGCAACGAATACAGGCTGGTTCCTTCGAAAACCGGGAAGTTTCCCACCTGCGAGGCCAGCGTCTGAAACGAAGCTGGCAACCCGGCGCAAACCGGTACGAAGCCTCCGGCTACGCCAAACGCCGGATTGCAGGTGGAAGGAAACTGTTGCAATCCCGCAGGCACAAAGGCTGGCGGAAGCAGGGCAAATGAAGCGGGATATTTCCCGTTGAGCGCGATGCCAGAAGACGCGCCCGCCATAAACGCATAAGTCTGTAGTGTCGGCAATAGCCCCGCCGGAACCACCGGTATAAAGCTTTGCAAAAATGCCGCCTGCTGCGGCGTGGCTTGGATGTCGAAAGTTCCCGCCGGAGCCCCGAAGAACGGAGACGCGTCGAACGGAACGAATCCGAAATTGTTCTGCCCGATGCTGGAAAATCCCGTCTCATGCCGTCGCGTAATCTCGTAAGCGAAGTAGAAATATGTTTTGTCCTTCTTGATCGGTCCACCAAACGCCGTTCCAGCCTGCACCCGCGTATAGGCCGGGTTGGGCGTGGTGCTAAACGGATTGACCGCCTGAAAGTCGCGATCACGAAGATAGCCATATACGTCGCCGTGAAAATCGTTCGATCCGGAACGCGTAATGATGTTGATCACGCCGCCTGTGGCACGTCCGTATTCCGCGACATAACTGTTGGTGATGATCTGGAATTCCTGCACCGCTTCCTGCGAAACCGTCGAACGCACACCGTTGGTTGAGTTGTCGGTCGCGTCCGCACCGTCCACATTTACCAGATTTGCACGCGCCCGTTGTCCGCTAATGTTCAGCCCAGACGTCGGAGCCGCGCCCGTAGCCGGAGCGTTGTCGCGCAACACCTGCGAATCCGTCAGCGCAAAGTTAATGTAGTTGCGCCCGTTGATGGGAAGGTTATCGATGCTCCGCTGCCCGATAGTGTCGGTGGTCGAAGTGCGGCTCGTTTCGATCAGTTCGGCGGCGGAACTAACGTTGACCACTTCCTGGGCGCCGGCAACTGAGACTGCGACAGGCAAGTCCACCACTTGGCCCACCGTGATGCTCACATTCTCAACCGTTGTCTTCGCGAAGCCCGGGGCTTCGACCGTCAGCTGATAAGTCCCCGGCGGTAACAATACGATGCGGTAGTCGCCCTGGCCGTTCCCGGTTACCGAGCGCTCTAATCCCTTGGCCTGATCTTGCGCCGTAACCGTGGCGTTGGTGACCAGACTGCCCTTGGGATCTTTCACGGTAACCCGAAGGTCGCCCGTAGTCGCGCCTTGGCTAAAGCCGAAGGTGTTTAATCCCAGCACTATGACCAATAGCGAGACGAACTTCCGCATTGTCATAAACTTTCTCCATGGAGATAACGAACGAGGGAGACACCCGGCTTTTGCCGGCAGAGGGCCGCAGCCAGTCCGAATTCGCCGGCAGGCTTCAGAGCAAACATTCTTGAGAAAGCACGTTCGGCTGCTTTGTACATCAAGCTATCAGGGGAAAGCAAGCCGGATTACGCAGGGGCATCGCATTGTTAAATGTGGGGCCGAGTCAATGTAGGCGCGAGCGTCCACGCGTGCAGCAGCAACCACCACCTCGGCAGCCCACCTCAAAGCGTTTCACCGCGCACGATCGTAGCTCCTAGGGTTGGTAGTAGCAAAAGCCGTCCTGCTATCCTCATGGATTCGTTGCGGCCTGCAGGGCAGCACGGTAAAGTGTATTTAAGCAGTCGCTGGGGGAATGGATGCTGCGCAGGCGAAGTCTCCATCCCCGCTCTGAGACCGCCTTCCCGGAGGCCGATCGAATCTTGTCAGGACCCGAAATGAAAAAGGAACCCGCCCTTCCGGTCACCCATCGCCTGGCGGCATGCAGCATACTGATCCTGTTGACCGGCTGCGTATTGCTGACCGCTCAGAATGTGGTTTTGACGGGGGGGCTTAGCGGCCGAGTGACCGACCCGAGTGGAGCCGTAGTCCCACGAGCGTCGGTGGTGGTCAGCAACCTCCAGACCAGCGTCAAACAATCGGTCGAAACCAACCGTGCTGGACTCTACCGCTTTCCGGTGCTTACTCCGGGATCATATTCCATCGCGGCAAGTCTCAAAGGTTTTCGCGATGCCCAGGGTTTAGTCCAGGTGCTGGTCGGAAACACGACTTCGCTGGACATCATTCTGCAGGTCGGAGCCAGTGGAGACGCCGTTAAAGTAAGCGGAACTGCCCCCATGCTGCGGCCCGCGGAATCCTCCGCCAGCACAGTGTTGGATCGATCGTTTATCGAGGACCTGCCTCTCAACGGGCGTCGTTATACCGACTTTACGGTGCTTACGCCGAACACCAGCTACGACGGCGACACTGGCCTGGTCAGCATTGCCGGACAACAGGGCGGAGAAGATTCGGGATACGCCAACGGAAACGGTGGCAATGCTTTCACCGTGGATGGAAGCAACGCCACCAACAACTACTTCTCCGACATTATCGGCCGTTACCGCATCCCGTACCTCTTTGGCGAGGACGCGATCCAGGAATTTCAAGTCTCGGTCAGCCCATACTCGGCCATCTATGGAGGTGGAGCGGGCTTCGTCAACGCTGTAACCCAGTCGGGAAGCAACGCCTTCCACGGTAGCGCGTTTTATTACAACCGGAACTCCGCCACCGGTGCCAACGACGCCCTCGACAAAGCCAGCGGATTCCCTAAGCCGGAAGATGCTTTGCAGCAATTCGGCGCCGGGGTGGGCGGGCCCATCGTTCGCAACCGCCTGTGGTTCTTCGTGGATTATGAGCAGCAACTGCGCAACAATCCGATTTCTGTCATCAACCCGGTATTGGCCACGACACCAGCGAACTTACCCGCCTTCTTGAGCGCTAATTTTGGAATTCCCGCGGGCACGACTTTGCCTGCGCCGAACGGTCCCTTGCCGGTGCCCGGCAGCGACACTGCGCCTGATCCCACCAATCCCGTCTATCTCCAGCAAGTGGCAAACACCGTGAACGCGCTCAACTCCAATCTCGGCAGCAAAGCCAGAAAGCGCAACGATTGGGTCTTGACTCCCCGGCTCGACTATCAGCCCACTTCCCGTGACAGCCTGTTCCTCAGCCTCAATCTAAATCGCTTCAATTCCCCCGGTGGCGTCATCACCGACCCGACCGTGGGAAACTATGGAACGCAGACGCTGGCCAACGCTTACGTGCACACCTTCCAGGCCAGCGTTGGATGGACGCACACCTTCTCATCCACATTGCTGAACGAATTCCACGTGAGCACCTCGCAGGACAACGAGATCTCGACCCCGACCGGCCTTGCACCCAACATCCCCACGTTAATTCTGGATAGTCCGGCCGCATTCATTCTGGGTAACGCACCTTTCTCAGTGGGAAGGGTTTTTGAAAGACAGTATTCTTTCTCCGACCGGGTCGACTATGTAATTGGCAAGCACACCCTACAGTTCGGTTTCGATTTCAATCGCGCTTGGGATTCGGACAACAACGATGGCGGCGCCGACCCGAACGAGGCCGTCGATTTTGGATCGTTCCTCGGCAGTTATGAGTTCTCAAACCTCGAGGCTCTTGCACTGGGCCAATACAATGTCTTCAGTCAGTCTTCGGGGAACCCGACTTTTTCTTTTTCCGTGCCTTATTATGGATTCTACCTGCAGGATACTTTCCGCGCGTTGCCGAAGTTGACCCTGGAAATGGGCTTGCGCGAGGACTTCCAGGTTTACCCGCAGCCCGCGGAAAATCCCGCATTCCCGCTCACCGGACAGTATCCCAATCAGTTTCTACGCCTTTCCCCGCGCTTCGGATTTGCCTGGCAGCCTGCATCCAAGACGGTCGTACGCGGAGGATTCGGGCAGTTCTATGACAACATGAATGGCCTGAACTACCGCAACGCCGTGGTCTCGAACGGACTGGCCTCACAGCAATCGTCGGCGAGTGTCAGTTACACTGCGGGCCCGCCGAACCAGCAACTCCCAACTTTTCCCAACATTCTCCCCGGCAACTCTCCTTTGTTTTCCGCTTCGCCGGATATTTCTCTGGTTTCTCCGCAGTTTCGCGTGCCCTACATATTGCAGGCGAGTTTGCAGATTGAGCGCGAGATTTCTGAGAACACAACTGTGAGTATCGGCACCATGTGGAATCACGGCGTGCACTTGCTTTCAGGCAGCGCCTACGACGCGAACCTGAAGCCGTTGCAAGGTACGACGACCTATACCGTCTGCCCTCCCGGTACAGCTACGGTGCCGTGCAGCGGCCAGTCGATTACCCTGCCAAACATGGATAACGACCTGCTGACCGAAGGCCGCATCAACCCCAATCTGGGCCAGATCAACGAACTCATCAGCCCCGCGCAAAACTACTACAACTCCTTCTTCGTGCAGTTGCAGCGCCGCATGTCGCGAGGACTCTCGCTGCAATTTTCCTATACCTTCGCCAAGAGCATCATGCTCGATGGCATGGACTTCAACAATCAGTTCGACCTTAGCAATACGCACGCGCCTTCGCTCCTCGATCAGCGGCACAGAATTAGTCTTGCGGCCGTCTACCGTCCTCAACTCGAAAGACTGACGGGATCGGATGCCGGCCGCGCATTGCTCTCCGGTTGGACCCTGAGCAGCATCATGGAGTTCTCTTCCGGCCGCCCCTATGCGGGGTTGTTAAGTCCGGCGTGCACCAGTTCGACTTTGTCATTCGGCAATTGCAACGGCGCCAACGACAACCTGAACGACACTGCCTTCAATCAAGACACCGCCAACACCGCCGGCGGCATCAATGGCGCTGGTCCCACTCCGGGGATCGGCCTGAATTCCTTCTACGGTCCGTGGCTGGAGAGGATCGACGTTGGGCTGTCCCGGAGTTTTGCAATCAGGGAAGGCAAGGAACTGCAGTTTCAGGTGCAAGCTTTCAATGTGTTCAACCACGCCAACTACTATGTGCAGAATGGCGACGGAGTCAACCAACTGCAATACAACCCAATCGGGACCAACTGCGGTGACGGCGCAACCCTGAAGCAGACCTGCTATCTCGTGCCTAACTCCGGCCCGGGTAATTTCGGGACACTCCAGGAAATTAGCCCAAACGGCCTTCCCCGAGTGCTGCAGTTTTCAGTCCGCTTCACGTTCTAATAAATCACTGGCTCTTCCCTGCTAGCTCCTTGAAACCAAAGTGAGTTCTTCGCTTGTGCATATGTTCTTGTACATATGGGACCGTAACCACAATATGTTCCACGTGGAACACTTCTCACTCCTGGCGGCTGATTCCGGAGCGCTCTTCGCTCATCGTCTTGAGCGCCCAGGCCATGCGCGGTGTGTTGTGGGCGATGCCAAAACGTCCGCGAGCGTCCAGCAAAATCATCCCGCCATGCCCATTCACGCGCGCCTGCAGATAGTTGATCGCTTCCGCCGCGACCCATTCGGGCAGACTGCCCGAGGCCACGCGATCCGCGGCCCACTTGGCCAGCACCAACTTCATGATGGGCTCGCCCCATCCCGTGGTGGAAGCTGCCGCGGTTTTGTTGTCGGCGTAGCATCCGCATCCGATCAAGGATGAATCTCCCAAGCGGCCAGGAGCTTTGTTGAGCGTGCCTCCGGTGGAGGTCGCGGCAGCGATGTCGCCTTTGGCGTCGAGGGCGACCGCGCCCACGGTGTCGTGGGAAAGAGTCGCTGCAAACAGATCGGGCTTCTCTTCCGCGGCGTGGGCTTGAAACTCGCGCAAGCGTTCGACTTCGCGCGGGATGATCAGGTCTTCGTTCTTGCACAACGCGATGCCGTGCTCGGCCGCGAAGCGTTCCGCGCCCTCGGCGACGAAGTACACGTGCGGGCTCTCGCTGAGGATTTTACGGGCGGCGCGGATAGGATTGCGCAAGTGCTCGACGCAGCCCACGCCGCCGGCGCGCAGGGTTGCGCCTTCCATGATCAGCGCGTCGAGTTGCACTTTGCCATCGCGGTTGAGGAAGCTGCCGCGTCCGGCGTCGAAGGTCTGATCGTCTTCCATGATCACGACCGCTTCCTCGACCGCATCGAGTGACGAGCCGCCGCGGTTCAGTACCTGCCAGCCCGCTGCAATGGCATGGCGCACACCATTGAGATGAGCGTCGACCATGTCATCCGGAATGGCCCAGGCGCCGCCGTGCACAAGCAGAACAGGATCCATCGACAAGGAAAGTCCTCCCCCGAAAACGACCGATCAGTCTAACACCGCGGGGACGTGCTGTGCGCAGCGCGGCTTAAGGGTGGGCCACCCATAACGCCGGAGGGTGGAAGTGATTCAACGAAAATGCGAGAAGCAAGAAACTCGATTTCGCAGGGCCGGGATAAAAGAGGAAAAACAGCTGTCAGTTCGCTGTTCCCGGTTCCTGGTCGCCAGGCCTTCACATCTTGCCTCTGAGCATTTGCTCGACGATTTCAGCGAGCACGCGATAGCCTTCGGAATCGAGCGGTTCTCGCATCGCTGCCTGAAACTTGCTGGTTCGTTCTTTCTGATTGAGGTAATAGACGACATCGGGCAGGACGCGGCCGACTTCGGCGCAGAGCGCGCGCAAATGCATCAGGCTGTCCACATCCAAATCCGACGACTGCAAATTGGATATCTCTCCGAGCAACTTCCTGATCTCGCTCTTCCACTGCTCCAAATCATTTTCATACTTCAAGAAATACTCAGCGTCACCAACGATGAGCAGTTCCAGTGTTTTCAAGTCTTCGGGCGTCAGTGGCTTTCCCGTTTTCAGTTTTGGCAACAGCGACGCGATTTCCATCTTCGCCAGAAATGCCTGTCGCGCCTGACCCTCGAGTTCTTCGACCTGATCGCCCAAAGCGCCATAATTGTCGCTGGTTTCAAGCTGGGTGCAACGGGACGCAAGTTCCAGCGTCTTCTGAATGGTTGCGTTGATCCGCGGGACATCCCCCATAGAGAGCCTTTCCGATGTCCGATAGTCTAGCATTTGGACGTGCTCCAAGTGGCCGGCGCCGAATTGCGAATGCGCTACCGTGAACATTTTGCGAGAGATTGATTCGCCGACAAATAGTAAGTGCACGTGTGCGCACTTTTTTGTTGACTCCTATTCTTCTTCGTACTAACGTCTGGCGCACTTAGTTTGCTGCCACGCAGTTGAGTTTCTTCGCTGCTTCCGCGTCTCTTCGTCGGGTGCGCGTCACCTCAGCAAAATTGCGTTGGGGAATCTCCGGGTTGAAAGTCAAGAAGATTTCACGGGAGCTTGCTCCATGATTGGGAGCAACTTCATGCGTTATTCGTGTGTCTGAAGTTGCCCACCGAAAAACCCTTCAGCCGCCGCACTTTTTGATGGTCCGCCTGCAAGGTGGTCTGCGCGACGGAAATCCCCCTGGGTATTTGCGGGACACGGATCAAGGAGAAAGCAATGAGGAATTCGCGACAGGCTTTACGAAGATACATTTTGATCAAGATGGTTAAGATTGCGTCAGTTTCAACTGGGGCGGCGCTGTTGTTCACGGGGATGGCGTTGGCTCAAACCGACCCTGGAGTTCAGAGTGGCAATCGCGGCACCGGCGCCACCATCATTACGAGCGACCCGAACGGCTTCCTGCCGTTTTTCACGGACGGTCAAGCTCGCTTCCAGGCAGTGGAGTCGGTTTCCGGCAACGCAGCCGGCAACAACGGTCTGGGGCCGCGGTTCAACTCCAATCAGTGCAGTTCATGCCACGCGCAACCTGCAGTTGGCGGGACAGGTTCTGCAAACAATCCTCAATTCGCGTTTGCCGGCAGCTCCGTTGCGCCTAAAGACGCGACCCCGTATTTCATTACGGCTAACGGCCCCACCCGGGAAGCCCGTTTTCCGTTCTTCTTTAACGCCAACGGCACGGTGAACACCAGCGCTCCGAATGGCGGAGTGGAAGACCTGTTCACAGTTAGCGGCCGTAGCGACGCAGGCAGTTGCAGTCTGCCACAGCCCAGTTTTAGCGCTGCAGGGCAAGCTAACGACATCATCTTCCGCATTCCCACACCGACTTTCGGCGCGGGATTGATCGAAAATCTGGACGATTCAACCTTGTTGAAAAACCAGGCGGCGAACAACAACAACAACCTTGGCATTTCTGGCGCCTTCAACCACAACGGCAATGACGGCACAATCAGCCGCTTCGGTTGGAAGGCGCAAAACAAATCGCTGCACATCTTTTCCGCCGAGGCCTACAACGTGGAGATGGGCATCACCAACCTTTTGTTCACCCAAGACCGGCCGCTGCCTGGGGAAGACCAGCAACAAACCGGGCTGCCCTCGAACTGTTTGAATCTCTCGGGAACGGGTTATCCGGAAGACACATCCAACCCATCGCAGACGTCCAGCGTAGCGGTTTTGGATGACGTCTCGGCATTTGCAAACTTCATGCGATTCCTGGCTCCGCCTCCGCCTGGTGGAGTGGTGCTGAACGGCCAACAGGTTCCCGCGAGTTCGATCTCCGCCGGCGGCCAGCTATTTAGCGCTATCGGCTGTGCAACCTGCCACAATGCGACGCCAGGCTCGACACAGGCTTCGAACATGGTTCCCGCATTGAGCAATGCCCCGGTGCCTGCGTTCTCGGACATCGAGATCCATCACATGGGCAACGGCTTGGCGGACAACGTCTCGCAGGGCAGCGCTGGGGGCGATCAGTTCCGCACCGCTCCGCTGTGGGGATTGGGACAACGGATCTTCCTCCTGCACGACGGTCGCACCACGAACCTAAACGCCGCTATCGCGGCGCATGCGGGCCATGGCAGCGAGGCCACAACCGTGGAACAGAACTTCAGCAACCTCAGTACCAGCCAGCGGCAGGAGATTTTGGACTTCCTGCGCTCGCTGTAATTTACGGATTCTGGCGAGACGCGGGAGCGTCTCGCCGGAGTTTTGCTGGGTGGCGGGCGTTTTTCGCGCTATCGGCAGAAACCGAGATTCCTCGTCGCTTCGCTCCTCGGAATGACAATGGTGAATTGGCGGCGAGGACCTCGGGCGGGACGCCTGCGCCTACATTGGGTTGGAGGTCGTATGCATCATAGGCTTTTATCTCTGCTTATTGGCCTCGCTTTACCGTTGCTGGCGTGGGGTCAAAGTGCAAAATCCCAAATCGCATCCCAGAATGGCGGCGACTTTTCTAACAGCACGCAACCGCTGACGAAGGTGCCTACTGGGGTCATCTTGGTGAAGGGCGCATGGTCCAGTGCGAGCGATTCAGTAACTCCCGTGCCCGAAGACGGCAACGTGACCAACAATGTTTTCCGCGACCCGTATTTCGGTATGACCTACGCGCTGCCCAAGGATTGGACGGAGAAATACAAGGGACCGCCTCCGTCGGAAAGTGGCCGCTACGTGCTGGCGCAGATCAGTCCGGGGGACACACTTAAAGGGCCGGATCGAGGCAGCATTCTGATCACGGCGGACGATATGTTCTTCACCACTCTACCCGCGACCAACGCGTTACAGGTCGTCAATTACTCAAAGGATAACCTGCAAGCCGATTACAAATTGGAGCTCACGCCTACGCCGGCCAAAATTGGCGGACGTCCTTTTACTTTCTTTGCCTATTGGTCTCCGGTGGCAGAGCTGCATTGGTACGTGCTCGCGACCGAACTCCGGTGCCACACCGTGGAAGTGGTGCTAAGCAGCAGGGACACAAAGCTGCTGTCGAGCTTGATGCTTGACCTCAACAAGATGGAGTTGCCTGCGGAGGCCGGCCCGACGGCCGGCACTGGCGGCGATGTACCAGTGTGCATCAAGGATTATGCGCAGGGGGAAAACGTGATTGCGCGGGCTGATCCGGTCTTTACCGAGCACCGATTCAATGCGGTTCCGGTTCGAATCATCATCGACAAAGAAGGCAGGGTAAAACACGTTCACTTTCTGAGCGCATTTCCCGACCAGGCAAAGGCCATTACGGACGCCTTCAAACAATGGAAGTTCAAGCCGTACCTGCGGGACCGAAAACCGGTGGAAGTGGAAACCGGGATTATGTTTGGGAGGCCGCTGCATCCGGCGACATCTTTAGCCGGGAATGCCCCGACCGAATAGCCCTTAATAATCGATCCCTTTTAGAAAGTCTGGTGTCTGCACGTACTGGTAGCGATTGGGATCGTTCTTGACCAACGAGTCAGCGTATTGATTCCATAGCGTGGCGTGGCCGCCGGTGTTGTTGTCCTGAACGACGGTCTGGTCAAGCAGGTAGTTGGAGAAATTCTGATTGCTTCTGGCCTGGCTATCCCATCGTGCTTCGACACTGGCGTTGTGAGCGTCTTCGGCTGCATGGGCGGCATCGGCCTGGGCTTTGGCGTTGGCGCCGATCTGTTTGATTCTCCCGATTTCGGTCTGGGTCTGAGCTTGAATGACGGCACCGTTCAGCCGCCAACTGTTAGCGATGGCCGTAATGGTGGGCCACTCTTGATCTGCAAGTCGCTTGGGCAAGCTTCCCTGATTTACCGTGATCGCCCAAGTCCCACCCGTAATCGGCCGGAGCGCAGAGACCAGAAGGCTCGAGGCCATGAGACCCTTGCCGTCGTGAGAGTCGATGTCCGCGGTCAGCAGTACCGAGTCAGTCTCGGTTGGTGATGTCGGCATCTTTTTCGAACTGGTGATGTTGATCGTGGGCATCGCAGCGTGTTGCTTTTGATGAACTTGCTGAATTACGGCAAGAAACGCCTGCACCAGATCTCCTCCGGACGGGTAGGCGGTATACATTCCGGGCAGCGGGCGGCCGCTGCGGAGCGACATCTGAGTTTGTGGATTTCTGGGGTCGAGGATTGGGAAATACAATCCGAAATGGATCGATTCTGAATTGGGTCCGACAGCATTGACTGTGCCTTTACCGGCGTTGGTGATTTGCCATCCTGGGGGTAGACCGATGCTGCCGCTTCCGTCTGGGAAGGGCGTCTGCTGGAGTGGGGGAACGTTGGCGGCTTGTGCTGCTGCTGACGGCGACGCGGGTTTGCCGGAATCGGGGTGCAAAACCTGGTTCAACGTTTTCAACATGGGATTGGCAGTAGTGCCGAAGCGCTGTGCATCGTCGTAAATGAACGCGCCGGTTGGTTGGGTTCCGGTAGGCATGGAAACGATGACCATGCCGGCGATGTGCTTTCCAGCCTGGCTCTTTGCCGTCACTGTGAAAAAGGTTGCCACGGAGTCTGTGCCCCCGGCCTGGAAGAACCTGCCGATCTGTGGACGCTCGCCGAAGCGGTTGTGGATATCGCGGAGCAAGGCTCCCATCGCGCCTTGCATTGAGGTCTGTCCGGCGACGGGCCCGTAGACGATCTGCCCTCCACCGGGGTTGTCGATGGTCTTGAGGCTGTCCTCTGCGACGGCAGAAACGCATAGCAAGAGTAAGAACAGCTTCGCGAAGAAATGGATTGGGAAGCGAGACATGCCGTTCTCCCTGGGTATGGCATTTTTGAGCAGGCGAGATTCGCGGTAATTGAAACAAGGGAGGGCTGGCGCCCTAAGAGTATTCATCCAGAACGTGATGTCAAGAAGAATTACGAACGGCGAAGACCGGGCCATTCGGAAAAGACAAAAGCAGCGGACAGGGGTGTCCGCTCTATGCGGCTTGGCCGGGAGTGGCTGCGGCGGCTCGATCTACCAATTCGGTACGGGTCCAGGTGTAGCGGACGCGGTGGATGACTGTGATCGTCGAGAGCACGGCGATGATCCATAGCACCGGGGCCATGCGGTTGAAGAGGGCTCCGATGATGACTAAGACCAGGCGCTCCGGACGCTCCATGAAACCTACGCGGCAGGAACCGATGAGTGATTCGGCACGGGCGCGAGTGTAGCTGACCATGATGGCGCTGATCATCACGATGGCGGTGAGCACGACGTAGAAAAAGCGGTCGCCGCGGGCGTAAAAGACCAGCAATCCGAGGAACTGCGAGGCGTCGCTGTAGCGATCGACTACGGAATCGAAGAAGCCGCCGAAGCGGGTGACTCGATTGCTGGCTCGAGCGACGGCGCCGTCCACCAGATCGAAGAAACCGGAACCGATGATGACCAGGCCGGCGTAGCGGAACATGCGAGCTTGATTGTCGCCGTTGGCATATCCAAACAGAAACGCGGCGACGATGTTGACTACGAGGCCCAGAAAAGTGAGGACGTTTGGGTTGACGCGGGCGAGCGCCAGCCGGCGCACGATGGCATCCAGCAGGACGCCGCAGGCGCGTCCGAAGGCACTGGTCCAAGTCCGAGGTCCAGATTTGTTCGTGCCCGTCACCCGGCTGCGGCCTCGTCGTGAATGGTGCTTAATTTCAGGACTTCCATCTCGCGCTTGCCGTTGGGCGTTACTACGAGAGCGGTGTCGCCCACTTTTTTGTTCAGCAGCGCGCGCCCGATCGGGGAGCTGGTGGAAATCTTTCCGGAAGGAAAGTCGGCTTCTTCGCTGGTGACCAGCTTGTACTCGATTTCTTCGTTCTTGTCGTTGTCGTAAACCCGGACAGTCGATCCCAGACCCACCTTGTCGCGGGGGATGTTGTCCATGTTGATCAAAGCCAGGTCGCTCATGCGTTTGCCGAGTTGGCGGAGACGCGCCTTGACGAACTCCTGGCGCTGCTTGGCCATGTGGTATTCGGCGTTTTCGCTGAGATCTCCGAGGGCGGCGGCTTTCTTGATCTCTTTGGGGAGTTCGTGAACCAGTTCGTGTTCGAGCTGATTCATTTCCTCTTGTAGCTTCCGCTTGATTTGCTCGGTCATGCTTCCACGGATTATAAACCCAGCGCCAGCCGCAAACTCACACGGTTTACAGACTTTTTGTCAGGATGGAACGATCGGTATTCAAAAAAGAACGGCAGGGTTTGCAGCAGCCCCGAACTTAAGCTTGAAATTCGGAAGCTTCAGGGAATCTCAGGTTGGACTTGGACAGAGCTTTGGTCAACAACTCCTCGATATGAGGCTCTTCGCAGTTCTTCGCCATCGCCAATTCGCTGACCAGGAGGTAGCGGGCGCGCTCCAACATTTTCTTTTCGCGAAAGGAGAGAGACTTCGACTGGTTGAGCACCAGCAGCGCTTTCAAGACATTGGCGACTTCTAGCAAGGAGCCGGTGCGCATGCGCTCGGAGTTTTCCTTGAAGCGATATTTCCAGTCGGCGTTGTTGTCACAGGCTCCATCTTCAAGAAAATCCACGATCTTCTGGATTTCGCCGTTCTTCACTACCCGCCGGAGGCCGACGGTGCCGACGTTGTGGAAAGGTACCATGACTTTCAGGCTGCTGGATTTGATCTTGAGCAGGTAGAAGTTTTCCACACTCTCGCCAATAGTCCGGCTGCTGATCTGTTCAATGATGCCAACGCCATGATTGGGATAGACGACCTTGTCGCCTATGTGGAAATTGCCATCACCATTAAGCATGAAGAACCATCCACGAACGGAGGGAAAGCGAGGAACAAATTCAGGTTTATTTTACCCGATTCGGAACAGAAAGGCAATTTCGAATGGCGCCTTGCCATCGCCGGGGCTTCCTCGGATGGGAAGGGCGGAGGGCGAACTCTGTACAAGTCTCAGCCACACAAAGAGTTAGCGTTTGAGCGCAAGAATCTCATTCCCCGAGCCAGGCCCCGTAGGGTTTCAACGACTCCACGTGGGCAAAGATGATCCTTATGGCGGCGGTAATCGGAATAGCTAGGAGCAGGCCCATCGCTCCCCATAACGCACCCCATACCAAAAGCGACATGGTTACCGCTAAAGGATTGAGTTGCAGGCGCTTGCCCAGGATTCTGGGATAGAGCAGGTTGAGAGCGACCAAGTGCAAGGCGAGCACCGCGCCGATAATCAGCACGATGTCCTGGGAATCCGTGTGCCCTAGCCCTACAAATATCGGCGGGACTAGAGCGAGCAGAAGTCCCATGTAAGGAACCAGGCTCAAAAAGCCGCTGGCAAATCCGGCGAAGTAGAAGAACGGTAAGTGAATCAGCCAGAAGACGACCGTACTGATGGCCCCCAGCAATAGCCCGATGAGCAAGTTTCCCACCATGAAACTGCGGACCATGGCCGAAATCTGGCCCAAGGTGACGTAGGCGGTATGGCGGTTCTCCAAGGGAAAGAGCATGACCGTGGCCGAGCGGACGTGCTGCTGCCAAGTCAGCATAAAGAACACCAGGAAGGGCACGAACGAGACCGCCAGGATCGCTGCGCTCGCCGAACCGAAGCCACGAGTCAGGACTTCGGTCCAGTCGGTCGCGGGACGGACGCTCACAACTCCCTTCTCATGTTCCGGAGCCAGGACTTCGAAGCGCTCCGCGCTCTTGCGGAAGCGCAAAGCCTCATCGCGAACTTTACTGGTGTATTTGGGGAGATCCTGCAGCAGTGTGGCCGCCTGGTTGTAAGAAAAGTAGACAATCCCGGCCAACGCAGCCAGCAACAGTAGAATGGCGATCGCGGCCGCCAGACTGCGAGGGAAGCGAAGATACGTCAGCAGATCGACGATGGGAGCGAGGATGAACGCCAGCAGCACGGAAACCAGCATCACCACCAGCACCGATTCGCCGACATAGCAAAGTGTGAGGATTCCGGCGATACCAATGATGTTCATCGACCAGTGCGGGCGCAGTTTAGGGTTGGGCGGCGGCAACGACGGAGCTGGTATCGTCTGGGTCTGAGCTTGTGCTTCGCCGGTCGCCATTTCAGCATCGTAATCCATTTCTTGGCTATTTCATCGGGACTTATAATGCGCACGTGCCCTCTGAACCAACCCAGTCCCAGAACGGCTTGGGGCCGCGTAGTCTGGCCCGAGTTCTAGGTTTAGACGTTGGGTCCAAGCGGATCGGCCTTGCCATATCGGACCCCCTCGGCATTACTGCGCAGGGACTCGAAACCATCCAGCGACAAAACAAGCGCCTGGATTTCGCCCAACTGGAAAAGGTGATCCGCGAATACGAGGTGACCGAGATCGTCGTGGGCTACCCGCTGCGCATGAGCGGGGCTGAAGGCATCCAAGCTGAGAAGATGCAACGCTTCGCAGAAGAGCTACGTCAGCGTTTTCCCTTGCCGATTCACCTCTGGGACGAACGCTTGAGCTCAGCCCAAGCCAACCGTCTGCTGCGCGAAACTGAAATGTCGATCAAGCGGCGGGGACAAGTGGTCGATCAGATGGCCGCCGTCTTGATCCTGCAAAGCTGGATGGACGCGAGAGATAGCCCGTAGCAATTGGCCTTTGGCTCTGCCCTCCCAAGGTGACCAACGGCTAACGACCAATGGCCAACGACCCACGACCGGCTCTCATCTAAACTATTGGTACGGTGCGAGTCATTTTCACATTGTTCCTGCTCGCTATCCTCGCCGTCGGGGGGTGGCTGGCTTGGACGCTGATGCAGCCGGTGATGCCGGCGGGGCAGACGTTTGTGCTCTTGCATCCGGGCTACTCCACTCGGCGCATCGCGACCGAATTGCAATCTGCGGGCGTGATTCGCAGCGCTGACGCCTTCGTCGTCTGGCATTACCTCCATCACAAACGCTCCCTGAAGGCCGGCGAGTATCTTTTCGACAACAGTGCGACTTCCGTTGATGTCCACAGGCGACTGGTTCGTGGAGACGTTTATTTCCACACCGTTGTGATTCCCGAGGGCTTCAACATGTTCGACATCGCGCAAGCCATCCAGAACGCCGGCTTGGGTTCGAGCGAGGACTTCTTGAAAGTCGCGACATCGGACACGTCTCTGATCTCTGACCTTGCCCCGGACGCCAAAACCCTGGAGGGCTATCTCTTTCCGAATACCTATGAGTTCACGCGCATGCAGACCATGGAAGAGATGGCGGCAGCGATGGTAAAACAGTTCCGCCTGGTCGCAAAAGAGATTGGTTTGACGAACGACGCGAAGATCACAGATGTGAAGAATAGCGATCTGCAGAACCAGGCCAACGACGTTCAGCAGACCGTCACTCTAGCCTCCATTATTGAGAAGGAAACGGCCGCACCGGAAGAACGGCCGCTGGTGGCGAGTGTCTACTACAACCGCATGGCGAAGCACGGCGCCTTGCAAGCCGATCCCAGCGTGATCTATGCCGAACTTCTGCAGGGAACCTACAGCGGCGCACTTCATCATGCCGATATGCAGTTCCATTCCGATTACAACACCTACACTCACGCAGGACTTCCGCCGGGGCCGATTGGCAATCCCGGAAAGACGTCGCTCGAAGCGGCGATGCATCCCGCCGATACCGACTATTTCTATTTCGTCAGCAATGGCAACGGCCATCACCGCTTCGCCAAGAACCTGGAAGAGCACAATAAGAACGTGGCAGCATATCGGAAAGCGATGATCGGGAAGTAGCACCATAAATATGGCAGTATAGCCATAAATATGCTATTCTAGTGGTTGTGAGAACCACAGTGGACATTCCCGACCCAACCTATCGCCAGCTCAAAGCGAGAGCCGCTCTACGCGGCTGTTCGGTAAAGGACTTGATTCTGCGGGGCGTCGAGATCGAATTGAACGGCAAAAGGCGCGCAGAGGCAAAGGGCAGAATCGCGCTGCCGCTGATCAAATCGAAACGGCCCGGCTGGCTAAGGCTGGACAATAAGGCCATCCATGAAATCCTACTTCCCTGATGTGAATGTGTGGATTGCGTTGGCCTACGAGGGACACCAACACCACGCATCCGCCACGTCCTGGTTTGCGAGGCTGGATGGGGAAGAGGTCTATTTTTGCCGCTTCACCCAATTGGGGCTGTTGAGGCTGCTTACGCATCCCAGCGTAATGCGGGAAGATGTAAGGAACCAGGCTGAGGCGTGGCAAACCTACGACTCGTTTCTTCAGGACGAGAGGGTTTCATTTCACGCGGAAGCCGATCCCGAGCAGATTGAATCCTCGCTCCGCAGACTGACCTCAAATTCACGTTCCTTCTCGCAGCAATGGCCGGACGCGTACCTGGCCGCTTTTGCGCAGTCAACTGGATTAACATTGGTCACCTTTGACCGCGGATTGCGCAAAATGGCTGCTGGCAACACAATGCTTCTCCGCTAGTGAGAATCCTCCTCGATCCTCCTCGATCTGTGATCGAACGAAGTCCTTGCAAAGTTCCGGTCCCGCCTACCGACTCTGAATCTTCAGCTTCGGTATACTCATCTCTTTGGCACGGAATCAAAGCTGCCTCATGTCTTTTTTCTTTCGATATCGTGGTGCCTTCATCCTGTTGGCAATTCTGCCCCTGACGGGCTGCCTGTTTCGCTCCCGTATAGTCGAACCACCCTTCATTTCTGTCCAACTAAAAACTGCCACGCAACAGCAACTCATCGACTACATCAACACTCAGGCCGGCAGCATTCAGTCCATGCAGGCTACCGTCGATATTGACACGACTGTGGGCGGGGTTAAGAAGGGCAAGGTCACGGACTACGAGGAAATCCGCGGCTACGTGCTGGCGCGCAAGCCGGCCATGCTGCGGATGATTGGACTGATGCCGATTGTTCGCAACAAGGCTTTCGACATGGTGAGCGATGGTGAGGGCTTCAAGTTATGGATTCCTCCGAAGAACCGTTTCGTAGTGGGGCGAAACGATGTCGAAACCCACAATCCATCGCAGCCGCTGGAGAACCTGCGTCCACAACATATTTATGACGCGCTCCTGTTGCGGCATATTGATCCGGAAAATGAAATTGCGGTGCTCGAAAACGACACCGAACTGGTGACCGAAGCCAAGAGCCGCAAGGTATCGCGCGCGGATTATATTGTTGATGTGATCCACAAAGGGAACAAGGGATGGATGCTTTCGCGGAAGATCGTTTTCAGCCGCACCGACTTGCTGCCGCACCGCCAGCTTCTGTATGACGAACAGGGAAATGTCGCGACCAACGCGGTTTACGGAAATTACAAGCAGGACAATGGCATAGACTTCCCCTGGCAAATCGAGATTGCGCGACCGCAGGAAGAGTACGACATTACGCTGAACATCGTGAAACTGGACTTGAACCAACCGCTTCCGGATGACAAATTCATACTGGAGCAGCCGGCAGGCGCCGAGGTTGTTCACCTGGATAAGCCGGAGGCGCAATCGTCATCCGGGCCTCAAGGCGAAAGGTAGAATTAGCAATTGGCATTTAGCATTTGGCAGGTGGGACTTTGTGCGAACCGTTGAAGGACTAATTGCTGATTGCTAAGTGCTGAGTGCTCACTATGATGAATAAAATGATCGTCGCCAACCTGGTCCATCGGCCGATCCGCTCCTTGATCAGCATCGTGGCGATTGCGTTGGAGGTAACGCTCATTCTGCTGATTGTCGGATTATCGTTGGGAATTCTGAACGATTCCAAAGCCCGCCAGGCAGGCATGGGAGCCGACGTTGTGGTAATGCCTCCGGGGTCCACGGTCATTGCGGGAGTTTCCGGCGCGCCTTTACCGATCAAGATCGCGGACATTTTAGCCAAATTGCCCCATGTCGCAAGCGTGGCACCAGTCGTGATGCAGTTCTCGACTGCCGGAACTTTGGAGCTCATCTATGGAATCGATCTCAAGAGTTTCGAAGAGTTGGGCGGACCCTTTCACTATCTGGCTGGGGGACCATTTCAGGGGCCGAATGATGTGCTGGTCGATGATGTCTTTGCCAAATCGAAGCAAGTAAAAGTAGGCGACACGATTGAACTCCTCAATAATACCTTCCGCATCGCGGGCATCGTTGAGCATGGCAGAGGCGCGCGCAAGTTCCTCCCCATGAGCACGCTCCAGAACCTGATGGGGGCGCAAGGCAAAGTATCGGGATTTTATCTCAAGCTTGACGATCCCAATAATGCTCCTGCGGTCGTCGACGAAATCAAGGCCGTCCCAGGTATGCAGAGCTACAACATCCGCTCCATGCGCGAGTACCTGTCGCTGATGACGCCGACCAGCTATCCCTACCTGGGCAGCTTCATTGACGTCGTCATTGGAGTTTCCGTCACCATTGGGCTGATCGTTATTTTTCAAGCCATGTACACGGCAGTGATGGAGCGGACACGCGAGATCGGAATTTTGAAGTCGATGGGCGCGTCGAAGCTCTACATCGTCAACGTGATCCTGCGAGAAACGGCTCTACTGGCTATTGCCGGGATCGTTTTGGGAATCGTTTTCAGCCTGCTTGCCGAGAAAGGAATTATCTATCGGATGCCGCTAATCAGAGTCGAGGTGACGGTCGGATGGATTCTACGCGCGACTGTCATCGCTTTGGTTGGAGCCCTTGCGGGGGCGGTTTATCCGGCGCTGAAGGCGGCGCAGAAAGACCCGATTGACGCGCTGGCCTACGAATAGCCTGCGAGTGATGCAGGCAGGCGAGTAAAGCGCAGCGCGCAATTTTACAGGGCATTTGCTATCTTTCTTGGCTTGTCTGCTATGGTAAACGCTGATGTGGCAGCTACTTCGTTGACAATATCCCGCTGGCTACGTTATCTTTAAGACTTTGCAAGTCCTGCGGTTGCCCGCCTGATAGCCCTGCGCCTTCGGCGCTCACTGGGAGCTCAGCGGTCTTCTTTGCGTTTTTATATTTCTTGGGAGATTTTGCATGTCAACCTATTTCCCCAAAGCGGGGGAAATTGTGCGCAAGTGGTACGTCGTGGATGCTGACGGGCAGACGCTCGGCCGGCTTGCGTCACAGGTCGCCCGCATTTTGATGGGTAAAGAAAATCCGCAATACACGACCTTTCTCGACACTGGCGATCATGTGATCGTGATCAACGCCGAGAAGGTCAAGACAACCGGCTTTAAATCCGAGCAGAAGGTGTATCAGCATTACACCGGCTATCCGGGCGGATTGCGTACCGAGGAGTTTCGCAAGCGCTTCGAGCGTAAGCCTGAGTCAATCATCGAGGCTGCGGTTCTGCGCATGCTCCCCAAGTCGAAACTGGGGCGGCAGATGATTAGCAAGCTGAATGTGTATCGCGGCGAGAAGCATCCGCACGAAGCGCAGAAGCCGCAAGCGAAGGCGCTCGAAGTCAGGGCGTAGAGTTTGGCTGAGACGTGGCAGGCTACGTCTCAACCGATTAAATTTGAAAGGTTGCACGGAGAGCGGTTTGGCTGAATGCCAACTGCTAAGTGCTAAAGGCTAAGAATGGCAGAGCTAGTGCAATATTACGGAACGGGACGCCGCAAGTCGGCGATCGCGCGGGTTTATCTGCGGCCGGGCAGCGGCGAATTCAAGATTAACGGACGCGCTTTTGAAGAGTACTTCGTGACTCCGGCGCAGCGTTCGAGCGCGAAGCAACCGTTGCTCTCGACCGAGACTGCGAGCACCTTCAATGTGGTCGCCAGAGTTTCCGGCGGCGGCGTGAACGGGCAGGCCGACGCGGTGAAACTCGGGATCGCCCGCGCCCTCATGCTGTTCAATGTTGAGTTGCGCAAGAAGCTCAAGGCCGAAGGCATGGTCACTCGCGATTCACGCGGCAAGGAACGCAAGAAGTACGGCCAGAAGGGCGCGAGGAAGCGGTTCCAATACAGCAAGCGTTAAGCTCTGTCGTTTGCCATTCGCCGTTGGTCGTTCTCAACGGCAGTTGGCTGACGACGCACGACCGAGGACGAGCGACGGTTTTTTAGGTGTTCAATTCTTCCCGTGCTTCGGTACGGGGACGGGAATGGCAATTCGGGGCAGCCTCAGGGTGAGCGCCGGATGCAGACCAAATGAGGAGGTTAATTGGCTAATATCACCATGAAGGAGTTGCTCGAAGCGGGCGTACACTTCGGGCATCAGACCAAGCGCTGGAATCCCAAGATGAAGGAATTCATCTTCGGAGAGCGCAACGGGATCTACATCATCGATTTGCAGAAGACGCTGAAGATGTTCAAAGAAGCGTCGAAATTCGTGCAGGAACTGGCAAGCGAAGGCAAGATCATTCTTTTCGTTGGAACCAAACGCCAAGCCCAGGACGCGATTGCCGAAGAGGCGACGCGCTGCGGCGGATTCTATGTGAACCAGCGCTGGCTGGGTGGCCTGCTCACTAATTGGGTGACGGTGCAGAAATCGGTAAAGCGGCTGAAGGAACTCGACGAGATGGCCACGGATGGCCGCTACGAGTTACTGCCCAAGAAAGAAGTCATCAAGCTGGAGCGTGAGCGTAAGCATTTGCAGGCGAACCTGGCTGGCATCAAGAACATGAGCCGCCTGCCCGACGCGATCTTTATCATTGACTCGAACAAAGAGCAGATTGCGGTGCGCGAAGCGCGCAAGCTCGGCATTCCGGTGGTTGCGGTCGTCGACACGAATTGCGACCCCAGCGAAGTCGATTATGTGATTCCGGGCAACGATGACGCGTTGCGTGCGATCCGCTTGTTCGCATCGAAGATTGCCGATTCTGTGGCCGAAGGCGCGCAGCTCATGACCGACAAGCAAGTTGCCGATCTGGCTGCAGCTGCCGGCGCGGCGCAGCAGGCTGAGCGGGATGCGGCGGCGCGCGAGGCCGCAGGAACAGTAGACATTGACGCATCCGAAGATACCGGGGCGGAAGACATCAGCATGGAAGATGTGCTGGGCGCGGGTACGCGCAAGCAGCCGGTGGCGGCAAAGGACAGCGCCGACGAGGTTGTGCCCCAGGTGGAAACGCAGACGTATTAGAGCAGGCCCAGGCTCTCGGCTTCAGGCGTTACACAGATCAGATTCCGGGCTTTAAGCCCCTGAGGGATTCAGACCCGCGCGGGTCGTCCGGCGCGGGTCGAGTTTTGTGGAGTGAAAGGGATTCATAAAAGATTATGGTTGCTACAACAATCAGTCCAGAACCAGATGACAGCAAGCGTCCTGGCATCTCAGCTGCACAAGTGAAAGAGCTCCGGGAGAAAACCGGAGCGCCAATGATGGATTGCAAGCAAGCTCTAACCGAAGCCAAGGGCGACATGGAACAGGCGGTCGTCGTCCTGCGCAAGAAGGGTGTTTCCGTAGCGGCAAAGAAGGCAACCCGCGTGACCAGCGAAGGGTCGGTGGCCAGCTATATTCACGCCGGAGGCAAGATTGGCGTACTCGTCGAAATCAACTGCGAGAGCGATTTCGTGGCCCGTACCGAGGACTTCAAAGAATTGGTGCACGACATTGCCATGCACATCGCGGCCAGCGATCCCAAGTACATTCGCAGGGAAGACGTCACCGCAGAGGATTTTGCCCGCGAAAAGGACATCGCGCTGGCGCGGGCGATCGCCAGCGGCAAGCCTGCGAACATCGCGGAAAAAATGGTCGAAGGCAAGATGGCCAAATTCTACGAAGAGGTTTGCCTGCTGGAGCAGCCCTTCATCAAGGATCAAACAGTCAGCATCGCGCAACTGATTGCCACCAAGATCGGCAAGCTGGGTGAAAACATCGCGGTGCGCCGCTTTGCCCGTTTCAAGGTGGGCGAGGCAGGCGAGACCATCGCCATCACCAAGCCCGAACAAAAAGCTGAGTAGATCGAGTGGGGGCAGCTGTCCCCACTCGGTTTTTACTCTACAAAATTCTGCTCCCCAACTCACACTCCCGCCGGGATGCTAGACTAAATCACGGATGACGACTGCCATCTTCAAACGCATTTTGCTTAAGCTCTCCGGCGAAGCCTTGGCTGCGACCCAGGGTTTTGGTGTCGACCCTTTTCGCATTCATGAAATCGCTGCTGAACTCGCGGACGTACGTTCTCTAGGAATTGAGATCGCGATCGTGGTGGGCGGTGGTAATTTCTTCCGGGGCGTGGCCGAGCAAGCAAAAGAGATGGACCGGGTTTCCGCAGATCATATGGGCATGCTGGCCACGGTGATCAATTCGCTGGCGCTGCAGGATGCGCTTGAAAAGCAGGGCGTTTACACCCGCGTGCAATCGGCAATTGAGATGAACCAGGTCGCCGAGCCTTTTATTCGCCGGCGCGCCATCCGTCATCTGGAAAAAGGCCGCGTGGTGATTTTCGCTGGGGGCACTGGGAATCCGTATTTCTCGACCGACACCGCAGCATCGTTGCGCGCCATGGAAATCAAGGCCGACGTCATCATGAAAGCTACGAAGGTTGATGGCATCTATGACGCCGATCCGGTGCTGGTAAAAGACGCCAAGAAATTCACCCAGATCACTTACATGGACGTGCTGAAAAAAGGCCTGAAAGTGATGGACTCGACCGCCATCTCACTTTGCAAAGACAACAACCTGCCGATTATCATCTTCAACCTCAACCAGAGGGGAAATATCCGCAAGGTCGTAACCGGCGAGAAGATCGGTTCGCTGGTCAGCGCGTAGGAGCACAGAGGAGTACATGAAAGGGCGTCTTGAAGCGTTTGTTACTACCGCCTTGCTGCTGATTTCCCTTCCGTTCAGTACTTCAGGTCAAACAGTGAATGCAGGAGGCAAGAAGTGTACACCACCGCAGGCGACCTACAGTCCGGATCCTCCGCCCTCGCACTACCCCTTGAAAGACTCCGCATTCGTCATTGTCAACATTCTCGTTGACGAAAAAGGGCAAGTACGCGAGCCCAAGGTCACGCGGACTTCCGGCAGCGATGGGTTCGATCACGATGTCGTAACCGCCGTTCAGACTTGGCGATTTAAATCGGCCGCCTGCGATGGCAAGTTCATTCCAGCTCACATAAATGTCCAGGTCAATTCCCGGGTGATGCATTAAATTCTTTTTGGCGACCGGGGTTGGGCCTAGGAATGCTGCGGGCTTCAAAGGTTTATAATTCACAGTTTTGGTAACTCATCCTTAGGGGAGCTGATCATGGCTCAAGCTGGTATGGCCGCAATTCCTGGCCTTAAAGATACTTACATTCAACTCAAAACGCGCATGGACAAGGCGGTCGAGGACTTCCGCAAGGCGATGGCGTCTACGCGCACCGGGCGTGCGTCGGTGCACATGCTCGATTCCGTCAACGTGGAATATTACGGTTCGCACATGCCGCTTAATCAGCTTGCGCAGGTGCATGCGCCCGAGCCGCAGCTCATCACGGTGCAGCCTTTTGATCCGACCTCGCTGCCAGCGATTGAGAAGGCAATTCGCGCGGCGGACATCGGCTTGAACCCGATGAACGACGGCAAAATCGTCCGCGTGCCCGTGCCTCCGCTCACCGAAGAGCGCCGCAAGGATATGGTGAAACACCTGCACAAGATACTCGAGGAGCATCGCACGGCGGTGCGCAACATCCGGCGCGATGGCAACGACGCCATCAAGAAGGCGATGAAGGACAAGAAGATCACCGAGGACGATGAAAAAAGAGCCATGGACGAGATCCAAAAGCTCACCGATGGTGAAATCAGGAAGATGGAAGAGATGAGCAAAGGCAAAGAAAAAGAAGTGATGGAGATTTGATGATCGGGCACGGCGAGCCTTTTTCCAGAGCGGCCCGGCTGGGGTTCGGTTTGACCGGTGGATTGCTCGCCTTGATTTGTCTCGTGATTGTCCTCACCGTGACAGCCGCCGCTGTGGGAGCCGCAATGGAACCAAGAGTCGTCGACCAGCCAGAGTTCTCGGTTATCGGAATTCAAGTTCGAACCAGTAACGCCAAGGAAATGACCGGCGGCGGCGCGATTTCCAAGCAATGGGCCAAGTTTTTCAAGGAAGGCATCGCGAATAAGATTCGGAACAAAGTAGATTCCACGATCTACGCGGTTTACACCGGTTACGCCAGCGACCGCGATGGCGAGTACGATTTCATTGTTGGTATGAAAGTCGGCAGTGCGTCTGATGTTCCGCCAGGGATGGTTGCGAAAAAGGTACCCAGCGGGAGATACGCAATCGTTACCAGCGCAAAGGGACCGGTGGAGCAGGTTGTCCCGCAGGCATGGCAGCGGGTCTGGAGCATGGAAGATAACAAACAGCTCGGCGGCGCACGAGCCTACAAAGCAGACTTCGAGGTCTACGACCAGCGGAGCCAGAATCCGCAGGAATCGCAAGTCGATCTTTACATTGGCCTGGAATAGCGTGCCCGTTTTCCTGTCGTTTTTTCTGTCATTCCACTTCTGTTTTTTGTCATTCGAGGAGCGAAACAACGGGGAATCTCGGGTTCCCTTGCCGGCGCACAACAGCCAGCGCCTTCGCTTGACCAACACACCCCCAACCCTGCGCCCAGAGGCACTATTACGTCCGTAATCTGTCCTACGGTAATGAAGACTTCCTACAATCACACGTGTTTTCATTCGGGTATCAAAAATTCGCAGCTCCCCCACAGATTCTGATTTACAGGAGCAACCATGAAAAGATTTCTATCGCTTGCCGGGCTGCTTGCGTTAGCCCTGAGTTTCAGTGCTTGTAACGGCGTAAGCAATTCCTCGTCGTCAACGCCAGCACCGAACACTCAAGGGCAGGTCTTCGCTACGGGCGAGGACGCGCCCGTGTCGTCGGTAGTTGCATTCAATATCACCATTAACAGCATCACACTTAACAATGGCTCGACTACGGCACAAGTGCTTTCTACGCCGACCACGGTTGACTTCGGCCGGCTGATCGGTTTGCGTTCGCTGCTGGGCTTTAACACGGTCGCGCCTGGAACCTACACCAGTGCCACTTTCACTTTCGCGACCAGCACGCCCGCGCCTTCAATTAATTACGTCGACCTCACCACTAATCCACCTTCAATCGGTACCGCAACCGGAACCTTGAGCAGCCCCACAGTAACGGTCGCATTCCCGGCAGGGGCTCCGCTTGTGGTGGGAAGCAACGGCTTGGCCGGCTTGCACATGGACTTCGATCTGCGCCAGTCGCTGGCCATGGATGGAAACGGCAACCTGATCATCAACAACGGCACCATCGCTGTAAAACCAGTATTGGATGTGATGGCAGTCTCGGCCTCTGGCGATCTGGGCCAGATCACCGAATTCACCGGTAACATCGTTTCGGTAAATACTTCGGGGAACTCATTCGTGATGCAAGGGCCGTACGGCTTCCAGGAGACCATCGACGTCAACTCGAGCACTCTGTACAACGGCAGCAATGCGTTGACCAGTTTAATGGCGAATGGCATCGTTTCCGTCGAGGGTACGGTGCAGGCCAATGGCAGCATTCTCGCCGGGAGCGTCGAGTTGATCACAACCGACAAAGCATTCATTTCTGGCAGAATCCTGGCTGTGAGTCCCGGACCGGTGGTGACCATGTTCGTCGGCGAAGAGATTGGAACTTCGGCGAGCATCCCCGTGGATAGCGTCTACACCGTCGACCTCAGCCTGGTGTCGCAGTATGACGTTTGCTTTATCGACAATTGGTTTACCAAAGAGCTGTTCAGCGGCTCATCTATAGTGGTCGGTCAACGCATCTTCGTTGGCGGCACTTATCAGAGCAACGCGTTCACTCCCGACATGGTTTCCTTGCGAAGGCAGGGCGTGATCGGATCGCTGGTCGCAAACAGCGTGAAGGTTACGAACGGCAATCAGGGCAACTATCAGATGACGAACGATGCCCTGATGAGCTATTCGGCGGGTGGACCGTTCACCGTGTATACCGGCAACCTCACAACATTCGTCAACATCAATGGCTTGACGGGATTGCAAGGTGCGGGTGCGACCAATCTGATCTCTCGCGGATTGGTATTCTACGATCCCAACACGCAAAAGCCTATCGTGTGGGCGGGACGGGTGCGCGTACTGCCGTAAGGCAAGAGACTTAACCTGAGCATTAATCGGGCGGCGCGAGCCGCCCGTTTTTCTTCCAAACACAAAGGACCAGCCAAACTCGAACCTTTGTGATACTTCGTTTCCTACCCTTATTGATTTTTCCCGACGGCAACTCGGCATCTTATAATCGGAAGGTCATGAAGAAGGTTGTCCACGCCGCTTGTCCGCACGATTGCCCGGATGCCTGCGGAGTTTTGATTACAGTAGAGGATGGACGCGCGACCAAAATCAAGGGCGATCCGGCGCATCCCGTTGCGCGTGGTTTCCTGTGCGCAAAGGTGGCGAAGTATCTGGATCGGGTGTATTCGCCCGACCGGGTTCTGTATCCCATGAGGCGAATGGGGCCGAAGGGGCCACGAAACGCGGGCGAGGGCGCCCGCTCCACACAAGAATGGCAGCGCATCACGTGGGACGAAGCTCTCGACGAAATCACTTCTCGCTTCAAGAAGATCATCGCTGAATTTGGCAGCGAGGCGATCCTGCCTTTCTCCTTCGGCGGCACGCTGGGGATGTTGAATAGCGCTTCCATGGACCGCCGATTTTTCCATCGACTAGGCGCATCGCAGTTGGCGCGTAATATTTGCTCTGCCGCCGGCGAAGCAGGGTTGGAATCCGTGTTTGGCATAAAACTGGGTACCGAGCCGGAACAATTTCGCCATTCTCGCTACATCATTGCGTGGGCAGCGAATATTCACGGCAATAACGTGCATTTGTGGCCCTTCATCGCGGAGGCCCGCCGCCAAGGCGCCAAGCTGGTGGTGATCGATCCTTATCGCACCCGCACGGCGGCGTGCGCGGACTGGTATCTGCCGATTAATCCCGGCACAGACGCTGCCTTGGCGCTCGCCATGATGCATGTGATCATCAGCGAGAATCTTCACGACGCTGATTACGTCGAGCGCTATACGCTCGGATTCGAGCAGCTTCGCAACAAAGTTCAGGATTACACGCCGGAACGCGTGGCGAAGTGGACGGGAATCGCCGCCTCTGACATTGTGAAGCTGGCCCGCGAGTACGCCACGACCCATCCAGCCGTCATTCGCTTGAATTACGGAGTCCAGCGCTCCGAAGGCGGAGGAATGGCGACACGCGCCGTTGCCATGCTGCCTTGCATTACCGGGTCGTGGAAAGAGGTCGGCGGCGGGTTGCAGATGTCCACCAGCGGAGCTTTTAAGTTGAACAAAGAAGCTCTTAAATGTTCCGACTTGATGCTCGAGCCACTGGGCCGTCCCGCACGCACCGTGAACATGGTGGAGTTGGGGAAAGCCTTAAATTCGCTGGATGACCCGCCAATCAAGTCTCTATTCGTTTATGGCTGTAATCCGGCTGCGACCTGTCCCAATCACAATGAAGTTATTCGGGGCTTGCAGCGTACTGATCTGTTCACCGTTGTTCACGAGCAGTTCCTCACCGACACTGCCGATTACGCGGACATGGTTCTGCCCGCGACTACTTTCTTTGAGCACAAGGATCTGCAAACCGCCTACGGGCACTACTTCTTGCAGGTTTCGAATCAGGCTATCGAGGCGTTGGGCGAATGCCGCTCGAATGTGGAAGTCTTTCGTGCGCTCGCCCAGAGAATGGGATTCGAGGATGAGTGTTTCCGCGAATCCGTGGACCAGATGATCGATGCGGCCTTGGACTCTGACCATCCCTGGCTACAAGGAATTAACCGGGAGCGACTGGAGCGGGAAGGTCACGTAAGGCTCAGTTTTGAAAAACAGTTCACAGACGACAGTTCGCAGTCCTCAGGTTTCTTTTTGCCTTTTGCTCACGGAAACTTCTTTACGACGAGCGGCAAGGCGGAATTGTACAGCGAAACGCTCAAGGTTCAAGGTTTGGATCCCGTGGTTCACTTCGAACCGCCGGGCGAATCGCGCCACAGCGAGCAGGCGAAAACTTTTCCTCTGGAGTTGCTGGCTCGTAAGTCCGACAATTTTCTCAACTCATCCTTTTCCAATTTACCCGCGATCCAGGAGATGGAGGAAGCTGGCCTGCTTGAAATGAATGCCACGGATGCCCGAACACGCGGCATCGCGGAGGGCGACCGGGTACGTGTCTTCAACCGCCGTGGCGATATACTTCTAAGAGCCAAAGTAGACGGCGTGTTGCAGCCCGGCGTGGTTTGCGCGCGGCTCTCGTGGGCCAAGCTCAGTCCGCAGGGACGGAACATTAATGTGCTTACCTCGGAAAAACTTACTGACTTGGGCAACTCCGCCACCTTTTATTCCGTCTTGGTTGAAGTAGAGCTTTTCCAAACGGCATCCTGAGGGCGATTAAGGCGCATGTGCTTGGACGGTGTCCACTGCTCTACCGTATAATTGCGGTTTTCCACACTCCCATAACTTGAGGTAGTGGCGATTCATCGCACTCATCAGGATAGCCCTGCGATTATCGAGGGCAGGCACGGCCGCGCATGGCGACCCTCGGTTGTCGCAGCGAGGCCATCTCCTTCATTTTTAAAGCGTTGTGCAGGTAGGAGAGCTTCGCTTTTCAGTTTCCTGCTGGCCTTTTTCTTGCTCTGCTCCTCGGCCATCGGGCAGCAGGACGTGATTGCCGGCGTAGAAGTTCACGGCAACCGTCGCATTCCGGCTGAGACCATTAAGGCTAGAATTTTTACCCACGCAGGAGATGTCTACGATCCTGCAGCCATCGAGCGTGATTTCAACTCACTGTGGAATACCGGATACTTTCAGGATATTCGCTTTGAGCGGGAGCAGACACCGAAAGGCTGGATTCTTCATATCTATGTAAAAGAACGGCCAACCATCCGGGAGATCAACTACGAAGGGCTGAACTCGGTCTCGAAAAGCGACGTGCTCGACCGCTTCAAGGAAGCCAAAGTCGGATTGTCGGTCGAGAGCCAATATGACCCGACTAAAGTGAAGAAGGCAGAGGTCACGATCAAGCAATTGCTGGCCGAGCATGGAAGACAATACTCTACGATCCGCACCGAGATTCATCCCATCCCGCCCAACGCCGTGAGCATCACCTTCGTGATCAAGGAAGGACCGAAAGTTAAAGTCGGCAAGATTATTTTCGAAGGAAATAAACACGTCAAAAGCCGCATTCTGCGTGGCGCAATGAAGAACCTTAAACCCATCGGCATCCCGCACTCGATCTTTCTGGAGAATCTGTTCTCGAAGACCTACGATGCCACCAAGCTTGATGAAGACACCGAGCGAGTTCGCGCCGAGTTTCAAAACCGCGGCTTCTTCAAAGTGCTGGTTCAGGAGCCCAAGACGGTAATCCACGATACCGGACATAAGGGCTTTCACATCCCGCTGATCCAGGCTGGGCCGGGCAAGGCCGTCGACATCACCATGCCCATTGAGGAAGGCGACAAATACAACTTGGGCGGAATCACTTTCAAGAACAACAAAGCAGTGTCGAACACCAAGGCCTTACGCGCCCTTTTTCCGATAAAGGACGGCGATACCTTTGACCGAAGCAAAATCGCGAAAGGCCTGGAAAACCTGGGAAAGGCCTATGGCCAAATCGGCTACATCAACTTCACTTCCATTCCGAACACGACCTTCGACGAGGAAAAGAAACTTGTATTCCTCGACATTGACGTAGATGAAGGCAAGCAGTTCTTTGTTCGCCGAATCGAATTCCAAGGCAATACCACCACTCGCGACAAGGTGATACGCCGCGAGATCGTTCTGGAAGAAGGCCAAGTCTATAACCAGCAACTCTGGGAACTCAGCATCCAGCGGCTGAATCAGTTGGGCTTTTTCGACAACTTGAAGCCCGACGATCCCAACGTCACCGAACGCCACCTGAACGAAAAGGATGGCACCGTCGATCTCACCCTCAAAGTCAAGGAAAAAGGGAAGAACAGCATTGGATTGAGCGGTGGGGTTAGCGGTTTGTCGGGCACATTCATTGGCCTCAGCTACAGTACCAATAACTTTCTGGGCTTGGGCGAAACTCTGAGCATACAAGCGAACATAGGAAACCTGCAGCGTAACGTTTCCTTCAGCTTCACTCAACCTTACCTGTTTGATCGTCCTCTGCAGTTGGGTTTTACGGTTTACTTCACGAAGTTCACTTACGATCAGGCGCGGCAAGCGGCCATCCTCAGCGGTCAGGCGATCAATCTGCCGGCTGAACTGGAGGAGAATCTTCAGAACTACACGCAGTCGAGCCGGGGTTTTGCCATCAACCTGGCGTATCCGCTGCACCGCTCCTTCAAGCGGGTTGGAATTAGTTATTCGTACGACGACTCTTCTATCGTAGCCCTCACCACGGCGTCGCAGACGCTATTTAATTTCCTGTCATTCAGCGGAATCAGCGGGCCAAACGCTCTGAACGGGATCATCACCAGCAAGATCACTCCCAGCTTCTCTATAAACTCCCTGGACAGGGCCCTGTACCCCCATAAGGGCAGCAGTTTCTACGTGGCGAGCGAATTTGCCGGCATTGGCGGAACGGTCAAAACAATTCGTCCGATCGTGAAATACACGCATTGGAAGCCGATGCAGAGGGGGCACAATACGGTTGGCTTTAACTTTCAGGGTTCTTTTCTCACTGGCTATGACGGCCTGGTGCCTCCGCCTTTTCAGCGCTTCTACGATGGCGGCGAAAATGATCTGCGTGGCTTTGATATTCGCTCCATCTCGCCCGTCGCATTTCTTCCCAACACAACCTCGATCCAGTTGCGCAATCCTGATGGCTCGTTTGTACCTAAGAATCCCGCCAATCCCCTGCAAGGCGCTTACACCATCCCTGTCCCCTTGGACCAGATCGTCTTCCCTGGCGGCGACTTAAGCCTGGTCGGAAATTTGGAATACCGGATCACCATCGCTGGCCCGGTGGCCTTGGCGCCGTTCGTCGACATGGGCGTGGAACCGATCCTCCGAGATTCCCAGCTCAAAATTAACAACGGACAGTTCGACCTGATCAACAGCACGGTTTTTGGCTGCCCTGCGCTGGACGCCGGTTTTAACTGCGTGGGTGGATCCACGCAGAAGTTCCCGCAATACCTGCACCCCGTGCCGGGGACGAACTGGACGCCCAGAATGTCCACTGGCCTGGAGTTGCAGGTATTCTTGCCCGTGGTCAACGCCCCCTTCCGCATCTACTGGGCGTATAACCCGCTGCGGTTGGATACGATCGTGAATGCTCCGATTCCAATCACTCGCGGCATGTTCCCCGCCGGCGCCGCCGGAGATTATACGTATCAGCTCGCCCGGAATTCTTTCTCTCCTCCCTACCAACTGAGAGAGCCACGCAAGACGTTCCGCTTCACCGTGGCGACGACCTTCTAAGCATTTGTCAAGAGGCCGAACATCAAGGTTTGACCGTTTGACGCTGGAGCGGAAGTGTTCCTATAATGAAACCTACAGCACCCTGAAAATCGAATAGTACGGGGTGGTCATCACGTTTGAAACGTTAGCGTGAGACGCTGGAGGTTAAGGTCTGCCTTCCCCGTTTGATCACACGGCCTGGTTGGCTTCGGGGCGGGACCCAGCATGGTCCGTGAAAAAGACCTCAAGCGAGATTCCCGAAACAATTTCCAAGGAGTTCAAAGCAATCCCATGACAAGAAAGCTTCCACGATTTCTTCTGGCCACTGTGTTCGTCATCTCGGTTACCGCCCTGGCTCAAACCGCCAGCGCGGACCCCGGATTGCCCGCAGCCCCGAGTGCGGCTGCGAACACGCCCGATACTACCGCCGCTAGCACCTCAAACAAAATCGGCACGATCAACATCGAGCAGGCAATCTTCGCCAGCAATGAAGGCCAGCGCGACTTCGAGGCACTCAGCAAGAAGCTCGAGCCCAAGCAGACCGAGTTGAAAGGCATGAACGACGAAGTGGAGAGTCTGAAGAAACAGCTGACCAACGACAAGCTCAACGAAGATTCCCGCGCCACTCTGGTCAAGCAGGTCGAGGACAAGCAGAAGAAACTTGAGCGCAGCGTCCAGGATGCACGCGATGACGCTCAGGCACAACAGAATGAGATCGCACAGCGCATCCTGCAAAAGATGGCGCCAATCATCGTGAAGTATGCGGGCGATAAAGGATTCGGCCTGATCATGGATACTTCCAATCCGTGGCCGCAAGGACCAGTGCTCTGGGCGGGGCCTTCCGTCGATATCACCAAGGCGATCGTCGACGCCTACAATCTTCAATCTGGTGTTCCTGCGCCGACGAGGCCCGCTACCAAACCGACGGCAACCACGGGCACCAAGCCTGTTGCTCCGGCTGGCGGGACCAAGCCGGCGACAACTACTGCGCCTCCTAAGTAAAGCCGCGACACCTAAACACGAAGAAAGTTCCCAAAAGGCCGCCCACAAGGCGGCTTTTTATTTTCGCGGAGTCAGTGTTGCTTCGCGCCCTTCAGACTGCATGCCGGTGTCTTTAGATGAAACAAAGTCTGGAGGTCACCATGTTTGCTGATTCGCTAATCGACACCACCTGGACTGACCGTTCTCGCCGCGCTTGGACAACTCTGGTTTCGTTTGCCATGCAAGCCGCAGGGTTGGGGGGCTTGCTTCTGCTCCCACTGCTCTACACCCAAGGCCTGCCGCAGCTGCAATTAATGTCATCTTTGGTCGCGCCAGCTCCACCACCGGCGCCGCCCGCTCCCGCCCTGCGCGAAACACTCCGGTTAGCAGCAACTTGTCACCCGACGGCCACGTGATCGCTCCACCTTCTGTGCCCCGACAGATCTTAAACATCGACGAACCGGTCGCCCCACCGCCCGTCAATCTGAATGGGTTGGGAGTCTCCGGCGGGACCGCCGATCCGGCGGCCCGCAACGGCGTTCTTGACTCGATTGGAAATGGATTTAGGGCTTTTGTGCCACCGCCTCCACCGACGCCATCCGCTCAACCGCCACGCGTTTCCCGCATGATGGAGGGAAATCTCATCTATCGCGTGCAGCCGCAATATCCAGCCCTGGCGCGGCAGGCGCGGGTTCAGGGAGTTGTAGTGCTACGCGCCGTGATTTCGCGCGAAGGCAGAATTGAAAACTTGCAGGTCGTCAGCGGCCCTCCCCTGCTGGTGAAATCCGCCATCGACGCAGTTCTCCAGTGGCGCTATCGTCCGTATTATTTGAACAACGAGCCGGTAGAAGTGGAAACCCAGGTCACTGTGAACTTCACACTCTCCGGCGGATAGCTGAAATGGTCTTGGAAGCGCCGAGGATTCAGGGAGGGAGTAGTACGGCAGTAACCTGATTGCATCCCCCGAGGCCGCTATAATCAGGCTAGTGGCTACCATCGAAATTGCCAAGCGAACTGCGACTCGGCCGACCTGGGCAGAAGTCTCGCTGGGAACCTTGCGGCAGAACTTTCGCGCTGTACAGCGGCACATAAGTCCTGCAGTGGCAGTTTGCGCCATCGTAAAAGCCGACGCATACGGCCACGGCGCGGTCGAGTGTGCACGAGCGCTCGAAGAGGAAGGCGCGCGCTGGTTCGGCGTGACTTCGCTGGATGAGGCGATTCCACTCCGCGAAGCTGGAATTAATGGACGCGTCCTGCTCATGACTGGTTTCTGGCGTGGCGAAGAGGAAGAAATCATTCGCCTGGGTTTAACGCCGACCATCTGGGAGACGGGGCAAATTGAATTGTTCGAAAAAGCCGCGACTGCTCTCAGCGTTTCAAAACATCCGATCCATTTGAAAGTGGATACCGGCATGGGACGGCTGGGAGTTGCGCCGGAGGACCTGCCGCGAATTTGTTCCGCGCTGAAGGCTTCATCGCATTTGGTGCTTGAGGGATTGTCCACCCACCTGGCTTCTTCTGAAGTGCTGGACGAGCCCTCGGTGGCGCTGCAGTTGAAGTCGTTCGCGGAGACCCGCAACCTTCTTCGAAACGAAGGATTCAATCCGCCACTGATTCATGCGGCCAATACTGGAGCGGTGATATCGCGTCCCGAATCGTGGAACACGATGGTGCGTCCGGGGATCGCGCTGTATGGATACTATCTGCCGTTCGAACGCGCCGGCCGAGAAGTTAGTGGCAGCGGTTTGCGGCTGAAAGTAAAACCTGTTTTGACCTGGAAGACCCGCATTCTATCGCTGAGAGACATGCGCGCCAACCAGGCGCTGGGATACGGCGGAATCTATGTGACAAAAGCGCCGGCCCGAATCGCAGTCCTTCCTGTGGGATACGCGGATGGATTAAATCGCAAGATCTCTTCGCAAGGCCGAGTCATTGTCGGCGAGCACTATGCCCCCATCGTAGGACGGATTTCCATGGACTTGACCCTGGCCGATGTGACCGGTCTGCCTGGAGTTTCCGTCGGAGACGAAGTCATTTTGCTCGGCACGACCGATGGCCTGAGCGTCGACGCCAGGGAACATGCATCGCTTTCGGACACTGTCCCGTATGAAATACTCTGCGGAATCTCCAAACGCGTACCGAGACGGTACGGAAGTTAGATACGGAAGTTAGATACGGCAGTCAGGCTCACTGAAAACCCAAACGTGCGATTTCACACCGTGCGCTCTTTTCTTGCTTCCATGTATTTGCGCAGCACAGCATTGATCACGGTCTGATAGCCTCGGCCCTGCTTGCGGAAAAACGTCAGAACGTCAGGATCAACGCGCAAGGTAATCTGCTTCTTGGGTCCGGGCCAGATTATCGCATGCGCAAAAAAGTCTGCCCCCTGTTTTGGGATGTCTGAATAGTCGATATCCTCATCCCGGAGGGCGTCAACCCGCTTCCAGTCCGTCCTCGATCGCCTTTTCGTATTCTTTCCGTTCTTCATGATCCGCCTTTCTCAGCGAAATAATGCGTACGGTGTCGTATGAGGGTTCGGCGAACGCTACAAACGCAACGCACCCCCGAATCATCCCAATCCCGATCCATCGTTCTTCGCCATAGTCCTCACGCGTGTCAGGACGAACGAGAAGGAAGCCTCGAAACATCTCCTCCGCATCAGCGAAATCGAAACCGTGCTTCCGGATGTTGGCTCGATTCTTGGCTTCGTCCCATTGAAAAACCATTGTAACTCCAAGTGTAGCTACTGGCAAACCCGCTGAATGTGTGGGCGGCGTTCACCCACTTGCGACCGATCAGACGATGTCACGAGAATAGCGGGAAAACAGCGGTTGCCGAAGCGGCGCCCTCCAGATAAATGTTCTACGGTTTCAAAACAGGAAATCAGATTTTTTGGGTCCGAAAAGAACCGTAGTGTCGGGCAGTGCAGACAGATCTGCGAGTTTCTCTGAGACAATTTTCAAGTCTCCCAAACTCCCATCCAATGCTCGTTGTTGCGCTTCACTGCGGGACTCTGATCGTGCTGCACACCTGTTTGTTATCCTGAAAACTACATGCCCTCACGCTACGCACAGTGGATGTACGATTGGGAAACGCGGCTCACGTCCGTGGACAACAACCGCGTGGTGCGTCCCCTGGAATGGGGTGTGGAGTGGGCGCGGGACTGGCCTTGCCGCAACGGCTACGCTCCGGGGCATATTCCGCAAGATAGTGAAAGCTATTTGCGCGAATACAACCGGCGAATCATCGCATCGAGCGACGAATTCTTTTCCTATATCAAACCGGCGGATTTCCGCTTGGAGCGTCGCGAGGTCAAAGTTTTCAGCACGCGCGCCGTGCCCGACCCAACCTTAGAAGAAAAAGTTAGAGACACCCACGCCGATTTTCTGCGCTTCACCTCGCCGGTGCGCACACCGTTTCCGGAAAACAACCTGGCCAACGCTCGCTGGTTTCCGGCGCGAGGCAAGCGCGCGATCGTGCTTTTGCCGCACTGGAACTCCGACGCCCTCGCGTACAACAGCTTGTGCCGTGTGCTCAATCTTCTCGGGATTTCGGTTTTGCGATTGAGCATGCCCTACCACGACATTCGAACCCCTCCCGAGATCCTGCGCGCCGACTACGCCGTTTCCGCCAACATCGGACGAACCCTCGACGCCTGCCGCCAAGCGGTCATCGATGTACGCTGCTGTCTGGACTGGCTCGAATCCCAGGGCTATCGCCGTCTTGGCATTCTGGGCACGAGTCTTGGCTCGTGTTACGCGTTTCTCGCTGCCGCCCACGACCCGCGGATTCAGGTGGCGGCTTTCAATCATGCCGCAACTTACGTTGCCGATGTAGTGTGGCACGGACAATCCACCCGGCACATCCGGGAAGGGTTGGAAACCCAGATCGATCTCGAACGTCTTCGGATTCTTTGGAGCGCGGTCAGCCCCGCGTCCTACTTCGAACAGTTCGCGCGCTGGCGGAAGAAGTCGCTCATCATTTATGCCAAGTACGACCTGACATTTCTGCCGGAATTTTCGCGCAGCGCCGTGCACGAGTTTGCGCGACACGGTCTGGATCACAAAGTAGTGGTTTTGCCCTGCGGACATTACACAACCGGAGAGACGCCCTACAAATACATCGACGGCTGGAATCTGGCGTCCTTTATGCGAACCGCATTCGAGGGCTAGCTTCTGGGTCCGGCGCGCCGTCGTACTTCACGCCATCCCCATCAACTTAGTCGGTCTGCCGTTCGAACGCGCCCATGTCGCAGCGTTTGTCATGCTTGTATTTGCCGGGACGAGGCTCGCCGCGCTGGTCGGTCTTCAGAAGATGACCATGGCTGTCGGTACAGCCATTCGGGCTGCCGGCATCAATTGTCGGACTCCCCAAGAGTTCTGCCCTGGTCTTCGTCGGGCCGCCATTGTTCTTCAAGGGCCCGAGCTTGGGATGGGTGTTGTTCAGGTCGCCTCTGTTGTGCAGATGGCAACTCTTGTCGCTGCTAAGGTTGTAGCCTTCGGAGGTAATAGTGCCGGAGCAGTTTCCTCCTTTGCTGTCCGCGACGATGCTGTTCTGAAGTGTCGCCGCCCCGTAGATTCCGCCGCCTTGGACGTCACCGGCGGTGGCGCCGTTCCCCGTGATGGTACTGTTGCTGATCGTCAGCGTGCCGCCGTTGGCGATGCCGCCGCCACCGCTGAAGGATTCACCTTCCGCGCTATTCCCGCTGATCGTACTGTTGACGATCGTCAGCGTGCCGGTGCTATAGATGCCGCCGCCAAAGGAGTAGTTGGCGCTTACTGAGTTGCCGGTGAGGGTGCAGCGGTTGAGCGTGAGCGTACCGCTGTTGTAGATTGCGCCACCCCAGGAATCGTATGCGTACGGTACAGTGTTCCCGCTTAAGGTGCTGTCGTTGAGCGTCATCTCGCCGGCGTTGTCAATGCCGCCGCCTTGCTCCGCGATATTTTTGGTGATGGTGCTGTTGTTGATTGTCACTACTCCGAAGCTGGCGATACCCGCCCCGCCGTTGGCTGCACCATTGCGTATGGTCACGTTTGAAAGTCCGACGTGAACGGTACTGGGAACGTAAACCACATTTCCGTAGCCGCCGCCATCGATAATTGTCGTGCTCGCGCCGGCACCTATCAGCTTCAGGCTGAAGTCAATAGTGAGAGTCTCTTTATAGATCGCGGCCGCGATCATGATGGAATCGCCCGAGGATGCGAGCGAGATGGCATGGCCGATGGTCTTGCAGGCAGTCTGAGGCGACATACAGTTGTTGTCGTCGTTCCCGCTGACACCATTGACGTACCATGTGCTGCTGGCAAGGGCGAATGGAGTTAAAGCAAAAAATAAAGCTGCGAGCAGCAGGCTGTTGAACGCGAGCCGGCATCTCATAATCGTCCTCCCCTCAGGGCGCGCTTGGAGCGTGCTCCGTTAACTTCCAGTTGTAAGACCCCCGGGGAACGGTCGTGTGAATTGTGTGGCCACAGAAGCCAGTGTCTCAGAGAGGAACTCCCGCTAGAAAGAGGCTTCTCACACCTGATCCGGGATGCTACGCCCGGTAAAAACCAGCGTCAATGTTGCCCTGGAGGTAAATAGGCTTCCACCTGCTGTGGGAGGCAGGCCTTGCTTCGTCGTCTGTAATGATCGATCACGCTGAACGTTTTTGAAGATCAATTGCCAAGTGCCAAACGACAAGCGCTTGTCTAAAATGACAGAAGAGTATGTCTAACCAAACCACCCAATCTGAGCAAACAACCGACTATCGCAAAGGCGAGTTCACCGTTAGCACCGATCCCGCGCTGATTGACTTGGACGTCGTCCACAGTTTCCTGACCAATTGCTACTGGGCCAAGGGCATTCCGCGCGATGTCGTGGCCCGCTCCATCGAGAATTCACTGTGCTTCGGAGTGTATGCGGACGGCAAGCAAATAGGATTTGCGCGCGTGATCTCCGATTATGCGACCTACGCTTATATCGGAGATGTCTTCGTGCTCGATTCGTTTCGCGGCCGCGGCCTGGGCAAATGGCTGATGGAATGCGTCATGCAGCATCCTCGCCTGCAGGGATTGCGCCGCTGGAGTTTGGTCACGCAAGACGCTCACGGGCTATACTCGAAGCTTGGCTTCGAGCCTCTGAAGAAGCCTGAGAACTACATGGAACTTCATCGCCCAGACGTTTATCAGCAGACCCGTCATTAAACCTGTTTTTTGCGGAGACTGAAATGAAAAGCAACGACATGTCGCGCCCGCTTTACGAAGCCGATCCCGAGGTGGCTACAGCGATCGACAATGAAGTCCGCCGCCAGCACGAAGGATTGGAGCTGATCGCTTCGGAGAACTTCGTCAGCGAAGCCGTCCTCGAAGCCATGGGCTCGGTGTTTACCAACAAGTACGCTGAGGGATATCCGGGCAAGCGCTATTACGGAGGCTGCGAGTTTGCCGACATCGTGGAGAACCTGGCGCGCGAGCGCGCGAAACAACTTTTCGGAGCTGAACATGCCAACGTTCAGCCGCACGCCGGATCGCAAGCCAACATGGAGGCGTACGCCGCCGTGCTGCAACCCGGAGACACCATTCTCGGGCTGAACTTGGCCCACGGCGGCCACCTTACGCATGGCTTCCACCTTAACTTTTCCGGAAAGACTTATCGCATCGTGCCTTATGGCGTGACCAAGGAAGCCGAGACCATCGATTACGACGATCTGGAAAAGCTTGCCGAAAAAGAGCGCCCCAAGATGATCATCGGAGGCGGCAGCGCGTATCCCCGGATTATTGATTTTGTGCGCATGCGGCAAATCGCCGACAAGGTGGGCGCAATCTACCTGGTGGACATGGCCCACTTCGCCGGCTTGGTCGCAGGTGGCGCGCATCCGTCGCCCGTTCCGCACGCGCACATTGTGACATCGACCACGCACAAAACACTGCGCGGACCTCGCGCAGGAATGATCCTGTGCAAGCAGGACTACGCCGCGGCGATCGACAAAGTAGTTTTCCCCGGTATGCAGGGTGGGCCACTCGTGCACATTATCGCGGCCAAGGCTGTGTGCTTCCGCGAGGCTATGCAGCCGGACTTCCGCGATTACGCTCGCCAGGTCGTGGCAAACGCGAAAGTATTAGCCGATACGTTGGCGGCGGAAGGCTTCCGCATCATTTCCGGTGGAACCGACACCCATCTCATGCTCGTCGATGTGTTCTCTAAAGGCATGCTGGGAAGCGAGGCCGAGAAAGCGCTCGATCGAGCGGGCATCACCGTCAACAAGAACGCCATTCCTTTCGACACCAACCCGCCCATGAAACCCAGCGGCATCCGCATTGGTACGCCGGCGCTCACCACGCGTGGCATGAAAGAAGCCGACATGCGGCAAGTTGGCCGGTGGATTTCCGAAGTTCTTCACAATCGAACCGACGACGCTGTCCTGGCAAAAATCCGCAAGCAGGTGCTGGCGCTGGCTGACACTTTCCCGCTATACCCGGAACGCAGGGCCAAGGCGCAAGCGGAGGCAAGGGCCTGAGAGCTTCTCTCGAAGCCGGGATTTCCTTTGTGTACCTTCGCCCGCCGCTTTGTGGTTAAATCACTCCGTGAAGGTCGCGATTGATATCCGGCGGATGACTGAGTTCGGCGTCGGCACCTACACCCGCAATGTGGTGCGTGCGCTCGGCCGGCTGGATCACTCTAACGAATACTTTCTGATCGGTTCACCGCAGAAAGTAGCGGAGATAGATCCGCTCCCGCCAAACTTTCAGGCAATTCCTCTGCTGGACGACGGCACAACAGCGAAGGGATATCTCGAATGTCGGGCCATTCTCAAGCGCGTGAATTGCGATCTGGTGCACATTCCGCATCTGTTTTGGATGCCCCGGACCCTGCCTTGCCCCTACGTAATGACCGTCCACGACGTTCTCGAACACATGTATCGCGCCCATGACCGCTCCAGCATGCGACGGTCGCTGCATTTTCACCTTACGCGCCGCGTGCTGAGAGGGGCAGCCCGAATCTTGGCAGTTTCGAAATACACGAAAAGCGAAATCGAGAAATTGTTTGGCATCCCCGGTTCTCGCATCGAAGTGGTGTACAACGCCATTGATGAGCGCTTCCTCCGCGGACACGCGTCCGATTCCGAGCGGCAAGTCCTCGCCGAACGGTATCTGGTGACTTATCCCTTTCTTCTTTATGCCGGCCGTATCAGTCCGCCTAAGAATCTGGTGAGGATTATCGAAGCCTTCTCGGCCTTGAAAGCCGAACTCGAAAAGGAAGGGCGCTTCCCAGATCTGAAACTCATCATTATCGGCGATGAACTTTCAAAGCATCCCGACTTGCGCCGAACCGTCATTCGCGGCGGCGTGCAAAATGACGTACGCTTCATGGGATTCGTTCCTATCGAAATGTTGCGAGTGTTTTACGACGCGGCCAAAATATTCGTCTTCCCGTCCCTCTACGAAGGTTTCGGATTGCCGCCGCTCGAAGCTATGGCGCACGGCACTCCGGTCGTGACGTCGAATACTTCGTCGCTCCCCGAGGTTGTAGGCAACGCAGCCGTGATGGTGAATCCCGAAAACGTCTTCGAGATCATGCGCGCGCTCCACCGCGTGCTGCTGGACCAGCAGGTTCGCGACAAGTTCAAACAGCGAGCCTACGAGCAGGTCAAGAAATTCTCCTGGGACGCTTCAGCCCGGCAGATTCTCGGTGTGTACGAAGCAGTGGCAGGAAAACAAACGAGAGAAATTCAATACGTCAAAGCTGTGTAGGGGCGGGCGTCCCGACGCGGGTGAGACCACGAAAACTCAGGATCGCGGGATGCACCAGCGAGTAGCCGCGACGCGGAGCTTACTCGCTTTTGAGCAGCGGCGTTCCTGGCGAAATCAGCCCCTGGCGATGCAGCTTCGCGCGGAAGCGAGCACGATCGGTTTCTGATGAGGCCGCAGCGAGACTCTTGCGCAGCTTAAGAATTTTTTTCTTTGCGGGTACGGCGACGACGAATTTCCGGACGACGGCTGGGTGCGGACATGAATTACGCTCCTGATCTCTAATCTGTGATTTCTAATCCAAGATCTGTGATTCCAAGAATTGTGGCAGCCGGACCTGTAAGCCGAATTCTGTCTGCGGGATTGCTCCTGCAGGACGGTCATTCCTCTGGGCCACGCATTACTGCGGGGCTCAAGCGACCTACCCGGAGGTTGTGACGCGCCGAGCCGGCACGATCCGAGCGAACTCGGAATCCCTCCCTATTTGGTCTTGCTCCGTGTGGGGTTTGCCCTGCCCGCTGCATTACTGCCGCGGCGGTGCGCTCTTACCGCACCTTTTCACCCTTACCCCGAGCATCCGAAGATGCACCAGGCGGTATGTTCTCTGTGGCACTAGCCGTCAACCGGGCTTGAACCCGGCTTCCCGGACGTTATCCGGCACACTGCTCTGCGGAGTTCGGACTTTCCTCCCTCGCCGCCGAAGCGCCGAGAGCGACCGTCCGGTCCAGCTGCCTACCGGATCATTATATGCGATGCGACCGCTAAGAACCGGACGGACATAATCTCCTCAGGGCCTAAGTCTCGACGCTGATGTTCGAGCAGCCCGCAGAACAATGTCCAAGCCGGTGACGCTGGGCCAATCGTGACCTGGGATACTTGACTGCCCGCCATTCCGGTTGACGAACCCCGCTTTTCCGCGATATGTTGCTTTAGCGGCTTTGCCCCCCAGCTCGCCTGAGGTTTTGTGACCTTGGCTGTCCACCGCACCCACAGAAGTTCCCGGCTGGCTCTCGCGATCTTATTTGTTTGCGCGATCGTTCCCGCCGCCTTCGCCGCGAAGGCAGGCTTCACGCCGCAAGCCCGGGTCGGCTTCACCGTGGGCGATCAGTGGGAGCCTGCCATCGCAACCGACGGCTTCGGTCATACTTACATTCTTTATCCGCAGTACGGGCGCGTTCCCGGATGCCGCGGTTGCCCGCTCCCTTCCATGATTCTGGTAGCCAGCAATGACAATGGCGCGACCTGGCAACCGCCGCGTGAGATCACGCCGCCGGGGACGGGCCAGTACGATCCTCAGATCGTGGTCGACCCCGCCGACCACCGCACGGTCTATGCGGCCTGGCTGCAACGTAACAAATTGGACATGGTCGTGGCCAAGTCGGTCGACTTCGGTCAGAGCTGGTCGATTGTCGTGGCCGACCGCGGCCTCCTCGATGCCGACAAGCCGGTGCTCGCGGTTCGCGGTGAGGATGTCTACATCGGGTTCAATCGCGACGGCCATATCCTGATCGCCTCATCGCACGACCGTGGGATTACGTTCACTTCCGCCAATGTAAGTCCGAAATCCAAACTGGTGCGGGCTCTGGCCGGAGGCGCGACCGTCGATCCTCACGGCTCGGTCTACTTGTCCTGGGCCGGATACACTCAGCGCGACGGCGCCACGGGCCGCGTGAGCCTGTATATCAGCAAGTCGTCCGATGGCGGCGAGAGCTGGACCACCCGGCTCATGGATGCCTCCGGCGCACCCCCCGACTGCGGAGCCTATCGCTGCGAGTGGGGCTACCTGGGCGCGCAGATCACGATGACCTCGGATGCGGCAGGCACTTTGTACGCCCTGTGGAATTCCGGCGCTGCCGACAAGAGCCCTGCACGCATTTATTTCTCTTCTTCGACTACGGCCGGTGAAACCTGGTCGCCGCGGCTGAATATTTCAACGGCGCCTTCGAGCGTGGAGCACGCCTTTCCCGCACTCGCCGCCGGAGACGCGGGCGACGTGCGAATCGCGTGGATGGATTCGCGCAATCTGGATACCCGCAACCACCCGCTCTGGAACGCGTTTTACCGCAGTTCCACCAACGGCGGCGCAACCTGGTCCCGTGAGTCGAAGATGTCCAGCTACGCCCCCGGCTACCCCTACATTCACCCGGGCGGCTTCAGCTTTCCCTTCGGAGACTACTTCGGCATCGGCATCGACCACCAGGGCCGTACCCAAGCCGTCTGGGGCGAAGGCCTGAATTTCCGCTCCCCAGGCTCCATCTGGTACACCTCCGGCCGGTAAGATCTGGCCTTGGAGGGTCGCCCTCCCTGCTCAAACTCGCTGCGCCTACGTCCTTCTCAGTTTGGTTTGCGAAGGGAAAGGCACAGCTCGCTTCCGATTTTACTTATTGCCCGACGGAGCCGTTCTGGTGGTATCGGCCGCCTTGAAAGAAGCGGTGACGCACCATGCTTTGGCCAAGCAAGAGAAGGATCACCAGCAAAACGAGTGAAAATACGATCTGTCTAGTTCCGAATGAGGGAGGTTTTGGTCCTGCAGGGTCCGTCGCATTCGAATCAGTTGTCATTCTCGAGCTCCTTTCCTCCAGATGGTGCAAGGGGTATGAGCTATTCGAGGATCAGCCCGCCGGTTAGGTCAGCTAATCGCTCGATGCGGTGCTGAGCGCACCAGTCTTGAAGTTCGTTCACGATCTTTTCGGTGGCTACAGGATCCCAGTAACTGGCAGTGCCGATCTGCACGGCAGTGGCGCCGGCCAGCATGAACTCGATGATATCCACTGCTGTCGAAACGCCGCCCATACCGATGACCGGGATTTTCACTGCCTTGGCCGCATCGTAAACCATGCGCAGCGCGATCGGCTTGATAGCTGGCCCGGAGAGTCCGGCGGTCACGTTGGCAATGCGCGGCTTGCGAGTTTCAGCGTCGATGGCCATCGCCACGAAAGTGTTGACCAGCGAAACCGCATCGGCACCGGCTTCCTGCGCCACGTAGGCCATTTGCGCGATGCTGGTGACGTTGGGAGAAAGCTTCACGATCAGCGGCCGCTGCGAGAAATGGCGGGCCGTGGCCACAACTTCGTCAAGCGAACGGGGATCGCTGCCAAATTGAATTCCGCCGTGGGCCGTGTTGGGACAAGAGACATTCAATTCGTAAGCCGCGATGCCTTCGCCTTCATTCAAGATTTGAATAGTGCGCTCGTAATCCTCGCGGGTGTAGCCGAACACGTTGGCGACGACGACGATATTCTTGATCTCGCGCAGCTTGGGAAGTTTCTCGTCGACGAAGGCGCGGGCCCCGATGTTCTGCAATCCGATGGCATTGAGCATGCCTGCGGCGGTCTCGTAAAGACGCGGCGGCGGGTTCCCGGCCATGGGCTCTTTCGACAGGCCTTTGACGACGAAGCCGCCGAGCTTATCGAGGTGAACCACGTCTTCGAACTCGATGCCGTAACCAAATGTGCCGCTCGCAGCGATTACGGGGTTCTTGAGTTCAAGGCCAGCGAAGCTGACGGAGAGGTCCGGCGTACGCCTGACGGTGGCGGGGGAAGCGGGCATCGCGGTTGTAGTGTAACCTGCGGGGCGTGCGAGTCCAAAACGATTGTGCAGCTTAGCCGCGTGCATTCACGGCCCCTTTTCCGTTACAGTAGTTCATTCCCATGCTTGATCTGAGTTTTGTCCGCGACAATCTGCCGCTGGTCGAGGAAAAGCTGCGCCAGCGCGGCATGAAGCCGACCGAGGTTCTGAAGAACTTCGCGCAAATCGATGCCCAGCGGCGGCAGGCGATCACCAGCGCCGAGACCATGAAGGCGCAGCGCAATCGCGCCACCGAAGAGATCGCGAAGCTGAAGAAGAGCGGGCAGGACGCGTCTGCATTGATCGCCGAGACCAAGGAATTGCGCGAGCACGTCGAAGAACTGGGCAAAGCCGCGGAAGAGTACGAAACCCGGTTGCAGCAGATTCTCTCCGGCATCCCCAACATTCCGCATCCAACTGTTCCGGTGGGCAAGAGCGCGGACGACAATGTAGAAGTCCGCCGCTGGGGCACGCCGCCGACATTTGGTTTTGCTCCCAAGCCGCACTGGGAAATTGGAGAGCAACTCGGCGTGCTCGATCTGGAACGAGCTGCGAAGATCACCGGTGCGCGCTTTGCCGTCTATTGGGATCTGGGAGCTCGGCTGGAGCGGGCGCTGGCCAACTTCATGCTCGACCTGCACACCCGTGAGCATGGCTATACCGAGGTCTTGCCGCCGTACGTGGTGAATTCGGAATCGATGTACGGGACGGGGCAGTTGCCCAAATTCGCGGCCGATTCTTTCAAGGTCCCGCACGGGGATAAAGATCTCTGGCTGATTCCGACGTCGGAAGTTCCGGTGACCAATCTGTATCGCGATGAAGTGCTCGATGGAGCACAACTGCCGATCTCGCTCACTGCTTATACGCCGTGTTTCCGCAGCGAGGCCGGATCTTATGGCAAAGATGTGCGGGGAATTATTCGGCAGCATCAGTTTCAGAAAGTTGAAATGGTGAAATTCACGCGTCCGGAAGATTCTTATGAGCAGTTGGAGAAGCTTACGCACAACGCTGAAGAAGTGCTGCAGAAGCTGGGCCTGCATTACCGGGTGGTCGCTTTATCCACCGGCGACATAGGATTCTCTGCCGCCAAAACCTATGACATCGAAGTGTGGTTGCCGGGGCAGCAGTTGTTTCGCGAGATTTCTTCGTGCTCGAACTTCGAATCGTTTCAGGCGCGGCGGGCGAACATCCGCTATCGTCCTGCGGGCAAGAACAAAACGGAATTCGTGCACACGCTGAATGGCAGCGGCCTGGCTGTCGGTCGCACCTGGGTAGCGATTGTGGAGAATTACCAGCAAGCCGATGGTAGCGTTCTTATTCCCGAGGCTCTACGCCCGTATACGGGAACCGATCGGCTGACGCCGAGGAAAATCTAGCGGCGCTAGTCGTTGCAAAGACAGTAAGTAAAAAATAGACTTGGACAGGGCAAAAGCGAATGCGACGGTTATGGCTGCTCCCACTGTTCCGATGAGTGGGATCTGGCGAACAATCCGCGATTACATTTTCTGGTCCTACGAGCGCGGCACCATCCAGTACGACGTGATGGTCACGCTGATCTTGCTGTTTGTTTTTCTTTCCCCGAAGCTGATCAATTTCAAGGACAAACCGGTTGAGCATAATCCGCATCGTACTGGAGTCGCGGTGGTGCCCGACGGCAATGGCGGACTGATTTACCAGATTGAAGCGGCTGCGGTTGCAGGCAAAGACGATGACGCGATTCACGACCAGTTGCTGGAAATCATCGAACCTATTTCCGGTGAAGTCAGCATTACGAAGATTGAGCCCGTGTATGACAGCGCGGGGCGCGTCCTGAGCTACAAGGTTTGGGTGGCGCGAGAGTAGGTCCGCTCGACGCTGGGATTGAACAATGAATCCTCTGCTGATGTTCGGATGGTGCCGCCAGATGAGCTTGGGTTTTGTGGGCATTATTTTCCTGGCAGTCGCGTCAGCCCAGACACCAGACTCGAACGAACTACAACGCGTTCTCAGTCAGATGGATCAGACTGCAGCCAGCTTCCGCACCGCTCAAGCTGGCTTTGTCTGGGACCAATATCAGAAAGTTGTGGACGACCACGACGTACAAAAAGGGACGGTGTATTTTCGCCGTACAGGAAACGAAATTCAAATGGCTGCTGACATCCGGGAGCCCGCGCTGAAGTATGTGATCTTTTCGGAAGGCAAGGTTCAGTTTTATCAGCCCAGCATAGATCAAGTGACCACATTTAATACGAGCAAGGATCGCGGCGCAGTTGAGAGCTTCATGGTGCTGGGTTTCGGCGGCAGCGGGAAAGATATGCTCAAGTCGTTCGATGTGAAAAACATCGACGCTGAGAAGTTGAATGGGATTGATACCGCGAAACTCGAACTGGTGCCTAAATCGGTGAAAGGCCGCAACATGTTCGATCACATCTGGTTATGGGTCGACACCTCCCGCGGCGTGTCGGTTCAGCAGCAACTCTTCGAGCCATCAGGCGATTACCGTGTAGCTAAGTATTCCGATATTCAATTGAATCAAAAGATTCCGGATTCCGTCTTCAAGCTGAAGATCACGAGCAAAACCAAGTTTGTATCGCCTCAGGGGTAGCCCAAGGCTATTGAGCAGGTCCGGACAGTAGTCAAACGAAGTGTATGGTTGTCGGACCAGTGCCTTTCTCCTGTGGAAAGATAAAGGCTGAAAAACTGAGAGCAGGACGGTATACTGCCAAAAAGACGCTCATAGAGAAAAGAGGAGAGGGCAAAAAGACTCCGATCGCGGTAATACTCTTTTATGGCCAAGGTTTTCACCATTCCGATTCCTCCTCAGATAGGGCGTAAGCGTCGTGAGCGAACCTCCGATCCTCGCTATGTTGACGGGCAGCGGCAATTGGTCGAAGCGATGAGATACCTGGCGCAAGCGGATCCGGTATCGAATCGTGAGGCGATCGAACTTCTTTCCGAGCACGTGCGTACGCGCTTCCGCATGACCGATTCTCCTTTGGGCTGAGGGTTCGGCATCTTAGGTAAAAGCTCCCCGAAAAATTGGCATTGCTGATTGTTAAGCATCCGTGCGCCGCGTTTTCTGTTGGAACAAGGCGGCCGCAAGAATAATTACCAGCGGATAACACTCGAGCGTGTAGCGCGGCTCCGGATTTTCCAGAGTGCCGAGGAACGCCGATCGCAAAATTACGAATGCCAGCAACAAGTCGAGGTAAGGCCTAAATTGTCCACGCACCAGCCCAGCGAAGGCCGCTCCTACATAGAAAAGATTAACAATCCCCAGGCCGATCGCCAGCGCCAGCCATTCCGGATCGTCATCAAACTCCCACCAGCGCGTGTCAGAAGGCAAGGTTTCCGTACGCGGCCGCAACCACATGTCGGCAATGCGCAGCAGCGGAAGTTCCAGGTAATAGCGGAGCGGAGAATGATGCACTCGGTCGTTGGCCAGCGCAGCAAACCTCGCATCGAGATCGGGAGTGACATGCAGCGTGTCGTTGTAATCGTCCAATAATTGCTGCGTCTGATCCCTCTGCTCGGATGAATCGAACGCGCGCGAGGGAAGTTTCTCAGCATCGATTTTGTTGCCCGGTACCGCCCAGTAAATCTCTTCAACCGAGGTGTAATCGACGATCCAGGTTCTCACCCAGCGATTGAATCCCAGTGGTACAAAAGAATTTTCTTCATTGGCGTAGCGTGGCGCGAGCGGTTGAAATTCGTGGAATACACGCAGGTTGCGCACTGTCCAGGGAACGAGGGTCGCAAGGGCGACGACCGCCAGAATCAAGCCCGCGCGAAGAATGTGTGGAGCGGATACTGACGACGTTTTGTGCATCCAGCTACGCACCAAGAGCACGGCCAGATATGCTTCAACCGCGACCAGAAGCAATCCGCCGTCAGGACGCAGCAGTATGGCTACTCCGATCGCCAGGCCGCATCCCACCCACGCTTTCATCTGCAAATCGCCGCGCGTGCCGAGCCCAGCGATGGCCAAGTCCAGCGCCAGTACCGTGAAGAACACTTCCAAGGTTTCCGTGAGTGCGTTGGCAGCGTAGTTGGCGAGAAAAGGACAAAGAGCCGCTAACAGAAAGGCAACCCGCGCCGCGCGGAGGGAAATCAAACGGCGTGCAAGGTCGGCAACAACAAAGCACGTGCCGATGTCCACGAACATTTGCACGACCAGCACCGCGCGGTAGTGTTCCATGCCGAAGATCACGAATATTGCGGCCAGGAAGGCGGGATATCCTGGCAGTCGAATGTACGTAGGGGAAATGTCATTTATGCCGCTCAGGCCGTAAATCCCGTGCTGCAGCCAGTTCTTGGCAATGTCGCCGTAGACAAACGAGTCACTGGTGACTCCGGGAAACCGGAAAATGAATAGAAGGCGCAGCGCAGCGCCCGCGAGGGTGACGATCAGAAAGAAACGGGAATGTTTGCGCAGCAATTCGCGCACGGAGGAAATATAGCAGAAGGCTTCAGGTGTCGGGCTTCAGGCGTTAGGCATCAGTCTTCGCCTGAGCACAAGATCCAACCTGGAAGCTGGCAACCGAAAGCCCGAAGCCGAAAGCCTGAAGCCTGAAGCGCAAGGCTGCCCTTCAAAGTTTGACCCGACTTTCTCCACGGCTTAGGATGGTGCTAACTCACTCATGACGCAACCGGTTTTTTACGATCCTCGACAAGCTCGCTGGAAGCGATTGCGAAGCCTGTTTGACGTTCTAGGCGTCGGCGTCATGCTGCTGGTTATTTTCTTCGTGTATAACGCCTTGCGCGGCGAGCAATTGCCTGAACTGATTTGGCAAACCCAGAAAAAGCCTTACCACGCGCTGAAAGAAAACGAAAAAGAAAAGGCCAGAGAACGGCGGCGCAAGCAGGCCCTCTTACGAGGGAGCCATAAGAACAAAGCAAATCCCTCGCTGGCGCAACTCAACTCCAACGAAGGCATCCGCGCCGCTTTCTATGCTCCGTGGGATGCAGCCAGCTTCGCTTCGCTGCGTGAGTACGCCCGGCAGGTTGACCTGCTTTATCCCGACTGGCTTCATGTTTTGACTCCCGACGGCCACCTGCAGGGCGTCGATGACCAGACCAACGTGTACTTCGATGTGATTCAGGGATCAAGCATCCATCCGGTGGACGACAAGGTCATGAAGTTTTTGAAGTCCGAAGATACCGGCATGGAAGTGTTCCCCATGGTGAACAATTCCGATGGCGTGAATTGGGTCGACATCACATCGTTCCTCAATGACGCGGACGCGCGCGCGCGTTTCCGGCAGCAAGTTGATTCGTTTCTCGCCACTGACAAGTACCACGGCCTGATGATCGACTTCGAGGAGATTGCTCCCGAGGCTCAGCCCGGCTACATGGCTTTATTGCAGGAAATTTCCGACGATCTCCATGCTAAAAGCATGAGGTTGTACGTGAGCGTGCCTCCGCACAATGAAGATTTCAATTATCCCGCCGTGGCCAGCCGTGTAGATGGCGTGGTGCTCATGAACTATGACGAGCACTATCCCGAAGGAACGCCGGGGCCGGTCGCGTCCCAAGACTGGTTTGTCGCGAACCTGGAATTCGCGCGCAAAGCGGTTCCGCCCGACAAACTGATCTGTGCGATTGGCAATTACGGTTATGACTGGGTGCGCAAGCCGAAGCACGGCAAACTGCCGCCGGATGTGCGAGACACAAACGTCTCGGTGCAGGAAGCGTGGCTGGGCGCGCGCGATTCGGAAGAAGACATCGACTTCGACGGCGACAGCAGCAATCCGCACTTCAGCTACATGGATGAGCAAAATCGGCGTCACGACATCTGGTTTCTGGATGCAGTCACCGCGCTCAACGAGATGCGCGCCGCCCAACGCCTGGGGGTTGGGACTTTCGCGCTCTGGCGCTTGGGTGCTGAAGATCGCTCGCTGTGGCGGGTTTGGGATGTTCCGGGGGATCCCACGGCTCCGGATAAGCTGAAAGACGTTCTCCCCGGTCAAGACGTGGATATGGAGGGTCAGGGCGAAATTCTGCGCATCGAAGATCGTCCGGCCAACGGGACTCGGGAGATCACGGTGGATTCCGACGGAATCATCACCGACGAAAATATTGACCCTTTGCCGCAGCCTTACCGTGTCGCTCGCTATGGCTACAATCCGAAAGCGGTTGCCATCACCTTCGACGATGGCCCCGATCCGCAGTGGACGCCGAAGATCCTGGACGTGCTGAAGAAAGAAAATGCGACTGCGACTTTCTTTTTGATTGGGCTTGAGGCCAAGGATTTCGGCAGCGTCACTTCTCGCGTCTACCGCGAGGGGCATGAAATCGGGAATCACACTTTCACTCATCCTGACATCAGCAACATTTCGCTCAGCTACATGAAAGTCGAGTTGAGCCTCACCGAGCAGCTGTTTGCCAGCCGCCTGGGAATCCACACTATTCTTTTCCGCCCGCCTTATTCTATCGATCAGGAGCCTGATACGGCTGACCAGGTCCGGCCGCTCGAAGTAGTTCAGGATATGGGCTACATCAGCGTGGGCAACAAGATCGATCCCAATGACTGGAAGGAACCGGGGAATCCCGCCGAGCACATCGCGGCCGTGGTACTTGCCCACATCCCGCCCTGCGATCCCAAGGACCGGCTCTGTGGCAGCGTCATCCTGCTGCACGATGGCGGCGGGGATCGCAGCGAAACCGTCCGTGCCTTGCCCATGATTATCGACGGTGTGCGCGCGAAAGGGGATGAGATCGTCGCTCTTAGCGATTTGATCGGCAAGACGAAGGCCGATGTCATGCCTCCGATTCCCTATAACGAGCGCTGGGCCGCCCGATTTGACTGGATGGGATTCGCGATTTGGGACTTCAGCACGCACGCCATCACCTGGATATTTTTTCTTGGTGACTTGCTGATGACTGGACGGTTGCTGTTCGTTGGAGCGTTCGCGATTTACGATCGCCTGCGGCAGCAATCTTACGGCACGCCGACCGAGGCAGCTTCCTACAAACCGGCGGTCGCCGTGTTAATTCCCGCCTACAACGAAGAAAAGGTGATCGAGCGCACGGTGCGCGCTGTGCTGGACTCGGATTATCCCGGCCTGCACGTGATTGTGATTGATGACGGCTCCACGGACAACACTCTGGAAGTGGCGCGCCAGGCTTTTGCGGAGGAAGAAGCCTCGGGCCGTGTGCTCATCCTTAGCAAGCCGAACTCCGGCAAAGCGGAAGCCCTCAACTTCGGTCTTGAACACTTGAGCGACGAAGAAATCTTCGTGGGCATCGACGCCGACACGGTGATCGCCCGCAACGCGATTTCACGCTTGGTTCCCCATTTCCTCAATCCCAAAGTCGCAGCCGTCGCGGGAAACGCCAAGGTTGGGAATCGCGTGAACCTGTGGACCCGATGGCAGGCGCTCGAGTACATCACCAGCCAGAACTTCGAGCGCAGGGCGCTGAACGTTCTTGGAGCCGTCAGCGTGGTCCCGGGAGCGATCGGCGCTTGGAGAACATCTGCGGTGCGCGAAGCTGGCGGATACCACACTGACACCGTGGCTGAAGATGCTGATCTGACTATGGCGCTGCTGCGGCTCGGTTACCGCGTGCAGTATGAAGATTTGGCGCTCGCCTACACTGAGGCGCCCGTCAGTGCTAACGGCCTCATGCGCCAACGCTTCCGCTGGTCTTTTGGAATTCTGCAGTCGGTATGGAAGCATCGTGCCGTGTTCGCGCGCAAGGGGGCGCTCGGTTGGGTTGCTCTGCCCAATATCGTCATCTTTCAAATCTTGCTGCCCCTGGTTTCGCCTTTCATTGACTTGATGTTTGCCGTAGGCACAATTTGGTATTTCATTCAAAAACATTTCCATCCGGACTCCACTGATCCCGCCAGCATCCAGCGGCTTATCCTTTTCTTCGCTGCTTTTCTGGTCATCGATTTCATTACTTCCGCCATCGCGTTTGCCCTCGAGCGCCGCCAACCCGAAGCTCGCGAAGACGGCTGGCTGCTTAGCCAGGTCTGGCTGCAACGTTTCGCCTACCGCCAACTATTTTCAGTCGTGCTGTTCAAGACGGTGAAGCGCGCTATCGAAGGCCAGCGCTTCGCCTGGGACAAACTCGAACGCACCGCCAAAATGAGTTTCCGGACCGCCGAGACTCATGACTCGGTGAAAGTGCCGTAATTTGTCATTTCTCACCCGGCAGAATTTCCACCGCAAAGGATTTGTTCTCAAATCGGGCCGTGGATGCCCAAAGTCACACAACAAGGCCGAGCGGATGTTCGAGAACTAGGGTATGCTAGAGACATGTTACTAAATGGAAGAGAAGCGATCCTTAGTCGTGTCCACCTGCTAAAGGCCGAGATCAGTGACATCCAGAGACTCAACGAGCAGTACGCCCAGCAGAGACGAACCTTGCCAGCGCAGCAAAATCACGCTCAGCGGCGCGGCCGGCTGGAGCAAATCGTCGAAGAATTAAAGGCCCTCACCAACCGAAAAATCCAGTAGCGCGGCACCACGTAGCGACGGCCGCCCCCGGC